>Ga0164243_10009037_pt1 | contig 14569 bp, 15 predicted proteins | sample OricompcompostOP_FD_108781 | JGI IMG/M metagenome (GOLD analysis project Ga0164243, IMG submission 108781) | Organic Plus compost microbial communities from Emeryville, California, USA - Original compost - Organic plus compost (OP) | ecosystem: Engineered > Solid waste > Mixed feedstock >... | reverse complement strand
GCGAGGCCGTGGCGCTGCTGGAGAAGAGCGACGCCGCGATCGTGCTCATCGACGGCAAGCCCGCCGGTGTGCTGACCCGCCAGGACCTGCTCGCCCACCTCGCCCCCACCGGCCGCTGACGCCTGCTCGCCGGCCGCTGACGCGCGCTCGACTGTGCACCGACACGCCGGTGACCGCCGGCGTGTCGGTTCACACTGGCGGTGCCAGCGGCACAGTGTGAACAGTCGATCTTGCTGTGGCGCTGGTCAGCGGCCGCGGGCGCTCACACTCGCGGGAAGCGCGGCGGCCGGTCGCGCGGCGCGGGCACGGGCGGTCGCGCGGGCCGGGCAAGGGCGGGAGCGCGGGGCGGGGTCAGGTGAGGGCGGCGGGGACGGCGATCACGTCGACGAACGCGCCCCGGCGCAGCACCGTGAGCGGCAGCCGGGAGCCGATCGCCGAGCCGAGCATCAGGCGCTGGATGTCCTGCACGCCCTGCACCGGCTTGCCGCCCGCGCTGACGATGATGTCGCCGATGTAGAGCCCCGCCTTCGCCGCCGGGCTGCCCGGGACCACCTCCACCAGTCGCAGGCCACGGCGCTGGCGCAGGTTGCTGGCGAGCGCCGGCGGCAACGGTACGGGTACGCCGGCCAGGCCCAGCCACGCGCGGCGCACCCGGCCGGTGGACATGAGCTCGGAGATGATCGACCGAGTGGTCGAGTTGATCGGCACGGCCAGGCCGAGCCCGATGCCGGCCACGGCGGTGTTGACGCCCACCACGCGGCCGGCCGAGTCGGCGAGCGCGCCGCCGGAGTTGCCGGGGTTGAGGGCGGCGTCGGTCTGGATGACGTCGTCAATCATCCGGGCCCGGCGGCCGTCGCCGACCGGCAGCGACCGGCCCAGCGCACTGACCACCCCGGCCGTGACCGAGCCGGCCAGGCCGAGCGGATTGCCGACCGCGATCACCAACTGCCCGATGCGCAGGGAATCCGCGTCGCCCAGCACGGCCGGCGGTGCCCCGCCCTCGCGGACCCGCAGGACGGCGAGGTCGGCCAGGGGGTCGGCGCCCACCACATCGAAGACGCTCTGGGTGCCGTCGGTGAACTCGGCGATGCCGTGGTGCGCGCCGGCGACCACGTGGGCGCTGGTCAGGATGAAACCGTCCTCGGTGAAGGACACGCCCGACCCCGCGCCCTCGCCGCGGCTGGTCCGCACGGCGAGCGCGGCCACGCTCGGCAGCACCTTGGCCGCCACGGTCGAGACAACGGTGGAGTAGGCGTCCAGCGCCTCGGCTTCCGAGGGCGTCGCGGCATCGAGCGGAGGTCGGGGTCCGGGAGTCGGTTGAGCGGGCATATGAGCGTCAACGCCGGCGGGCGGATGCGCCATGCCGCCATCGGTCTGCTCTCGGCGAAAGGGGTTCCACGCCATGCCGGACAGCCAATCACGCGCAGGCAAGCGTTCCATCGCCCGCCGTCGTCAGGTCAGATCGCCCGCCGTCGTCAGGTCAGGCAGACGTCGGGCAGTTCGAACCAGCGCAGCTCGTCGAAGCCGGCCGAGACCCGGGCGGGTGTCGCGGGGCCGGCCGCGGTGGGGATCGGTTGCTCGGCCAGGCGGGCGAAGAGCTCGCGGGCCTGCGCCAGGTACTCCGCCAGGGCCGACTCCGGGGCCCGCTCGCGGCGTGAGGGCCAGCGCAGGTTTCCCTCGGCGTCGTAGCTCAGCTGGGTCAGCCGCAGCGGCGGCTCGACCAGCCCGCCCCGGTGGCGCCACAGTCCGGTGGCGGGGTTGAACCGGTACTCGGGCAGCAACAGCCAGCCGTACCGGGCGACCAGATCGACGGCCTCCACGATGTAGCTGAACGTCGCCTCGGAGATGAAGTAGTTGAACGAGACCCGGACCCAGCCGGGCTTGATGCCCTCGCAGCCGTTGACGATCTCCTGCTCGAACCGGTGCGATTGTTCCAGGTCGATGCCGAGCAGGCGGTGCCCGTAGGGGCCGGCACAGGAACAGCCGCCGCGGGACTGGATGCCGAACAGGTCGTTGAGCAGCGCCACGACGAAGTTGTGGTGCAGGTAGGCGCCGCCGGGGCCGGGCCGGCGCACCACGAAGGACAGGATCGACAGCCGTTCGGCCTCGACGTTGCCGAGGATCTGCAGGTACGGGTTCTCCTGCCACGCCTGCACGGCCCGGCGCAGGAAGTGCTCCTCGTGGGCGCGGATGACGTCGGTGCCGACGGCCTGCTTGAGCCCGAAGACCAGCCCGGCGCGGATCGACTCGACGATGGCCGGCGTGCCGCCCTCTTCCCGGTGCGTCGGATCGGTGAGATAGCTGTGCTCCACCGCGTTGACGTAGGCCACGGTGCCGCCGCCGGGCACGGTGGGGACGCGGTTGCGCAGCAGTTCGCGCCGCACGACCAGCACGCCCGGCGTGCCCGGGCCGCCCACGAACTTGTGCGGCGAGAGGAAGACGGCGTCCTTGTACGCCTGGGGATGCCGTACCGTACGACCATACATTTCGATTTCTACATACGGGCCGGCGGCGGCGAAGTCCCAGAACGAGAAGGCGCCGTACCGGTGGAGCAGGTCGGAGATCGCGTGCGTGTCGGTGACGATGCCGGTCACGTTGGAGGCGGCCGAGAACGAGCCGATCTTCAGCGGCCGGTCGGCGTACTGGCGCAGCGCCTGTTCCAGGGTGGCGACGTCGATGTGACCGTCGTGGTCCTCGGGAATCACCACGACATCGGCGATCGACTCACGCCACGGTAGTTCGTTGGAGTGGTGCTCGAAGGGGCCGATGAAGACCACCGGCCGCTCCGCCGCCGGGATCCGGGCGCTCAAGCCGTACCGTTCGTCGAGTTCGGCCGGCAACCGGATGCCGAGGATGCGGATCAGCTTGTCGACCGCGCCGGTGCTGCCCGACCCGGTGAACAGCACGACGGTCTGCTCGTCCCCGCCGACCGCGGCGCGGATCATGTCCCGCGCATCCTCGCGCAGGCGGGTGGTCTGCAGGCCCGTACCGGAGGACTCGGTGTGGGTGTTGGCATACCGGGGCAGGACCTCGTCGCGGATGAAGTCCTCGATGAAGGTCAGGCTGCGCCCGGACGCGGTGTAGTCGGCGTAGGTCACGCGGCGCGGCCCGTACGGTCCCCACATCACCTGGTCGTCGCCGATCACGCACTCGCGGATGCGGCGCAGCAACGGGCTCTCGGGCGGGGTCTCGGCCATGGCCCATTATGGGTACGTCCTAGCCGACCAGCCACCGTACGAGGGCGACCAGGCCCACGAGCGCCAGGGCCAGCGCCAGTTTGGCCAGCAGCAGCCGTTCGGAACGGCGTGTGGCGCGGATCTCCTCGTCGAACTCCGGTCCGGTCATCCCAACGCCCGTCCCGTCTTGGTCGTCTTGTCCCAGGCCAGGTCGGCTCCCCGCAGTTGCTTGCCGAACGCGGCCAGCGTGATCGCGCACAGCATCGGCCCGTAGCCGGCCAGGTAGACCAGCACCGGGGTCAGGCCACGCAGGCGGGGCCGGCCCTCGCACCCGCGGGCCAGCCAGGCGGCCGCGAGCGACAGCACCGGCCAGGCGTAGATCGCCAGCGTCGCGGCGGTGTACCAGGCCGGGGTGAGCACGACCTGGGCCCAGCTGGCCCCCGCGCTCACGGCCTCGTTGACCGGCTCCGGGATCACCGCGTAGACGATGAGGCCCAACGCGCCCAGCCCCGGAAAGGTGAAGGCCTCCCGCCAGCAGCGCCGGCCGGTGGCGGGGTCGACCAGCAGGTTGAACACGGTGGTGAGCACGAAGGTGAGCGCGGCCACCAGCCAGACCGCGCGGAAGGCCGTGCTCGCCAGCCCCGGGTTGGTGAAGAACAGGGTGACCAGCCCGATGGTGGACGAGATCATGAAGAACGGCTGCAACAGCAGCGCGAACCAGATGATCCCGAACGACAGCCCGCCGAGACCTCGCGCACGCCACTTCCGGAACCAGAGGAAGCTGAACGCGCGGGTCACCTGGAAGTTGCCCCGGGCCCAGCGCAGGCGCTGCTTCCACAGGCCCGCCACCGTGCCCGGCTCCTCGGCCAGCGTCACGGCATGGGGCTCGAACAGTGCCCGCCGCCCGTGCAGCTGGGTGACGAAGGTCGTGACCGTGTCCTCGGCCAGGGTGCTGGTGTCGATCCGGCCACCGATGGCGACCAGGTTCTCGCGGGTGTGCAGCTGCGCGCCCCCGGCCAGGCAGGCGAGCACGCCCAGTACGTTCTGGCCGCGGCGGGCGGCGGCCTGGGCCGAGACGTACTCGTAGCCGATGAACCGGGTCAGGTAGTTGTCGGGCCGGCTGCCCTCCGTGATGTACGCCGTCACCGCGCCGACCCGCGGATCGGCCAGGTGCCGGGTCAGCTTGCGCAGGACCGTCGGCGGGAAGATCACGTCGGCGTCCATGATGAGCACCGCCTGCGCCCAGTCGTCGGCGAGGATCCGCGCGATGCCGTGGTTGAGGGTGTGTGCCTTGCCCTGCCCCCCGCGCTCGCGTCGCAGGTGCACGACCCGGCCCGGGTACTGCTCCGCCTTGCGCCGGACGACCTCGGGCGTGTCGTCGTCGCTGGCGTCGTCCACCACATAGATGCGCAGCGCGTCGGCGGGGTACTCCTGCTGCATCAGCCGGTCGATGGAGGCGCCGACGACCGCGCCCTCGTTCCACGCCGGCATCACCACGGCCAGGCGCGGGAACAGGGGCGCCGTCTGTCCATAGTGGTTGCGCAGGCCGTGCACCGCCGCGAGCAGGCTCTGGTAGCTGCCCGCGGCGACGGGCACGATGCCCAGCAGGGCCAGCACGAGCGCGACGGTGTCGACGAACTGGCTCACGAGCGAGGAGTCCACGCTCACCGGCCGATCTGGACCAGTGGCCGGGCGAGCTGGGCCGGCTCGGGGAAGCGCTCCTCCAGGAATCGCACCATGAGCACGTCCCGGTGCGGCACGGACTCCGGCAACGGTTGCCCGAGCACCGCGGCCAGGCACAGCCGCGGCATGTTCACTCCACTGTGGATGGTCAGCGGCAGGGCGCCGGGGAAGCGGGGGTTGACCTCCAGCAGCGCGGCCCGGCCGTGCCGGTCGCGGCGGCACTGCACGTTCGCCACCAGCGTGAGACCGACGACCTCGGCGACCTGCCGGGCCAGCTTCTCCAGCTCCGGGTCGTGCAGCGTGCGGCCCGCCACCGAGACCCCCGAGTCCACCCGCAACCGCTCGCGGGGGACGACCGCGACCATCCGGCCGTCGAGGTCGGCCAGCACGTCCACCGAGTACTCGTCGCCGGGCAGGTGTTCCTGGACGATCATCGAGTCGTCGGGGCCGAGAGCGGCCAGCGCGCGCGGGGACTCGACCACGGCGAAACCTCGACTTCCGCTGCCCTGACGCGGCTTGACGATGACCGGGAACGTCCACGACGCGGGGTCCAGGTCGTCGTCCAGCAGCGCGGTGCGCGGCGCGTGCACCCGGCCGGCACAGGCCTGGGCCAGCCGGTACTTGTCCAGCACCGTCGCCAGCGCCTGCTCGCTGGTGACGGCCACGATCGTGCCGTCCTCCGCGAACGTGGCGCGGGCGCGGGCCAGGGGCAGCAGCTCCGCGTCCACGGTGGGCACCACGACGTCGAATCGCTGCGCGCGGCACAGCTGTCGCAGCTGCGGGACGAACTCGGGCGCGGCGCCCGGCGGGACCAGCCACCGCTGCCCGTCACCGACGAGGTAGAGGCCCGCGCCGTACGGGTCGATGTCCGCGGCGTGCACCTCGACGCCGGGCTCGGTGAGCAACGCGCGGATCACCGCCACTCCGGCCGGGCCGCCGGCTCCGGTGACGAGGACACGGGTGTGCTGTGCCATGTCAGGCCTCCCGAGCCAGGCTGGGGCGGGTCTCCCGCGTCCCCGGCGGGACCGCCTCGCGGACGATCTCCAGTGGTTCGGCGAACCGGCCGACGCCGTAGCGCGACCAGTAGCGTGCGGTGGCCACGACCAGGTCTCGATCGAGATACTCACGCATTCCCATTTGTGAGGCAAAGCAGGCGAGCAGCGCCAGCTTGTCCTCGACATGCTCGTCGATGGTGGTGAACCGGATCGGATGGAAGTCCACGGTCGCCGACGGACTCTGGTAGCAGGCCACCATCGGCACCCCCCGTGCGGCGACCATGGTGGCCTGGTGCACCGCCCGATGGTCCTGATGGACGTCGTTGGTCGAGTGCGTGTAGACGATGTCGGGCTCCACCTCGGCGATGCACTCCTGGATCACCCGTACGGTCGGGTCGCCGACGGGGATCCGGGTGTCCGCCAGGTCGCCGAGCACGAGCCGGGCATCCAACCGCCGCGCGGCCGCGTGTGACTCCTCTTCCCGGACGGCCGAGTCGCCGCCCCGGGCGCCCCGCGACAACGTGACGATGGTGATGGCGTCGCCGTTGGCATGGTGGCCGCTGAGCAGCCCGCCCACGCCGATCTCCACGTCGTCGGGGTGGGCGCCGACCGCCACCACCACCCGCCGACCGACGTGCGCGCGGCCGCGGTAGCTCTCGCCCGCCGACCGCACCGTGTCGAGCAGCCGGTCGGGATCGATCGGCTTGTCCAGGAACTCCGTGGCCCGGCTGCGCAACGCGCCGACCGCGTACTCGACGGAGGCGTGCGCCGTGATGACCACGCACGGCAGGTCGGGTGCGCCGGCGTGGGCGCGTTCGAGGAGTTCCAGCCCCGTCATGTCCGGCAGCTCGACGTCGGCCACGAGCACGTCCCAGCGGCCGGATCCGAGTCGCTGCAGCGCCTCCGTGGGCCGGGTCACCCCGGTGACCGCCATGCCACCCCGGCCGCCGAGCACGTCCTCGACCAGCAGCAGGACATCGGGGTCGTCGTCGACCACCAGGACCCGCAGCGGTTCGTCGCCGACCGACTCGCCGTACGTCATGCTCTGCCCTCCCCCCGTCAGCTCCGTCGATCCGGTCAGTGCTGGGATCGCCCGTCGCGCAACCGTTGGCGCAGGTGCGGCTCGACCGCGCGGTACGCGGCCACGGCGAGGTCGACCTGTCGCGGTTCGGGCACCTCACCGGCCGCGGCCTGCTCGGCCAGGGCGGCGCAGCGCTCGGCCAGCCGCCGGGCTCCGAGGTTGGCGGCCGAACCGTGCAGCCGGTGCGCCACCGCCCGCACCCGTTGCGGGTCCCGGCGCCGCGCCGCCTCGCCCAGCTCGTCCAGCGCGCCCGGCGTCCGGTCGAGGAACGAGCCGATGAGACGTCCCACCAGCGTGTCGCCGGTGGCGGAGGCCCGTCGCAGCGTGCGGAGCCGTGCGTCCACTGTGGATGAATCCGTCTCGGCTGGCGGCTCGGTCGGCCGTTCGGCCGGCGCGGCCTCTGGGCGCGCTCCTGCCGGGCGCACGGGCTCCGGGCCCGCGCCGTCGGTCGGGCGCAGCGCGGGCAACCAGCGCCCGAGCGCGCGCCGAAGGTCACCGGCGTCGACCGGCTTGCTGAGGTAGTCATCCATGCCGGCCTCGATGGCCAGCTGTTGGTCCTCGGGCCGGGCGCTCGCGGTGAGCGCCACGACGGGGGTGTGACGGCGGTTCGCCTCGCGCCGGCGCAGCTCGCGGGTCGCGGCGAACCCGTCCAGCGTCGGCATCCGGCAGTCCATGAGGACCGCGTCGTACTCCTGCTCCGCCAGCCGGTCCAGCGCGGCGACGCCGTTCTCGGCCAGGTCGACGCGCACCCCGTGCCGCCCCAGCAACTCGGCCGCCACCATGCGGTTGATCTCGTCGTCCTCGACCAGCAGCACCCGTCCGGCGGTGCCGGCGGGAGCGGGCCGGTTGCCCGCGGCGGGCCGTTCGCGCGGCGGGCGGCTCTGCACGGGACGCGGCGGTGGCGAAGCGCCACCGGCTGGCAGGTCGACCTCGAACCAGAACGTGCTGCCCACGCCCGGCTCGCTGTCCACCTCGATGCGCCCGCCCATGGCCGTAACGATCTCCTGCGAGATCGCCAGCCCCAGGCCGGTGCCGCCGTACCGGCGGGTCGTCGAGCTGTCCGCCTGCACGAACGCGTCGAAGATCCGCGACAGCTCCTCGGCACGCAGGCCCACGCCGGTGTCGCGCACCTCGAACCGCCGCCGGGACTGCCGCGGCCCGCCGGCCCCGGTCACGGTGACCACCACCTCGCCCCGCTCGGTGAACTTCACCGCGTTGGCGCACAGGTTGATGAGCACCTGGCGCAGCCGGCCGCAGTCGCCGGTCAGGGTCGGCGGGACGTCCGGCGAGACGACGCTGGCCAGGCGGAGTCCCTTCTCGCGGGCGTGGGGGGCGAGGAGTTCGACCACGCCCTCCACCAGCTCGCGGACATCGAAGTCGGTCGGTTCCAGGGTGAGTCGGCCGGCCTCGATCCGGGAGAAGTCCAGGATGTCGTTGATGATCGCGAGCAGCGACGAGGCCGCGCGGGCCACGCCCTCGGCGTAACGGCGTTGGTCGGGGTCGAGGTCCGTACCGAGCAGCAGCTCGGTCAGCCCGATGACGCCGTTCATGGGCGTACGGATCTCGTGGCTCATGGCGGCCAGGAACTCCGACTTCAACCGCGACGCCTCGTCGGCCTGCTGCTGCGCGGCGGTCAGCTCCCGCTCGACCTGCTTGCGGGCCGCGATGTCGCGGGCGAGCAGGTAGAACCGCCACAGCCGCCCGTACCGTACGGTCCAGCCGGTCGCCTCCGCCGGCACCCGGTGACCGTCGCAGTGCAGCAGTTCGACCTCCTGCGGCTCCTCGACCCGGATCTGGCTGCGGGACAGGATCCGGTCGCGCCAGGCCAGGTACCGCGGCGCCACGTCGGGCGGGACGAGCACGTCGATCGCGTCCCGGCCGAGGATCTCCGCCGGCTGCCAGCCGAAGGTGCGCGACGCGGCGTCGTTCCACTCGACCACGCGGCCCCGGCGGTCCAGAGCCAGGATGGGATCGCTGGCGTTGGCCAGGATCGCGTCGCCCAGGGCTCGGCCGCTGATCGCCCACTCCTCCAGCCGCACCCGCTGCGCGATGTCCCGGGCCGCGAAGTCGATGGTGCCCGGGCCGTGGCGGCTGGCGACCATCGGCACCGCTTCGCCCTCGGCGTCGAGCAGCCGTACGGGAACCGGTCGCGCGCGGGTCCGCCGCCCCGCGTCCCGGGCTGAGGCGGTGGTCCGCGCCGACCGGGCGTACCGGCGCAGCGTGGCCAGGTCGCCCGGATGCACCCAGGGCTGCAGCGATCGCCCGATCCAGTCGTCGGCCGGCCGGCCGAGCAGCGGCAGCGTCGCGGGCGAGGCGTGAATGCACCGCAGCGCGTCGTCACAGATCAGCACGATGTCGCTGGGCCGCCGGCCTCGCTCCCCGGGGCGGGGGCGGGGTCCGCGCAGCACACGGCGCAGGCCGGCGGCGCCGAGCGCGCCCACCGCGCCCCACACCAGGGCGCTGCCGGCCCGCGGTCGCGCCTGGCAGGCCCCCGTCATAGCCCTCACCGTAGCCGTCGGCGAGGCCCGTTCCGGTTGGTTTGCGGCACCTGCGCGGCCGCTCGGGCGGATCCGTGGATGTCGGACAGAGCGTCCGATTGTCACGCTTGCCCCGCTCGTAACGTTTGTGATGAAGCCATCGGCAAGCGTCCCCGGGACGATGTCGGATGGCCCGGCCAGGGGAGGGGCTATGAGCGCACTCGAACTCGTCGGGTCGGATCGGGGCGGTCCGGTGGACGACGCCGTCTGTCCCGACGAGGTGGTCGACCGTCTGCTGTGGCGCAACGCCCAGCGCATCCTGCACCGCCACGCCATTCGTCTCGACGGAACCTGCCACTGGTGCGGGGAACCCGCGCCCTGCCCGGCTCGCGAGCTGGCCCTGCGCGCCGACGAGATCGCCCGCATGCCCGCCCGCGACGCGATCGCGGTCCGCAACGAGATCACCGGCATGCTGCCGGTGCTCGCCGCCGAGGTACGCAGCTCCACCCGTCCCCGGCACCGCCGCCTGCGTCGACAACGATCGAGCTGATCGAGCCCGAGCGGTGGTCATCGCCCGACAACTTCACCACCGCGGCAGGCATCGCGCCCCCGCCAGCGCACGCCCTGCCGCACATCGCCCGCCACGGGCCGGCATGCCTCCGCCGGTCGAGCGCCTCCGGCCAGGCGCGACTCCGTGGAGTTCCGGGCGGTACCCCCGGAGGGTGGGGGTACGTGACCCATGGTTCCCCCGCAGAGATCGTGGTCGCGTACCCTCGCCCACCGGTTGGTCACCCTGGACGGCTGGTCCGGCGACCCGGGCAACGATCACCCGTACGGTCTCGTCGTCGTCCTGATCCCAGGTTGCTCAGGCGGCCGCGTCGGCGGCTTCGTCGAGTTCGAGCAGGGCGGTGAGCGCGCGCGCCCGGTTGACGAGGGCCGCCGCGTGGGCCCGGCTCTCCGGCCCGGGAGGGAACGTGGCGCTGTGGTAGAGCCGGTCGCCCACGACCGTGACCCGCACACAGCCGCCGTACCGCTCGCGCTTGACCAGCAGGAAGAGCAGGCCGACCAGGGTCACCGAGAGGCCGATCGCCAGCATCAGGGCCCAGGGCGGGGTGTAGCGCACGATCGTGGTGGCGTCCTGGATCGTCCACGTCGTGCCGCGCAGGGGGAAGCGACCGCGGGGGAGCAGCACGGAATCGCCCGTCACGGTCATGTCGCCGATGGCCACGACGTCGGCTCCGAGGGCGGCAGGTGGCGTGGGGGTGGCGAGCTCGGTCGGCGGCCACGGCCCGGTCAGGATGCGATCGGCCACGCCGACACGGTAGTCGCCGCGGTGATACCGATCGAGAATCAACGCCGGTGAGCCGAAGTGTCGGGTTATGGCGGTACGGTCGACACGTGCTGCGGCGGACGTGGGGTATCGCCCGGTCGCTGGCGATGTACCACGGGGTGCCCGGCCGCCAGCGGCGGATGCGCCAGTTCTATCGCCAGTTTCTCGGGCCGGGGGAGTTGGGCTTCGACATCGGTGCCCACGTCGGCAGCCGCGAGCGGGCCTGGCGCGCGCTCGGCGCCCGGGTGATCGCCGTCGAGCCCGCGCCGGACTGCCTGCGCATCCTGCGGCTGCTCTACGGTCGCGACCCGGCGGTGACGATCGTGCCGGTGGCGGTGGGCGCCGAACCCGGGCGGGCCGAACTGGCGGTCTCGCGGGCGACGCCGACCGTCTCCTCGCTGTCGGCCGCCTGGCGGTCGCGGGTGGTCAAGGATCGTCGGTTCGCCAGCATCCGGTGGGACGCCGTGGTCGAGGTCGAGGTCGTGACGCTCGACGAGCTGGTGGCACGGTTCGGGGTACCCGCCTTCTGCAAGATCGATGTCGAGGGCTTCGAACACGAGGTGCTCTCCGGGCTCTCGCAACCGCTCCCGGCACTCTCCTTCGAGTACCTGCCGCCCGCGCACGACGCGGCACTCTCCACTGTGGACCTGGTGCAGGCGCTGGGTCGGTACGAGTTCAACTACTCGCCGATCGAGACCATGCGCTGGGCCAGCGACCACTGGCTGGACCGGGCCGGCCTGGTGGCCCTGCTCGACCGGTTCCGGCCGCTGGGCCGCTCCGGCGACGTCTACGCCCGCCTCGTGCACCGCTGAGTTCGCCCGGTGACGGCCTGCCTGCCTGCCTGCCTCAGGGTGTTCTTGCTGACGGGTGATCTCGCGGCGTGACCGGCGAGGCGGTGATGCGACGGGCCTCGGCGAGCACCTCCGCGTCGACGTCGGTCACCACGCGATCGAGGTATTCGACGGTGTCGTAGTCATCGTCGAGCTCCGCCAGCCGCGTCGCCAGGGCGAGGCGATCGTGGCCGAAGGCCCGGTGCGCCCACAGCGCCAGTTCGCGTGGCGACATCGCGCCCGCCAGCGTCCGCTGGGCCATGACCACGAGCGTGGCCTCCTCCGCCTCGCGGCTGTGGGGGACGACGTACGGCAGGCCGACCTCGGCCAGGGCCGGTGCCAGGAGGTCCGCCAGGTCGCTGTCGTGCAGCCCGCGCAGCGGCAGGGCGGCGAGCATCGCGAGCGTGGGTCCGTCCTCGCCGCTGGCCAGCACGTCGCAGGCGGCGCGCACGACCTCCTCCGGGCCGCCGAAGCCGGCACTCCACAGCGTCGCCGCGTCGTGCAGGCTGGTCAGCGCGTCGGTCACGCGACCATCCTCACGGCTGTCGCCGGTAGAGGCCACGCAGTTCCTGCCCGATCTGGGCCACGTCGCCGAGTCGGCCGGCGGCGACCGACATCATGAACGCCTCGGCCGCATCGACGTCGATCTCCGGGACCGGGAACCCGTTGAGGGCGAGGAAGGCCACCGCCGAGGCCCAGGCCAGCCGCTTGTTGCCGTCCAGCAGGGTGTGGTTCTGGCACACGGACAGCAGCAGCGCCGCCGCCTTGTCGAACAGCGAGGGATAGGCGACCCGGCCGAAGACCACCGTGGACGGTCGGGCGGCGGCGGCCGCCAGCAGGCCGGGGTCCCGGACGACCGGCGGCTGCCCCAGGATCGCCTCGGCCAGGATGATCAGGTCTTCGGCGGTGAGATAGTCGATCGGGTCGGGCGTCACAGCGCGAGACGGCGGAGGAGTTCGCTGTGCTTGCCGGCGATCTCGGCGCCGAGCTCGGCGACCCGCTGGGCCCGCTGGCGCCGGTGGACGTGCTCGCTGAGCGCGACCACGATGGCCGCGTTGATCGAGCGGTGGTCGGCGGCGGCCTCGGCCTTGATCGCCTCGTAGATGTCGGCGGGCAGCTTCAGCGACGTCGTGATCGTCTCGGCGCTCATACCAAAACAGTACCACTTTGGCACTGGACTGATGTGGCCGAAGGAAACGGCTATTGGCCGGACACGCGCCCACCGGCGGTCGATGCTGTGGGAGTACCGAGAGAAGTCGACCACATCACGAGGAGGTCGCCATGGGTGATCGGGAACCGTTGCACGATCTGCGGCGCAAGGCGCACGACGCCGGCATCGAGGGCAACTCCAAGATGACCGAGGGTCAACTACGCGAGGCGCTGAAGCGCGTCGGCAAGGGTGAGCAGCCGCAGGCGGCGAAGCAGAACGCCAAGATGGGTACGGCGAAGCCCAAACCGACCAAGCGGTGACCTTTCGGGCGTGGGTACCCCTCACGGTGCCCACGCTCGCAGCTGGCGGAGTCGGTGCTCTCTCGACCGCGATGCCTCGTGTGAGCGGCGCCCCGGCGACGCGCCGCCGCCCTGGTTCACAGTGGACCACCGCCGCGAACAGTGTGAACGGTCGATCATGAGAAAGCGCAGGCCATGACGAGCCGGCGCGCACAGTTCGGGAGCGATGGCGGGGCGACCACCCCCGAGCCGCTGCGGAACCGGGCACTCGGGCGCAGCGGTGACCGTACCGGGTCTAGATTGCCCCCATGACCTACGGCTTCGAGACGGTGGCGATTCACGCGGGCCAAGAGCCTGATCCACGGACCGGGTCCGTGGTGCCGCCGATCTTCCAGACCTCCACCTACGCGCAGGACGCCGTCGGCGCGCCGCGGCAGGGATACGAGTACTCGCGCACCCAGAACCCGACGCGGGACGCGCTGCAGCAGTGCCTCGCGGCGCTGGAGGGCGGGCGGCGCGGCTTCACCTTCGCCAGCGGCCTGGCCGCCGAGGACACCCTGCTGCGCACGGTCTGCAAGCCCGGCGATCACGTGGTCATCCCCGACGACGCCTATGGCGGGACGTATCGGCTGTTCGCCAAGGTGGCCCAGCGCTGGGGGCTGCAGTGGACGGCCGCGCATCTGTCCGATGTGGACGACGTCCGGGCGGCGGTGCGGGCCAACACCCGCATCGTCTGGGTGGAGACGCCGACCAACCCGCTGCTGGGCATCGCCGACCTGGCCGCGCTCGCGGGTGTGGCCCACGACGCCGGCGCACTGCTCGTCGTCGACAACACCTTCGCCAGCCCCTATCTGCAGCAGCCGCTCGCCTACGGCGCCGACGTGGTGGTGCACTCCACCACCAAGTACGTGGGCGGCCACTCCGACGTGGTCGGGGGCGCGCTGGTGACCCGGGACGAGACGCTCGGGGAGACGATCGCCTTCCACCAGAACGCGATGGGCGCGGTCAACGGCCCGTTCGACGCGTGGTTGACGCTGCGGGGCATCCGTACCCTCGGCGTGCGGATGGACCGGCACTGCGACAACGCCGAACGGGTGGTCGCGTTCCTGGAGAGCCACCCGAAGGTCGCGAAGGTCCTCTACCCGGGCCTGCCCGACCACCCCGGGCACGAGGTGGCGGCCAAGCAGATGCGCCGGTTCGGTGGCATGGTCAGCTTCCGGGCCGCCGGCGGGCCGGAGGAGGCGGTCGCGATCTGCAACCGGGCCAAGCTGTTCACCCTGGGCGAGTCGCTCGGGGGCGTCGAGTCGCTGATCGAGCACCCGGCCAAGATGACCCACGCCTCGGCGGCCGGTTCGCCGCTGGAGGTGCCCGGCGACCTGGTGCGGCTCTCGGTCGGCATCGAGACCGCCGACGACCTCATCGCCGACCTCGAACAGGCGCTGCGGTAGCCCCCCGCGGCGCGTCCTGCTGAAAGGAAGGTGCCCTTGTTAGCGCCTCACGGTTAACAAGGGCACCTTGCTTGCATCGGGGCGGGGGTGGGGCAGGATG
>Ga0164243_10009036_pt1 | contig 14569 bp, 15 predicted proteins | sample OricompcompostOP_FD_108781 | JGI IMG/M metagenome (GOLD analysis project Ga0164243, IMG submission 108781) | Organic Plus compost microbial communities from Emeryville, California, USA - Original compost - Organic plus compost (OP) | ecosystem: Engineered > Solid waste > Mixed feedstock >... | reverse complement strand
CCGGTAACATCGCGGGCGAACTACGACTATGCAGGAGGGGCCGCTCAGGCCGACCACCATGAACATTGTTGTGCTTGTGAAGTATGTCCCGGACGCGACTGGGGATCGGCAGTTCGAAGAGGACCTCACCGTCGACCGGGTGAATGTCGATGGGCTGCTCTCGGAGCTGGATGAGTATGCCGTGGAACAGGCGCTCCAGATCAAGGAGAAGCGCGGCGGTGATGGGGGCGAGGAGGTCCAGGTGACCGCCCTGACGGTCGGCCCGCAGGCCGCTGAGGCGGCGGTGCGCAAGGCGCTCCAGATGGGCGCGGACAAGGGTGTGCACGTCATCGACGATGCGATCGCCGGCTCTGACGCGGTCGCGACGTCGCTGGTGCTCGCGAAGGCGATCGAGAAGATCGGGAAGTTCGATCTGGTGATCGGCGGCCTCGCGGGGACGGACTCGATGATGAGCGTGGTGCCGGCGATGCTGGCCGAGCGTCTCGGCCTGCCGCAGGTGACCCAGGCCTCGGTAGTGGAGACCCAGGGCGACCAGGTCCGGATCAAGCGTGACGGCGATGTCGCCACCGAGGTGATCGGTGCCACGATGCCGCTGGTGCTCTCGGTCACCGACCAGTCCGGTGAGGCGCGCTACCCGTCGTTCAAGGGGATCATGGCGGCGAAGAAGAAGCCGGTGGAGACCTGGTCGCTGGCCGACCTGGGCGTCGACGCCGACCAGGTCGGTCTCTCCGTCGCGTGGACCGCGGTGGAGGAGGCGACGGCGCGGCCGCCGCGTACTGCCGGCGAGATCGTCAAGGACGAGGACGGCTCGGGCGCGAAGGCGCTGGCTGAGTTCCTCGCGAGCAAGAAGTTCATCTGAGGACCGGAGGGAGACACATCATGGCTGAGGTTCTGGTTCTCATCGACCACGTGGACGGCGCTGTCAAGAAGCCGACCTACGAGCTGCTCACCATCGCCAGGCGACTGGGGGAGCCCTCGGCGGTCTTCATCGGTGCCGCCGACCAGGCCGCCGGTCCTGGAGGGGTAGTCGAGACGGTCAAGAAGTACGGCGCAGAGAAGGTGTACGTCGTCGACGACGCGCAGATCAAGGGCTACCTGGTGGCGCCGAAGGCGGAGGCGCTGGCCCAGATCGCCGGTCAGGCGGGCGATGGGCCGGCGGCGATCCTGCTGCCGTCCAACGCCGAGACCAAGGAGATCGCCGGACGACTGGCGATCAAGCTCGAGTCGGGGCTGATTACCGACGCCGTCGACGTCGCCGCCGGTGACGGCGGTGTCACCACGACGCAGAGCGTGTTCGCGGGCAACTTCACGGTGACCGCGAAGGTGACCAAGGGCACGCCGATCATCACCGTCAAGCCGAACTCGGCCGCCCCGGAGGAGGCTGCCGGTGCGGGCGTGGTCGAGGAGGTTGCGGTGACCATCTCCGACGCGGCCAAGACCGCGCAGATCGTGGCCTCCCAGCCGCGGAAGGCCTCGGGTCGCCCGGAGCTGACCGAGGCCGCGATCGTGGTCTCGGGTGGTCGGGGCACCGGCGGCAACTTCGAGCCGATCGAGAAGCTCGCCGATGCCCTCGGCGCGGCGGTGGGCGCCTCGCGGGCAGCGGTCGACTCCGGCTGGATGCCGCACAGCTTCCAGGTCGGCCAGACCGGCAAGACCGTCTCGCCGCAGCTCTACGTCGCCAACGGCATCTCCGGCGCGATCCAGCACCGCGCCGGCATGCAGACCTCGAAGACGATCGTGGCGGTCAATAAGGACGAGGAGGCGCCGATCTTCGAGCTCGTCGACTTCGGCGTTGTGGGCGACCTCCACACCGTCCTCCCCGCACTCACCGACCTGGTCAACGCCAGCAAGAGCTGACGAAGTCGGAGGGCTCGGCCCTGCGAAGGCGAGCTTCCCGGGACTCGCTGGGTCCACCGTTGCTCGTTCACACGGGGCGCCATCGATCGATGGCGCCCCGTGTGCCGTTCGCCGCGGACTTTACATATCTATTAACACTAATAAACTTCGGTTTCATGTCTAACTCGCCCCGCGTCGGCTCGCTGTGGCCGGCCGTGATCCTTGCTGCTGTCGTCGCTGTCATCTCGGGACTGCTCGTCGCGGCGCCAGCGGTGCTCCCCTCCCGGTCGGGGGCCGCCGAGGCAGCCCAGTGGCGCCCGCCGATCGGGCCGGTCTTCAACAACCCTGCCGGAAAGGCCAAGGCGAGGCAGCGGGTAGTGCAGCGGATCAAGGACGCGATCGCTCACACCCCGAAGGGCGAGACGATCCGGATCTCGACGTACAGCTTCGACCTGGAACAGGTCGGCAAGCTCTTGGTGAAGGCCCACAATCGCGGCGTCCACGTCCAGGTGCTCGCCAATGACAACTACGTCAGCGGGCTGGAGAAGCGGCTTCAGCGCCGGTTCGGCAAGAACGTCAAGAAGCCGACGTTCCTGCGGATCTGCAAGGGCTCGTGCCGCGGCTCCGGCAGCAAGGGCAACCTGCACATCAAGATTGCCTCCTTCACGCGCACCGGGAGCGCCCGCAACGTGATCATCAGCACCTCGGGCAACCTTTCCCACGGCGGTGTGAACGCGCAGTGGAACGACGGGTACACGCTGATCGGGAAGACCGACCTGTTCAAGACCTGGGTGAAGCTCTTCAACCAGCTCAAGCTCGACAAGAAGGCCTCGCCGCGTTACGTGAGCTACTCCTCGGCCAGGGTCAACGCCGCTTTCCAGCGCAAGCTGGCTCGCGCTCAGGGCGGCACGGTGGTGGCCCGCAAGGCCAGCTCCGACTCGGTCGTCAGCCGGTTGCGCAAGATCGGCTGCGCCGCCCCCAAGGGTTACGGCGTCAAGCACAAGACGGCGATCCGGATCAATATGCGGGCGTGGTACGGAAACCGCGGCCTCAAGATCGCCGCGGTGGTAGCCAAGCTCAAGAAGAAGGGCTGCACCGTCAAGGTGATTGGTAGCGGCATGAGCGCTCCGGTCCGCAAGCGGCTGACGAAGGTCGGTATCCCGGTCCGCTACGGCGACTGGGACTACGGTCACCATCCCTCCGTGGTCGACGAGGACAACGTCGTCTACGGGGCGCGATGCTATGACCACCTGAAGTACATGACCGTCAACGGGAAGTACTCGGGGAAGGGCACCCGGTCGGTCTGGACCGGTTCGGAGAACTGGTCAGCGCCCTCGCTCGGCAACGACGAGGTCGTCTTCCGGTTCCCGGTGAACTCCTACTACCGGGCCTATCTCAACCGGTTCAATCTGATGTGGGGCAACCACAACATGACTCACCCGGTCGGGCAGCATCCGACCCGACGCCCCTGCCACTGACTGCAGCGGGCCCATGCCGGCCACAATGCCGGCCACAATGCCGGCCACAATGGAGCGATGGACGGCATGTCGTTGCAGCCGCTCGAGGGCGGCTGGTCGGGGGAGACGTTTCTCGCCGAGGCTGCCGGCGAGCGCAGCGTCGTTCGGATCTTCGCGGATCCGAGGCACCACCCGCACGCCGCAGAGATCCAGGGCTCGTTGCTTCGTTTGGTACGCGGCCTGGTGCCGGTTCCCGAGGTGCTCGAGGTCCGGCGAGCAGATCCGGAGAGCGGCACGCCGGCGCTGCTGGTGACCGAGTTCGTCGACGGCGTACGCGGTGATCTGCTGCTGCCCACGCTGCCGGCTGCGGGGCTGGCGGGCCTCGGAGCCCGACTCGGTCGGATCGCCGGCACCCTGGCCGGGATGCCCCAGCTGGTCGGCGGGCTGTTCGCCGATGGCGACCTGCGTATCGAGCCATTCACCCTCGACCTGGTCGCGTGGCTGGCCGATCACGAGGACGCGTTGGGCTGGCCGGAGGCGGATCTCGCGCGGCTGCGCGAGGTTGCGCTCAGGGCGCAGCAGCGACTCGATGAGGTCGGCCGCTTCGCGCTCGTCCACAGCGATCTCAATCCCAAGAACGTCCTCGTTGACCCCGACAGCCTCAACATCGTGGCCGTCCTCGATTGGGAGTTCAGCCACAGCGGGTCGCCTTACACCGACCTGGGGAACCTGCTTCGGTTCGACCGGGACGAGGCGTACGTCGACGGTGTGCTGCGCGGCTACGCGGAACTGCGCAGCCGTGCCGATGAGGCGGTCGAGCTCGCCCGGTCGGCTGATCTGGTCGGGCTCGTCGAGCTGGCCGCGCGCAAGGAGGCCAACCCGGTCGCTGGTCGGGCCCATGACCATCTGGTCGCGATCGCGCGCTCGGGCGACCTGCACGCGCGGCCGTGACGGAGGGCCGGATGGCCGGTCCGCACCCCGATCATGTAGGCGAATCGGCCCACCGTGACTACTACGCTGGAGTCATGGATGCCGAGGCTGAAGTCCGCGAGCTGGCGAGCAAGGCGCGCGAGGCGAGCTACCCGCTCGCCCTTGCCCCCCGCGCCGTGAAGGATGCGGCGCTGCACGCGATGGCGGACCTGTTGCTCGGCCGGCAGGAGCAGATCCTGGCCGCCAACGCCGAGGACGTCGCCCGTGCTGCTGAGTCGGGCAGCCCGGCGAACATCATCGACCGGCTGCAACTCACCCCCGATCGGCTGGCCGGGATCGCTCAGGCGCTCCGCGACCTGGCCGGCCTCCCCGACCCGGTGGGCGACGTCGTCCGCGGCAGTACGCTGCCGAACGGCCTCGAGCTCCGCCAGGTGCGGGTTCCGTTCGGGGTCGTGGGAATGATCTACGAAGCCCGTCCCAACGTCACCGCCGATGCCGCCGGGATCTGCGTGAAGTCCGGCAACGCCGTGCTGCTGCGGGGCTCCTCCAACATCCGCTCCAGCAACGCATCGATCGTGGCAGCGCTCCGCGAGGCGGTCGAGACCGTGGGGCTGCCCGCCGACGTCATCCAGGTGGTGCCCGGCGAGAGCCACGACAGTGTGAAGGCACTCATGCGCGCGCGCGGACTCGTCGATCTGCTCATCCCGCGCGGGGGAGCGGGGCTGATCCGTAGCGTGGTCGAGGAGTCCACGGTGCCGGTGATCGAGACCGGCGTCGGCAACGTCCACGTCTACGTCGACGCCGCGGCCGACCTCGACAAGGCGCTCGCGATCGTCCTCAACTCCAAGACCCAGCGCACCAGCGTCTGCAACAGCGCCGAGTCGTTGTTGGTCCATCAGGACGTCGCAGCGGAGTTCCTGCCGCGGGTCGTGGCGGCGCTCCAGAAGCGGGGTGTGACGATCCACGGTGACGAAGCCTTCGCCAGCTTCGACGGGGTCACGGCGGCGACCGATCACGACTACGCGACCGAGTACCTCGCCCTGGACATCGCCGCGGTCGTCGTACCGGATCTCGACACTGCGATCGCCCACATCCGGCGTTGGTCGAGCGGCCACACCGAGGCGATCGTGACCGAGAACCTCACGGCTGCTCGGCACTTCGTCGCGGCGGTGGACGCTGCTGCCGTCATGGTCAACGCGAGCACGCGGTTCACCGACGGCGGCGAGTTCGGGTTTGGGGCCGAGATCGGGATCAGCACCCAGAAGCTGCACGCCCGTGGACCGATGGGGCTGACCGAGATGACCAGCACGAAGTTCGTCGTCACCGGCGACGGGCAGGTGCGTGAGTGACCCGCCGGCACCGGTAGTCTGTCCCGCATGTCGACTCCACTCCTCACCCGCGTCGTCGCCGAGGCCGCCGAGCACTCCGAGAAGGTCAACCACTGGATCGTCGGCGCGGTGGCGCTGGCCATCCTCGTCGGCGCCCTGCTGGCCATGATCTGGTTCGCCGGTGGTCGCGAGCACTCCTGAGCCCGGACTGGCCGGCTTGACCAGGCCGGCCGACGGCAGTCGACGGGGGCGGATCGGCGTGATGGGCGGCACCTTCGACCCGATCCATCACGGGCACCTGGTGGCCGCCTCAGAGGTGCAGTCCTTCTTCGACCTCGATGAGGTCATCTTCGTGCCCACCGGAGCTCCGTGGCAGAAGGCGGATCGCGACGTCTCGCCGGCCGAGCACCGCTACCTCATGACGGTCATCGCCACTGCCGCCAACCCGCGCTTCACCGTGAGCCGAGTCGACATCGATCGCGGCGGGCCGACTTACACCAAGGACACCTTGCTCGACCTACGCGCGGCGCTTCCGGACGCCGACCTGTTCTTCATCACCGGCGCCGACGCGCTGGCCGAGATCTTCACCTGGCGGGGCGCCGAGGAGCTCTTCGAGCTCGCCCAGTTCGTGGGATGTACTCGTCCTGGCTACACCCTCGACGACGATGTCCTCGCCCGGATCCCCGCCGACCGCGTGACCATGCTGGAGATCCCGGCGCTGGCGATCTCCTCGACCGACTGCCGCGAGCGGCACCGACGCGGCGAGCCCGTGTGGTACCTCGTTCCCGACGGCGTGGTGCAGTACATCGGCAAACACGACCTCTATGCCCCCAAGACCACGGACTGAGCATGACTGCCACCGACCACGCCACCGACCTCGTCGTGACCGCCGCGCGCGCGGCCTCCGACAAGCTCGCCTCCCAAATCATCGCCTTCGACGTCAGCGACCAGTTGGCCATCACCGATGCCTTCCTGCTCGCCTCGGCGTCCAACGAGCGCCAGGTGCAGTCCATCGTCGACGAGATCGAGGACAAACTGCGTGCGGCTGGCGCCAAGCCGATCCGCCGCGAGGGGCAGCGCGAGGGACGCTGGGTACTCCTCGACTACGGCGACATCGTCGTTCACGTCCAGCACGAGGAGGAGCGGCAGTTCTACGCCCTGGAGCGGCTCTGGCGGGACTGTCCGACCATCGCGCTGCCGGCCGACATCGTCTCCCACGAGCGCTGAGCCGGTGAGCGTCGTACGCCGCCTTGTGCTGCTCCGCCACGGCCTCACCTCGTGGAACGCCGAGGGGCGTTGGCAGGGGCAGGCCGATATCGAGCTCACCGAGGTCGGTCGCCTCCAGGCGAAGGCCGCAGCGGCCGCGCTTGCGGCGTACGAACCCGCGCGGGTCATCTCCTCCGACTTGCGCCGGGCGGCGGTGACGGCCGAGTACGTCGCCGACGCGGCGGGCCACACGCCGACGTGCGACGCCCGGCTGCGGGAGATCCATGTCGGCGACTTCTCGGGGCTGACTAAGCATCAGGTGATCGAGCGTTTCGGCCACGGTCCGCACGACCACAGCCGGCACGGTGGCGAGTCGGAGGCCGACGTACTCACGCGCGTCGTGGCCGCGATCCACGATGCCATTGCCGCCACGTCGGTCGGCGAGACCACGGTCGTCGTCTCCCATGGCGCCGCACTCCGAGTCGGTCTGGTCGGCTTCCTCGGTTGGTCCGACTCCGTGGCGCCGACCTTGGGTCCTCTCGACAACTGTGGCTGGATCGTTCTGGAGGAGACTCCGAGCTCGAGCAGCCCGGCACCGCTGTGGCGTCTGTCCGCCTACAACCGGGTGGCCCCGATTTCCTGAACTCGCCACTCGTCCGCTACTGTTCTCGTCGTTGCCGAGGGAGCATCCCGGGAACGACCAGCCGGAATCGTCGGCATGGGGCTGTGGCGCAGCTGGTAGCGCATCTGCATGGCATGCAGAGGGTCAGGGGTTCGAGTCCCCTCAGCTCCACCAAGCTCTGACGGCCTGTGCCCGCGGAGAGCGCGGCGGGACCCGCGAGGTCGAACCGAGCATGCGGCGCCTTGCCGGGTGGCTACGGATCTCGGCGCGAGGCGTCGCAGCGCAGGCGAACCTCAGCGCGCCGGGTTGGCATAACGTTGACGGAGAGTTGACTCGCGATAGTCGGTGCGGAACAGGCGGCGACGCTGGAGTTCGGGGACCGCGAGGCTGACGAACCGGTCGAGGCCCTCGGGGAAGACGTCGATGTTGACGTTGAATCCGTCGGCACCGCGTTCTTCAAACCACTCTTCCAGCGAGTCAGCGACGTCAGTCGGTGATCCGACGAGGAGACGGTGGGCACCGCCTCCGCGCCGGATCAGTTCGCCCACCGGGAGCCTTTCTTCGGTGTTGAGGTCGTTGAACGCAGAGGCGAAGCCAAAGGTGGCGCTTCGCGCGATCACGTCGTCGAACTCCTCTGGGACGGGCTCGTCCCAGGAGAGCCGTTCGGCGGGGACGCCAATGCGTTCGGCGAAAGCGGTCAGCCGGACGTGACGGGGAACCAGGTCGTCGAGGGCGTTCTTCCGGTTCCAGGCGTCCTTCGTCGTCTCGCCGACGGTGATCTCGACGCCAGGAAGGACGGCAAGGTCACCTAGGTGCCGACCGAAAGCCACGGCCCGACCCTTGATGTCGGCGTAGTATCGCTGGGCGCCGGAGAGCGTCAGTTGCGCGTTGAAGAGTGCGTCGGCGTGCTTGGCGGCTAGGTCGCGACCCTCGGGTGAGCCGCCGGCCTGGACGAGGAGGGGCTGCCCTTGCCTGGTGCGTGGAAGCGCGAGGGCACCCTCGACGGCGTAGTACTTCCCGACGTAGTGCGGATCGGCGATCTTGTCCGGGGCCGTGAAGACCCCTGAGTCCGGGTCGGCGACCAGGGCGTCGTCTGCCCATCCGTTCCAAAGCGCTTTGACGATCTCAGCGAACTCTTCAGCGCGGGCGTAGCGCTCGACCTTGTCGGGGAGAGGGGCGGCCGAGAAGTTCAGCGCCGAGCTGGGATCGCTCGATGTGACCAGGTTCCATCCGGCTCGGCCCGCAGAGGCGTGGTCGAGGGAAAGGAAGCTGCGTGCCAGAGACCACGGGTTGTTGAAGGTGGAGCTGGCCGTCCCAATGAGCCCGAGATGGGTGGTCGCCGCGGCGACCGAGGACAGGATGACGATCGGGTCGAGCGCCCAGGTGGGGCCCCGACCGATGACGCCGCGTGGCAGCGCGAGAGTATCGGCAAGGAAGATGGCGTCGAGTTTTCCACGCTCGGCGATGCGACCGATTTCCTGGTAGAGACCGAGGTCGATGAACCCCAGGCGTCGCCCGTTCGGCGACCGCCACGCTGCCGGATGGGAGCCCGAGGGAAGAATGTTGACATTGAGGTGGAGTTGTTCCCCGTCGGCTCGCCTACTCATTGCTGGCTCCCTTGAGTGATCGGTCGGTCAGGGCCGCTCCCGGCAGAGGGGAGCAGGCCGATGTCGGACGGCTCGAGATGCCCGAGCGGCGCTGGCGGGACGGCGTTGAGCCGGTAGTTCCCGGCTTGTTGGAGTCGTTGCAGAGCGGGGTTGTGGGTGGCGATGGTCCGGATGTTGCGCCAGTGCCGGTCCAGGCCGAGGGACCTACTGGTTGCGGTCGCGCCACCGACCTCGAAGAGACGCGTTGCGGCGCGAAGCGTCGCGTCGAGCACCAACGACTGGACTTGATAGACGCGTACCAGTTGCTCGGTTGCGGCTTGGCTCTTCATCCGATCCGAGATCGTCGGCTCGCGGAGCAGGAGCTGGAGGGCATCGAGCTGACGTGCTTCCTCGAGTACCACAGAGCGGGCCAGCTGGGCCGTTCCGAACACCTCGCCGACGACATGCTGCACCAGTGGGTTGCGGCGGGGTTCGGCGACAGCGGCGACGCCGAAGGTCCGCTTTCGCGGCTGCAGGAATGCGACGACGTCGCGAGCAGCCGCTGCGCTGATTCCGGCCACGACGGAGAGTAGAATGATCTCGAGGAAGGCAGTTTGGTGTGAGTGCGCGGGCGAGGCCGCTGACTCGGATCGGACGTGGTTCACGTAGGCGACGGGGACATCGGTGAAGGTGGTGGTACCGCTGCCGGTGAGTTGCTGACCGAACCCGTCCCAGTCGTCGATGATCTCGACACCAGGGTGGTGAGCATCGACGATGACATTGAGCTGCTCGGCTTCGGTGGCGTCGTATCCACTCGCGACGATCCAGTCGCTGAAGACCGAGCCGGTGGTGTAGTACTTGACGCCGGTCAGGTAGCGCCGGCCGCCTCTGGTAGTGATCTGGGAGTCCTGGCCCGGGCTGAGTTTCCGTTCCGAGACGGCGGTTCCGACCAGATCACCGTGGGCAAGGCGTTCGATGAGCGCGGGATGATGCTGAGGACTGGCCAGCCGAGAGTCCTCGACGAAGTTGAACTGCCCGCGAAAGGCATGCGCGATGTTCGGGTCCGCGCTCGCAAGGTTGATCAGCCGATCAAGGGACCGCGGCAGATCCCAATCCAACCCGCCCCAATCCTGGGGAAGGCGCAGCGTGCCGAATCCGATCTCGAGAAGCGCTCGGATCTCATCGTGTGGCAGTCGGTGCTCCTGCTCGCGTTCGAGTGCTCCCTTGGCGATGGTGGTCAGCAGTTCCTGAAACCGCGTCTCGAAGGCGCTGTCGTCTTCCTGTGTCACTGGATCTCGTGCTTCCCCTCCGGGGGCGGGGTCCAGCGCGGAGAACCCGAAGGTCTGCGCTGGGCCCCGGCGGTCGTCGTCAGCGGATTAACTCGGCGAGGTTGGCGTAGGACACCTGGGCGCGCTCCGCCTCGTCGAGCCCGATCGATGTCAACGTGCTCTCCGCGACCGGCTTGGTGCCGTCCTGGTGGAACGGCCAGTCACTGCCCACCACGACCCGGTCGACGCCGAGCACATCGATCTGGTAGCGAAGCGAGGGGGCATGGAAGGACGTCGTATCGAAGTAGAGGTGTGGCCGCTCTCCGAGGTCGTCGGCCAGCGACTCGAGTTGCTGATGGACGAACCAGAGGGATCCGACGCCGAGGCTGGTGAACACGACGCGGAGCGTCGGGAACTCCTGCACCAGCCCAGAATTGGCGACCGCCAGCAGGGCGAGCCCGTTCTGGTACCCGCGGCCCCACCCCGACGCCGAGGGAGAGATCTGGCCGCGCAGCGCCTCTTGGTCGGCGGTCCAGACTGGATGGACGAAGACGGGGACGTTGCGTTCTGCGGCAGCTTCGAAGGTCGGCCAGGTGCGCTTGTTGCCGAGGACGACGTCGTGGCGGCCGGAATCGAGCGCGATACCTGCCAGCCCGAGCTCGTCGATCGCCTGCGCGACTTGCCCGCCCGCGTCCCCGGAGAACGCGTCGACCGAGCCGAAGCCCTTGACGCCTGGGTGCTCGCGGGCGAGCTCCGCGAAGTACTCGTTGTGCTTGCGGATCTGACTGTCCGCGGTCTTCGCGGTGGTCCCGTACAAGATCTCGACAGGTGCGCTCAAGACACGGGTACCTGCCTGCCCCGACTCGATGTCGCCGGTGACGGCTTCGACACTGTTGATGAGTTCGTGTCCTTGCGCGCCGCTCGTGCCGTCTTCGTCGGCCCACCAGGGGGCGACGAAGTGGACATGTACGTCGAGGAGTCCGCCGAACGGTTCCTGGTTCGTCATACCGTCCTCACTTCCCGCTCGCGCTGGCCGAGGGTTGTGGCTCGTAGCTGGCATCGGGCGACGGCGTGGGGGAGGCCGGGTCCAAAGGCGGGTACAACTCGGGGTGAGCGACCGGCTGCTCGGTCGGTACCGGTGCGATCACGGTCTTGTACCTCTGGCCGTCGGACGACTTGAGCCAGGTCTGGATCCGCGGGTCTTTGAATGCCTTGTAGAGCTTGACGATCCACGGATTCGTACGGGTGTCCTCGGCGATCGTGAGTGGTGGCGAGTATGGGCGCGGGAGGGGAACGTTCTCGATGAGTGCCTTCGGGTCGACGCCCTCACCGCCGCCGAAGGTCACGTCGAAGTCCTTGTAGACGCGCGCTTGGCTGTCCAGCCCTATCGGGGTCAGCTTCCAGTGATGAGGGTTGGAGACGACGTCCTTCAAGGTCACGAAGAGCGGGTCGACCTTGGGGTTCAGCTTGATGAAGCCCAAGTTGGCGATCACCTCGAGCTGCTGGGCCTGGACCGAGGGTTCTTGGGGAACGCTGACTTTGGCTCCATCGGGAATGTCGGTCAACTTGTGGTATTTCGCCGAATAGACGCTGCCCACCCAGGTGAAGACCTCGGCATCGGTGGCGAAATTGTGGGTGCCGAGGCGGTCGTTGACCTCGGCGGTCCAGTAACGGTGGGCGGAGAACTGGCCCGCGATCTTGTGCTCGTCGACCGCTCGATACAGCGTGTCGCCGTCGCCGTAGCCGATAGCCTTGAGATGGATGCCGTAGTCCGGCGCGATCTCCTTGTCGATGTACTCGATGACCGCCTTCTCGGCCGGCGTGCTGGTGGCGTACCCGATCTTCAGTGTCGGGCCGAACAGGGTGGCGGCGTTGCTGCTCCCCTTCTGGGAGATGCCGACAATGACTCCGGCGACAATGACCACCAGGGCGACGGCGCCGGCGATCCACGGCCAGCGCTTTCGTCGCCGGATGTTGAAGCCGCCGGCGGTGGGGGACTCTCCAGTGCTCACTTCAGTTTCCCTTTCGTGTGTTTCGCGTTGAGGTGGCGCCCGCGCGGCAGGTCCGAGAGCCGGCCCGGCGAGTCAAGGTCGGGTGACCAGCCGCACGATGCGGTTGCCGACGAACTGGACGACTTGGACGAGAACCAGAAGGGTCAGGACCGTCGCCAGCATGATGTGGTCGTCGAACGCCTGGTATCCGTAGGAGATGGCGAGATTTCCCAAGCCGCCGGCCCCGATCGCGCCTGCCACTGCCGAGAACTCGATCAAGCCGATGATCTCGATCGTCGCCGCGCCGACCAGCGAGGGCAGCGCTTCGGATAGCTGAGCGGTGCGGATCGCCTGGAAGGTGGAGGCGCCTGAGACGACGCTCGCGGTGACGATCTCGTCGGGCAGTCCTCGCAGGGCGTTCTCGACCAGGCGCGAGAAGTAGGGGATGCCGCCAACTGCCATTGGAACGACCGCGGCCTTGATACCGACCGAGGTGCCGACGATCGACCGCGTGAACGGAATCATGAAGGCCATCAGGATCAGGAACGGCAGTGACCGGCCGATGTTCACGATGAAGTCGAGGACGAGGTAGGCCCTCTCGTTGGGGAAGAGAGCCGACTGACTCTTGGAGGTGTTGTGCAAGAGGACGCCGACGACCAGGCCCACCACGAGCACGATGACTGTGGTGATGAACACCATCTCGATGGTCTGGACGAATGCCGTCCATAGCGTCGAGGGCACCTGGCCCCACGGCGTGTTGAAGTCGGGGAGCTTGTAGGTCGCAGGGCTGATGCCCACCTGGATGGCCCTCATGCGGCGCTCTCGCGTACCACCGCGATGCCCTGACTCGCCAGGAATGTCTTGATCTCCGCGACCTTGCCAGTGTCGGAGATGCGGATCCGGGCCCGCCCGAACTGCTCGCCTCGGATCGACTCCACGAGCGCCTCCAGCAGTTCGACCTCGGTGTCGAACTCGGTCGTCAGGGTGCCAATCCAGTTGCGAGGCACTGCTCCGGAGACGTAGAGAACATCGAGGAGACCGACGGAGTCTTCGTGGGCAGCGAACCCCGCGGCGCCGTGACCCCAGTTGAGCAGGTGCGAGCCGACGTAGGAGCTGGGGTTGCGCAACAACTCGGCGGCGCTTCCGTATTCGACCACCTTGCCGTTCTCCAGGTAGAGGACCTTGTCGGCGACCTGACGTACGACGTCCATCTCGTGTGTCACCAGCACAACGGTCAACTCGAGCTCATCGCGCAGTTGCTTGATGAGCTCGAGGATCGACTGAGTGGTGGCCGGATCGAGACCCGAGGTGATCTCGTCGGCGAGGAGGACGCGCGGGTTGAGCGCGAGGGCTCGGGCGATGCCGACCCGCTGCTTCTGCCCGCCGGAGAGCTGCGCGGGATAGTAGTCCGCGCGATCGCTGAGCCCGACCCGGTCGACGAGCTTGGCCGTGTGCTCCACGAGCTGCTTCTTCTCGACGCCGAGGTACTCCAAGGGCAGCGAGACATTGGCGTGCACCGTACGACGCTGGAAGAGCGCAGCCGATTGGAAGGCGGTACCGATCTTTCTGCGCGCGTCTCGGAGTCGTGGCCCGCCGAGGGTGGTCAACTCTTCGTCGTCCAGGTAGATCGAACCTGTGGTCGGCTTGGTCGCGAAGTTGATGAGGTGGAGCAGCGTGCTCTTTCCTGAGCCGGAAGGACCGACCACGGCCAGGATCTCGCCGGCGGCGGCACTCCAGGACAGCGGCTCGAGCACGGTTGTCTCGCCGTACCGCTTGGACACGTTCTCGACCCTGAGGGTCATGGTCTTCCTCCGAAGCAATTCATCTGGGCAGGCGGCCGGGCGCAGTGGCCGGTGTGGCAGCGGGAGGACCAGGGGTCGCGACCCGCGATGGGGGTCGCGGTGAAGGTCTGCAGAACGAGCCACCACGACCTCGCCTCGTCTCGGTCGGATAGGTCCGCTGGCCCCAAAACTAGCGTAAGTCACATATTAAAGCTGAGTTACTTGACTTTGAAGATCGTCTCATTGCTTGAGTCGTGCGGGCAGAGTGATCTGTGCCGCGTCGGCCAGTGATGCCAGGGGTCGGGCGAGTTTCGCGACCCGCTGCTGGCGGGGATCACCGGGCGGATTGCAATCGAAGTCAGCCCGCCGTGGCGCGCATTCACCAAGCCGCGGCGGTCGTTGCGATCGTGGGTTCGACGCTCGGTCCTTCGACGCGTGCGGTGCCGGGGGCGTGGTGCTGACTACACGCGCGCTCGCCGCCGCGACAGGCCGATGGTTAATCATTGCCATTTATCGTTGAACGTGAGATTCTTCACACCTCGTTTCTCGTACACATAGGGCGGT
>Ga0164243_10009034_pt1 | contig 14571 bp, 13 predicted proteins | sample OricompcompostOP_FD_108781 | JGI IMG/M metagenome (GOLD analysis project Ga0164243, IMG submission 108781) | Organic Plus compost microbial communities from Emeryville, California, USA - Original compost - Organic plus compost (OP) | ecosystem: Engineered > Solid waste > Mixed feedstock >... | reverse complement strand
GTGGCGACGCCGGCGGCGGCCGAGCCGTGCGAGTGGAAGACCATCCGCAGCGAGGACTGGCGCGACCCGAAGGGCGTCGCCGACCTGCTCGACACCGACTGCGACGGCGAGATCGACGCGACCGCCTTCACCCCCGCCCGCAAGCGCGATCCCGCGGTGCTGATGACCAGCGAGCAGCCGCAGAGCAAGGGCGAGATCGACACCATGTACTTCGACGCCGACCGCGACGGCGAAGCCGACTGGGCGGTGTTCGACACCGACTCCGACGGCAAGTTCGACATCCGCGGCGAGTACCGAAAGGGCGAGGCCGAACCCTACCGCTGGGAACGGATCTCGAGCTAGCCGCCTGCGGCGGCAGCCATCACGGCGTGCGGCCTCTCGCGCCGGGGAGAAGGGGCCGGTCATCTTCCGTCTTGATGGCCGCCCCCACGGCGGATCCGACCGCTGCGCGCCCCTCATTCCTATTAAGTTGATAGGTAAATCAGATTTTCTGAATTGAGCGCGGCTGTGGGCTCCCCCACCCTTGGGCTCTCGGCGGGCAGCGGTCCCGCCTTAGCCGGCCGCGACGCGGCCACTGAGCGGGAGCCGCCCTCATGTCCAGCCTATCGGCCACCGGATCCTTGCCGCGCGCCAAGCGCCGCGCGCCAGCCCGCAGCGGCGCCCTGCCGAGCGGCCGGCTGATCGCCTTTTCGACCCTGGCCATGCCGGTGGCCGCCTCGCAGGTGCCGCTCAACGTCTACCTGCCGGCCATCCTCGCCCAGCACTTCGGCATCGCGCTGTCGACGCTCGGCGCCATCTTCCTGCTGGCCAAGTCCTGGGGGGTGGTCACCGATCCGCTGATCGGCGTGCTGAGCGACCGCAACGGCGGCCGGTTCGGCCGGCGGCGCACCTGGATCGCCGGGGGCGGCCTGCTGCTCGGCCTCGCCACCCTGCTGCTGTTCTTCCCCGTCGCCGGGGTCACCCCGCTCTACGTCGCCGGCGCCCTGTTCGCCTTCTACCTGGCCTGGTCGATGGTCCAGATCCCCTATCTCGCCTGGTCGGCGGAGATCTCGGGCGACTACGACGAGCGCACCCGCGTCGCCACCTTCCAGACGGTGGCCTCGGCCCTGGCGCTGCTGCTGGTGCTGGTGCTGCCGACCGTCGTCGATCAGGTCGCGCCGAAGAACGGGGCGCTGAAGCTGAACGTCATGGGCGGCCTGCTGCTCGGCCTGCTGGCGATCGCCCTGCCGCTGGCCCTGCGCGCCTTCGCCGAGCGGCCGCCGGCGCCGGCCGGGCCGCGGCCGAAGCTCGGCGAGACGCTGAAGGTGGTCTGGAGCAACCCGCTGCTGGTGCGCGTGCTGGCCTCCGACTTCGCGGTCACGCTCGGCCAGAGCATCCGCGGCACGCTCTTCGTCTTCGTGGTCAGCGCCTACATGGGCCTGCCGCAGTGGTCGAGCGGGCTGTTCCTCGCCCAGTTCGTCTTCGGCCTCGCCGCCGGCCCGATCTGGATGCGCGTCGCCTACCGCATCGGCAAGCACCGCGCGGCGGTCAGCGGCGAGCTGGCGCAGGTCGCCATCAACCTCGGCCTGCTGTTCGTCATGCCGGGCAACCTGCCGCTGCTGCTCGGCCTGACCATCGCCCAGGGCCTGGCCCAGGGTTCCGGCAACCTGATGCTGCGCGCCATGGTCGGCGACGTCGCCGACCAGGACCGGCTGAAGACCGGCCAGAACCGCACCGCCCTGTTCTTCTCGGTGTTCAGCACCTCGGCGAAGGCCGCGATGGCCGTGGCCGTCGGCGTCACCCTGCCGCTGGTCGCCTGGCTGGGCTTCGATCCCAAGGCGGCGACCAACACGCCCGAGGCGCTGCGCGGCCTGCTGCTGGTCTTCGCCCTCGGCCCGGCGGCGGCGCACCTGGTCTCCGCCCTGCTGGTCGCCGGCTTTCCCCTCGACGCCAAGGCCCACGCGGCGATCCGCAGCCAGCTGGCCGAACGCGAGGCCGCCACGCCGTCCACCTGACCGCTTCCCCCTTCTCCCTCTTCCAACCGACAGGAGTTCTCTCGATGACCGCCCAACCGCTCTTCATCAACGCCGCCGCGCCGGGTCCCCTCGACATCGTCCCGGTCGCCGGCCGCATCGGCGCCGAGGTCCGCGGCGTGCAGCTGTCCGGCGACCTCGACGACGCCGTGATCGCGTCGATCCGCGAGGCGCTGAACCGCCACAAGGTGATCTTCTTCCGCGACCAGCAGCTCGACGACGCCGGCCACGAGGCCTTCGCCGCCCGGCTCGGCGCGCCGGTCGCGCACCCGACGGTGCCGGTCGCCGAAGGCAGCCGCTACCTGCTCGACCTGGAATCCCGCGAAGGCTTCGCCGCCTCGACCTGGCACACCGACGTGACCTTCGCCGTGGCCTATCCCGAGGCCTCGATCCTGCGGGCGATCGAGGTTCCCGATGCCGGCGGCGACACCCTGTGGGCCAACACCGCCACCGCCTACGAGGACCTGCCCGCGCCGCTGAAGGCCCTGGTGAACGACCTGCGGGCGATCCACAGCAACAGCTACGACTACGCCAACGTCTTCGCCAACACCTCGAACGAGCGCGCCGAGCAATACCGCAAGGTGTTCGCCTCGACGGTCTACGAGACCGAGCATCCGGTGGTCCGCGTCCACCCCGAGACCGGCGAGCGCCACCTGCTGGTCGGCCAGTTCGTCCAGCGGTTCGTCGGCCTGAACCTCGCCGACAGCCAGCGGATCTTCGCGATCCTGCAGGACCACATCACCAAGCCGGAGAACACCGTCCGCTGGAACTGGCGCGCCGGCGACGTGGCGATCTGGGACAACCGCGCGACCCAGCACCGGGCCATCGCCGACTTCGGTCAGCAGCATCGCCACCTGCGCCGCGCGACCATCGCCGGCAGCGTGCCGGTCGGCATCGACGGCCGCCCCAGCCGGGCGATCAAGCCTGAGCCGCAGCCCCACGCCATCGCCGCCGAATAGGAGCCCGACGTCATGACCGCCATCAACAAGATCACCCGTTTCGCCGACTCCCCGGAGATCGAAGTCGTCCGCGTCGAGGCCAACCTCGGCGCGGAGGTCACCGGCCTCGACCTGACGCGGCCGCTCAGCCCGGCGCTCGCCGACCTGTTGCGCAGCCTGTTGTGGGAGCACCAGGTGCTGTTCTTCCGCGACACCGGCCTCGACAACGCCGGCCAGCAGGCGATCGCCCGGCTGTTCGGCGAGATCGACGTCGACAGCATCGCCAAGCGCCGCGGCGCGAGCGCCGACGGGGTCACGCCGATGAACAGCGGGCCGTGGGCCAAGGGCTACTACGGCACCCTCTGGCACGCCGACGCGACCTATCTGGAGCGGCCCTACTCGGTCTCGGTGCTGCGCAGCGTCATCGCTCCGGAGCTCGGCGGCGACACCGCCTTCTCCAGCGGTATCTCGGCCTATGAATCCTTGCCGGAGGACGTGAAGGCGAAGATCGAGGGGCTGACCGCCATCCACCGGCCGGACAGCAAGGCGCGCGTCCTGATCACCGACCCCGCCGACCTGAAAACCTACCTCGCGGAGTACCCCGGGACCGAGCATCCGGTGGTGATCCGCCATCCGGCCACCGGGCGGAAGGTGCTGTACGTCAACGAGAACTTCACCGACGAGATCGTCGGCCTGCCGGCCGAGGAAGGCCAGCGGCTGCTCGACTACCTCACGCGGCAGTTCTACCGCCCGGAGAACATCGTCCGCTTCAAATGGCGGCCCGGCTCGGTCGCGATCTGGGACAACCGCGCGGTGCAGCACTACGGGGTCGCCGACTACGGCGACGCGCCCCGGCAGCTGGTCCGCGTCGTCGCCCAGGGCGACCGGCCGAGCCGCTGAAGCGGAACGGGCGATCTACAATCATCCGCTCGCCCCGGCGAAAGCCGGGGTCCCGTGAAATCCGCCAGCAGCGCGGGCTTGATCTGGGCGCCGGCCTTCGCCGGTACGGGCGGAGAGTTGGCTCGACTCGCCTCGATCCACCCAATCTCAGTTGACCATTCAAGAATGGCCGGCCGGCCCGCTGCAATCCGCGGGTCGGCCGATCCCATAGGGAGCCGCATATGAGCCAAGATCCCCGTCCGAACTTCCTGCTGATCGTCGTCGACGACATGGGCTTCTCCGACCTCGGCGCCTTCGGCTCGGAGATCGAGACGCCGAACCTCGACGCCCTGGCGCTCGGCGGCGTGCGGCTGACCGACTTCCACAGCGCCCCGGCCTGCTCGCCGACCCGGGCGATGCTGCTGACCGGCACTGACCACCACCTCGCCGGCATCGGCGCCATGACCGAGACCCTGCGCCCGGACTTCGAGGGCGCGCCGGGCTACGAGGGGCACCTCAACGAGCGGGTGGTCACCGTGGCCGAGCTGTTGCGCGAGGCCGGCTACCGCACCCTGCTCTCCGGCAAGTGGCACCTCGGCGACACGCCGCAGACCTGGCCCGCGGCGCGCGGCTTCGAGCGCAGCTTCGCCCTGCTGCCGGCCGCCGGCGACCACTTCGGCCGCGAGCTCGCCAACCCGCTGCTGCCGACGCCGATGTACGCCGAGGACGCCGCCTACGTCACCGAGCTGCCGGAAGGCTTCTACTCGACCGACTATTTCACCGACCGGCTGATCGAGTTCTTCGAGGAGCGCCAGGCGGACGACCAACGGCCGTTCTTCGCCTACCTGCCCTACTCCGCGCCGCACTATCCGCTGCAGGCGCCGGACGCCGAGATCGCCAAGTACCGCGGGGTCTACGACGAAGGCCCGGACGTGCTGCGCGAGCGGCGGCTCGCCCGCCTGCGCGAGCTGGGCCTGGTCGGCGAGGACGTCCTCGCCCACCCGGTCGTCACCAAGGAGCCCGGCTGGGACGAGCTGTCGGCGGAGGACAAGGCGATCTCGGCCCGGACCATGGAGGTCTACGCCGCCATGGTCGACCGGGTGGACCAGAACGTCGGCAAGGTCGTCGACTACCTGAAGCGCACCGGCCAGTTCGACAACACCGTGATCGTCTTCCTCTCCGACAACGGCGCGGAAGGGGCGATCGCCGAGGCCATGCCGATCCTCGGCAAGTTCATCGGCGATCGGGTGCGCAAGACCTGCGACAACAGCCTGGAGAACCTCGGCCGGCCGGGCAGCTACATCTGGTACGGTCCGCGCTGGGCCCAGGCGGCGACCGCGCCGTCGCGGCTGATGAAGGCGTTCACCACCCAGGGCGGCATCCGCGTGCCGGCCTTCGTCCATTGGCCGGCGGCGCAGCGCCAGGGGATCGCCGAGGTGTTCTCGACGGCCATGGACGTGGCCCCGACCTTCCTCGACCTCGCCGGCGTCGACCATCCCGCGACCTGGCAGGGGCGCGAGGTGCTGCCGCCGCGCGGCCGCTCGCTGCGCCCGTGGCTGGAGGGCCGCGCCGCGACGGTGCATCCGCCGGGGACCAGCACCGGCTGGGAGCTGTTCGGCCGCCGCGCCGTGCGCCAGGACGACTGGAAGGCGGTCTACGTCCCCGACGAAGACGGCGTCTCCAAGTGGCAGCTCTACGATCTGGCGAAGGACCCCGGCGAGATCGAGGACCTCGCCGAGGTCCACCCGCAGAAGCTGGAGGAACTGCTCGGCCTCTGGCGCCGGTACGTCGAGGAGACCGGCGTCATCGAGACCCCGCTCAGCATCTTCGACGCCGACCCGTCGCACTGGGCGCCGCGCTAGGATTGAGGCCCTCTCCCCGCAGGCGGGGAGAGGGCCGAAGGCGTTCCGGCCAGACGATCTCCGCGCTTGGCCGCCTCGTCCGAACACGACATGCTGGCCGCCAGAGGAAACGCGGCCCCGGAAAGGGGCCCAAGGGCGGCGCCATGGCATCGAACGAATTCCGGCTGCACTGGCAGCCGCTGCTGGCTGCGAGCATCGGCCTGGCCCTGGGCGCGGCGCTCGGCCACTACACCATGAGCCTGTTCGGCCCGGCGCTGATCGCCGACTTCGGCTGGACCAAGGCGCAGTTCGCCCTGATCGGCTCGATGCCGCTGATGACCCTGCCGCTGGTGCCCTTCGCCGGCCGGTTCGTCGACCGCTTCGGCACGCGCACCGCGGCGATCGTCGGCTTCACCGCCCTGCCGCTCGGCTTCCTGGCGTTCGCGATGATGACCGGAAACATCATCCAGTTCTTCGCCATCTGGCTGGTGCAGCACATCTTCGCGATCCTGACGACCTCGATGGTGTTCTGCCGGGTCGTCGCCGAGCGCTTCGACCGCTCGCGCGGCCTGGCGCTGTCGCTGGTGATGACCGCCCCGCCGCTGGCCGGCGCGATCACCGCGCCCCTGATGGGCGCCTTCATGACCGAGCACGGCTGGCGCGCCGGTTATGTCGCCATGGCCGCGGTCACCGCCGCCGGCGGCTTCCTGGCGATCGTGATGATGGGCCGCTCCAGCCGGCGGAAGGCCGACACGCCGCCCGCCGAGCTTCGCCTCTCGCGCCAGGAGCTGGGCCGACTGCTGCGCAACCCGACCCTGCTGCTGATCGTCGGCGGCATGTTCCTGGTGAACATCCCGCAGGTCGTCGCCTCGTCCCAGCTGAAGCTGATCGTCATGGACCGCGGCGTCGCCAGCGAGACCGCCACCTGGATGATCTCGCTCTACGCCATGGGGGTGATCATCGGCCGCTTCCTCAGCGGGCTGGCGCTCGACCGGGTGCAGCCGCACCTGGTGGCGATCGCCGCCCTCGGCCTGCCGGCGATCGGCTACTTCCTCTTCGCCTCGCCGCTGACCTCGGTGGGCATCCTGGCGGGAGCGATCATGGTCATCGCCCTGGCGCAAGGCGCCGAGAGCGACATCGGCGCCTATCTGATCTCGCGGCGGTTCGACATGAAGAACTTCAGCCTGCTGCTGAGCCTGCTCACCGCGATGATCGGCCTGGGCTCGGCGGTCGGCTCGGTGATCCTCAGCTTCTCGCACCAGTTCGCCGGCGGCGACGTGCCGTTCCTGATCGTCTCGGCGATCGCCACCTTGATCGGCGCGCTCCTGTTCGCCCTGACCGGCGGACGCGGACAGCGCGGCCGCTCGCGCGATCCCGCCGGCGAGAAGACCCTCGAACAGGCCATCGCCGGCGAGCTGAGCTAAGAGCGCCCCACGCTCCGCTCGTCCCGGCGAACGCCGGCGCCCAGCTTCAGCCTAAGCCTTCCGAGGGCGTCACCTGGGCCCCGGCCTTTGCCGGGGCGAGCGGTTCGAAAGAGGCTTCACGACGCCACCGGCGCCGTGCCCTCGGGGACGGCGACCTCCGCCTCGGCCTCGACCTGCGGATACTTGCCGAGCAGCAGGAACAGCCCCGCCGCCAGCACGCAGAGCACGATGATCGCGACCAGCACGACGTCGTAGCTGCGGGTCACGTCGTAGACCCGGTTGGCGATCGCCGGGGCCAGGCCGTTGCCGAACAGCAGAAGGCCGGTGATCGCGCCGAACAGGGTCCCGAAGTTGCGCATGCCGAAGTGGCGCGCCGCCAGGTAGGCGCAGGCGTCGAGTTCGGTGCCGACCGACAGGCCGAGGATCAGGCAGGCGGCCATCGCCGCGGGCTTCGAGCCGTCGGTCGCCAGCAGCAGCGAGACGCTGATCACCGGCGCCATGACGCTGACCGCCGCCACCTTGCGCGCGTCGATCCGGTCCAGCAGGTAGCCGCCGCCCAGCCGGCCGGCGATCGAGCCGAGGCCGATCAGGCCGGCGACCCCGGCGGCGGTCGCCGCATCGAGACCCTCGCCCAGCAGGATCGGCACGCCGTTGCTGGTCAGGGCGCAGCTGGCGATGGCGAACAGCAGCGCCGCGCCGGCGAGCTTCAGAAAGCTCGGCGAGGCCATCTCCGCGCGGATCTGCCGTCCGCGTCCGCCGGCGCTCGTCGCCGACTGCGACGACGGCGCGGCCTTAAGGTTCTGGAACAGGAAGAAGACGATCGGCAGCACGATCGCGCAGCTGATCGCCGCCAGCGAGACATAGGCGGCGCGCCAGCCCTGCGCCTCGACCAGGGTGTTGGTCAGCAGGGGGACGCTCGCCGCGCCGACGCCGGTGCCGCACAGCGCCAGCGCCAGGGCCATGCCGCGGTTCTTGTCGAAGCGGCTGTTGATCGCCGCCGTCCACACCATCGGCGCGATGAACATGCTGGCCAGGCCGATCAGCCCCCAGAGCGCCCACCACGAGAACACGTGCGGCGTGGTCGTCGACAGCAGCGCCATCGCCGCGCAGTAGAACACCACGCCGAACAGCCCGACCGGGCGCGGCCCTGCGCGGTCGACCACCAGGCCGACCAGCGGGGCGCAGACCAGAGCGATCATCGAGATGATCAGCGGGCCGATGGAGATCTCCGCGCGGCTCCAGCCGAACTCGCGCTCCAGCGGGCCTATCATCACCCCCAGCGCATAGGCGTTCACCGAGCACAGCAGGATGCCGGCCATGCAGGGGGCGAGAATCCACCCGTGCCGGCGCCATTCGCTCTCGACCGGCCGCGGTTGTCCTGGCGTCACCGTCTCGCTCCCCGACGTTCTGTTTCGGCCGATAGTGGCGGCCTTTCGCGTCGGCGGCAAAGCCCCTGTGCGCACAGGTCGCGTCGCGCCCGCGCCTAAGGCCCGCGCCGGATTGACAGTCCCGGCCCCGCCGCGTTCCGCTGCAACTCGAAATTGTTCGCTACGGGAGACTGCTATGCGCGCCGCACTTCGAGGGCTCGGTGTGATCGGGGCGGCGCTGCTCGCCGCCGCCTGCACGACCACGCCGGACGCGCCGGGCGGCGGCGCCAACGACCTCGCCGGCACCCGCTGGCGGCTGGAGAACTTCGAGTCCTCGGACGACGCCCAGGGCACCACCCGGCCGGCCAATCCGGCGAACTACGGGCTGGAGTTCCAGGCCGACGGGCTGCTGGCCATGCGGCTGGACTGCAACCGCGGCACGGCGCAGTGGACCGCGGTCCCCTCCGAGCCCGGCCGCGGCGCGCTGAGCATCTCGCCGGGCGCGATGACCCGGGCGATGTGCCCGCCGGGCTCCTGGGACACCCGCATCGCCCAGACTATCGGCGAGGTGCAGAGCTATGTGATCGAGGGCGACCGGCTGCACCTGGCGCTGAAGCTCGACAGCGGGATCTACACCTGGGTGCGCGAACCCTGAGGCCGCGCCCAGTCGAGCCCGAGCTCTAGCGCCCGCTGCACCGCCGGGCGCGCGGCGATGCGCTCGCGCCAGGCGGCGATGGCCGGGTACTCGCCGAGACCGCCGACCCGATGGTGGTACTGCTCGACCCAGGGCCAACAGGCCATGTCGGCGATCGAATAGTCGTCGCAGATGAACTCGCGGCCGGTCAGCTGGCGTTCGAGCACGCCGTAGAGCCGCTTCGTCTCCTTGGTGTAGCGGTGGATGGCGTAGCTGGAGTCGCGCGGGTCGCGGCCGGGCGTCTCGGAGACTCGGACGAACCAGTTGATCTGGCCGGTCATCGGCCCCAGCCCGGCCATCTGCCAGAACAGCCAGGCGTCGATCCAGGCGCGGGCGGCCTCGGACCGCGGATAGAACCGCCCGCTCTTGCGGCCGAGGTACTGCAGGATGGCGCCGGACTCGAAGATCACCACGCGCTCGCCGTCCGGGTCGCTCGGCGGCTCGTCGACCACCGCCGGGATGCGGCCGTTGGGACTGATCGCCAGGAACGCCGGGTCGTGCTGTTCGCCCTCCAGGATGTTCACCGGCGCGACCTCGTAGGCCAGGCCCATCTCCTCCAGGGCGATGGCGACCTTCCGGCCGTTCGGCGTCGGGAAGTAGTAGAGCCGCAAGCCCACGGCTATTTCCGGATCGGCCGGAACTGGATCTCCATGTGGGTGCGCGCCTCGTAGCCCATGTCGGGGAAGGTCGAGACGTCCCACGGATCGCGGCCGCCGATGTCGAAGAAGACGGCCGGCTGGTCGCTGCGGTTCTGCAGGTGGTGGGCGTTCGGATCGCCGGCCTTGAAGCCGACGCAGTCGCCGGCGCGCAGGATCTCCTCGCCGTCGTCGGTGACCAGCACCAGTTCGCCGGAGACCACGATCACGACCTCGTCGTTGTTGCGGTGCCAATGGCGCTGGGTGGACCAGGAGCCGGGCGCGAGCTCCACCCGGTTCACCCCGAACTGGCGCAGCCCGAAGGCGCTGGTCAGGGCCCAGCTGGTCCGTCCGCTGAGCTTGTCGTTGTGCGGCTCCGGATAGGGCCTGGAGCCCCGGCGGGCCGGGATCTGGCTGATGTCGGCCTTTTTCATGCGGGCGCCTCCCTGAACGCCGCGCCCAGCGTGCGGCGATCGCCGAGGCCGTTCAACCGCCCTGACGCGCGCCACGGAGATGATCGCCACGGCGAAAGCCCGGCGGGCCGGAGTGAACGAGCGCCGGCCGGCGGCGTTCGTGCGGCGAACCGAAAGGAACGCGCATGACCGAGGCCGCAAGCGCCGCTCCGCCGCTGAACACCCCCAAGCGGGTGACGGAGAACCTCTGGATCGTCGAGGCGCCGCCGATCCGCCCCGGCGGCATGCCCCTGCCGCTGCGCATGACCGTGATCCGGCTGGCCGACGGCGGACTGCTGCTGCATTCGCCGACCGCCTACGCGCCGGGGCTCGCCGCGGAGCTCGACGCGCTCGGACCGGTCCGTCACCTGGTCGCGCCGAGCTACGCGCACTGGATGTTCGTCGACGAATGGCGGCGGGCGCACCCGCAGGCGAAGGTCTGGGCGGCGCCTGGCGTCAAGCGCCGCTGGCAGGTGCGGGCCTCCGGCCTGCGGATCGACGAGGAGCTCGGCGACGCTCCCCCGGCCGCCTGGGCGGGCGAGATCGAGCAGGTGATCGTCCGCGCCGGCCCGTTCGCCGAGGCGGCGCTCTTCCACAAGCCGAGCCGCACCCTCGTGCTGACCGATCTGGTCGCCAACGTCGAGCCGGAGCGCCTGCCGCCCGCCTGGCGGCCGCCGGCGCGCGCGCTCGGCGTCGCCTCCGAACGGCGCAAGGCGCCGGTCTATCTGCGGCTGCTGCTGCAGACCAACCGGGCGCAGGTCGCCGAGGCCGCGGCCCGGTTGCTGGCGCTCGAGCCGGAGCGGGTGATCTTCGCCCATGGGCGCTGGTTCGATACGGACGGCGCCGCGCGCCTGCGCCAGGCTTTCGACTGGCTTCTGCACGACAATCCCGCCTTCGCCGGACGCGTCGTCGTGATCACCGGCGCCTCCAGCGGCATCGGCCGCGCCGCCGCCCTGGCCTTCGCCCGTCGCGGCGCCCGGCTGGTGCTGGCCGCCCGGCGAGCCGAGCTGCTCGAGGAGGTCGCCGCCGAGTGCCGCGCGATCGGCGGCGATGCGCTCGCCGCGCCCACCGACGTCACCGACCCGCAGGCCGTGGAGGCCCTGGCCGCCGCCGCCGAGGCCGCCTTCGGCGGCGTCGACGTCTGGATCAACAACGCCGGCGTCGGCGTGTTCGGCCGCTATCACGAGACCGACCTGGCGCTGCACCGGCGCACCGTCGAGGTGAACCTGCTCGGCGCGATGAACGGGGCCGCCGCGGCGATCCCGCGCTTCCTGCGCCAGGGCTCCGGCGTGCTGATCAACAACATCTCGCTTGGGGCCTGGACGCCGACGCCGCTGGCGGCGGCCTATACGGCGAGCAAGTTCGGCCTGCGCGGCTTCACCGCCAGCCTACGCCAGGAGCTTTCCGACCAGCGCGACATCCACGTGTGCGGCGTCTTCCCGGCGATGATCGACACGCCCGGCTTCGCCCACGGCGCCAACACCTCGGGCCGCTCGCTCGATCCGGGCCCGCTGCTCTATCGCGCCGAGGACGTCGCCGAGACCTTCGTCAAGGTGGCGCGCCGGCCGCGCGCGGAGACGGTGGTGGGCTGGCCGTCCAGCGCCAGCAAGCTCGCCTACGCCGCCGCCCCGCAGCTGTTCGCCACCGGCGTCAATGGCTTAATCCGCGAAGCGCTCTCGCGCGCCAAGCCGGCGCCTCGCACCGAGGGCGCGCTGCTGACGCCGACGCCTGAGGGCCGAAGCGCCACCGGGGGCTGGCTGCAGTCCAAGGGTCTGCCCTCGGGCCGGGTGCTGACCGCGGCCACGGTCGCCGGCGTGGGCGTGGCGATGGTCGGCGTGACCGCCGCGGCGCTGGCGCGCCGGCGGCGCTGACCCGTCAGATGCCGGCGTACCACTCGTAGCCGCGGTCCGGCCAATAGCCGCCCTGGCCGCCCTGGATCTTCGAGAAGTCGGACACCGCCTCGAGCCGCATGACGTACTTGGCGTGCTTGTAGCCGAGCTGGCGTTCGACCCGCAGGCGGATCGGCGCGCCGTAAGCCACCGGCAGCGGCGCGTCGTTCATCTCGTAGGCCAGCAGGGTCTGCGGATGGTAGGCGTCGATCAGGTCGATGCTCTCGTAGTAGTTCACCACGCCGTCGAGACTGTCGGCGCAGTGGAAGACGATGTAGCGGGCGTCTGACTTCAGCCCGGCCCTGTCGAGCAACGGCCCGAGCCGCGCGCCGGTCCACTTGGCGATGTCCGACCAGCCCTCGACGCAGTCGTGGCGGGTGATCTGGCTGCGGGCCGGCAGGGCGCGCAGCTCCGCGAGGCTCAGCGCCATCGGCCGCTCGACGAGGCCGTCGACCACCAGCTTCCAGTCGGCGAAGCCGGCGGCGGCGTGGGCGCGGTAGGCGGGATCGTCCGGATCCGTCGAGCCGTTCGGCCGGAACCGCTTGGAGATCAGCGACGGGCTGAACTCCTGCGCCAGGGCCCTGCGGTCGACCAGCAGCCGCTGCGCCCGGCGGGTCAGCTGCTCGGCGGAGTCCAGCACGGCCATGCCCCGGTCGCTGGTGCTGATGCGGTCGCAGGCGGCGAGCCAGAGGCCCGAGAGGCTCGCGCCCAGCCCCTGCAGCCAGCCGCGGCGGTGAAGGCTGCTCATCGGCCCTCTCCTTCCGTCTCGATCCGGTAGCGCCCGGTGATCATCGAGCGCAGGTTGTTCCAGGGTCCGGAAGCGACGACCATCGCCAGGTGCACCAGCACGAACAGCACGATCAGGCTGGCGCAGATGAAGTGGATCGAGCGGGCCGACTGGCGGCCGCCGAACAGGTCCACCAGCCAGTGGGCGCCGGCGTCGACGCCCGGCGACATGGCCAGGCCCGTGGCGACCATCAGCGGCAGCAGGGTCAGGGTGACGATCAGGTAGGTGAGCTTCTGCAGCACGTTGTAGCGCCGCGCCTTCTCGTCCTTCGGGAACTGCAGTTTGGCGTGGGTGACGATCTCGTGCCGCAGGTTGCTCGGCGCGAGGTCGGCGCGCGTCGGCACGAGCTCGCGGCGGATCCGCCCGGAGAACAGACCCCAGGCCAGCCAGAGCAGGCCGTTGAACACCAGCACCCAGGCGAAGAAGAAGTGCCAGCGGCGTCCGGTCGCCAGGTCGCGCCAGCTGGGAATGGTCGCCCAGCCGGGGAAGCCGAGCGCCGAGCGCGCGTCCGGCGGTCCGGACCAGCCGAGCACGCCGGTGGTCTTGAAATTCGCCCCGCCGAGCCGGGTCACGCCGATCGGCTCGCCGCCGGGCTGCGGCGCAGCCGTGATCGCCAGCCACGGCCGCTGGAACTCGGATTTCGGGCCCCAATAGAGCGCCGGATGGGCGTTGAAGATCTGCAGCCCGCTCATCAGCAGGAGCGTGACCGCGAGAACCCCGATCCAGTGGGTGATGCGAATGACCACGCCATGGCGCGGCACCAGTTGGCTCGTCTTCATGCCGGCCTCCGTCGCGGGACCAACCTGCCATAGCGCGCGGCCGACGGGAACGCCGTCGGCGGGGCCCGCGCTTTCTAGGCGCGACATAGCAGAAAGGAGCCGCTCATGGCTGACGAACGTGCCGGCGCTCAAGAGCCGCCGCGGAACCCCGCGGGTCAAGACGCTCTGCAGTCCAGCGGCCGCAAGGCCAACGCCGCCCAGCCGCTGGGCGCGGGTCAGAACCACGGCGGGCCCGAACGCTACCCGGCGGTCGACCAGACCGACGGCGTGCACAACGAAACCCGGAGCTTCAGCCCGGCGCCGCGCCAGGGCGCGGGCGACTCCGCGCCGATCTCGACCAACGAAGGACGGCTCGGTCCGGGCGCCGATCCCGCGGAAGGCAAGGACGACATCTGAGCCCCGCCCCCTAGGCGCGGCGGCGCCCGCCCCCTAAGCTCCCCGGTCAAATCGGGGGGGACGCGAACTTGGGCGAAGCGGTGGAAGTCTGGCGCGGCAGCGTGGCGACCTGGGAGTGCGACTCCATGGGTCACCTGAACGTCGGCTTCTACCAGGCCAAGGCGATGGAGGCGCTCGTCGGTCTGGCGGCGGAGCTCGGCATGCCGCAGGCCTTCACGCCGCGCGCCGAGGCCACGCTGCTCGTTCGCGAACAGCACATCCGCTTCCTGCGTGAGGCGCAGGTCGGCGCGCGCCTGCACATCGACGCCGGCGTGCTGGAGATGGGCGAAACCGACGCCCGCGTGATCCTGCTGATGCGCCATGACGACGGCGCGCTGGCGGCCAGCTTCCAGATGCTGGTGACGCACGCCACCAGCGGCGAGGGCCGCGCCTTCCCGTGGCCGGCGCGGGTGCGCGAGCGGGCCGAGCGGCTGCGCAT
>Ga0164243_10009033_pt1 | contig 14576 bp, 13 predicted proteins | sample OricompcompostOP_FD_108781 | JGI IMG/M metagenome (GOLD analysis project Ga0164243, IMG submission 108781) | Organic Plus compost microbial communities from Emeryville, California, USA - Original compost - Organic plus compost (OP) | ecosystem: Engineered > Solid waste > Mixed feedstock >... | reverse complement strand
CGATCGGATCTATCTGGCGCTCGTCGACGAGGATAACGCGGAGGCACGCGGAGAGGAGACGGCGGCCGATATCGGGCGCCATCTCGACCGGCTCGGTCTTGCGACGGAGATCCGTCACATCGCGGGCTGGCGCTCGGCGGCCGAGGCTCTGCTGAACGAGATCCAGCGGCTCGGCGTCGATCTCATGGTGATGGGCGGGTACGGCCACTCCCGCGTCAGGGAGAGGGTCTTCGGCGGGACGACGCGGGCCTTCCTGACGCGTAGCCCGATCCCCGTGCTGATGGCTCACTGATCTCGGCGCTGATCGAGACCTTCTTGGGCAAACATGCCGGGCGGCCCCTTATCGGGTGACCGCCCGCGTCGATCAGGGCGCCAATGCCGTGCCAAGCGTCGCGCCACCGCAGACGAAGATCGTTTGACCGGTTATGGCGCCGGCGTCCGGGCCAAGCAGAAACGCGATCAGCCCGGCCACTTCCTCGGGCTCGACCGGTCGGCCGATCGGAAGAGACATCACGGGCGCTCCCCGCCGTCCCGGGTCGGTCAGCATCGGGGTTGCGGTTGCGCCGGGCGCCACGACATTGACCGTCACGCCGCGCCCGACGAGATCGAGGGCCCAGCTCCGCGCCAGGCTGGCCATCGCCGCCTTGGATGCGGCGTACAGGCCGCGGCCCGAGCGGCCCAGAGCGGCGCGGCTCGAGATCAGGACGACGCGGCCGTCGCGAGACGGCAATGCCGGGGCGATCTGCCGGAGCAGGATGTCCGCCGCGCCGACATGAAGGCGCCACAGCGCCGCGCCGGCGTCGTGACGCGTCGCCGGATCATCGTCCGCGCGCATGACGCCCGCACAGTGCACGAATGCCGTGACGATCTGTCTTCCGAGATCCGATGCGGTGTGCCTCACCGCGTCAATGTCCGTCAGATCCAATCGGCGGGCGTCAATCACCTCCTCGATCTCGCGCGGATGCGCCTGGCGATCGAGGCCGGAAATGGTCCAGCCGCTCGCAATCAGGCGTTTCACGAGAGCGAGGCCGATGCCCGAGGCGCTGCCGGTGATCACGCAATGTGGCGCCACGCTGTCCGTCGCCTCTTGCTCAGTGCCGGTTCGTAATGGCGGGTTGGCGGACGACTTGCGCCTTGGACAGGCGCAGGGCCGCCGAGGCCAGCTCCTTGCGATCCGCATTGCGGGCAATCATGACGACAGCGCCGACGAGTTCGGATGGAGGCGACCAGGAGACAGGCTGCGGCGCATCGAAGAGGCGGCGGACGCCATGAACCGCATAGAGCCCGTCGCCGATGCGCAGGAGTCCCTTGACGCGGAGGAGCCGGTCGCCAAGCTGCGCCTGCAGACTCTCGAGCCAGGCGGCGTAGCCTTCCCAGGTGACGGCCCTGTCGCAGCGCACGACATGCGACAAGAAACCGTGTGATGCGATGTGCTCGGCGCTGCCATCCTCATGGTCGTGATCGCCGGCGTGGGAATGGTGATCGCAGGCATGAGTCCCGCGAAGAGCGGTATGAAACGCGGCGTCGAGGACCGTCTCCGCGGGGATGTTGCCGCGGACTGCCGTGCGGATATCGGCATGCGGGTTCATCGCGCCGAGCCGTGCCAGGAGGCTCTGCAGATCCGCGGCCGGGGCAACGTCACTCTTGGTCACGATCAGCCGGTCCGCCATGACCACCTGGCCGCGCGCCTCGTCGAACTCGTCCAGTTGCTGGCCTCCGTGGACGCCGTCCACCGTCGTCAGGATCGAGGCGAGGCGGAAGCGCCGCGAGACGAGGCGCCCCGCCGCCAGGGCATTGGCGATCGGCGCGGGATCGGCGAGGCCGGTCGTCTCGACGACGACGCGCGCGAAACGCGGAATGTCGCCGCGCTCGCGCTTGTAATAGAGCGCCTCGAGTGTCTCATCGAGCGAGTCGCCGAGCGTGCAGCACAGGCAGCCTGAATCAAGCAGAACGGCCCCGTCCTCGCGTCCCTCGCTGACGAGAGCATGATCCAGCCCGATCTCCCCGAACTCGTTGACGATGACGGCCGTGTCGGCGAAGGCGGGATCGCGAACGAGCTTCGACAGCAGGGTCGTCTTGCCGCTGCCGAGAAACCCCGTGAGGAGGAAGAGCGGGATCGCGCCTTCTGACACGGCGGTCGCGTCAGGCCGGAATCGACGCAGGCTGCTCGCGCCGCGGCAGGCCGCGCAGGTAAGTCTCCACCTCGGCGGTCGGGATCACATCGGCGTATTTGCAGTTCAGGTCGAAGAGGTTGATGGCATGGCTCGCCTGGAAGCGATCGAAAGCGGTCTCCTCCGGAATGACCACCTTGAAATTATACGAGTATGCGTCGACCGCCGTCGCCCGCAGGCATCCCGACGTCGTGCAGCCGGTGAGGATCAGCGTGTCGATGTCGAGAAAGTTCAGGTGGCTCATGAAGATCGTGCCGAAGAAGCAGGACGGCTTGCGCTTGGCGATGCGGATGTCCTGAGGGCGCGGCGCGAGCGGCGCGACCGTCTGCGTCGCGTGCGTGCCTTCCAGCACCGTCTTCTCGCCGCCGCGAAAGTTCTTCCCGACCTGGACCCCGCTGTCGAGCAGATCGGCGCGTCGCGCGCTCTCGGTGTAGAAGACGGGAATGTTCTTCTCGCGCGCCATGTGGAGCAGCGGCTCGATGTGGCGGACCGCTTCCCACGCTTCGCTGCCGCAATGGGTGCGGTACTGCTTCAGCCCGTCGAGGATGTCTTCTGGCTTGTCGCCGCAGAAATTGTACTGCACGTCGATGATGAACAGCGCGGGTCGCGTCCCGAATCCGCCACGCTTGCCGTAACCTGCCGCGGCCAGGACCTTCTTGTCCCGTTCGGTCAGGAAGTCGTCCCAAATTCGCTTGCGCTCGCTCATCTGCATCTCCAGTAGGTGTTGTCTCCGCGCCCTCAGAGGCGGGCGATGAACCGCCCTTGCGGACGCTGCATTGCCGTCGGCGTGATGGTGCCGTCCTGGGCGATCTTCTCGCCACGGACCAGCGTCAGGACCGGCCAGCCCTTGAGGCGCATCCCCTCGTAGGGCGAGTAGTCGGCGAAGGATTCGAGTCGGCTCGGATCGACGACGCGCTCGAGGTTCGGATCGACCACGACGAGATCGGCGTTCCTGCCGAGCGCGATCGTTCCCTTCGAGGGCATGTTGTACATGCGCGCCGCATTCGCGCTGACGACCGCGGCGATGCGCTCGATCGGAACGCCGCGGCGATGATAGCCCTCGTGAATCATGATCGGCAGGATCGTCGCCGTCCCGGGAAAGCCGTTGGTGGCGCTCCAGATATCCTTCGACTTGGTGGCGCGCTTGCGCGGTACATGGTCCGAACCGATGGTCGTGACCGTGCCGTCGAGGACGCCTTCCCACATCGCGTCGACATCGGCGGCGCTGCGGACGGGCGGATTGACCTTGGCAAGCACACCCGCTGCGGCGTCGCGGGTCAGGAACAGATAATGCGGGCAGGTCTCGACATAGATCGGCGCGCCTTTGCGCTGGCGGTGGCGCCGCACTTCGTCCAAGGCTTCGCGGCTGCTCAGGTGCACGATATTGACCGGGCAGCCGACCTTGGATGCGAAATAGCAGACGCGATGGACGTTCTCGGCCTCGAGAAAATCGGGGCTCTGCTCGTCCCAGGCTTTCAGGTCGTCGCGGCCGGCGCGCCGAAGCGGGTCGCGCAGCACGGGGATGACCTCGACGTTCTCGCAATGGACGCCCAGGACGCCGCCCTTCACCTGCTTTGCCGCCTGCATTGCCGCGAACAGGAGGCCATCGTCGATGTCGGTGAAGCCTTTCGCCAAGCCCGCCTGGCCCTTGTACATGAGATAGATCTTGTACGAGGACACGCCGAAGCGCTGCGAGCATTCGACCAGCGTCTCGACATGCAGGTCGCTGGTGATTCCGAAGTGGAATCCGAAGTCGATGCAGCTTTGCGAAGCCGCCCGATCGCGCACGGCATCGAGCGATTGCCGGATGTCCGCGGAGCGGTGAAACGACAGGACGGAGGTGACGCCGCCGAGTGCGGCCGACCGCGATTCCGTCAGAAAGTCGGTCTCGGGCGAGCCGAAGCCGAAGTGGACATGAGGGTCGATCACGCCCGGCATGATCCAGCGGTCGGCGCAGTCGATGACCTCGGCGGCCGGCAGGTCCATGCCCGGTTCGAGCAGTGCGGCGATGCGCCCATCCTTGATTCCGACCGATCCGCGCATGACGCCGAGATCGGGCAGGACGATATCGCCATTGGCCAGCAGCAGATCGAGCTTCATGTGTTCTCCGTCTTCGACCGTTCGTTCCGGGCGGCCGCGCCGCGGGACGTCGAGGTCCGCTTCGGCCGGCCTGTATCGAGGAAGTGCCTGATGACGGTCGGGAGCAGCCCGCCATTGGCGATGAGGCTTCGCTCGCTTTCCGTCAGGAGCTGGGCCGTCACGGTGAAGGCGATCTCCGCGCCCGGACGCCGGGCACGCACCTCGATCGGCTCTCCCGCGAAGGCACCGCGCCGGAGATTTGCCAAGTCAAACTCCTCCGCGCCCGTAAGGCCGAGCTGCTGCCATCCCTGTCCGGCCTGGAACTGCAGCGGCAGGATGCCCATACCGACGAGATTGGCGCGGTGAATGCGCTCGAAGGATTCCGCGATCACGGCGCGAACCCCGAGGAGCGCCGAGCCCTTCGCCGCCCAATCCCGGCTGCTACCGGTCCCGTACTCCTTGCCCGCGAGTACGATGACGGGCGTTCCCTCGTCGCGATACTGCTGTGCGGCGTCGAAGATCGACATGCGTTGATCTTGCGGGAATCGGCGGGTGACGCCGCCTTCCTGGTCGGGAACGAGCAGGTTCTTGATGCGAATGTTGGCGAAGGTCGCGCGCGCCATGACATTGTGGTTGCACCGGCGGGCGACATAAGTATTGAAGTCGCGCGGTTCGACGCCGAGCCGGATCAGATATTGGCCTGCCGGACTGTCGACGGGAATCTCGCCGCCCGGCGAGATGTGATCCGTGGTAAGCGAGTCGCCGAATGCCGCGAGCGCCCGCGCGCGAGAGAGGCGATCGGGCAGCGTCTCGCGGTCGGGTGCTGACGCAAAGAATGGCGGCTCGACGAGATATGTCGACCCCGGATCCCAGTCAAAGCGCGGGCCTGACGGCGCATCGAGCGAGTTCCACAGCACGGTTTCCGGGCGGACTTCGCCGTAAACCTCGCTGAACAGGCGCGGGTCCGCCGCGAGGGCGAACAGCGGCGCGATCTCCTCGGGTGTTGGCCAGAGATCTCGCAGGAAGACCGGAGCGCCCGCGGGATCGTGGCCGATCGGCTCGCTGAGCAGATCGATGTCGATGCGGCCGGCGAGCGCGTAGGCGACAACGAGTGGCGGGGAGCAGATGTAGTTCGCCCGCACGAGACGCTGGATACGGCCCTCGAAGTTGCGGTTGCCCGACAGAACGGCGGCCGTGATCAATCCCTCCTGCTCGATTGCGCGCGCGATTTCGGGATCGAGCGGCCCCGATTTGCCGCCGCAGGTCGTGCATCCATACCCCACGACATGGAAGCCGAGTGCCTCCAGGTGCGGGAGAAGGCCGCTCTCCTGCAGATAACGCGTCACGACACGCGATCCTGGTGCAAGCGACGTCTTTACCCACGGCGGCGGCCGCAGACCGGCGGCGACCGCTTTCCTGGCCAGCAGTCCGGCCGCCAGCATGACGCCGGGATTGGACGTGTTCGTGCAGGACGTGATCGCCGCAATGGCGATCGAGCCGTGCGTGATCTCGCCGGCGCCCTTCGCGGTCTGAACAGGTACTCCGCCCGGCCGCTCGCTCGCGGCGAAGCCGCCGGCGACGAGGGGCTTGGTGAGTCGCGTCCGGAAGTCCTGCGCGACCGCGGACATCGGCAGCCGGTCCTGCGGCCGCCGCGGCCCGGCGACGCTGAGCTCGACGCGAGACAGGTCTATTTCGATGATGCGCCCGTATTTGGGCTCCGGAGTTCCGGCGCTTCGAAACAGGTCGTTGGCCCTGCAGTACGCTTCTACGAAATCCGGATGCGCGCGATCGCGGCGTGTTTGCCGCAGATAATCTATCGTGCGCTGGTCGACCGGAAAGAATCCGGCGGTGGCGCCATACTCCGGCGCCATGTTCGCGATCGTCGCGCGTTCGGGAATCGACAGCGTCTCGACTCCCGGCCCGCAGAACTCGACCACTGCGCCGACGACGTTCTCCTTGCGCAGACGCTCGGTCACGAGCAGCGCCAGGTCCGTAGTCATGACGCCCGGCGGAAGAGCGCCGGTCAGCCGTACGCCGACGACGTCCGGAACCGGAAACACATAGGCCTGACCCAGCATCGCCGCCTCGGCGTCGATGCCGCCGACTCCCCAGCCGAGCACGCCGATGCCGTTGACCATGGGCGTGTGCGAGTCGCCGCCGATGACGAAATCGGGGACTGCAATGGTCCGGCCTTCGTGCTCGCGCCGTATGACGACGGCGGCGAGGTGCTCGAGATTGACCTGGTGAATGATGCCGGTGCCGGGCGGGAAGACGCGAAGTGACGGAAACGCGCCTTGTGCCCATTTGAGAAAACGATAGCGTTCCGCGTTGCGCGTGAACTCGCGACGCATATTGTAGTCCATCGCGTCGGGAGAGCCAGCCCGGTCCACCTGAAGCGAGTGGTCGACGATGAGGTCGACCGGCACGCGCGGCGCCACGGCTTCCGCATCGCCGCCGGCGCGCGCGATCGCATCGCGCAGGGCGGCCAGATCCTGGAGCACCGGCAAGCCGCTCGAGTCCGGAAGAATGACCCGTTCCACGTGCAGCGGGACGCCGGTGCCGCGGCCACTCTCCCAGTTGACGGCCGCGTCGACATCGCCCTGTGTGACGATCCCCCCGCTGCCGAGCAGCTGATACCGCAACAGGTTCTCGACCAGAACGCGGATCGCATACGGGATCTCGCCGATGCGACGCCCGCGCGCGGCTGCCGCTTCGCCGATGCTGCAGTAGCGGATGCTTTCGCCGCCGACTTGCAGTGTCGACAGCTTCACGGCGGCTGGCCGCTCCATCGTCATGGATTGCCGTCCATTGCCGAGCTGCGCCTCTGGCGGTTACCCGGCCGAAGTACTCCGTTCGCCACCATAAGTGTTGGCAGTTTAAAAGATCTGTCAACTATATGGCGAAACGGAAGTGCGTGGGTAAAAGTGCCTAGTGGCATGAAAACACGCGATATAATCGAGGTAATCAGGTGTTGTCCCGCGCGCAGCAGCTTGGAATGCGCTCTCAACAATTGTTGACAGTTAGTCAGACTGTAGCGTAACTGTCAACAAATGGTGACCGAATTGAGACCGGGGCAGCCCGGCCAGAAGCAGAAGCCGCTGGGCGACGAGATCTTCGAGCGGATGCTCGAGATGATCTACAGCTGCCAGTTACCGCCCGGGGCGGTGGTCAACGAATCGGCGCTGGCAAATCAGTTCGGGGTGAGCCGCGGCCCCATTCGCGAGGCGATCCGGCGGTTGCAGGGCATCCAGCTCGTTTCGCGCGAGCCTTATCTCAAGGCGCGCGTGGTCATGTTCTCGGCCGAAGCGGTCGTGGAACTGTTTCAGATGCGGGAAGCGCTCGAGGGCTTCGCCTGCCGGCTCGCCGCGCAGCGGATGAGCGACCAGGAAGTGGCTGCCCTCGCCGCCGAGCTGGAGAAGGCGCGGCAGGCGGCGCTTGGCGCGCCGGACAATGCAGCCGCGCGGCGCTTCGATTTTCACGAGCGAATCGTTCGAGCCAGCCGGAATGACCGGATTATCGACGCGCTTTGCGGCGATCTCTATCACCTGCTCAGGATCTATCGCCGGCGGTCAGGCGCAGTGCCGGAGCGCAAGGAGGCGGCCTATGCGGAGCACTGGCAGATCCTCCGCGCGATCAAGAATCGGGATCCCGAGCTCGCCGAATCACTGATGCGGTCGCATATCGATCGCGCCGCGCGACACCTGGTTGAGCATCTGCCGAACGACGTCCGGCCGGAACTTCGTGCCAGGGACGGCGCGTAAGGTCCGGGCACGCTGAACATCCACACCATCCATAATTCCAAGAGAATCACTTGATGACGAAGGCACAGAGGTTCCGCGAGCTGCTGAATTCGGGCGAGTTCATCGTGTCGCCAGGCGTCTATGACGGCTATAGCGCCAGACTGGTCGAGGCGGCCGGATTCAAGACGGCATGCACGAGCGGCGCGGCCGTGTCGAATGCCCTGCTCGGTGTCGCTGATATCGGCGTGATGGGATTGGCGGAGAACGCCAACCATTGCCGCCATCTCGCGCGTAGCATCTCGATCCCGCTGACGGCGGATGCGGATACCGGCTACGGCAATCCGGTCAACGTTCACTACACAGTCCAGATCTTCGAGGAAGCCGGCGTCGCGGGCGTCAATCTCGAGGATCAGGTCAGCCCGAAACGCTGCGGGCACATGCCGGGCAAGGAAGTCATCCCGCTCGTCGAGATGGTCAAGAAGATCGAGGCGGCCTGCCTGGCGCGCAAGGACGATGCCTTTGCCATCATCGCCAGGACCGATTCGCTCGCCATCGAAGGCATCGACGGCGCGGTCCGCCGCGTGCGCGCCTATGCCGAGGCGGGCGCCGACATGATCTTTCCGGACGCGGTCCGCTCCGAAGACGACATCAAGCGCATCATCGATGCGGCGGGCGTTCCCGTCACCATCAACATGGGCTTTGGCATCCGCTCCCGCCCGACGACGCCGCTGTTCTCCATCGCGCGGCTGAAGGAGATCGGCGTTCGGCGCATCAGCCTTCCGCGCATGCTGCCGGCCGCCGCCATAAAGGCGATGCAGCAGGCGCTCGAACTCATGAAGGAGGTCCTTGCGACCGGCAAGCCGATGGACCGGCCGGATCTCCTGGTGGGCATCGAGGACATCATGCGTCTCATGGACTACGAAAGCGCGCGCGCCCTGGAGGCGCGTCTGCTTTCGACGACGGCTTATGAAAGCAAGTACGGCGCAGCGCCGCAGCGTTCCGCGCATTGAGGTTTCGCCGCAGCGGCTTGAGGCATGGTGAACGAGGATCTGGCGTTGACGAGCGGATTGCGAGCAATGGCGGCGTGGATATGACGGACGAAGCGGCGGCTGAAGGCTGGGACGGCTTCGCCGACGTCCTCGTGATTGGTGCGGGCGGTTGCGGCCTTGTCGCGGCACTGGCCGCGGCGGAGGCGGGCGCCGATGTCGCCGTCGTCGAGAAGCTCGAGCGCCTTGCCGGTAACACGATGCTGAGCAGCGGCTCGATTCCGGCCGCCGGAACGCGTTTCCAGAAGGCGGCGGGAATCGACGATGATCCCGGACGCTTCGCGGCGGACCTAAGGCGCGTGAGTGGCGCGCATGAGGCCGAGCATCTGACCGATCGGCTCGCTGAAGTGTCGGCGGAGATGGTCGAATGGCTCGTCGACGCGATGGGCGTCGATCTGCGGCTGATCACGGAGTATCGCCATGTAGGCCACAGCGTGAACCGCCTGCATGCGCCCCCGTCGCGCCGCGGCAGCGATCTGATGAGCGGCCTGTGGCGCGCGGTCGAAACGCGGGGAATTCCGGTTGCCTTCGCAAGCCCGGCGGTCGAGCTCGTCACGTCTCAGGACGGCGCGGTCATCGGCGCCGTCACCGGCGGTGCGCGCTCGGATATGTCGCGGATCCGTGCGGGGGCGGTGGTGCTTGCGACAAACGGCTTCGGCGGCAATCGCGAGCTGCTCCGGCGCTTCTGCCCGGAGGTTGCACCTGTTTCGTATTTTGGCGCGCTGGGCAGCGAGGGCGAGGCGGTGCTTTGGGGCGAGCGGCTCGGCGCCCGCCTGGCCAACATGGGCGCCTATCAGGCGCATGCCGGGATCGCGCAGCCTCATGGCGCTCTCGTCACCTGGACGGTGATCGAGAAGGGCGGCGTGATCGTCAATGAATCGGGCCAGCGGTTCGCGGACGAAACGGTCGGATACTCCGCATTCGCGGCGCATGCCCTGCGGCAGAAGGGACCGATCTACGCGATCTACGATGCCCGGATTCGGGATGCGACCGCCGCCGGCCAGGAAGAGTTCGCGGATCTGTGCAAGCACGGCGGATGCAGCGAGGCCGCCGATATCGCGGCGGTCGCCGCCCTCTGCGGCTTCGATGCGAAGAGCGGTCACGACACGATCGCGCGCGCCGGACAGGCGGCACGCGGCGCGATCGCGGATCCGTTTGGCCGAACGGCATGGGGGTTGGGGCCGCTGGAGCCGCCATATGTCGTGACCCGGATCGCGCCGGCGCTGTTTCACACGCAAGGCGGGCTTGCGGTCGATCGCGACGCACGCGTTCTGCGGTCCGACAATCGGCCGATCCAGGGTCTGTACGCCGGCGGCGGCGCGGCAGCCGGAATCAGCGGTGCTCGCGGCAGTCTCGGCTACTCGTCGGGGAACGGTCTGCTCGCGGCCCTCGGGCTCGGTTTTATCGCCGGACGTGCGGCCGCCGCACATGCCATCGCCCGCGCGCATAAGGCCGCGGAATAGGTGCTGTTCCATGTACGCTTCATCGCTCGAGATCATTGGAGGCTTGAATGAATAGACGGTCGCTTCTGAAGACGGTCGGGGCGGGCGCCCTGATCCTTGCCGGTATGAACGTGGCGCAGGCGCAAACGTTTCCGAGCCAGGCTGTGACAATCATCGTGCCATATGCGCCGGGTGCTACCGACCAGCTCGCACGCGGGCTCGGGGCCGAAGCCGAGAAGATCCTCGGCAAGCCGGTCGTGGTCGAGACGCGGCCCGGGGCCGGCGGCACGGTCGGCGCAAACTATGTCGCGAAGTCGGCCCGTCCCGATGGCCATACGGTTCTGTTGGCCGTCAGTTCCGTCCAGACCGTGGCGCCGCATCAGAACGAGCTGCCGTACGGCTTCGATGACCTGAAGCCCGTTGCGCGAATCACGACCGGCCCGAACATCATGGCGGCGCGTGTCGGTGCGCCATTCAAGACGCTGGAGGAGCTGGTCGCGTACGCGCGGAAGAATCCCGAGAAGGTCAGCTTCGCGAGCGCCGGGACCGGTGGTGCCACGCATCTCGCAGGCGAGGCGTTCGCGCGCGCGGCGGGAATCAAGCTCAATCACATCCCCTATCCGGGCGTAACGCCCGGTGTGGCGGCCGCCGTCGGCGGCACGGTCGATCTCGTCCTTGGCTATCCGCAGGCGATTTGGCCGCAGGTCGAAGGCAAGCGGCTCGTTGCCATCGCCCAGTTCGGCGGCACGCGGGCCAAGGTTCTCCCCGACCTCCCGACCCTCAAGGAGGGCGGCGTGGATCTCGCGCTGCCGCCAAATGTCGGGATCTGGGTTCGGCGTGACGTTCCGGCGGAAGCCGTCAGGATTCTGGAAGATGCATTCGCGAAGGCCACCCAGGCACCGTCGTTCCGTGCGCTTGCCGAGCGGACCTGGACCGAGGTCGACTTCGCGGGGTCGGCGGCGTTCGCCGCGGAGCTCGAAGCCGAGAACCGGTTTTACAAGCAGCTCCTGACCGATCTCGGCATGGCCCGCTGACGCGTCTGGAGAAGAAGTAGATGCGTGACCTCGTCGGTGGAATTGTGTTTCTAGCGGTCGGCGGCCTGACGTTGTACCTGGCTCGCGGTCTTCCGCTTGGCCAGGTGAGGCTGCCGGGGCCGGGAGCGCTGCCCACCATCGCCGGGGTCGCGATCACGCTCCTCTCGCTGCTGCTCGCTTGGCGCGGGATGAAGTCGCTGCGAGCCGTAACCCGCAGCGACGGGCCTGCCCCGGACTGGCAGGGCTATAGCCGGATCGCTGCCGTTGCCGCGCTCATCGCCGTCTATACGGCGGTGATTTCCTGGCTCGGCTTCTTCGTCAGCACGGCCCTGCTCATGACCGTCCTGTTCATGCTCGGCGTGGAGCGGCCGATGCGCTGGGGCCCGCCGGCGGCCGGACTGGCGGCGACCGCCGCCGCCTATGTTCTCTTTGTCACGCTATTGGATGTGCGCCTGCCAGTCGGTAGCCTGTGGGGCGGATAATGGGCGGATTGCTCGACGGTTTCCTGACCGTATTACAACCCAACAACATCCTGTTCTGCTTTATCGGCTCGCTTGTCGGGACGCTCATCGGCGTGCTGCCCGGTCTCGGGCCGACCGCTACGATCGCAATGCTGCTGCCCCTGACGATCGGGCTGGATCCGGTCACGGCGATCATCATGATCGCCGGCATCTACTATGGCGCGAGCTATGGCGGATCCACGACGGCGATCCTGGTCAACATTCCGGGCGAAGCCCAGAGCGTCGTGACGTGTATCGACGGCTACAAGATGGCGCAGCAAGGCCGGGCCGGTGCCGCGATCGGAATCTGCGCCTTCGGTTCCTTCATCGCCGGCACGCTGGGGGCCATCGCTATCGGGCTGGTCAGCCAGCCGTTGATCGAGATCGCCATCCGGTTCGGGCCGCCCGAATATTTTGCGCTGATGCTGCTTGGATTCGTCGTTCTGCTGGTCCTGGCGAAAGGGTCGGTGATCCGGTCGCTGATCATGATCTTCGCCGGCCTGGTGCTCAGCGCCGTCGGCCAGGACGTCGTCACCGGCGAGCCGCGTTATACATTCGGCATTTCCAACCTCGCTGACGGAATCAGCATCGTCACGATCTCGATGGGGATCTTCGGGCTGGGCGAGGTCTTCTACAATCTGGAGCGCCTGTCGCAGCAGAACGTGCAGCATGTGCCGGTCCGCAATCTCTTGCCGACGCGCGAGGATTGGCGGGCGTCCGCCGGCCCGATCGCCCGCGGCTCGGTTCTGGGCTTTCTGGTGGGCCTTCTTCCCGGCGGCGGAGCGACGCTCGCGTCGTTCGTATCCTACGCGCTGGAGAAGCGTATTGCCGCCGATCCGTCGCGATTCGGCCGCGGCGCGATCGAAGGCGTTGCCGGGCCCGAGGCATCGAACAACGCTGGTGCCGCGGGTTCGTTCATTCCGCTTCTCACGCTGGGCCTGCCCGGGAATCCCGTAACGGCGATCCTGCTGGGAGCGCTCATCCTCTACGGCGTCACGCCCGGCCCTCTGATGATCCAGAGCAATCCGCAGGTCTTCTGGGGCGTCGTCGCGTCCATGTATATCGGCAACGTCATGCTGCTGCTCATCAATCTGCCGTTCGTCGGCGTTTGGGTGCAGCTGCTGCGCGTGCCGTATCGGTACCTTTACGCGCCGCTGATTCTGTTCATGCTGATCGGCGCGTATTCGGTCAACACCAGTGTGTTCGACGTCGGCGTGCTCCTGTTCTTCGGCGCGGTGGGGTACGGTCTGCGGAAGCTCGACTTCGAGCCCGCCCCGTTGATCCTTGCATTCGTGCTCGGCGGCCCGCTCGAGCTGAACCTGCGGCAGACCCTGATGCTGAGCCGCGGCTCATGGGAGTTCCTGCTGGACCGGCCGATCGCGGCAGCGGTTCTGCTGGCGGCACTCCTCGTCGCAGCACTGCCGTTGCTTGGCTCGGCAAAAGGGATGTTGCGGACAGCGCGCGCGGTCAACGAGTTGTGACCGCGACCGGAGGGCGGTGATAGGCGCCGTCGTTCCAGACGTCGTGCCTTACGATCTTTCCGTCGCGCATCTCGAAGCGGTCGATGAAACGGATCCCTTCGAACGGGGTGCCGTCAACCCAGCGACCGTGAAGGGTGCCGAAGCAGTACGCGATGCTCGTGCCATCCTCGTCGGGGAGAACGTCGATCCGCTCGATCGTTTTGCCCACCTTCTGGTACTTGGCCGCGGATCCGGCGACGATTTCGTCGACCGACCGCCGGGAGACTCCGCCCGGAAACACGATCTTTGCGTCGGTAGCGAGGAACCGGCCGGCCGCGGCGGTGTCGCGCTGCTCCAACGCCGAAAGAAAGGTGCGAACGACGGTCTCGGGAGAGAGAGTTTCAGGCATGACTCGAAGGCTTGATTGCGGGAGGATGCCGGGCCGAACGGGCCGGAGCCGCTTTGAGTTCTATCATAGACTCGTTCGTGCCAAGCGATCCATTTCGCTCGGCTTCGATGAAGGGGCTGCGATGCAGACGGCACGCACCTGGAGACGGGCGGTCGAGCAAGGTTGCCGTGGGGCGGGCCCAAGGTCCGACCGACCATGCCTTCGCTGAGAATGGCTGCGGTTTTCGGGCCGTCAGGTTCGTCGTCTGCCCTTAAGGATAGTTGACGCTCGACGATCGGGCCGAACAACGTGTGTAGGCTTCGAAACTGCGCAGTTCAGCCGGCGTGACTACGGTGGCCATTCCGATAGAGCCGTTCAATGCTGCGATCGAGATCCTCGTCGCCGGACACGGGGCGATCAGGGACCGGCTGACCCAGGCATGGCTGGAAATCGTCTCGCTTCCGGAGACGCAACTTCCGGCGGGAGACCTTCGCCACGAATATATGGGGCTGCTGAGCGCGGTCTCATATCGCGAGCCGAAACGCGACGAGGGCAAGCTTGCCGCCACCATCATGAGGATGGCCGAGGACGAGGCGGCGAACTGTGCGCTTGGGCTCCTGCGATTCTGGCTCAAGCTTCGCGCGGCGGCGGAATCGCAAGCCGGCGACGATCGCGGCCGGTGAACAAGAGGCGCTCGGCTCTCGTTCAGTGATCGG
>Ga0164243_10009031_pt1 | contig 14587 bp, 14 predicted proteins | sample OricompcompostOP_FD_108781 | JGI IMG/M metagenome (GOLD analysis project Ga0164243, IMG submission 108781) | Organic Plus compost microbial communities from Emeryville, California, USA - Original compost - Organic plus compost (OP) | ecosystem: Engineered > Solid waste > Mixed feedstock >... | reverse complement strand
GGCTTCAGCGAGCCCCACAACGCGCGGAATACGGCCCTTGACCAGAACGTTCATGTTTAAGGGGATGCGGCTTTCCAGCTCGCTCACCTTGAACAGCGACTCCATCAACAGGACCGGGTCGACGGTACGTGTCTTCGGCTCGATGACGATGCGGATGTCGGAGGTCGACTCGTCGCGGATGTCACCGACCAGCGGCAGCTTGCGTTCGTTCAGGAGTTCGGCGATCCGCTCGATCAGCCGCGACTTCTGCACCAGCCACGGAATTTCAGTGACGACGATCTGATAAGTGCCACGGCTGCCCTCTTCCTTGGTCCAGCGGGCCCGTATGCGGAAACTACCTCGGCCGGTCGTATAGGCCTCGGCGATCGCCTCCCGGCTGTCGACAACCACTCCGCCGGTCGGGAAATCCGGACCCGGCACGTATTTCAAGAGCGTCTTGGACCGCGCATTCGGATTGTCGATCAGGAACAAGGCGGCGTCGCACAGCTCGGCGGCATTGTGCGGCGGGATCGAGGTCGCCATGCCGACCGCAATGCCTTGCGAGCCATTGGCCAGAAGGTTCGGGAATGCGCCCGGCAGCACGACCGGCTCTTCCGACAGACCATCGTAATTCGGACGGAAGTCGACCGCGTTCTCGTCGATGCCTTCGAGCAGAAGCCGAGCGACTTCGGTCATCCGCGCTTCAGTATAGCGGTAGGCCGCAGCATTATCGCCGTCGATATTGCCGAAGTTGCCCTGCCCGTCGATCAGCGGATATCGGGACGAGAAGTCCTGCGCCAGACGGACCAGCGCGTCATAAATTGCCTGGTCGCCATGCGGGTGGAAATTACCCATTACGTCGCCGACGATCTTGGCGGACTTCTTCGGCGTCGTACCAGGGTCAAGCCGCAGCAGGCGCATGCCGTAGAGGATGCGGCGATGAACGGGCTTCAGTCCGTCCCGCGCATCCGGCAGCGCGCGATGCATGATGGTCGACAGGGCATAGGCGAGGTAGCGCTCTTCCAGCGCATCCCGCAGCCCGATCTCCTGAACGTCTTTATCCGACGGGGGAATCACTCGTGTGGCCATGGCGCTGGGTACTCCGCAGAAAGCCAATGAACAAGCGGTGAACGTGCTGGACGCGCCGCAGAAGCTTTCAATTTTTGCCGCCTGATCGGTTCGTCACGCACGATTTATCCGCACGAGCGCCAAAATCCCGGGAGGGAGCTGTTTTTCGTGGTACCGTCGTCACGTGGCCGCATTAGGGGACCGTTGGCGGCTGGGTGGCTTTGACTGATCTCCTCTCGGCACAACGCAAGGCCGGCAGGAGATTTTCCATCGACTCGAGGATGCAGCGTTCGCTGTGTCTTTTTTCAAAGCATGGAGATCAAAGTTATGAGGAAGGTTCTTATTGCGCTCGCCATTCTTGGCGGCGTGGGGGCAGCTGCGACGGCGGCTGCACCGATGAGCACACCGAGCACGGGCGCATCGCTCAATGGACAGGGTCTTTTCACACCGGCTCAGTATTATGGCGGCTACGGTGGATACGGTTATCGACGCCATTGTTACTATGTTCGCCGCTGTTCGGGGTATTATCCCTATCAGCGTTGCTGGCGCGAACGGGTTTGCGATTGATATCGTTTCGATGAACGAGGTTTCGAAGGCCGGTCCTCAAGACCGGCCTTTTTTGCATTCATGCCGCATCTGACAATGTGCGACGGACCGACTGGATGAAATGCGCCCGTGCGTCGGGCAACGTGATGCCGCGCGGTTCAAGAACATGCCGCGCGAGGAAGAACCCCGTCAGCCTGAAGCCGTCATCGATATCCTTGGCACTGAGCGGGCCTTCATAATCGCTGTTGATATAAGCCGGCAAAGCCAGCATGCGGTCATGCCAAGGCTCACCGGCTTCACGCGACACTGCCCGTCCTGATTTCGGCGATACATAGATGAGTTCCTTGGTCGATCCGGTCGCCGCACAGGACTCCAGATCGAGACCAAAGCCAAGTTCGGACAACATCAGAAGTTCGAAACGCACGATCAATGCCGCAGCGATCGCTGCATCGGTCAGATGCTCGACGATTGTTTCGAGACTGTCGAAGACGATCTCGTGCGGGTCGCGTTCCGGCAGAAGACGCGCCAGCGCAGCCAGATGCGTGACCGCAAACACCGCATGCGGATCGGCAAACAAGCTTCCGGCACGCAAAGCCAACCCTTCGATCGTGTATGTGCCGAGGTGATCGTCGAGCCGTGCCCGCCAGTCGGCACGCACCAGATTGCCCGGCTGCAGCACCGGGCGCATGCGCGACCCCGCACCGCCCCGGACAAGGCCGAGATGGCGTCCATGTGCGCGCGTCATCAATTCAAGAATGGCGCTCGACTCGCCATGCCGCTTGATGCCAAGGACAAATCCATCGTCAGTCCAGTGCATGCGATTCAGATGACCTGATCCAATTCCGCTTGTCGAGCACCATTGATCCGCTGCATCAGCCTTGCCGCGCCTTGCTGTCGCTAATGAGGTCTTCCTCCCAGCCAAAAACGGACCTGCCACCACGGGAAGCCGATGCGTTCCGTTCGCCTGCAACAAAAGCTTCAAACGATGGCCCGGTTGCGGTGTGTTCGAGTTGGCGTGCCTGTTCGTCGAGCCGCTTCACCGCCTGCATTTCCTCCTCGCGGCCGAGCCTGGCTTTGTGAACAGCGGTTTTCAGGACCCGGATCGTCTCGTCGTAAATCTTGATCGGCACCGGATAAGGATGACGGTCCTTGCCGCCATGCGCGAGCGAGAAACGCGCCGGATCGCGGAAGCGGTAAGGCGCACCGTGCACAACTTCGGCCACCATTGCCAGCGATTGAACGGTGCGCGCGCCAACGCCCGGCGTCAGGAGCAAATCCGGAAAATCCACGGGTCCACGCTCGGCAGCAGCGGCGATTGTCCCATGCAGACGGCGCGTGAACACGTCGCTCGACCGCACATCATGATGGGCCGGCATAATCAAGTGCGGGAGAAGCGGCTGCTCGCGCGGTTCTTCCGTCAAAGCCGCATATTCGCGGAGGATGCGATCGGGACCCAGATCGGACAATAGTTCGAGTTGCGCTGAACGGGATCGTTCGGCCCGCTTGTCCGTGAGATTGACGATTTCTCCCTGACCTGGGCCGTCGATCGCAGCATGCGGTTCATCGACGAAACTCGTGAGGTTTGCCGAATGCCAGTGATAGCGGCGCGCCTGCCGCTTATCGCCATTCATGCCCTGCTGCACGACGGTCCATTTGCCATCATCGGTGACGAAAAAACCGTGCAAATAAAGTTCGAAACCATCCTGCACCGCAGCGCTGTCGACCTTAGCGACAAGACGACTTGCACGGGTAAGCGCCTGTCCGTCAAAGCCGACGCGTTCACCGAGGGCGATGAGTTCATCCGGTGTGCGCCGGGAATGTTTGCCGCGACCGCCGCAGACGTGGATTCCAAGCTCAGCCTCCAGCGGCGCAAGACCACGCTTCAAGGCGCCGATGACGCTCGTCGTGATGCCGGATGAGTGCCAGTCCATGCCCATGACGGCACCGAAGGACTGGAACCAGAAGGGATGTGCGAGCCGCTGAAGGAATTCGTCACGGCCATAGTGATGGACAATGGCCTGACAAATGATGGCGCCAAGCGTCGCCATGCGCTGCGCCAGCCATGGCGGCACGCGCCCGCCATGCAGGGGAAGGTCGGCACTGCCGGTTCGTTTTGCCATCGATGCCGCGTCTTGCGTTTCGGCGCCCTCGCAGCAGAGATAAACTGCTTCGGCCGAAGTACAAACTGCCGTCAGCCGTCGCCTTTGGGGAACTCCAGCCCCATTTCGCGATAGCGCTCGGGATCGTCGCCCCAGCCCTCGCGAACCTTGACGAACAGGAACAGGTGAACGGGCCCTTCAACGATGCTGGAGATTTCCCGGCGGGCATCGGCGCCGATGGCTTTCAGCGTCTGGCCGCCCTTGCCGATGACGATCTTCTTCTGGCTGTCGCGTTCGACATAGATCGTCTGTTCGATCCGCACCGAGCCGTCCTTCATCTCTTTCCAGAGTTCGGTTTCGACTGTCGACTGGTACGGCAATTCCTGATGCAGCCGATGGAACAGCTTCTCGCGCGTGATCTCCGCAGCGAGCTGGCGCATCGGCGCGTCGGAGATCTGATCTTCCGGATAATGCCACGGACCCGCGGGGACTTGTGCGGCAAGCCATGTCCGCACATCGGCGACGCCGTCGCCGGTCAAAGCCGAGATCATGAACGTGGCCTCGAATTTCGCGCGTCCATTCAGGGCCGTCGCAAGGGCGAGCAAATCCGGCTTCGCGACGACATCGACCTTGTTCAGCAGCAGGAACTTGCGACCCGGCACATCCGGCAGCTTGGTGACGATGGCTTCGTTCTCGGCATCGAGCCCTTTGCGGGCATCGATCAACAGCCCCGTCAGGTCGGCATCATGCGCGCCGGACCACGCGCTCGTCACCATGGCGCGATCGAGCCGCCGTTTCGGCGCAAAGATGCCGGGCGTATCGATGAAAATCAGTTGCGAGGCGCCATCGATGGCAATGCCACGCACCGGCACGCGCGTTGTCTGCACCTTATGACTGACGATCGAGACCTTGCTTTCAACCAGCGCGTTGATCAGCGTCGACTTGCCGGCATTCGGCGCACCGATCAGTGCAACAAAGCCGCATCGCGTTTCCGCAGCCGGTTGATCGTCCGTCTCAGACATCCGTTTTCACACCCTCACGCGCCAGCATCGCTTCCGCTGCGGCCTGCTCCGCCGCCCGCTTCGAGCGGCCCTTACCCTCTGCCACTTCACGCTGCGGCAACTGAACGGCGACCTTGAAGACCGGATCGTGATGCGGGCCGGTGCGCTCCACTTCCCGATAGGTCGGCGTCGGCAGACCGCGCGCCTGGGCCCATTCCTGCAGCACCGTTTTCGGATCGCGCAGCGGCCGCGCCGGCTTTCGCATCCGGTCGGACCAGTAACGCTCCACCAAAGCCTTGGCCGCCTTGTAGCCGCCGTCAAGGAACACGGCTCCGATCAGGGACTCGCAGACATCGGCCAGGATCGCCGTCCGGCTGCGGCCACCCGCCCGAATTTCGGACGCCCCAAGTCGAAGCGATGTTCCAAGGTCGATGCTGCGCGCGACCTCGGCACAGCTCTCCCGCCGCACCAGATCGGCCAGGCGGCGCGAGAGCTCCCCCTCCTCCGCCTTCGGAAAGGCCGCAAACAACATTTCCGACACAGCCAGACCGAGGACATGGTCCCCTAAGAATTCGAGGCGCTGATAGCTGCCAATCCGGCCCTGACCTTTGAGGGCCGAGATATGGGTCAGCGCACTTTCCAGAAGCGCCGGGTCGCTGAAGCGATAGCCGATCGTCGTTTCCAGCGCCGACGCCTTGGGCTTCGGCTTGCGCTTGACCTTGCGCGGCGCCTCACCCGGTTCAACCGGCAGGTTCGCGTTCTGCTTGGCAGCCCCAGCGATGCGACGCGCGCGCGCTGAGCGCTTGGGCGGAGCATCATCCGCCGGCTGGCTCATCGCACGATCTTGAAAATACGGTTCCAGCGGACGGTCCAGGGCCAGAGCCAGACCTGCCAGGCCCGTTCGCCTTCGCCAACGGAGAAGAAGATGATCTGCGCGCGGCCGATCAGATGGCTGAACGGCACGTAACCCACCTGACTGAGCACACGGCTATCGGTCGAGTTGTCGCGATTGTCACCCATCATGAAGTAATGACCCGCGGGTACGACATATTCCTGCGTGTTGTCGTAGAAGCCGTTGTCCTGCAAATCGAGTGTCGTGTAGCTGACGCCGTTCGGCAAGGTCTCGCGCCAGCGTTTCACACGAATGGCGCGGTCCGATTCCTCGGTTTCGATATAATCGTCAATCCGCTCGCGCTTCACCGGCTCGCCGTTGATATGCAGCAGGCCGTTGATCATCTGGATCCGGTCGCCCGGCAGTCCGATCACGCGCTTGATGTAATCGGTCGTGTCATCCTTCGGCAGACGGAAGACCACGACGTCACCGCGGTCGGGTTGCGAGCCGAAAATCCGGCCATTGAACAGCGGCGGCGATAGCGGGAACGAATACTGGCTGTAGCCGTAGGAATATTTCGACACGAACAGATAGTCACCGACCAGCAGCGTCTCCTTCATCGATCCGGACGGGATGTTGAAGGGCTGGAACAGGAACGTGCGGATCACCAGGGCAATGATGAGCGCATGAACGATAACGCGGACGGTTTCACCGAATCCGCCTTCCTTCCGCTTGGTGCTGGTCACGCTCATTTAGCCTCTCGTCGGGGAGCTGATGGCAGGCGCGTTCTTGTAGCGGCTGACCGCAGCCCACGCAATGAAACGACACATTTCCTTTAAACGGCTGATGCTGTTCATCAAAGTCCAATGACTGACCGGTCAGTTGGTGTTGAGCGGCACCGCCGAGATGATGACGATGGCCTGCGCCAGCGGATATTCGTCGGTGAGACTGATATCGATCCGGGCTTCGAAACCGGCCGGCGTCATCTCCTTCAGACGCGCCAATGCGCCGCCCGTCAGCGCCATTGTCGGGCGTCCGGACGGCAAATTCACGACGCCCATGTCGCGAAAGAATACGCCATTTCGGAAACCCGTCCCCAGCGCCTTGGAGCATGCCTCCTTTGCGGCAAACCGCTTGGCATAGGTATCGATCCTGGTCGCGCGCCGCTCAGCCTTGGCCTGCTCGACCGGTGTGAAAATGCGCTGGATGAACCGGTCGCCATGCCGGGCCAGAACTTTCTCGATGCGGCGAATATCGACGAGGTCGGAGCCGAGGCCGAGGATCATGCCGCCTTCGCCTTACTGCGCCCCCGATCCATCGCGCCGCGCATCGTGCGAATCGCGTTGTCGAGACCGACATAGACGGCCTCTCCGATCAGGAAATGACCGATATTGAGTTCGACGATTTCGGGCAAAGCCGCAATCGTCTCGGCGCTGGCATAGTCAAGACCATGGCCGGCATGCACCTCAAGGCCAAGGCTTTTGGCAAATGCCGCAGCCTTGCAGATCCGCTCGAACTCCTTGGCCGACACATCCTGGTCGCCCTCAAGCAACGCCTCACACCAGGAGCCGGTATGGAGTTCGATCACCGGCGCCTTCACCGCATGTGCCGCTTCGATCTGTTCATGGTCCGCAGCGATGAACAGCGACACCCGAATCCCGGCGCCCGAAAGTGCCTTCACGGCGTGGCCGATCGCGTCTTTCTGGCCGGCGACATCCAGTCCGCCTTCCGTTGTGCGTTCCTCGCGACGCTCCGGTACAAGACAGGCTGCATGTGGCTGTGTGCGCACGGCAATGGCAATCATGTCTTCGGTCGCAGCCATTTCAAAGTTCAATGGCTTGTCGATCTCGACCTTGAGCCGCGCGATGTCCTCGTCGCGGATATGCCGGCGGTCTTCGCGCAAATGCGCCGTGATGCCATCGGCACCGGATGCGACGGCGAGTTTTGCCGCGCGGACAGGATCAGGATGCCGGCCGCCACGCGCGTTGCGGATGGTCGCAACGTGGTCGATGTTCACACCAAGACGAAGATAGGGCGCTTGCGACACAATTCGTTCCCATCAGCCGTTCACACGGGCAGCGCTCGCCACAACCGGCTTGGCCCGCAATTGCGCGATGATCGCCGTCAGGTGCTTCAGGTCATACACTTCAAGGTCGATCGTCAATGTCGTGAAGTCCGGCGATAGCCGCGTCATGTGGATGTTATCGATGTTCCCGTCGTTTTCGGCAATGACCTGAGCCACTTGCGCAAGTGTCCCGGGCTCATTCACCGATTGCACAACAATCTGGGCCGGAAAACGCTGCGGCTCGCGCTCGTCCATGTCCCATCGCAAATCGAGCCAGGTTTCCGGCCGGTCCTCGAATTCCTTCAGCGTTGGCGACTGGATCGGATAAATGGTGATGCCCTCGCCCGGCGTCAGAATGCCAACGATGCGATCGCCCGGCACGGCGCCTCCATTCGGCGCGAAGCGGACCGGCAGATCGCTGTTGATGCCGCGCACGGGGATCGCGTTCGGAAGATCACCCGCCGGCAGCTTGGCTTTCACAGATTTTGTGCCGCGCAGATCGACCCAGGAATTGTCATCCTTGGGCGCCGCCAAGGCCGCGCGTTCTTCCAGGTAATCGGGATACATGGCGCGGGCGACATCGGACGCTTTCATCTCACCACGGCCGACCGCCGCCATGACCTCCTCGATCGAGACGCGCGCCAGACGCGACAGCGCGCCCTGCAGCTTCTCGTCGGAATATTCCTTCTTGGCGCGATGGAAGAGCCGCTCCACGATGCGCCGGCCAAGACCGGCATATTGGCTTCGGACGGCAACGCGTGTAGCGCGCCGGATCGAGGCACGTGCCTTGCCGGTGACAACGATCGATTCCCAGGCGGCCGGCGGCGCCTTCTGCGCTTTCGAGGTGATGATCTCCACCTCGTCGCCATTCTGCAGTTCGGATGCCAGCGGGGCGATCTTGCCGTTGATCTTGGCTCCAACCGCCATGTTGCCGACGTCGGTATGCACGGCATAGGCAAAGTCGATCGGTGTCGCGTGTCGTGGCAATGCGATCAGTTTGCCCTTCGGGGTGAAGCAGAACACCTGGTCGTGGAACAGCTCCAGTTTCGTGTGTTCAAGAAATTCTTCAGAACTCACCCCTTCCGACAGGAGCTCGATGGTCCTGCGCAACCACGCATAGGCGTTGGATTCGCGCGACAGCATCTCGGATGGCGAAACGCTCGCATCCTTGTACAGGGCGTGAGCGGCGATGCCGTATTCGGCGATCTCGTCCATCTCTTTGGTGCGGACCTGCAGTTCGACACGCTGCTTGCCGGGACCAATGACGGTCGTGTGAATCGAGCGATAGTCGTTCTGCTTGGGTGTTGAGATGTAATCCTTGAAGCGCCCCGGAACGACAGGCCACGTCGTATGAACGACACCCACGGCCTGATAGCACTCGGCGACCGTATTGACGATCACACGGAAGGCGAAAATGTCCGACAATTGCTCGAAGCCGACGGACTTGCGCTCCATCTTCCGCCAGATCGAATAAGCGCGTTTCTGGCGACCTTTCACCTTGGCAGATATCCCGCGATCAGCGAGCTTGCGCGTAAGCTGCTGCTCAATATCGATCGTGAGGTCTTTGTTGCGAAGGCCGAGCGTCAGCAGCCGCTCGGTCACGACATTGTAGGCTTCCGGATACAGTTCGCGGAATGAAAGATCCTCGAGCTCTTCCCGCATTTCCTGCATACCCATGCGACCGGCAAGCGGCGCATAAATATCCAGCGTCTCTTCGGCCATGCGACGGCGTGTATCCGGTCGTACGTGATGCAGCGTGCGCATGTTGTGCAGTCGATCGGCGAGCTTCACCAACAGCACGCGCACGTCGTCAGCAATGGCCAGCAGAAGCTTGCGCAGGTTTTCTGCCTGCTTCGCTTCCTTGGTGACAAGATCCAGCTTCTTCAGCTTGGTCAGACCTTCGACCAGCACACCGATTTCCGGCCCGAACAATTCGTCGATTTCAGCCCGGGTGGCCGGCGTATCTTCAATCGTATCGTGCAGAAGCGCGGCAACGATCGTGGCGTCGTCCAGCTGCAGGTCGGTCAGGATCGCAGCGACTTCCAGTGGATGCGAGAAATACGGATCGCCGGAGGCGCGCTTCTGCTCACCGTGCGCCTTCATCGCATACACATAGGCGCGGTTGAGCAGCGCTTCGTCCGTGTCCGGATTATAGCGCCGAACTCGGTCAACCAGCTCGTATTGGCGCATCATTTGCGGCTTGGCCGGACGCTTCGGAGTCTCGGGATCGGACGGCGGGCGCATCGTCGCAAGTTCCAGCGGCGCACGCGCGCGCGACTGGTTCTGCATGCGGGGTAATTGTGGGTTAGACCGCGCCATGATCCTCTCCGGCCGGACACCTCTTTGTCCGACCTCCGATAGAGAATGATATCACGGCGATTGAACGTACCGGCAAGACCGATCATGAAGGGTTAAGAAACAAAAGGCCCGGCTGCTCGCCGGGCCTTCGGGATCGCGCGATGGCGCTTATTCCTCTTCTTCTGGTTGCGCTTCCGGTGGCGTCAGGCCTTCGAGGCCCCGGAGCAGCTCCTCTTCGCTCATGTGCTCCATCGCAACATCAGTGTCGTCGGCATCGGCCGACCCGGATGTGCCGATCAGCGGCGCCTCCGCTTCGGGCTCGTCGACCTCGACATACTTTTGCAGCGAGTGGATCAGGTCTTCCTTCAAATCGCCGGGCGATATCGTCGTCTCGGCGATCTCCCGCAGTGCGACGACCGGATTCTTGTCGTTGTCACGGTCGACGGTGATCTGCGAACCAGACGACACCATCCGTGCACGATGGCTTGCCAGCAGCACGAGTTCGAAACGGTTTTCAACCTTGTCGATACAATCTTCAACGGTGACACGGGCCATGGGCTCGTCACTCCTTGGATAGCGGGTTATTCACCTGGAAATTAGGGGGTTGGTACCCGCATGCCCCCGAATCCGCAAGAAGTAATTTAGGCTCAAGGACTTGGCTTTTTAAGTCTGGACGGTCAACCCGCCCTTGCTAACGAGCAAAGTATTAACAACTGTTAGGGAACAAACTGGCCTGCCGCGACTAGTGCGTAGGGGCGGCAGATTTCGCGGCACACTTGGGGTTTTTTTGAGGATTCTTCTCGTGTTGTCCTGCGTCGGCCGCTGACGTGACGTACTCAAAAATGACCGTCACCGCGCCGCCCAATCTAATTAAGAAGGGACAAGACCAACTGATGGCATCGAACCTGGAAAAGACCGCCCTCTTTATTGATGGGGCCAATCTTTACGCGACAGCAAAATCTCTCGGTTTTGATATCGACTACAAGCGTTTGCTGCGCGAGTTCCAGTCTCGTGGCTATCTCTTGCGGGCGTTTTATTACACCGCGGTCATCGAGGATCAGGAATACTCATCGATCCGCCCGCTGATCGATTGGCTGGACTATAACGGCTACACAGTCGTTACCAAGGCTACGAAGGAATTTGTCGATCAGACCGGCCGCCGCAAAGTGAAAGGCAATATGGATATCGAGCTCGCCGTCGATGCCATGGAGCTGGCGGGATCAATCGATCATATGGTGCTGTTTTCCGGCGACGGCGATTTCCGCTCCCTTATTGAGGCGATGCAACGGCGCGGTGTTCGCGTTACGGTCGTATCAACCATGTCCTCACAGCCGCCGATGGTCGCGGACGAGTTGCGCCGCCAGGCAGACGAATTTATCGACATCATTCAGTTGCAGAACAAAATTGGCCGAGACCCTAATGAGCGAGCCCCGGCGCGCGAGCCGCGCGAAGCGCGAGAACCCCGCCAGCACACGCCGCAATTCCTCCAGCGACCAGCGTCCCAAAGGGCCTCAATCGGCCACGATGGCGACGACTTCGAGGACTGAGAACCCAGCCTTTATTCGTGACAGCGGCAAGCCGGGACGTGATTGTCCCCTCTGCCCTCGCCTGGTCGAGTTCAGGACCAGATGGCGTGAAGAGGAGCCTGGCTGGTACAACGCGCCCGTTGCCTCGTTCGGACCAAAGACTGCGCGCTTGCTCATCGTCGGTCTTGCACCCGGCTTGCAAGGCGCCAATCGCACGGGCCGTCCCTTCACCGGCGATTATGCCGGTGATCTGCTTTATCAAACACTTGTGGAATACGGCTTTGCTCGAGGCCGCTTCGAAGCCCGTGTCGACGACAGTCTTGATCTCATCGATGCACGGATTACCAACGCCGTACGCTGTGTGCCACCCGAGAATAAACCAACGCCGCTCGAAATCACGACCTGCCGATCATTTCTTGACGCGACCATCCGCGAGATGACGCATCTACGGGCGATCGTTGCGCTTGGCCGTATCGCGCATGACGCTGTTGTCACCGCATTGGGAGCACGCAAATCGGCAGTGAAGTTCGGCCATGGCGCGCAGAACAGAATCGGCGATGTCGAGCTTTTCGACAGCTACCACTGCTCGCGTTACAACACGAATACAGGGGTGCTGACGCCGGAGATGTTTCGCACCGTGTTCGCCGCCGTGCGCGATTTTCTGAGCGAAGATCAGCGGCGCTCGGCTTGACCAAAAAAGCTGGTGGCGCTCCGAACGGCCCGGCTCTCTAGGCTTACCACTAAAGACATCAAGCCTTTCTAGCGCCGCCGGCTTTGATGGAATCAAACCGGGGTTCTAGCTTTTCTATTTGACGCGTTTCCTTCATGCGAACCGGTATCCACTTCGCTCAAAAACGCTCTAAGGGCGCCTGTAGGGCCGGGGCAAGACAACAATCCGGAAGCCCCCCGATTGAATGGCTTCGAAATGCACACCTTCGTCCCGTAAGACTTCCTCGATGGCGACAGCGGTCGATCGGCGAATGTCGACATTCGCCTGTTCGAGCCTGTTGATGGAACGCTGCGTGACGCCAACGCGCTGCCCAAGCTCAGCCTGACTCCATCCCAACAATGCCCTCGCCGCTCGCACCTTGGCAGCGAAGTCGCGACGTTCCTGGTTGACCGGCCGTACATTCGGAACAACCGAAAATTTAGCGTGTCGGTTGTCGCCGATCATCTCGCCCCACCTTGAATGTCCGCATTTATGACGCTTTCGTCCATTCTTGCGACGCGCAATTCGTCACACACGACATAGTTGTCATCAAAAATAACCTTTTGAAAACAACGGCTTGACGAGTAAATGTCCTTTGTTGTGACATCGACTTCGTCAAAAAAGCGTTGTCGAGTTCCATGCCCAAGACCGTCCTCACCCGATCTTTTATCGAGCGCGCGACATGTCCGGCTGGCAAAGCCAAGGTTGATTATTTCGATTCCGAGCAACGTGGCTTCATGCTTGAAGTGCGATGTTCCGGCGGCAAGACCTTCTACCAGCGCTACACCGACGAGCGGGGACGCGAACGGCAATACAAGATCGGTCCTGCCGATGTGATCAGTCTTGATCAGGCGCGTAAAAAAGCGCGCATCGTGCTGGCACAAGCTGTCCTTGGCGATGATCCGCAGGCCCGCCGGCGCGAATTGCGGGAGATTCCGACCCTCGCTGAACTGGTCCGGGATCGCTACCTGCCGCACGTCCAGGCTTACAAGCGCAGTTGGAAGACCGATGAAACCGTCTTCCGCGTTCACATCCTGCCGGTTCTGGGCGCACGCCACCTGGATGAAATCACAGGCGACGCCATCGCGGACCTGATGCAGCGGATGCGGGATAAGGGTTATGCGAGCGGCACCATCAATCGGGTGCTGATCCTGATCCGCTTTATCTTCAATCTCGCTCGCAAATGGAAGATTGCCGGCGTCAAGGAAAACCCCACCTTCGGGCTGAATACAGCGCCTGACGTTCAGCGCGACCGCTTCCTCTCCCCTGAAGAGACACAACGGCTGATCGAGTCGATCAATGTCGACGAAAACCGCAGCGCTGCGCAGACGATCATGCTGCTGCTGCTGACCGGCGCACGGCGCAACGAGGTGTCGCACGCGAAATGGGACTATGTGGATTGGGAGCGGCGGACGCTTCTGGTGCCGATCTCCAAGACAGGACGGCCACGCGTGATTGCGTTGAACGGCCGCGCAATGGCCTTGCTCCGTTCCATTCCCAAGCTTGACGACAATCCGTACATCTTTCCGTCGCCGATCACCGGACGGCCCTGCCCGTCCCTGCATTTTCCCTGGACCCGCATCAAGGAGCGCGCCGGCCTCGAAGGCGTGCGGTTGCACGATCTCCGGCACTCTTTTGCCAGCTTCCTTGTGAACGAGGGTGTGTCGCTTTACGTCGTGCAGGGACTTCTGGGACATACGCAACCGCGCACGACCCAGCGCTACGCCCATCTGGCGCAGCACACGCTCAACAACGCCGCCGAAGTCGTGGCCCAGGTGATCGGTGGGGCCGCTTCGCAGCGCACATCGGCGCCGATTGAATTTGGCGCTGTCGCTCATGCCCCGGGGCAGCCCGCCGCAAGCTGATCTCGGCGGCCTTTTGCCCGCCTGCCCCTCAATTTCTATCCCTGCGAAATCGAAGGCGCCTCGCTGTCCGTAGACTGATGAGGCCGTCGCGGCCCGCGGCTCGCAGCCGATGCCTGCGCGCATTTGACGCAGCCGGCATCCACCAAAATTATACCGCATAACGTGAAGTTTCGGGCCGTCGCTCAAACGGGCGCGCGCGCCAGCGATGCCGTCATCCTGCGCCGGGCGACTGAGCCAGCCGAAAATCGCTCCACCCAGACTATCCCTAGGTCGCTGGCCGATCGGCCATTGGCCCAGACCGACACCATGCGACAATTTATCCGCGGGAATAAACTCGCTTTTGGCCGCTTCGGTACGAGGTCTCACCCAGTTCTTTCCCTGCATTCCTTCCGCATTTTTCCCCTCTTTGGCTGAGAAAACGCGGATTAGTCCTTGATTTGACTAGCAAATCCAGACCGCACAGAGACAGACCAGTTGAGTACGTGAAAGTCTGCAGCCTTTATGGCGTCGGCTACTACTACATCCCGGGCACGGACACCTGCATCAAGATCGGTGGCTATGTCCGTTACGAGGCCTATCACAACGACGTCAGCGGCGCT
>Ga0164243_10009028_pt1 | contig 14590 bp, 17 predicted proteins | sample OricompcompostOP_FD_108781 | JGI IMG/M metagenome (GOLD analysis project Ga0164243, IMG submission 108781) | Organic Plus compost microbial communities from Emeryville, California, USA - Original compost - Organic plus compost (OP) | ecosystem: Engineered > Solid waste > Mixed feedstock >... | reverse complement strand
GTGCTGGTCGAGGAGGAGGTGCCGTGTGTGCTGGTGCCGCTCGATCTCACGCACCGCTGCGCCGTGGACACCGGCTGGCTCGGCAAGCTCGCCGCGTCGGGTCCGGTCGGCGCCGCGCTGGAGGGGCTGACCCCGGACTACCTGGCGTCCTATCGGAAGTCGCTGGGCATCGACGGCATCGCGGTGCACGACGCGGTCGCCGTCGCGGAGGCGATCAGCCCCGGCATCCTGCGCGTCGAGGACTATCCGATCGAAGTGGACTGCACGTTCGGCCCCGGCCGCGGCAGCACGCTGGTGGACCGCCGCTCACTCGGCGCCCGCGGAGAGGGCGAGGGCGGCGTCGCGAAAAGCTCCGTCCAGGTCGCGGTGGACGCCGACCTGGACGGACTGCGGGACTTCCTGCTCACTCGCCTCGCACGGTAAGCCCGGCGGCGTTGGTCTCGCGCAGCGCGTTGAGCATGACGAAGTCGTGGATGATGCCCGGTGTGGAAGCGGTGACCGACGAGGGCGCGCGGCCGCGCAAGACCCTGCGCGAGCTGACGACGTGGGGCACCGACTATCGCGTCAGGGCTGGGGAATCCTCAGCGCGGCCAGGCGGCGGTTGAGCTCGTCCTGATCGAACCGGTCGCCCTCGCCCGCCACACAGCTCGGGTAGGTGATCTCCGCCGAGGGCGTGACCGCCTTCTCGCAGGCGATCTTGTACTCCCAGGGTGCGGCCAGATCGTAGCGGTAACTCAGCGCGGCCCCCTGCCGCCGGAACACCGCGGACAGCCGGATCTCGTGTTCGTCGCGGTGGTCGAGCAGACCGTAGAACGGATCCGAGTACCGCAGACCGTCCACATCGAACTCGTGCAGTTCGTCGCCGCTGTGCCCGTGCAGCAGCCGGATGATCTCGTGCAGCCCGCCAAGCGTGACCGAATCCGGCACCAGCACCCGCCGCCACGCCGCGTCCTCGCGTGAGATCTTCAGCTGCCGCACGCGAATCCGGATGTTCGCCGCGGTGAGCACGCGATGCAGCTCCGCCGCGCCGGGATGATCACTGTCGGCCAGCAGCTCGAGCCCGCCGCTGTCGCGCACGTAGTGGAAAGCGTCCTCGACGCCGCCCTTCGCGCGGGCGGAGAGCGCGTACTCCGCGACCAGCCACCGGCGCTGCGCCTCGCCGACTCCCGCGCCCTCACCCCAGTCGGCGAGCGCGGCGGCCGCGTGGGCACGCAAGTTGTTGTACCGCAAGGCATTGCGCCACGCGGCGAGCACCTCGTCACCGAATCCGGCGACGACGACCACGGCCGCGACCCGCTCGACGGGCGAGGCGAACTCGGCCGCGTAGAGCAGTTGCGAAGCCCCGAACACGGGCGGTCGCTCGCCGAACCAGCATAACGCCAGCCGCCACGCCTCGTCCTCGGGCAGGGGCGCGAGCCGGGCCAGCAGCTCCGCGGCCGGCAGCCCGGGCGTGACCGATTCGGGTGCGCGCTCCTCGAAGCGTTCGTGGGCCCACCGGCCGAGCACCGTCGGTTCGCCCCCGGAGTCGAGCGCACCGAAACTATTCAGCAGCGCGACCGCGTCCTCGACCGGCAGCCCCTCGCCCTGCCGGAAGGACAGCTCCGCGGTATCGCCGTCCTCGTACCCGGCCAGCACGTGCTGGACGGACCGGTCCTCCAGCCGCGACGCGAGCACCGCACGACAGAGCGTGAAGGCGCCGCGACGGCCGGTGTCGTGCGACTCGGCGCGCAACACGGCGTCCAGTCCCGTCAGCCACAGCTCCGCCGGATCACCGTCCACTTCGCACGCGACGGCCTTGGCGCTGCCGATCTCGATCAGCCCAGCGGCCTCGGCGGCCACCCACGGCCAGTGAATGGGCGCGACGTCGGCGGCGGTGCGGACCTTGGCCGGCACCTGCACCCCGAGCGCGGCGGCCGCTCCCGCGAGCTCGGAGGGCCGCAGAACCCCTTTGGCCGTAACGGGTTTGCCCTTACCCACCCAGCCGGTGAGCTTCACGGCGTGCGACAACCCCCGGCCGGCCAGCGTCGAGATCTGGGAAGTCACGCACAGGACCTTAGCGAAATAGACTGGCGGCGTGACGACATGGCAGCACACCAAGGGCGTTTTACGGCTTCCGTCCGGACGCCTGATCCGGGGCCGCGGTCTGCGGCACGCCCTGCCCGACGGCCCCCGGCCGGATTTCGCGCTGTACCTCCTTGGCCGCCCGCCGGCCGCCGTCGAGTGGGAGCACAAATGGCTGCGCTGGCCGGATTTCTGGCTGCCCTCCGACCGCACCGAGGCGGCCGCGGCGTTCCGGGACGTGTGGGAACGCGCGGAGCAGGAACGGGTCGAAATCGCCTGCGCCGGCGGCAAGGGCCGCACCGGCACCGCACTGGCCTGCATCGCGGTACTCGACGGCGTGCCGCCCGAGGAGGCGGTGGCCTACGTGCGCGAGCACTACCACCCGCACGCGGTGGAAACGCCCTGGCAGCGGCGGTACATCAGGAATTTCTCCTAACGCTGTCGAGTTCCGCGGGTGCCGTTCGTCCTCGGGGAGCAAGTGCACCTCGATGGAAGGAATGGCGATGGACACGCTGGAGCTGTACCGGCGGGCGCAGGATCGGGTCGACGCGGTGCTGGCGGCGGTCGGGCCCGAGCACTGGGACAAGCCGTCGGCCTGCGCGGACTGGTCGGTGCGGGACGTGGCGGGACACCTCATCTGGGGCCAGCACCAGCTGCGCGCCTGGGCGAGCGGCACCGAGTACGAGGACCGCAGGGGCGCGCCCGGGGCGGCGAATCCGGCCGTACTGACCGGGCCGGACCCGGCCACGACCTGGCGGGAGGCACGCGAACTGGCGAACGCGACGCTGACCCCGGAGTCGCTGACGAGGACGACCACGATCACCGGTATGGGCGAGGTTCCGGTCGCGGCGGTGGTCACCCTGCTGACCGTCGACCAGGTCGCGCACGCCTGGGACATCGCGTACCCGCTCGGCATGGACGCGCGGATCGAACCGGACCTGGTGGCGACGAGTTTCGACTGGGCGCGGGCGCACGTCGTGCGCCGTCCGGGGTACTTCGGTCCCGAGCTGACGCCGCCCGATGGGGTCGACGAGCAGACCCGGATGTTGGCTTTCCTCGGACGTCAGGTGTGATCCGGCGTGCCGGGGAGGCGGCGACCTCCCCGGCACGGTCTCATGTGGACAGTTCGCCGAGGCGCCGCGAGAGGTACTCGCGGTCGGCCTCGTTCCCGGCGAGTTCGCGCGCCCGCCGGTAAGCATCCGCCGCCTCCGCCGCTTTTCCCAAGCGGCGCAACAGGTCCGCGCGCGCGGCGTGCCACAGGTGGTACCGCTCCAGCCCGCCGATGCGGTCGATCAGCGCGAGCCCCTCGGCCGGCGAGGTGGCCATCGCGACGGCGACACCGTGGTTGAGCGCCACGACCGGCGACGGCGCGACCGCGAGCAGTTCGCCGTAGAGGGCGGTGATGCGCTGCCAGTCCACCGGACGCTGCGTGTGCAGCGTGGCGATCGCGGCCTGCAGCTGGTACGGCCCTGGCCTGCCCTGGCGCAACGCCCGGTCCAGCAGCCGCACCGCCTCCGCGATCTTCGCGCGGTCCCAGCGGGCCCGGTCCTGGTCCTCGAGCAGCACCACCTCGCCCGCTTCGCCGTACCGGGCGGCCGCGCGCGAATCGTGCAGCAGCAACAGCGCCACCAGCCCCAGCGCCTCCGGCTCGCCGGGCATGAGGGTCGCGACCAGCTTCGCGAGCCGGATCGCCTCCTGCCGCGGCTCGCCCTGGCCGGGACCGCTCGTGTAGCCCTGGGTGAAGATCAGGTACACCACCGCGAGCACGCCGGCGAGCCGCTCGGGCAGCAGGTGATCGGCGGGCACCTCCAGGCTGATCCCGGCGTCGCGGATCTTGCGTTTCGCCCGCACCAGGCGCTGGGCCAGCGTCGCCTCGCTCACCAGGAACATCCGCGCGATCTGGGCCGCGGTCAGGCCGGCGACGGCCTGCAGGGTGAGTGCGACGCGCGCCTCCTCGGCCAGCGCCGGATGACAGCAGGTGAAGATCAGGCTCAGCCGCTCGTCGCCGACCTCGTGCAGCAGCTGGTCACCGGGCTCGGCGGGCGGCACCGTGCCCGCGAGCGTCTCCTTCTCCAGTCCGGTCCTGGCCCGCCGCAGCCGGTCGATCGCGCGGTTGCGGGCGGTGGTCAGCAACCAGGCCACCGGATCGTCCGGCGACTCGTCGCGCCAGCGGTCCAGCGCCAGCGCGGAGGCGTCCTGCAGGGCGTCCTCGGCGAGTTCGAAGTCACCGAAGATCCGTACCAGTGCGGCGAGCATCCGCGCCCGGTGGTCGCGGTACACCCGCTCGACGGCGGTCATCCGCCGCCGGGTACTTCGGCGATCGGCCGCACCTCGATCTCGCCTATCTCGGCGAACGGGCACATCGCGGCCAGCTCCAGCGCCTCGTCCAGATCCCGGCAGTCGAAGAGGTAGTACCCGCCGAGGTGCTCGTGCGTCTCGGCGAACGGGCCGTCGGTGATCAGGGTCCTGCCCTCACGCACGCTGACCGTCGTCGCGGTGCTCTCCGGCTGCAGCGGATGCCCGGACACGAGCACGTTGCGCCGCCTGCACTCGTCGGCGAACGCGTTGATCCGCGCCAGCGCCTCGCCGAATCCCGGCTCGCCGGGCTCGGGCCGCTCGCAGTTGTAGATCAGGAGCATGTACAGCACATGCCGACGATAGCCCGATTCACCGGTCGAGAAGGCGAAGCGCCCGCGAATAGAACCGTCTGGCCTCGGTCAGCCGTCCGTGTGCCTGACTGACCGCGCCGAGTGTGTTCAGCGTTTCCGCCGCTTCGACGGGCTCGGCGCGTGCGTCGCGTGCCGTCAGGTGCTTCACGACGTACCGCGCGTCGCGCCCCGCACCGCCGACCAGCATCGAGGAGAACGCGAACAGGAACGGCAGCCCGACGAAGTACAGCCCCGGAATCTCCGGCACGATCCCGCGCTCCTGCTCCGGGTACCCGTCCTCGCCCAGCACGGGCAGGTCGAGCCAGTCGTAGTCCGGCCGGAATCCGGTGCACCACACGACGTTCGCGACATCCACGACGCGGCCACCGGCGAGCACCGGCCGGCCGTCCCGCACGCCCACCACGCGCTCCTCCACCCGGTCGACCCCGGCTTCGAGCAGATCGGCCTTCTTCACCCGGATCAGCGGGCCACCGTGCGCACGGACCGCGGCGCGTTCCTTCCGCCCGATCGGCCGGTTCACCGTCAGCACCCGCGTCGCGACGAGCCACAGCACACGCAGGATCACCCGCGCCTTGCGGCTCTCGAAATAGAACGGGATCTGTCCGGTGTCGCGTCCGCAGAGAATGGTCTGGTGCGCCCGCGCGGCCTCGTAGGCGATGTCCCCGCCGGAGTGGCTGGCGCCGACGACGAGCACCGGGCCGGGCCGCAGCTGCGCGGGATTGTGGTACTGGCTGGAATGCAGTTGCCGGATCGAGGGGTCGAGCTGGTCCGCGAAGTCCGGAATGGACGGTTGTCCCCATACGCCGGAGGACACGACGACGTTGTCCGCCTCGAAGGTCTGCTCCCCGGCCTTGACCAGGAATCCCTGTCCCTGCCGGGTCAGCAGATCCACGCGAGCGTTGCCGCGCACCGGCAGCTCGAACTTCGCCGCGTACGCCTCGAGATAGTCCGCCATCTCGTCGCGGGTCGGGAAACTGTCCGGTGGCAGGGGAAACTTCATTCCCGGCAGGCCGTCGTAGCGTGCGGGAGTGAACAGCCGCAGGGAATCCCAGTGCCGCCGCCAGGAATCCCCGACCCGCTCGTGCGCGTCGAGAATCACGAACGGCCGTCCCCGCCGCGCAAGGTGATAACCGGTCGACAAACCGGCTTGGCCGGCGCCGATGACTACTGTGTCGATTCGCATGCACCGACGCTACGAATCCGGGGCTGGTGGCCGCTTCGGGCGAACGACCCAAAATACCCGGCGGGCGCGTGGGTAATTCTGCGCAGTCAGGTGATCCCGTGCTCGTAGGCATAGGCCGCGGCGGCCGTTCGCGTGCCGACGCCGAGCTTGGTGAAGATGTTGCTGACGTGCCGGGCCACGGTTTTCTCGCTCAGCACGAGCCGGGTCGCGATGCCCCGGTTGGTCAGGCCTTCGGCGAGCAGGCGCAGCACCTCGATCTCGCGCGGGCTCATCCCCTGGCCGGAGCCGCCGAGCCGCGCCAGGTCCGGCGCCGCACCGAGACGCGCGAACGTCTTCGCCGCGGCGGCCAGTTCCGTCGTCGCGGTGTCCTCGTCCCCGAGGGCACGGCAGGCCGTGCCCAGCAGCACGCGGGCGCGGGCCGCCTCGTACGGAGCGTCCAATTCGGACCACAGGCGGCACGACCCCCGCAACAGCGACAGCGCGCTCGCGGCGTCACCCTCGGCCAGTGCGACCGCCCCATCCGCACACAGCGCGAGCGCGCGTGCGGCGGGAGTGCCGAACAGGTCCGCGATACCGGACAGCTCGTCGGCGGCGGCGCGGGCGGCCGGCGGATCGGTCGCCGCGAGCGCGATCTCGACCTGCGCGGGCAGCAGTCGCGACCGCGCCCGCGGATCGGGTGATTCGGCCAGCGCACGGCGAATCCCGGCCGCCGCGAGCTCGATCCTGCCCTGCCCGAGACGCAGCAACGCGAGCCCGGGCTGGGTGTCCCAGCCGCGTTCGCTCGCGCAGCGGAACGCCTCCTGCGCCCTGGTGAACTCGCCGCGCAGCCGGTGGATCTCGCCGAGCTGGTAGAAGGCCATGCCCGCGATGTACTGCTCCCGCACCGCGCCGAACCGCTCGCACGCCGACCGCGCCTCGCGCACCGCGTCCGGCCAGTCGCCGCCGAGTTGCAGCAGTTCGGCGCGATGCACGCGGCAGATACCCGAGTACGCGCCGGTGAACTGCGGCAGCGTGTCCACCCACGCATTGAGCGCGACGGTCCATTCCCTGGCGCGGCGCAGTTCGTGCACTTCGCGGCACGCTGCGATCATGCTGCAGTACATCCAGCCGGTGACCAGCGCCGAGGTCTCCCCAGCCGCGATGCCGAGCATGGCCTCGTCCAGCAGCGCGAGCCCCTCCGCGATCCGGCCGTCGGCCAGCCGCGCGCGTCCCTGGATGTGCACGCCGATGACCACGACATCCCGGTCGCCGCAACGGTTTCCCAGTTCGACGGCAGCGCCCGCGGTCTCGTACGCCGCGTCCAGCTCCTGCTCCTCGGCCTCGGCGAGCAGGAGGTAGGCGCGCTGCGGGCAGTCGGGCAGCTCCTCGACCAGCCGTCTCGCTCGCGCGATCCAGCCGGCGGCGTGCGCGAACTCGCCCCGCAGCGCCAGGATCTCGCGCAACCAGAACGCGCACCGCACGGCGCGGCCGACCGTGCCGGCGCCGACGTGTGCCTGATAGGCGCGGCCGTAGATCTCGACCGTCTCGCGGGCGCGACCGAGAATGTGCGCCGCCGCGGCGAAGCATTCGAGATCCTCGACCGCGAGTGGTGACTCACGGTCGGCGGTGGCGAACGCGTCGCACGCGTCGGTCCAGGCCCGCTGCGCGAATTCCGCGCGCGCAAGCTGGAGCGCGTCCATCGCTTCATTAAACGCGCGAGGACGAATCGGACCAAGCGCCCAGTGCAAAACTGAGCCTTGCTAATAGCTCTGAGTCAGAGCTACCTTCGAACCGTGCCCACCCCACTCGGTGACGAACTGCTGGCGACCGTGTTCGGCATCCGGCGGCTGATCCGCCGCCGCCTCCGCGCCCGCCTGCCCGGCCTCGTCCCGTTGCGTGGGGCGCAGATCGAACTGCTGCGCGTGGTCGAGGCCGAACCGGGGATCGGTGTCGCCGGGGCGGCGCGCGTCCTGCACCTCGCGGGCAACTCGGTGAGCACGCTGGTCAACCAGCTCGTCGAGGCGGGCATGCTCACCCGCGGCGTCGACGCGGCCGACCGCCGCGCGGCGCGGCTGGAGCTCACGCCCGCCGCACGCGAACGCCTGGACCGGTGGCGCACCGCCAGGAGCGAACTGCTGGCGAACTCACTGGCCCAACTGTCCACAGAGGACACCAAGGCGCTCGAGAACGCCCTGCCCGCGCTGCGCCGCCTGATGGTCACCCTCGAGAAGGAGGAGACATGACAAGCCCACCCGCGGTGCGCTGCACCGAGCTGCGGCACACCTTCGGCGAGCACGTCGCCGTCGACGGGCTGAACCTGGAGATCCACGCCGGTGAGGTGTTCGGCCTGCTCGGCCCCAACGGCGCCGGCAAGACGACGACCATCCGGATGATCACCACGCTGCTGCCTTCACGCGCCGGGTCGATCGAGGTGTTCGGCCTCGACGTCGCCCGGCGCAAGATGGCCGTGCGCAGGCTGATCGGCTATGTGCCGCAACAACTTTCAGCCGACGCGACGCTCAGTGGCCGGGAGAACGTGGCCTTGTTCGCGCGGCTGTTCGACGTGCCACGCCGGCGTCGTGCCGAACAGGTCGAGTCGGTGCTGGACACGGTCGGCCTGCTCGCCGACGCCGACCGCGAGGCCAAGGGCTACTCCGGCGGCATGATCCGGCGCCTCGAACTCGCGCAGGCACTGGTCAGCTCCCCGCGGCTGCTGATTCTCGACGAGCCGACCATCGGCCTCGACCCGGTCGCGCGCACGAGCGTGTGGGAACGCATCGAGCAGATCCGCGCCGAGACCGGCATGACCGTGCTCGTCACCACGCACTACATGGAAGAAGCCGAGCAGTACTGCGAACGCATCGCGCTGATGCACCGCGGTCGCGTGCGCGCGCTCGGCACCCCCGCCGAACTCGAGGCGGAGCACGGCGAAGGGTCCACTTTGGACGACGTGTTCCGGTCCATGACCGGCGACCAGCTCGATGGAGGAGGTATCCGCGATGTCCGTGCCGCTCGCCGCACCGCCCGCCGTCTCGGCTAGTCCGGGCTCGCCGCGGCTCCTGCTGTCCCGGGTGGCCACGATGTGCCTGATGGAGCTGCAGAAGCTCCGCCGCGACCGCACCGAACTCGTCACCAGGGCCATCCAGCCCGCGCTGTGGTTGCTGATCTTCGGCGAGACCTTCACCAGGCTGCGGGCGATTCCCACCGGCTCCACGCCGTATCTGGACTACCTCGCGCCCGGTATCCTCGCCCAGTCCGCGTTGTTCATCGCGATCTTCTACGGCATCCAGATCATCTGGGAACGCGACGCCGGCGTGCTGGCGAAACTGCTCGTGACGCCGACCCCGCGTGCCGCGCTCGTCGCCGGGAAGGCGTTCGCGGCCGGGATCCGCGCGCTCGTGCAGGCCCTGATCGTGCTGATCCTGGCGGCGATACTCGGCGTCGCGCTCACCGGGAACCCGCTGAAACTGCTCGGCACGGCGGTCGTACTGGTGCTCGGCTCGGCGTTCTTCTGCTGCCTGTCGATCGTGATCGCCGGACTCGTGTTGTCCCGCGATCGGCTGATGGGCATCGGCCAGGCGATCACGATGCCCTTGTTCTTCGGGTCCAATGCGCTCTATCCGGTCGATCTCATGCCCGGCTGGCTGAAGGTCATCAACCACGTCAACCCGCTCAGTTACGAGGTGGAGGCCCTGCGCGGCCTGCTGATCGGCACCCCGGCCCGGCTCGGCCTCGACTTCGGTGTGCTCGCCGGAGCGACGGCGCTGGCCATCGGTGTCGCGTCCGCCCTGCTCGGCCGACTGGCCCGGTGAGTTTGTCCCCTTTGCCGGACGGGTAACCGGCATCATCACGGTACGGAAGCCGTGGTGCTCATCCGGTAAAGGGGACGAGAGATGGCTCGTTCGGAAGACACAGAGATCCGGAAAAAGGGAGTTCAGCCGGTCCAGGTGCTCGCCGGTCTGATCGGACTGGTGTTCCTGGCGCTGGGCATCGTCGGATTCGCCCGCACCGGCTTCGCCGATTTCACCGGCAGCGGGCACGAGATGCTGCTCGGGTTCATGATCAACCCGCTGCACAACCTCGTGCACGTCGTGGTCGGCGTGTTCGGCCTGCTGGCGGCTGCCGCGTCCGGCCTGTCCCGCACGTTCGGCTGGGTGCTGTTCCTCGGCTACGGGGTGGTGTCGATCTGGGGCCTGATGATCACAGGCGTCATCTCGTCCAACCCCGTCTCCGGCCTCGGCAACCCGCTCAACATCAACGACGCGGACAACTGGCTGCACATCGGCAGCGCGGTGCTCGGCCTGATCGTCGCGATCATGCCGGCCCGCAAGCGGGTGCACGTGACGGGAACCGCGGAGGTCCCGGCGGCCACGGACACCGAGACGACGACCGAGACGGCCAGGCACCGCCGCGGCCCGTGGTTCCGCCGCGGGCACACCACGGCGCACTGACCGGCGTCCGGCACACTGCTCCGCGTGAGCGGAACGGTTCTCGTACTCGGTGGACGCAGTGAAATCGGCCTCGCGGTCGCGCAGCGGCTCGCGAAGCCGGCGAAAGTGGTGCTCGCGGCCCGGCGCAGCGACGACCTCGACCAGCAGGAAGAGGCGCTGCGCCGGGCCGGCGCCGCCGAGGTCGCGCGCGCCGAGTTCGACGCCGACGACCTGTCCGGGCACCGGCGTGTGCTGGACGGGATCGTGGCCGAGCACGGGCCGCTCGACGTGGTGGTCGTGGCGTTCGGCCTGCTCGGCGACCAGCAGCGCGCGGAGAAGGATGCCGCGCACGCCGTGTCGATCGTGCACACGGACTACGTGGCGCACGTGGCGATCCTGACCGAACTCGCGAACATCCTGCGCGAGCAGGGCCGCGGCACGCTCGTGGTGTTCTCGTCGGTGGCCGGTGTCCGGGTGCGGCGCGCGAATTACGTGTACGGCTCGGCGAAGGCCGGACTCGACGGCTTCGCGAGTGGGCTCGCCGACGCCCTGCACGGCACCGGCGTGCGGTTGCTTCTGGTCAGGCCCGGTTTCGTGATCGGGAGGATGACGGAAGGCATGTCGCCCGCGCCGTTTTCGAGTACTCCGGACCAGGTGGCCGACGCGACGGTGAAGGCGCTGCGGCGCGGCCGTGGCGAGGTCTGGGTACCCGGCATCCTGCGCCCGGTGTTCTTCGCGATGCGTCTGCTGCCGCGCGCGGTGTGGCGGCGGATGCCGCGCTGAGCGTCAGCGGCCGCCGCCCAGCAGCCCACCGAGCAGGCCGCCGACCGCGTCGAGCAGACCACCCTGCGGCTGTTCGGTGCCCTTCGGCGGCGCCGTCGTCCGGGCCGGGGCCGGCGTCGTCGTGCTCGGCTCCGAGGTTTCCTCCGCGGGCGGCGCCACCGCGGCGGGCGGGGCGGCCGTCGTCGTGGTGGTGGCGCTGCGCGCCGAGGTGTCCGAGGCCGACGAACCACCCGCGGACGTGACCTCCTGTGGGACAGGAATCTGCACGTGCTGTTCCGGCGTCCTGGCCTTCGCCTGGCTGCCGGCGGTCGCGGTCGCGGACGACGGCGAGGACGAGCCGGTGGAGGTCGAGGGGGCGGCGACAGGCAGCTGCGGCTGCGACGCGGTGCTCGTGCCGCTCGCGGTGTTGCCGACATCGACCGGTCCACCGCCGTTGCCTGCCTGCGCGGGCGCGGCGGAGTCGTGCAGCTGCCCGGTGCTCAGCGCGGTCGCGGCGATTCCCGCCAGCGCGGCGACACCGGCGGCGAGCGCGCCGACCTTGCCCGCGCGACGGCGGTCCCACTTGCCCTCGCGGCGCAGCAGATCGGCCACGGCGATGCGGTCCGTCGGGGCGTCGTCGACGTCGGGTTCCTTCACGACGGGGAACTCCTGCGTCATGCCCTCACGGCGCAGCAGTTCGGCAACGGTCAACGGCTCACCGTTGTCACCCGGTCGAGGATTCACCTCATTGCTCGGCACGCTCACAGCCCTTCCGTTCGTCACCGACAGCGACATCCTTAACCGTCGTTACCAGTTTGTTTCCATCGAAGTGAGCACGATCACAGCCGAACGAGCCGACTTTCGACCCAGGGTGACGGGCGGGTAGCGGGCGTGGATGCGCCGGACGGCGTAATGTCTGCCGCATGCGCCTCCTTCGCCGCGTCGTTCGCTGGGCCGACTGGTTCGAGCAGCGCGGTGTGTATGTACCCGGGGACGAGACGCACACCGTCGATCCGTGGCGTGATTTCGGCTGGCTGATCGTCGCGTGGCTGATCGGCGTCGGAGCCTTCATCCTGTTCTTCGCACTCGCCACGTGACCACGCTCACCTGACGTGCCATTCCGATCACGGATCGGCTACGGGCCTACACCAGGTCCGACTCAACATCGTGGCGCTGCTCGCCCGCGCGCACCCGGACCAGGAGAGTGGAGCAGGGCTTCCGGCAGAAGTACCTACCCCGAACGGACCAGCCGGATGCCGACATGGTGAGTAAAGGATGTTGTCGCTGTGCGTGCCTTGAGGCGCATTGTGCCCGCGGTTGCCCTGCTGATCGGGCTCGCCGCCTGTGGGTCGCACGCACAGCTCGACAGTGCCTCTGGTGAGGGCGGGAGCCGCGCACTGCAGGCCGCGGCGCCCACCCCGGAGATGATCGGTTTCGGTGGGCAGTACCGGTTTTCCGACGGCGTCACGGTTTCGGTGACCGCGCCGAAGTCGTTCCAGCCGAGCACGAGTGCGTACCCGCGCAGCGACCGCGGGGTCGCCTTCGACATCGTGATCCGCAACGACGGGGACCAGTCCTACCAGCTGTCCGGCCTGTCGGTGACGGCGACGGTCGCCGGGGTCACGGCAAAGCAGCTGGTCGATTCCACGCAGGGGTACAGCGGGATCATCGAGGCGGGCAAGGACGTGCCGCCGAAGCGGGACGTGCGCGTCACGCTCGCGTTCGCCGTGCCGGCGCAACCCTGCGAAATGCGTTTGTCGTTGCGGCCTTCCGCGACCACGCCGGTGGTCGCGGTTTACTCGGGCTCGGCCTGAGTCGCTAACCTGCCGTCATGACCGAGCGACTTTCCCCTGGCGACACCGCGCCCGATTTCACCCTCACCGACAGCGAGGGCAACAAGGTCTCGCTGTCGGACTATCGCGGGCAGCGCATCGTCGTGTACTTCTACCCGGCCGCGGGCACGCCGGGCTGCACGAAGCAGGCGTGCGACTTCCGGGACAACCTCGCCGAGCTGAACGGCGCGGGCTACCAGGTGCTGGGGATTTCCCCCGACAAGCCCGAGAAGCTGGCGAAGTTCGCCGCGGCGGAGAACCTGACGTTCCCGCTGCTGTCCGATGTGGACAAGACGGTGCTGAACGAGTGGGCCGCCTTCGGGGAGAAGAAGAACTACGGGCGCGTGTACGAGGGCGTGATCCGCTCGACGTTCGTCGTGGATCCGGAAGGCAAGATCGAGAAGGCGCTGTACAACGTGCGCGCCACCGGCCATGTCGCGAAGCTGCTCCGGGACCTCTCGATCAGCTCCTGAGCTTCAGCCGACGCCCACGCGCTGCCTGCCGGGTTCGATCACGAACACGACGCGATCGACCTCGCGCGGGTAGGGCGCGCCAACGTACTTCGCGGCCAGGGTGTCGATGATCTCCCACGCCGCGTCACCCTCGATCCGCTCGACGACCCGTCCGCGGACGACGACGGGCGTGAACGGATCATCGGCCGGCGCGATGGACAACGCGACGCGAGGATCGCGGGCCACGTTGCGCGCCTTGCGACTGCCCGGCCCGGTAAGGAACACGATGCGGTCGCCGTCGTAGGTGCCCACCCAGACAGGCACGACGTGCGGCGCCCCGTCGGGAAGGACGGTCGCGAGGTGCGCGATCGACGTGCCATCGAGGACGCGGCGCACTTCGGGATCGAGCATGGGCATTCTCCTTCGGCGGGAAAGTCGTTGACGCCACCCCACCCCCGAACTGAACCGGGCGGCGCTCGGCGGGTCAAGGAATTTCGCCCAAGACGCTGGGCGGGCCGGAACGCGGGACGTCAGGAGCGCCGGCCGGCACGCGGCAGAGCCTGCGCGCCGGAGTTCAGAGCGAGCCGTCGCGGGCAACCGCCAGGATCCGCCCGGCACCCCCAAGGGTTCAGAGCGAGCTGTCGCGATAGGCACCAAGCAGCTGGCGCTCCGCGTCCCGGAGGTAGGCCGCCAGGAGGTTCTCCGCGCGCAGGCCGTGGCCGTTTTCCAGCGCGGTCAGGATCTGCCGGTTCCTGGCGAGATACGGCTCGTGGAAGGGCTGGGGGTCCACCATGACGTGGAAGACCAGCCGTAGCTCCGCCAGTATCCCGCGCATCAGCTCGTCCACCCGCGGACTGTCGGCGAGCGTCGCCAGCGCCTGGTGGAAACGGATGTCCGCGGTGCCCAGTTCCCGCCAAGCCCCGCGCTTCGCGGCGTCTTCGCCCGCCTCGACGGCAGCACGCGCCGGCGCGATCTTCTCCCCCGGCGGGCTCGTGATGGCCCGCACGATCGAGCACTCCACGAGCTTGCGAACCCGGTAGAGATCCGCGACGTCGTCCGCGGTCAGCGCGCGCACGAAAACGCCCCGGTTCAGCTCGTGCACCAGCAACCGCTCGTGCGTGAGCAACCGGAAAGCCTCACGCAGCGTGTTGCGCGAGACCCCCAGCGCACCGCCGATCGCCTCTTCCGAAAGCCGCGTGCCGGGCGCGAAGTACCCCTCGGT
>Ga0164243_10009027_pt1 | contig 14591 bp, 12 predicted proteins | sample OricompcompostOP_FD_108781 | JGI IMG/M metagenome (GOLD analysis project Ga0164243, IMG submission 108781) | Organic Plus compost microbial communities from Emeryville, California, USA - Original compost - Organic plus compost (OP) | ecosystem: Engineered > Solid waste > Mixed feedstock >... | reverse complement strand
GTTCATCTCCTCGTAGACGCGCTGCGGCTTGATCGGGACATCGGTGAAGTGCGTCTTGCGGAGCATCGTGCGCTTGCGCTCGGCGCACTCCGCCGCCCAGCCGGACCAGTCGGGGACCGCGCCGGCGGCCAGTCGCTCGCGCACGACCTCGGTGAACAGCGTCAGCGCGGCGCGGGCGTCGGAGACGATCCCGTAGTCGGGGGCGAACACGCGACCGATCTGGGTCGGCTCGATGTCGACGTGCCCGAACGTGCGGCCCTCGGTGTAGGCCGCGACCGACCCGGTGTGCCGGTTGGCCCACCGGTTGCCGACACCCAGCACGAAGTCCGACGCCAGCAGCGTCGCGTTGCCGTACCGGTGGGAGGCCTGCAGCCCCACCATCCCCGCCATCAGCGGGTGGTCGTCCGGGATCACGCCCCACGCCATCAGCGTCGGCACCACCGGGACGCGGAGGGTCTCCGCGAGTTCCCGCAGCTCGGCCTCGGCGGAGGCACTCAGCACGCCGCCGCCCGCGACGAGCAGCGGCCGCTCGGCGGCGAGCAGCATGTCGATCGCCCGCTCGGCCTGCGCGCGCGTCGCCGTCGGGCGGTGGACCGGCAGCGGCTCGTAGGTGTCGGGGTCGAAGTCGATCTCGGCCGTCTGGACGTCGATCGGCAGGTCGATCAGCACCGGCCCCGGGCGTCCCGAGCGCATGAGGTGGAACGCCTGCTGGAAGACCTGCGGCACCTGGCCCGCCTCGAGCACGGTCTTGGCCATCTTCGTGACCGGTGCGGCGATCGAGGCGATGTCGACCGCCTGGAAGTCCTCCTTGTCGAGCTTGGCCACCGGCGCCTGGCCGGTGATGCACAGCATCGGCACGGAGTCGGCCCACGCGGCGTACAGACCGGTGATCATGTCGGTGCCGGCGGGGCCGGAGGTGCCGATGCAGATCCCGATGTTGCCCGGCCGGGTGCGGGAGTAGCCGTCCGCCATGTGCGAGGCGCCCTCGACGTGCCGGGCGAGCACGTGGCGGATGCCGCCGTGGTCGCGCACCGCGGAGTAGAACGGGTTGATGGCGGCTCCCGGCAGGCCGAAGGCCTGGGTGGCGCCCTCCTTGGCCAGGATGGCCACGGCGGCGTCGACGGCACGCATGCGAGGCATGGCGGCCTCCTTCTGAGGTTCAGGGACGTGAGCTTCTGGGGGTCGTCGGCGTCGACGACCCGAGCGGCGCGCGGTGGGTGGGCGCGCAGCGGGTGGGACGGGGGCGCGTCAGCGCTGGTGGTGGATCCCGGAGAGCCGGGCGACACCCCGGTAGAGGGCGGAGTGGTCGAGCCCGCCGTCGCCGTTGGCACGGGCGGAGCCCATCAGCTGGGCGACGACCGCTGCGGCCGGAATCGCGACGCCGGCCTCGCGGGCCGCCGAGGTGACGATCCCCAGGTCCTTGTGGTGCAGGTCGATGCGGAACCCGGGGTCGAAGTCGTGGTCGAGCATCTTGCGGGCCTTCTGGTCGAGCACGGCGGATCCCGCCAGGCCGCCGCCGAGGACCTCGACGGCGGCGTCGAGGTCGACCCCGTAGGCCTGCAGGAACACGATCGCCTCGGCGAGCGCCTCGATGTTGACGGCGACGATCAGCTGGTTCGCGGCCTTGACGGTCTGGCCGGCGCCGTGCGGGCCGACGTGGACGATCGTCCTGCCGACCGCCTCGAAGATGCCGCGGGCCGCCTCGACGTCCTCGGCGTCGCCGCCGACCATGATCGACAGCGTGGCGTCGACGGCGCCCGGCTCGCCGCCGGAGACCGGCGCGTCGAGCATGCGCAGCCCGCGCTCGCGCGCCTCGGCGGCGAGCTCGGCGCTGACGTCGGGGCGGATCGAGGAGAAGTCGATGACCAGGGTCCCCGGAGCGGCCTTCTCGAACACGCCGTCCTCGCGCAGCACCTGCGCGACGTCGGGCGAGTCCGGGACCATGATCGCGACGACGTCGGCGCCCTCGACGGCCTCCGCCGTCGACCCGGCGGCGCGACCGCCGGCGGCGACGAGCGCCTCGGTGCGCGACGGCGTCGGGTTGTAGCCGACGACGTCGAACCCCGCCTGCTGCAGGTGGACGGCCATCGGGGAGCCCATGATGCCGAGGCCGATGAACGCGATGGTGGTCATGTCCGTGGTCCTTCCGGTGGTGCGGGTCGGGGTGGGTCAGGCGCGACGGTCGCGCGGCAGCCAGCCGAAGGGGTCGGCCTGGGACGCGGGGCTCGCAGGCTTGTACTCGAGCCCGACCCAGCCGTCGTAGCCGCCGGCCTCGAGGTCGTCGAGCCAGACGCCGATCGGCAGCTCGCCGGTACCGGGCTGGTCGCGGCCGGGCGCGTCGGCGATCTGCACGTGCGCGACGCGGTCGCGGTGGTGCGTGATGGCGGCCTCGACGTCGTCGCCGTTGACGGCGAGGTGGTAGACGTCGAGCAGCAGCCCGACGTTGGTGGGACCGTGCTCGCTCGCGACCCGGTCGAGGACCGCGACCGCGTCGTCGGCGGTCCTGAGCGGGTAGGCGTCGACACCGCTGACCGGCTCGACGAGCACGGTGCCACCGATGCGCGCCACGGCCCGGGCGGCCGCCGCGAGGTTGCGGGCCGCCAGGTCGTCCTGCGCGGCGGGGTCGGCGTCGGGCCGACGGTTGCCGTAGAGGGCGTTGAACGCGCGGCAGCCGGTGCGCTCCCCGATCGCGGTGACGACGTCGAGGTTGGCGAGGAAGTCGGCCTCGCGCCCGGGCCACGACACCAGCCCGCGGTCACCGGCGGGCATGTCGCCGGCCGCGAAGTTCAGCCCGGTGAGCTGCACGCCCGCGTCCTGCAGAGCCCCGACCAGCGCGTCGACGTCGTCGGCCTCCGGGGTCGCGGTGGCGAAGGGCCACCACAGCTCGACGGCCTCGAACCCCGCCGCCCGGACCGCCGCCGGTCGCTCGAGCAGCGGCAGCTCCGTCAGCAGGATCGACCCGTTGACCGTGAACCTCATCACGCTCTCCCACCATCTCCGTGGATTTCATATCGTGGAAGTATTCTTCCCGATAGTGGAAGTGTAGAGAAGGGCCGTCAGGACGTCAACACCCGCCCACGGCCGCCGTCGCACTCCCGCCCCGACACTTTCAACCCACTTCCGCCCGAAGACCGGTTTCAACCCACTTCTGCCCCCAGGAACGGTTTCAACCCACTTCTGCCCCGGAGCAGTTGCAACCCACTGATGCCCGGGCGCGCGTTCGGTGCGTGTCGTCGCGAGCGCACAAGGCGACAGTGGGTTCGGATCCGGGAGGGGCGAAAGTGGGTTGAAACCCCAGGAGGGGGCAGAAGTGGGTTGAAACCCCACGAGGGGGCGAAAGTGGGTTGAAACCCCACGAGGGAGCAGACGTGGGTTGAGACGTCAGCGGGCGGTGAAGAGGGAGCGCAGCCGGGCGGCGTCGAACGGGACCTCGTCGTCGTGCACGGCGCCGCAGTCGAGGCCGCGCACGAGGAAGGACGCCATCGCGCGCGCGGTCGCGGGCTCGTCCATGACGTCGCCGTCGCGCCGCTCCAGATAGGCCTCGAGACGCCGGACGACGTCGCCCAGGCCGGTGCGGAAGTACGCGTAGGTGGCGGCGAAGCGGCTGGGCAGCTGTGCGGGGTGCAGGTCCCAGCCCTGGTAGAAGCCGCGACGCAACGAGCGGGTGACGAGCCGGCCGTGCAGCGCCCAGGCCGCGTCGACGGCGGCCGGCTCCCCCACCGGGAGCACGTTGGTCGAGCCGTCGGACAGCCGCACTCCGGTGCCTGCCGCGGCGACCTGCATGACCGCCTTGGCGTGGTCGGCGGCCGGGTGCTCCATGCTCTGGTCCCCCGCGGCGATGCCGAGCGAGGCCGAGTAGTCGTAGGTCCCGTAGGGCATCCCGGTGACGCGGCCGCGCCCGGCGGTGATCATCGCGGGCAGCAGCGAGGTGCCGTCGGGTCCGAGCACCGACTGCGGTGTCTCGACCTGGATCTCGAACCCCAGCCGCCCCGGCTCGAGCGCGAGGTCGCTCTCGAGCGCCTCGAGCAGCAGCACCATCGCCTCGACCTGCGCGACCGACGTCACCTTGGGCAGCGTCAGCACCAGCCCCTCGGGCAGCCGGGCGCGGTCGTGGAGACCGGTGACGAACCGCTGCAGCGTCCGGATGCCGCGCGCCCGCGTGGGCGGCTCGAAGCACTTGAACCGGATGCCGACGAACGGTGGCAGCGCACCGTCGCCGTCGAGGTCGGCGAGCGCGGCCACCGCCGCGTCGACGGCGGCGTCCTCCGCCTCGTCCCCCACGTCGCCGAAGCCGTCCTCGAGGTCGACGCGCAGGTCCTCGATCGGCTCGCGACGCAGCTTCGCCACGACGAGCTCGCCGATGCGGTCACGCTCCTCCCCCGGCGGCACCAGGCCGTGCACCTCGAGCAGGTGGGCCGCGCCACCGGCCCGGTCGAGCGCGTCGAGGGCGGCGCTGCCCCAGTCGGCGATCGTGGCAGCGTCGAACCGGTGCGCGGGTACGTAGACCGAGTGCACCGGCTGCCGCGTCGCCGGCGCCCCCGGGTAGCGCTCGGCGAGCTGCGCGTCCGGGCCGGCCAGCAGCGCCTCGACGCGCGCGAGCGCTGCCTCCCCGGCGCTCACCCGTGACCGCCGAGGCCGAGCGGGATGGCCCCGGTGGCCGGCATCTCCTCGCCGCGCTCCTGCCGCTCGGTGCGCACGACGTCGACGACGGCGCGCGCCACCGACTCGGCGACCTCGGGGTCGAACACGCTCGGCACGATGAAGTTGGCGTTGCGCTCGGCGTCGCTGACGACGTCGGCGATCGCGATCGCGGCCGCGCGCATGACGTCGTCGGAGATGCTGACGGCGCGCGCGTCCAGCAGCCCGCGGAAGATGCCGGGGAACGCGAGCACGTTGTTGATCTGGTTCGGGTAGTCGCTGCGCCCGGTCGCCACCACGGCGGCGTGCTCAGCGGCCTCGAGCGGGTCGACCTCCGGGGTCGGGTTCGCGAGCGCGAACACGATCGCGTCGTCGGCCATCGTGGCGATGTCCGCACCGGTGAGGATGTCGGCGGCCGAGACCCCGATGAACACGTCGGCGCCGGCCAGCCCCTCGCGCAGCGTGTTGTCGACCGCCTCGTCGTTGGTGTGCTCGGCGATCCACGCCCAGTTCTCGTCGGGCGCGGGCTTGGCGCGGCAGACCGCGCCGTTGATGTCGTAGCCCACGATGTGCCGCGCACCCTGCTTGAGCAGCAGCCGGATGATCGCCGACCCGGCGGCGCCGACGCCGGAGACGACGATGCGGACGTCGGCCATGCGCTTGCCGACGACCTTCAGGGCGTTGACGAGCGCGGCCAGCACGACGATGGCGGTGCCGTGCTGGTCGTCGTGGAAGACCGGGATGTCGAGCTCCTCGCGCAGCCGCCGCTCGATCTCGAAGCAGCGGGGCGCCGAGATGTCCTCGAGGTTGACGCCGCCGTACGCCGGCGCGATCGCCTTGACGATCCGGATGATCTCCTCGGTGTCCTTGGTGTCGAGCACGACCGGCCACGCGTCGACGTCGCCGAACTGCTTGAAGAGCGCCGCCTTGCCCTCCATGACCGGCATCGCGGCGGCCGCGCCGATGTCGCCGAGCCCGAGCACCGCGGTGCCGTCGGTGACGACGGCGACCGTGTTGCGCTTGATCGTCAGGCGGCGCGCGTCCTCGGGCCGGGCCGCGATCGCCAGGCACACCCGTGCGACGCCCGGGGTGTAGGCGCGCGACAGGTCGTCGCGGTGCCGGAGGTTGACCTTGGGCCGGACCTCGAGCTTGCCGCCCAGGTGCATGAGGAAGGTGGCGTCGGAGATGTTGCGGACGCTGAAGCCGTCCATCGAGGAGATCCGCGCGCGCATCTCCTCCACGTGCGCCTCGTCGCGCGCGTTGGCCGAGACGTCGACGACCATGCCGTCGCCGGTCGACTCGACGACGTCGATGCCGGTGACGGCGGCGCCGGTGTCGCCGACCGCCGCGACGAGGGCGGTCGTCGTGCGGGGGCCGGACGGGGACTCGACACGGATCGTGATCGAGTAGCTGGGGCTGGGGATCGCCATCAGGTTCCGCCTAAGGTCTGAGCTGCGCGCTCGGGGAAGGGTGCTGATCGTTGGTATCACGCCACGGCACCGACGTCCTCCCCTCGCGGACGGCGTGCCGCGCGCGCGACGCCGATCCTGCCATTCTTCCGTGACACGGAGTAGTGTTTCCGCGAGTCGGAACACGGGAAGGGTGGCGATGGCAGAGGCACGCACCGGGTCGGTGCAGTCGGTCGAGCGGGCCGCGGAGCTGCTGGAGCTGCTGGCCGACGCCGGCGGCGAGGCCGCGCTCAGCGAGCTGGCGGCCACCACGGGGCTCCCGCTGCCCACGATCCACCGGCTGATGCGGACGCTGCTCGCGCTCGGCTACGTACGGCAGCTGCCCAGCCGCCGCTACGCGCTCGGCCCGCGCCTCATCCGCCTCGGCGAGAGCGCCGGCCGCCAGCTCGGCAACGCCGCGCGACCCTACCTCGCCCAGATCGCGGCCGAGCTCGGCGAGAGCGCCAACCTCGCGATGATCGACCGGGACATGGCGGTCTACGTCGCGCAGGCCTCCTCCGGCCAGTCGATGCGGATGTTCACCGAGGTGGGCCGCCGCGTGTACACCCACTGCACCGGCGTCGGGAAGGCCGTGCTGGCCCAGCTCGACGACGGCACGGTCCGCGAGATCGTGCGCCGCGTCGGCATGCCGGCGATGACCGAGCACTCGATCACCGACGTCGAGACCCTGCTCGCCGAGCTCGCGACGATCCGCGAGCGCGGCTACGCGATCGACGAGGGCGAGCAGGAGATCGGGGTGCGCTGCTACGCGGTCCCGGTGCCCGAGGCGCCCACGCCGACCGCGCTGTCGGTCTCCGGGCCGGACTCGCGCGTCACCGACGCCTTCGGCGAGCGCGCCGTGCCGCTGCTGCAGCGGCGCGCCGCCGAGATCAGCGCGGCACTGCTGCACGACTGAGCGCCGCATCAGTCGGCACCGTGGGCGGCACCGCCCGCGTCGGCGACCAGCCGCCGGACGTCCTCGAACGAGGCGCACTCGCCGCGCTGGATCGCCTCGCGCACGCGCTCGACGACCTCCGGCGGCGCGACCGGGACCTCCTCGCCGTCGGCGTCGAGGACCCGACCGCCGCGCACGGTGTCGCCCTCGCGCAGGTCCCGCACCTGCTCCGAGGCGAGCACGCGTGTGGTGCCCTCGACGAACACCGACGGCTTCTCCGGCGTCCCCGTCGTCCAGACGTTGAAGACGAGGTTGAGCAGCACCGCCATCACGGCCGCCGAGCTGATGCCCGAGTGGAAGATCGTGGCGAACCACTCCGGGAAGTGGTCGTAGATCGGCGGCGCGACGACGGGCAGCATCCCGAAGCTCAGCGCGACCGCGACGAGCACGAGGTTCATCGTGCCCTCGTAGCGCACGGTCGACAGGGTGCGGATGCCGGCAGCCGCCACCGTGCCGAACAGCACGATCCCCGCGCCGCCCAGCACCGGGTACGGCACCGCCGCGATCACCCGCCCGACGACAGGGAACAGCCCGAGCACCAGCAGGATCGCGCCGCCGGCCGTGACGACGAACCGTGACCGGACCCCGCTGATCGCCACCAGGCCGACGTTCTGGGCGAAGGCCGACTGCGGGAACGAGCTGAACACCGGCGCGACCGCCGACGAGAGCATGTCGGCCCGCAGCCCGTCGGCGATCCGGCGGGAGTCGACCTTGGTGCCGATCACCTCGCCGACGGCGATGATGTCCGCCGTCGTCTCGGTCATGATCACGAGGATCACGATGAACATCGAGACGATCGCGGCGACGCCGAAGGTCGGCGCGCCGAAGTGGAACGGCGTCGGCAGCGCGACGACCGGGCCGGAGCCCACCTGGGAGAAGTCCGCCATCCCCAGCGCGGCCGCGACCGCGGTGCCCACGACGATCGCGAGGAGGATCGAGAGCCGGGAGAGGAACCCGACGCCGACCTTCGAGAGCACGACGACGACCAGCAGCGTGAACGCGGCCAGCCCGATGTCTGCGGGCTGCCCGAAGGTGGGGTCGTCGAACTGCTTGTTGCCGCCGGCCCAGCGCGCCGCGACCGGGAGCAGGCTGAGCCCGATCGTCGTGATGATGACGCCGGTGACGACCGGCGGGAAGAACCGCACGATGCGGGCGAAGAACGGCGCGACGAGCAGGCCGAGCACGGCGGCGCCGATCACCGAGCCGAAGACGGCCGGGAGCCCGCCGCCGGAGGCGATCGCGCCCATCGTCGCGACGCTCGCGAACGAGACCCCCTGCACGAGCGGTAGCTGGGAGCCGAAGAACGGCACGCCGACCGACTGCAGGATCGTCGAGAGGCCGCCGATGAACAGGCAGGACGCGACGAGGATCGCGATCTCCGACGGCGGCAGGCCGGCGGCGCCGCCCATGATGAGCGGGACGGCGATGATGCCGCCGTACATCGTGAGCACGTGCTGGAGCCCGAACGCGAGGTAGGAGCCGAACGGCAGCCGTTCGTCCTCGGGTCGGAGCCGGGCGGTGGTGGCCATGGAGTCCTCCGGAGCGCAGGGCTCGGCAGCGACGACGCTGTCGGGCGAGGAGTCTCGGGGCCGGCGCCCGCGCCCACCGCCGGGCGCGGGCGCGGGGCCCAGATCGGTCAGATGAAGGCGGGCGCGCTGTCCCAGGCTCGCGGCTCGCTCGGCACGCCCTTGCGCACGATGCTGGCCTCGATGAGCCCGTAGGGGCGGTCCGCCGCGTAGAAGACGACGTTGGGGTTCTCCTGGCCGAACGGGCTCAGGTCGACCACGAAGTGGTGGTTGTTCGGGCAGGAGAACCGGATCTCGTTGATCTCCTCGTGCTCCTCGATGACGCGCACGGCCATCGCCCACAGCGTCTGCTGCAGCGCCAGCGAGTGCAGCTCGGCGAACTCGGTGAGGATGATGCGCCGCACGGAGGCGTAGACGGCATCGTGGTCGACGTCGCGGACCCGCGCGGGGTCGTAGTGCCACCACGCGGTGACGTCGGTCGACATGATCCGGTCGGTCGCGTCGGCGAGCGTGCGGTACTTGTCGGTGACGAACCCGACGAAGGCCGACCCCGAGGACTTCAGCACCGTGAGGTCGACGACGCCGGAGACGACGAACAGCTCGTCGCCGTCGCGCTGCACGACGGTGCGTCGCACCTCCTTGCCGCCCCGCACGAACGAGTGGTCGTGCGGCCCGTCGTCGGTGACGATGCGCTCCCAGCTGCGCTGGTCGACCTGCCAGCGGCCGCCGGTCACCCACGCGTAGGTCGACGTGAAGTGGTCCGAGAGCCGGATCGCGAACTCCTCAGGGGTCGAGACGCCGTCGCGGGCGAGCGAGAAGATCGTGTTCTTCTGGCTGTCGGTGGCGACGCAGTGCGCGTTGTCGCCGTGCGTGTGCACGCGGGCGAAGTCGCCGCGCAGCTGCGAGGAGACGGTGAAGTCGGTGATCTCGTGGACGCCCCCGTCACGCCGGACGTGCACGAGGTGGTTCTCGGCCTTGCCGTACTGGTTGAAGCCCAGCTCGGCGACCTCGCTGGCGATCTCGTAGGGCTCGGTGGACGGCGTTGTCGCACTCATCGGTGTCAGCTCCCTCGGTAGGTGGAGTAGGCGAACGGGCTGAGCAGGATCGGCACGTGGTAATGCTCCTGCTCGCCGTCGATCCGGCAGGTCACGGCGACCTCCGGGTAGAACGTCTCGGTGCCGGCAGCGGCGAAGTAGTCGCCGACGGCGAAGGTCAGCCGGTAGGTGCCGCTCGGCAACGCATCGGGGCCGAGGTCGCGGATGCGGCCGTCGTCGTCGGTGACACCGGTGCCGACGGCGTGCCAGCCGTCGTCCTCCAGGCGCTCGAGGGTGACGGCGACGCCCGCGGCGGGGACGCCGCGGGCGGCGTCGAGCACGTGGGTGGTGACGAACGAGGTCATGACAGCAGCCCTTCCAGCCGCAGCGCGGCGATCTCACGGAGGTTGGCGGCGGCGTTGGCGCGCTCCTGCTCGGGGGTGTTGCGCAGCCGCTGCTGCAGCTGGGCGAGGATCTCCTCGGCGCTGCGCCCGGCGGCGCGGATGAGGAACACGTGCCCGAAGCGCTCCTCGTAGGCGCGGTTCCCCTCGGCGATGCGGGCGCGCACCTCGGCGTCGGCGTCGGCGACCTGCGCCTGCTCCGTGCGCGACAGCGCGGCGTCGGTGCCCGCGCCGCGGGCGCGGTCGCCGATGCGCGGGTGACGGGCCAGGGCGGCGTCGATCTCCGCGTCGGTCCACGGGTCCGCGGCCGTGCGGGCCGCGGCGACGACGTCGGCGACGCTCGCATACGGCCTGCCGGCCACGATCTCGTCCACCCAGCGCTCGACATCGGCGCACGCCCTCACGAGCGCGGCCGCCTCGTCGGCACCGACGGTGTTGAAGTCCTTCAGCTGCATCGCTGCTTCCTCGTCCTGGCGGCCTCACGGAAGGACGCCGATCACGTCCCCCTGAATCGTGCTACAACGGCCAGGCCGAAGAGTTTCCGTCAGGTGGAAAACAACTTCTACGATGCAAGACGCTACGCCGGGTCACTGCGGCTGTCAACCCCTCCGGGGGACGAGATCGCGACGATCGCCGGGAGGTCAGGAGCCCGCCGGCGACGGCCAGACCACGCCGGGACGGGCGACGTCGTCCGTCCCGGCGGCCCCGACGTCAGGGCATCCGCTCGTACGCGGGCGTGGTGAGGAAGTCGGCGTAGTCGTCGGAGACCGCGACCTCGAGGAAGAGCTGACGGGCCTCGTCGTAGTCGGACGGCTCCCCCGGCAGCGTCTGCACGACCTCGTCGACCAGCTGCTCCACGAGCTGCCTGGTGACCCGACGGCCGGTGTCGCTCAGCTCGATGTCGTTGTGCAGCCACTGCCAGATCTGCGAGCGCGAGATCTCGGCGGTCGCCGCGTCCTCCATGAGGTTGTGGATGGCGACCGCACCCTGGCCGCCGAGCCACGCGCGCAGGTACTGCAGCGCGACGTCGATGTTCGAGCGCAGCCCGGCCTCGGTGACCTGGCCGCCCGCGGAGGCGATGTCGAGCAGCTGCTCCGCGGTCACGTGCACGTCGTCGCGGGTGTTGTCGATCTGGTTCGGCCGCTCGCCCAGCACCTCGTCGAAGACCTCCCGGCAGGTCTCGACCATGCCCGGGTGCGCCACCCAGGAGCCGTCGAACCCGTCGCCGGCCTCGCGCCGCTTGTCCGCGCGGACCTTCTCGAACGCCGCCGCGTTGATCTCCTCGTCGCGGCTCGGGATGAACGCGGCCATGCCCCCGATCGCGTGCGCGCCGCGCCGGTGGCAGGTGCGCACGAGCAGCTCGGTGTAGGCGCGCATGAAAGGCGCCGTCATCGTGATCGCGTTGCGGTCCGGCAGCAGGAACTCGGTGCCGCGGCTGCGGAAGCTCTTGACGATCGAGAACAGGTAGTCCCAGCGCCCTGCGTTGAGGCCCGCGGAGTGCTCGCGCAGCTCGTAGAGGATCTCCTCCATCTGGAACGCCGCCGGGATCGTCTCGACGAGGCAGGTCGCCCGGATGGTCCCACGCGGGAAGCCGAGGTGCTCGGAGGCGATGACGAAGGCGTCGTTCCACAGCCGCGCCTCGAGGTGGTGCTCCATCTTCGGCAGGTAGAAGTACGGGCCGAGACCCTTCTCGATCTGCCGCACGCCCGCCGTCGAGACGTACAGCGCGAAGTCGAGGAGCGATCCGGAGACCGGTTCGCCGTCGACGAGCACGTGCTTCTCGGTCATGTGCCAGCCGCGCGGCCGCACGACGATCGTCGCGAGCTCCTCGTCCTGCTTGAGCGCGTAGCTCTTGCCGGTGTCGGCGGTGAAGTCGATGCGGCGCTCGACCGCGTCGAGGAGGTTGAGCTGGCCACCGATGACCGACTCCCAGTGCGGCGTGTTCGCGTCCTCGAGATCGGCGAGCCACACCTTGGCGCCGGAGTTGAGCGCGTTGATCGTCATCTTGCGATCGGTCGGGCCGGTGATCTCGACCCGTCGGTCGACCAGCCCCGGCACCGGGTCGGCGACGCGCCAGCCGTCGTCGTCGCGCACGTGCGCGGTCTCCGGCAGGAAGTCGAGGGTGCCGCCCGCGGCCAGCGAGGCGACGACCTGCGCGCGCGCCTCCAGGCGCTCGCGACGGCGCGCACCGAGCTCGCGGTGCAGCCGGACGAGCAGCTCCAGCGCGGCCGGCGTCAGCACCTCCTCGGCACGCTCGGGCAGCGGTGCGGTGATGCTGAGTCCGGCAGGCAGGTCCATCAGGGCTCCTCGGGTGCGACGACGGCGTCGGCGGCCCGCTCGCGTGACTTTCGCGATGCGGTATCGACCTTCCGCATCCTATCGCCGGCGAGCGCGCTTCGGACCACCTGGCGGCGCCCTCGGGCGGACATGGTCGATCATGGGGCCATGGACACCAGCGGCTCCGGCACGGAGCACACCCGCAGCCGGACCGTGACCTACGTCGACCCGGCGGCGACCGCGCAGGTCGGCCGCTCGATGAGCGGCCTGGAGTTCCTGCGCGGCATGGCCGACGGCACCGTGCCGCCCCCGCCGATCGCGGTGCTGATGTCGATGGACATCGTCTCGGTCGAGCCGGGTCACGTGGTCTTCGGTGCGGTGCCCGACGCCTCGCACCACAACCCGATCGGGATGGTGCACGGCGGCTTCGCGGCCACGCTGCTCGACACGGTCTGCGGCTGCGCGGTGCACAGCACGCTCCCGGCCGGCACCGCCTACAGCACGATCGAGATCAAGGTCAGCTACCTGCGCCCGGTGCAGGCGGGTGCCCGGCTGGTGGCGACCGGCACGGTCACGAGGTCCGGCTCGCGCGTCGCGTTCGCGGAGGCGCAGCTGACGACCGAGGACGGGACGCTCGTGGCGACGGCGTCGAGCAGCCTGCTGGTCATCGAGCCCCGCACCGCATGACCTCACCGACCGGCGGCTACCACAGGGCACCCGACCCCTACGTCGGGTTCGACGGCACCGACCGCTCCACCGCACCGAGGAGCGCGGACAGGCGGGGGGCGCCGGTCACGGACGCACCCGTCTCACCGAGCCACGCTCCCCCGGTCGCGACCGCGCCCTCGCCCTACCTGGTGCCGTCCGGCCCGCCGACGACCTGGAGCCCGTCCGGCGCGCCGGCCCGGCGAGCAGGGGCGGGGGCCGGCTGCGTCGTCGTGGTGGCGGTCGTGGTCGTGCTCGTGGCGGTGGTCGGCGTCCTCGCCCGGCTGGTCGCCGGTGGTGGCAGCAGCAGTGGTGCTGGTGGCAGCGGCGGCTCGGACCTGGAGGCCCGCTGGTCGGTGGAGCCCCGCGCCCTCGCCGACGACTGGGGCTACTTCGAGTCGGTCGACGGCGCCCAGCCCGGGCTGCTGCCGACCGCCGGCGGCTGGGTGGCGATGGTCGACGCCTCGACGGTCGACGCCGTGCTCGGCGCGATCGACCCCGACGACGGCAGCGTCCGCTGGTCGATCGAGCTGCCGGAGAGCCGGTGCACCCGCACCGGCGACGACCCCGCCGCGCCGCTGACCTGCCTCACCCGGGACGACCCGGGCGACCCGTTCCAGGTCGTCTCGATCGACCCGGTCACCGGCGACCGTGTCGGCGACCCCCTCGCGACGACGCTCACCGAGGTCCCGGTCCTCCTCGCGCCGCTCGCGGACGGTCTGCTCGCGCTGTCGGCCGCCGGCTCGCTCACCGCGCTCGACGCGGACGGCACCGTGCTGTGGCACGAGCCGGTCGGCATCGCCGACCTCGACACCTCCTACCTGGAGGCCGACCTCGGCCGCTACGACGACGCCGTCCTCCTCCACCTCGGCTGGTACCGCGGCACGGTGCACGCGACCGTCGACGGCTTCACGGTCCGCACCTGCCGCGCGCTCGTCGTCACCGCCGAGGCGTGGGTGTGCGAGAGCAACGACGACGACGAGACGGCCGGCTACGCGCCCGACGGCGAGATGCTGTGGAGCGGCGACTGGTCCGACTACTACCTCGTCGACCAGTACAACCGGATCACGCCGGTCGCCATCGCCGACAACTGGGACGGGTCGGTCTCGGCCGTGGACCCGACCACGGGCGAGAAGGGCGACCCCGTGCAGGTCGGCGACGGCAGGGACAACCTCGCCTTCTTCGGGGACGCCGAGCACCCGCTCGTGGCGACCGACGACGCCATCGCGCTGCTGGAGCCCGATCTCACCGGGCTCCGCTGGCAGACCGCCATCACCGACGAGTACCTCAACATCGCCAACGGCGGCCTCGTGGGCGACACGATCGTCGTCGACGGCGAGCACTCCTACGGCCTGGACGTCGGCACCGGGGACGTGCGGTGGGAGCGCGACTTCCTCGGCGGTGACGCGGCGGTCGTCGAGGACGCGTGGATCGTGCTGCAGTCCCACGAGCTGCGCCGGTTCGAGGTCTAGCGCCGGCTAGCCCCGACCGCCGTCGGGGCGCGGCACGACCGGTACCGACTGCGCCGTGGGCGCCTGCTCGCCCGGGTCGACGGCGGGGCCCACCTCACCGGTCGACATGAGCGCCGCGACGAGCAGCCCGGCCGC
>Ga0164243_10009025_pt1 | contig 14592 bp, 14 predicted proteins | sample OricompcompostOP_FD_108781 | JGI IMG/M metagenome (GOLD analysis project Ga0164243, IMG submission 108781) | Organic Plus compost microbial communities from Emeryville, California, USA - Original compost - Organic plus compost (OP) | ecosystem: Engineered > Solid waste > Mixed feedstock >... | reverse complement strand
GATCGGGCCGCGACAGCACAGGGATCAGGGAGGGCGGGCGCGGTGCTGCCGTGTCCCCCGATTCGCCCCCGACCGGGGGACACGTGTCCCAGCAACCGCGCGGACGAGTCCGTACCGGTCGACTCGGTCACCCGGAGCCGCGGCCCCACGGCGAGCACGGTACCGGGGAGTCTCCCGGACCGACCGGAACGGCTGGCGTTGTCCGCTGGAGGGCGGCACCCCACGCCCGCCCTCGCCCTCAGCATGCCTGGTGCGCCCCGGCGTGGGCCAGACCCCGGCTGTCCGACGTTGTCCGGAGTTTCGCATCCGGCTTCATGAATCGCCGTGCGGCCGGCGCCCGTCGCGTCGCCCGAGCTACTACGCTGCCAGGAGTGGGAACTGATAAATCTCATCCCAGCAAATGGACGATTCGCGGTGAGAGAATCATCGATGACACGCGGCGCGCCGTCGTCAGCGTCGTCGATGTCGAGCTCCCCGACGGAGTCCGGTTCGAGCAGTACGTGCTGCGTATTCCCCGGGCGGCGACGGTCGTCGTCCTCGACGACGCCGAACGGGTGCTCATGCTGTGGCGGCATCGGTTCATCCTGGATCGCTGGGTGTGGGAGTTGCCCGGCGGTTATCTCGATCCCGACGAGGACCCCGCGGCCTGCGCGGCCCGCGAGGTCGAGGAGGAGACCGGGTGGCGACCGCGGGCCATGGAGCTGCTGCTGACCTTCCAGCCCGCTGTGGGGACCATTAACCAAACTAACTACGTCTATCTGTCACGTGGCGCCGATCCGACCGGCGCGCGCCCCGACGTCAACGAGTGCGCCGGGATCGGCTGGATGCCACTGGCCGAGGCCTACGAGCGGGTCGTCAGGGACGAGATCGTCGGGGCCGGCTCGGTCACCGGCGTGATGGCGGTGCTGCTGGCCAAGGCGGAGGGCCGGCTCGACTGATCCGTCGCGAACTCCGCGTGGCGACGGTTGTGTTCCGCGCGCTGCGCGCTGCGGCGGTTGTGTTCCCTGTCGCGGCGGTGCTCCACGGAGGACGCGCCGTGCGCCCGGTGCTCCACGAATGGCGCCCCGTGCTCGGTGGTGGGCGGCAGGGTCGCGTGCGCGGCCTCGCGGAACTCACGCACGGCGGGTAGGGGAGAGTGTGTGGCGAGCCGTACCGCCAACTCGCGCAGGTAGTCGCGGGCGCGGGCCGAACGCAGGTCCGCCGTGAGCTCCGCCGCCTCGCGGCCGATCCGGGCCGCCTGCTCGACCTCGCCCAGCCGCGCGTACGCCTGCGCCAGCAGGCACAGGTTGAACTGCCGGCCCCGCACATACCGTTTATCCATCTGCATAGATCGCTGCGCGAACCGGACCGCGAGATCGCCGCGGCCGAGCGTGACGAAGCAGTGCCCGAACTTCGCCGAGAGGTAGGCCTCGTCGAAGTACCGCAGCCACTGGGGATCGGCGTCGCGGTCTGCCCGGTCGAGGGCTCGTTCCGCCCGCGCCAGAGCCGCCGAACAGCCCGCCTCGTCGCCCTGGCCCGCCAGACCCTGGGCCTCCAGCACCGCGGCTTCGGCGACGATCGCCGCCACACCGGCGCTCGCGGCGACCCGGCCCGCCGCCCGGGCGAGATCGACGGCCTGCTCCGGGGCGTGCAGATAGGCCGCCTGATGGCTCATGGCGGCGAGGATCTCGGCGCCCAACGGCCGGTCCGAGGCGGCCATGGCCAGCCGCAGGGCCTGAATGAGATGCCGTTGGCCGAGGCCGTGCAGGCCGGAGTCGTACGAGGTCCAGGCCGCCAGTTGGGCGAGCTCGGCGGCGGCCGAGTGCAGGTCCCGCCCGATCCGCGCGTCGAAGCCGCCCCGGGTCAGCAGCGGAGCGACCCGGGTGTGCAGGAACCGGACGACCCGGTCGCGGACGAGGGCGCCGCCGTACCGGTTGTCCAGCGCCCGGAACATCGACGTCGCCTCGCGGATGCCCGCCACGTCGTCCGGGCCGACGGCGAGTGGTCCGTTGCTCGACGGCCGCTCGTCCAGCGGGGAGGTGAGCCACCGGACGGCCGGGGTCAGGAAGGCCTCGGCGTCGAAGCTCAACCGGGCGGCGTCCAGCGCACGCTCCGCGTCCTGGCGCCACAGGGAGGTCGCCGCCGTCACCGCGGCCGACCACGCCGGCGCGAACTCGACGCCGCGGCGGTCACCGGCCGGTCCGGCCTCGCGCCCGTGCCGGAGCGGCGCAGGGTCGGGCTGCAGGAACGCGATCAGCTCACCCCGGGCGTCGAGCGCCTCGTCGATGCGCCGCACGGTCGACGGGGACGGGGACTCCTTACCGGTCTCGAAGGCCTGCAACTGGCTCTTGTTGGTCAGGGCGCGGGTCGCGAGCGCGCGCAACGACAGCCCGCGGGCCTGGCGCAGTTCGCGCATCCGTGGTCCGAAACGCGGGTCGAGGGCCGTGGTGCGACGCATCCGGTCTCCCCTGTTGGAATGCACCCACTCTAGGTAGCCGGTGGCGCACGCGTCGCACAAATGGCCTCAGATCACCGGCCAACGGGGCACGGACAGACCCTCGGGCACGACCGAGCCAGGCGCGTTGTACGCGTCCATGCCGGCGACCGCGCTCTCCATGAACGCCCGCATGCTCTCCCGCAGCCGCGGGTCCTCCGGGAACCCCGCGTCGTCGAGGGCCTGGACGAAGCAGGTGACGAACCGCTCGCCCATCTCCGGATGCATGCCGTTGCCCGCGTGCGCGGCCTGCATCGCCGACTCGCCGCCGAACCTCTCGGTGTAGAGCTTCGGCCCGCCGAAGACCTCGCCGAGGTAGGAGGCGAGTCGGTCGAGGTGGTCGGGTCGCAGACCGGGCCGGTCGAAGGGATGGTTGAGCACCGGGTCGGCGACACAGCGCTCGTGCAGCGCGTGCGCCAGCGCCTGGAACGCCGGCGCACCGCCGACGTATTCATAGATGGACGCCTCAGTCATCCGGACACTCTAGCCGCGCGTGTGGGCCATGTGGCGCCCCGAACGTCGCGTCCTGGGCGATTCGCGGTGAGGTCAGTCGGGCAGCCGGGGGCCGGCCTCGCGCTGGGCGGCCAGCCACGTCTCGACGTCCTGCGCCGTGCGCGGCAGGCCGGCCGAGAGCACCCGGGCCCCGTCGGCGGTGACCAGCACGTCGTCCTCGATCCGGATGCCGATGCCCCGCAGCTCCGCCGGGACGAGGTCGTCGTCGGGCTGGAAGTAGAGGCCCGGCTCGACGGTGAGCACGTAGTCACGCTCCAGCGTCCCGTCCCGGTAGCGCTCCTTGCGAGCCGCCGCACAGTCGTGCACGTCCAGGCCCAGCATGTGCCCGAAGCCGTGCAGGCTCCAGCGACGGTAGGACATGTTCTCCTTGTCCAGCGCCTCGTCGACCGAGCAGGGCAGCAGCTTCAGGTCGTACAGGCCCTCGGCGAGCACCCGGTTGCAGGCCATGGCGACGTCCTCGTACCGCACACCCGGGGCGACCGCGGCGATGCCCGCCTCCTGCGCCTCGTAGACCAGGGTGTAGATGTCCCGCTGGACGCTGGAGAACCGTCCGTTGACCGGCAGCACCCGGGTCACGTCGGCGGTGTAGAGGTGGCGCCCCTCGACGCCCATGTCGAGCAGCAGCAACTCGCCGGGCACCGTGAACCCGGTGTTGCGGACCCAGTGCAGCGTCGTCGCGTGCGCCCCGGCGCCGACGATCGAGGCGTAGCCCACCGCGTTGCCGTCGTGGCGTGCCCGCAGCCCGAAGACACCCTCGATCAGCCGCTCGGAGACGCCCCGGTCGGCGGGCAGGATCCGAGCCACGTCCTCGAAGCCCCGTACGGTCGCGTCGATCGCCTCCTGCAGGGCGGCGACCTCCCAAGGGTCCTTGGGCAGGCGCAGTTCCGCGAGGGTCTGCGCCAGCTCGCGGTCGCGCGCGCCGCGCTCGCCCGGGTCGTAGGCCTGTACGGACGCGTCGACCCGGCTGTCGTAACCGCGCAGCACCCGGGTCCGGCGCGGGGCCAGACCGGCGAGCACGTCGGCGAGCGTGTCCAGGTCGGCGGTGCGGATGCCCAGCTCCTCGGACTTCTCCGCGAGGGTCAGCCGGCGACCCACCCACAGCTCGCCGCGCGCCGCGTTGCGGTAGAACTCCTCGCTGTCCCGGGGGGCGTGCGGCCAGACGTAGAGCGTGGCGCCACCGTCGGGATCGATGATCAGCACCGAACCGGGGTCGTGGTCGCCGGTGAGCCAGGCGAAGTCGCTGCCGGGCCGGAACGGGTAGGGCGTGTCGTTGGACCGGATCTTCTCCCGGCCGGTGGGGATGACCAGGGTCTCGCCCGGGAAGGCGGCGGCGAGGCTGGCCCGGCGCCGGGCGTAGTGCTCAGCCTCCGGGCGTCGGGTCACGGTCACGGGCTGTTCGATCCAGCCGGTGCGCATGAGGGCCTTGAGCGTCTCGGGGTACTGCACGTCGTACGGGCGGGTGCCGGTCTCGTCGTCCCAGCTGCGGGCGGCGGGAGCGGGGGTGGTGGCTGACGTGCCCGGGCTCGCGGGTGTGTGCCCTGGTGCTGGTGTGGTGTCGGTCACGGTCGGCTCCCCTCACCCGGTTGTCGCGGCGGTGATCCCGCAGCCACCCGCCGAGGCTACCGCGTGGAAAGATGACGGCCATGTGCGGAGTGCTCGTCTACATCAGTGACACGGGGACCGCTGCGGCTCAGCAGGAGGAGATCGCGCAGGCGCTGGAGAGCGAGCACCACCGGGGCCCCGACGAGACGGGCGTCGTGCTCGTCAACCAGAACGTGATCTTCGCGCACAAGCGCCTGTCGATCATCGACGTCGAGCTCAGCCACGAGCCGCTGCCCTACCCGCCGGGCGAGGTCGACCCGCTCAACACCTCCCGGCACGGCACCCAGCCCGGGCGCTACCTGATCACCTTCAACGGCGAAATCTATAACTACATCGAGCTTCGTCAGGAGTTGATCGACACCTTCGGCGCCGAGTTCGCCACCAACGGCGACGGCGAGGTGATCGTCGCCGGCTACCACTACTGGGGCGAGGCGGTGGTGGACCGGCTGCGCGGCATGTTCGCCTTCCTCATCTGGGACAACGCGACCGGCCGGGCGTTCGGCGCGCGCGATCCGTTCGGCATCAAGCCCCTGCACTACCTGCGCACCGACGACGGCGTCTACTTCGCCAGCGAGAAGAAGGCGCTGCTGCCGTTCGCGCCCAGCGCCCGCCTGGGCGACGGCGGCCTGAACACGGCCAACCTGTCGCACTACCTGACGTTGCAGTACGTGCCCGAGCCGAGCACCCTGCACCAGGGCATCGAGCGGCTGGGCTCGGGGGAGTGCTTCACCTACTCCCCGGGCGGCGACATCGCCACCCGTCGCTACTACCGGGCACACTTCCGCCCCGCGCCGGTCGACGACGAGCAGGCGCTCTTCAAGCGGATCCAGGACACGCTGCGCGAGAGCGTCCGGCTGCACATGCGCAGCGACGTGCCGGTCGGGGCGTTCCTGTCGTCGGGCATCGACTCCACGGCGATGGTGGCGCTGTCGCGGGAGTTCAACCCCAAGATCCTGACCTTCACCGTGGGCTACGACGTGCCCGGCTACTCGGAGATCGACGTCGCGCAGGAGTCGGCCCGCTACCTCGACGTCACCACGATCCCGACGAAGATCGGGCCGCAGGACATGATGGATGCCCTGCCCCGCATCATCTGGCACTTGGACGACCCGGTCGCCGACCCGGCGCTGGTGCCGCTCTACTTCGTCGCCAAGAAGGCCTCCGAGTACGTGACCGTGGTGCTGTCCGGCGAGGGGGCCGACGAGTTCTTCGGCGGTTACACGATCTACCGGGAGCCGCTGTCGCTGGCCGGGGTCAACAACCTGCCGACGCCGATCCAGCGGGGCCTGCGCGCCGTCTCCAAGGCCATCCCCGAGGGAGTCAAGGGCAAGAGCTTCCTGGAGCGGGGCACGACCCCGTTGCAGGAGCGCTACTACGGCAACGCCCGCATCTTCACCGAGGAGGACAAGCGGCTGCTGCTGCGCCACTACGACCCCGCGGTGCGCTACACCGACGTCACCGCGCCGCTCTACGCCGAGGCGGCCGACCTCGATCCGGTGACCGCCATGCAGTACATCGACGTGTATACCTGGCTGCGCGGGGACATCCTGGTCAAGGCCGACCGCATGACCATGGCCCACTCGCTGGAGGGCCGGGTGCCCTTCCTGGACCGCGAGGTCTTCGAGGTGGCGGCCGGCATCCCGGTCGACCTGAAGCTGCCGCCCCGCTCGGTCACCACCAAGTACGCGCTGCGCCGGGCGCTGGAGGGCGTGGTGCCGCCGGAGATCGTCAACCGCAAGAAGCTGGGCTTCCCCACGCCGACCCGGGTCTGGCTGCGCAACGAGATGTATGAATGGGCTCGGGACATCCTGACCCGTTCGGGCGCGGACCGGCTCATCAACCTCGCCTACGCGCGCGAGTTGCTGGAGCTGCACCGCCGCGGCGAGGCGGACAAGTCCCGCGAGGTGTGGACGATCCTGGTCTTCTGCCTCTGGCACGCGATCTTCGTCGAGGCCTCGCTCGACCCGGGCATCACCCGCAACCAGTCGGCGCTGCTCACCAAGCCCGTCGTCGGCTCGATGGTCTCCTGAACGACCTCCGGTACGGGGTCATGCCCCGGGCACCGCAAGCCGCCCGCGCGCGGTGCCGGGTGGCCGGCTAGAGGCGGCCGTCGAGGGCGGCGTAACCGCGCTGGACCGCGACCAGCGCCGTGTCGAGGCCGAACGGGGCGACGGCGGCGACCTCCTCCGGCGGGGCGTTGTCGCGGTGCCCGTCGCGGATCAGCCACTCCAGCCGGGCGAGCTGCGCCTGCTGGGCGGCGACGAAGTCGAGGTCGACCAGGCCACCGTGGCCGGGGACGACGGTGACCGCGGGGGCGTCGACCGTACCGTGGGGGTCCTCCGCCGGGGCCGTGACCGGCGCGAGGAGCGAGCCGGGCTCGGCCAGCCGGCGCAGGGCGCCGAGCGTCTCGGGCCAGTCCAGCGGGTAAGAGTCCGAAAAGGACGGTGGATTGCCCTCCTCGACCAGGTCTCCCGCGACGAGCACGCCGGCGTCGGGGATCCACACCACGACGTCGCCCTCGGTGTGCCCGCGGCCGAGGTGGTGCAGGTGGACCTCCCGACCACCGATGTCCACGGTGACCTGTTGCTCGACGACCCGGTCGGGGGCGAGCAGCGGCGTGGCCGCCACGTCGGGCGCGAGGGCGGGATCGAGCAGCAGTGCCTCGTCGTAGGCCGCCCGGTGCAGTCGGGTCGGGTGGTCGCGTAGCAGCTCCACCGTGGACGGATGGGCCCAGATCGGCAGCCCCGGCGTGTCCTGGGCGAACACGATGTTGCCGAAGCAGTGGTCGAAGTGGGCGTGGGTGTTGACGACCGCCAGCGGCGCGTCGGTCACCGCCCGGACGGCGGCGACCAGGTGGTCCGCCTGGGCCGTGGTCGACAGGGTGTCCACGACGAGGGCCACCGAGGTGCCGACGATCAGCGTGCAGTTCACGTCCAGGACCGGGTAACGCAGCACGAAGACGCCCGGTCCGACCTCCACCATCGGCGGGGCGGTCATCGTGGGGTGGGTCGGCGGCGTCGGCGGGCCAGCCGGGTGCGGACCAGTCATGTCACGCCGGCTTCTCGCTGGCTCGACCGAGGAAACGGGCCCGGTCCACCACGACCCGGTCCACCCGCCCCTGGGCCTTGACCGCGGATCCCTCCCGCAGCACCACGTCGAAGACCAGCCGCCGGCCGTCGACCTCCCGCAGGCGGGCCTCGGCGGCGACGGTCGCGCCCACCAGCGTCGGGGCGTGGTGGTCGAGTTCCACGTGCGTGCCGACGGTGGTCGCGCCGGGGTCGAGCTTGGGCCGCACCGCCAGCACGGTGGCCTCCTCGACGAGTGCCAGGACGCGCGGCGTGCCCAGCACCGACACGTCACCGGAGCCCAGGGCGGCCGCCGTGTCGGCCTCGGTCACGGTCAGCTCGACGGTCGCGGTCAGCCCGGGCGCAAGCTCCATGACAGGCAGCGTACGGCGCGCACCGGCCCGCGCGGGGTCAGGACGGCAGAGCGGCCGTCTCGCGGAGGAAGCCCCGGCCGCTGAGGAAGGCGGAGAGCCGGTCGCGGTGCTCGTCGCAGGCGAGCCAGGTCTTGCGGCGGTCGAAGTCGTGCAGCCGGGGGTTGTTCCAGTGCAGGGCCCACCTGGCGACGGCCCGGCATCCCTTCGCCGAGCAGATCAGCGGCTCCGCCGGCAGAGCCTCTCCCACGACAGCACCTCCCCCTACAGCAGAAAAGCCGCCCGGAGGCGGCTGGTGAGGTCTGGTGCGCCGGGGCAACCACGGGGGAAGCTGCCCCGGCGACTGGAAATATGTTAACCGCCCTCGCAGGTGTGTGCCAGCCCCGACGACGTGGCCTTTCGGGCGGTTCCCGCGCTCCCGGCGGGGGATGCCAGGAGCGCGAACGGGTATGTCCCGTGTCGATCGGACGGCTGGCGGCCGTCGCCCGGTGGCGGGCGACGATCAACGGTCTGATACCGTACGACCACTCTGCGTAACGCAGCGGTGGGATCTGGCGCCGTTGCCGCTCAGGTATGGCTGAGACGTGCGAGGCTGATGATCCCTGCGTGGTACGCCGCGCACCGCGTCCATGAAGGTTCTGCCTGCTCTGCCCAGGAGGTCCGGTGTCCGACCCGAACCCGCTGCCCGACGTGCCCCCGTCGACGGACGGCGTGGTGCCGCCGGAGGCGCTGACCGCGCCGGACGGCCTGGTGCTGTCGCCCGACAAGCCGCTGGAGGTGGAGTCGACGCCGGCTCAGGACGCCGAGTTGCTCGAACGGACCCTGTTCGAGGTCAAGAAGGTCATCGTCGGGCAGGACCGCATGGTCGAGCGGATGATGGTCGCGCTGCTGGCCCGGGGGCACTGCCTGCTCGAAGGCGTACCGGGGGTGGCCAAGACGCTCGCCGTGCAGACGTTGGCCACCGTCGTCGGCGGCAGCTTCGCCCGCATCCAGTTCACCCCCGACCTGGTGCCGGCCGACATCATGGGCACCCGGATCTACCGCTCCTCCAGCGAGAAGTTCGACGTCGAGCTGGGTCCCGTCTTCGTGAACTTCCTGCTGGCCGACGAGATCAACCGGGCACCGGCGAAGGTGCAGTCGGCGCTGCTGGAGGTGATGGCCGAGCAGCAGGTCTCCATCGGCGGGCAGACCTACCGGGTGCCGCAGCCGTTCCTGGTCATGGCGACGCAGAACCCGATCGAGCAGGAGGGCGTCTATCCGCTGCCGGAGGCGCAGCGTGACCGGTTCCTGCTGAAGATCGTCGTGGGCTACCCCACGGACATGGAAGAACGCGAGATCATCTATCGGATGGGGATCAAGGCGCCGACCCCCTCGCCCGTGCTGGACCCGGCCGGCCTCCTGCGGCTGCAGGCCAAGGCCGACGCGGTGTTCGTGCACAACGCGCTGGTGGACTACGCCGTACGGCTCGTGGTGGCCACGCGCGAACCCGCCGCGCACGGCGTGCCGGACGTCGGTCCGCTCATCCAGTACGGCGCCAGCCCGCGGGCGTCGCTCGGGCTCATCCGTGCCGCCCGCGCGCTGGCCGTCATGCGGGGGCGGGACTACACGCTGCCCCAGGACCTGGCCGACATCGCCCCCGACGTGCTGCGCCACCGGCTCGTGCTCAGCTACGACGCGCTCGCCGACGACATCCCGGCCGACCGCATCGTGGACCGGATCCTCACCGCCGTACCGTTGCCGACCGTCGCGCCGCGGCAGAGCGCCGCGCCCCGGCCCGACTTCGCGGCGCCCGTGGAGCGTGGTGGGGTCGACGGCGGCATCCCGCAGACGGGCCCGGTGGGCGCGCCGCCGATGGGACCGCCGGTGCCGACCACCCTGCCGGCCTGGCCGAAGCGGGGGTAGGCGGTGCCCCGTTGGCCGACGCTGCGCCGCGTGGCCGCGTCGACCGCCACCGGCGACGCGCAGCCACCCGCGACCCCCCGCGGCCCCGGGCTGCTCTCGCCGCGCGGCGGGTCAGGACCGGCGACGCGCTCGACGGGTCCGGTGGACGTGCGGCGGGCCGACGCCATGCTGGCGAAGCTGCAACTGATCATCACGCGCCGTCTCGACGGGATGCTGCAGGGCGACTACCTCGGGCTGCTGCCCGGGCCGGGCAGCGAGGCGGGGGAGTCGCGCGAGTACCGCCCCGGTGACGACGTGCGCCGGATGGACTGGCCGGTCACCGCGCGGACCAAGGTGCCCCATGTCCGCCAGCCCATCGCCGATCGGGAGCTGGAGGCCTGGCTCGCGGTGGACCTCAGCGCCAGCCTGGAGTTCGGCTCGGCCGGCACCGACAAGCGCGACCTCGCGATCGCGGCGGCCGCGGCGGTGACCTACCTGACGGTACGGGGCGGCAATCGTGTCGGGGCCGTCGTCAGCGACGGGCACGACCTGTCGGTGATCCCGGCCCGGGGTAGCCGTCGCGCCGCGCAGGGCCTGCTGCGCACGATCGCGCACACCCCGTCGGCCCCCGGCCGGACCGATCTCGGCGCGCTGATCGACGCGCTGAACAGTCCGCCACGCCGGCGCGGCCTCGCCGTGGTCATCTCCGACTTCCTCGCTCCGGCCCGACCGGCGGTACGGGCGGGCCTGCCGGCGTCCGGTGGCCTCGCGGCGCCGGGTGGTCTGGCGGCGCCGGGTGGCCTGGTGGCGCCGGGTGGCCTTGCCGCGCGGGGTGGCCTTGCTGCGGGCAGTGGTGCGGCCACACCGGCATGGGTGCGGCCACTGCGCAAGCTGGCGATGCGCCACGACGTGCTGGCGGTCGAGATCGTCGACCCGCGGGAGCTGGAGCTGCCCGACGTCGGGGTCCTGGTGGTCACCGACCCGGAGACCGGGGAGCTGCACGAGGTGCAGACCTCCGACCGCCGGTTGCGCGAGCGCTACGCGGCGGCGGCCCAGGCACAGCGCCGCGCGGTGGCCGACGGCGTGCGCGCCGCCGGGGCCGCGCATCTCGTGCTCCGGACGGACAAGGACTGGTTGTTGGAGATCGTGCGGTTCGTGGCGGCGGCCCGGCACGCACGGGCAAGGGGTACCTCTCGATGATCCGTTTCCTGTCCCCGTTGTGGCTGCTCACTCTGCTGCCGGTGCTCGCGCTGGCCGGCCTGTACGTCTGGCGGCAGTACCGGCGGCGGGCGCTGGCCGTGCGTTTCTCCAATGTGGACCTGCTGCGCTCGGTCGCCCCCGGCGGCATCGGACCGGTCCGGCGGCACGCGTCGGCCGTGGCGCTGTTGCTGAGCCTGGTGCTGCTCTCGCTGGTGATGGCCCGACCGGCCACCGATGCCAAGGAGCCGCTCGAACGCGCCACCGTGATGATCGCCATCGATGTATCGCTGTCGATGATGTCCAACGACGTGGCGCCGACCCGGCTGCAGGCGGCGCAGGAGGCGGCCAAGGAGTTCGTGTCGGAGCTGCCCGCGGCGTTCAACATCGGTCTGGTCTCGTTCGCCAAGAACGCCAACGTCATCGTCTCGCCGACCAAGGACCACCGGCAGGTCGCGGCGGCCATCGACGGGCTTCAGCTGGCCGAGGCCACGGCGACGGGCGAGGCGGTGTTCACGTGCCTGGAGGCGATCGCCGGGGTGCCGGCCGACGGGGCGCAGGGTCCGCCGCCGGCCCGCATCGTGCTGCTCTCGGACGGGTACCGGACCTACGGGCGATCCACGGAGGAGGCGGCCATCGCCGCGTCCGAGGCGAACGTACCGGTGTCGACGATCGCCTTCGGCACCGACAGCGGAACGGTCAACATCAACGGCAGCGCCCAGCGGGTGCCGGTGGACCGGGACGCGCTCAAGGCGCTCGCCATGGACACCCGGGGCGGCTTCTACGAGGCCGCCACCGTGGAAGGACTCAAAGAGGTCTATCAGGACATGGGTAGCTCGATCGGCTACCGCACGGTGGCGAAGGAGATCGGGCACGCGTTCGCGGGGATCGCGCTGCTGTTCGCGCTGGCCGCGGCGGGGCTCGGCCTGCTGTGGTCGTCCCGCATCCTGTGACGCCGTGGGCGTACGGGTGCGGTTAGTGCTGGACGCCGGAGGTCAGCACGAAGACCACGGCGATCCAGATCGCGACGATGGCGAAGCCCATGCTGGCGGTGTGTCGCTTCATCGACTGCTCCCGATGGGTTGTCGGCGCGCGGGATCTCCCCGCCGCACCGGAGGGCAACGGCGAACGGGCGATGTCGTGACAGGAGCTGTGTCGGCCTCGGGCAGACGCGACCGGGGATGGCACCCTCACCAGGGGTGCGACGCGCGCGTTACCGCCGACGGACAGTCCGGCCACGACTGGGAGGATCGCTATCTCGCACAGCGATCACCTCCGGACGTCGTCGTGGACACGGACTGGGGGCCAGGGGCTGGAACAAGGCACACACCTGACCGGGCGTGAGCTTAGCCCATCGGTGCCGGCATCGGCGTCAACCGAAGGGATCATCCAGCCTCATCCGTTCGGCGATCTCCGGCGGGTCGTCGCGCCACAGCGCGGGGCCGGGGACGGGCCGAGCCGGCCAGGCGGGTCCTGACTAGGCTGCCTGGCGTCAACTCCTTCCACGAAGGGTGGGTGTCACGGATGGCCCGCACGGTGTTGGTCACCGGAGGAAACCGGGGGATCGGCCTGGCGATCGCGCAGGCGTTCGCGAAGCAGGGTGACCGGGTCGCCGTCACGCATCGGGGGGCGGCCGTACCGGACGGGCTCTACGGCGTACAGGCGGACATCACCTCGGCCGAGGCGGTGGACGCGGCCTTCACCCAGATCGAGAACGACCTCGGGCCGGTCGAGGTGCTCGTCGCCAACGCGGGCATCACCGACGACACGCTGCTGATGCGGATGAGCGAGGAACAGTTCACGCGGGTGCTGGACACCAACCTGACCGGCGCCTGGCGGTGTGCCCGGCGGGCCGCCACCAAGATGGTCCGGGCCCGGTTCGGGCGGATGATCTTCATTTCCTCGGTGGTCGGGCTCTACGGCGGTCCCGGGCAGGTGAACTACGCGGCGAGCAAGGCGGGCATGATCGGCATGGCTCGATCGATCACCCGGGAACTCGGCACGCGCAACATCACGGCGAACGTGGTGACTCCCGGCTTCATCGACACCGACATGACCGCGGCGCTCAGCGAGGAGCGGCGCGCGGAGATCCTCAAGGCCATCCCGGCCGGCCGGCTCGCCGCCCCGGAGGAGGTGGCCGCGGTGGTCGCCTGGCTCGCCTCGGACGCGGCCGGTTACATCAACGGCGCCGTCATTCCCGTCGACGGCGGACTGGGCATGGGCCACTGACGTCCCGTCCACTCGTCAAGCAGCTCACCGCCGCGGCGTTCGCGGCGCGCAACCCAGGAGGAGATTGTGGCTGGACTGCTGGCCGGCAAGCGTCTGCTCGTCACCGGCATCATCACCGATCAATCGATCGCGTTCTCGGTGGCGCGGCTCGCGCAGGAACAGGGCGCGACGGTGGTGCTCACCGGGTACGGCCGGCTGTCCCTGGTCGAGCGCATCGCCAAGCGGCTGCCGGTCGAGGCGCCGGTGCTCGAACTCGACGTCAACAATCCCGAGCAACTGGCGAGCCTCGCCGACCGGGTGCGCGAACACGTCGACGGCCTGGACGGGGTGCTGCACTCCATCGCGTTCGGTCCACAGTCGACACTCGGCGGCGGGTTCCTGACCGCCCCGTGGGAGGACGTGGCGGTGGCCCTGCAGACCTCGGCCTACTCCTACAAGGCGCTGGCCGTCGCGTGCGAGCCCCTGCTGGGGCCGGGCAGCGCCCTGCTCGGCCTCACCTTCGACGCCAGCCAGGCCTGGCCGGCGTACGACTGGATGGGCGTGGCGAAGGCGGGCCTGGAGTCGGCCAACCGCTACCTCGCCAAGTACCTGGGGCCCAAGGGGATCCGCGTCAACCTTGTCTCGGCCGGTCCGCTGCGGACGATGGCGGCCAAGTCGATCCCCGGGTTCGCGGCGTTCGAGGACGCGTGGGTGGCCCGGGCGCCGTTGGGTTGGAACCTCACCGACATCGAGCCGGCCGCCCGCACCTGTGTGGCGCTGCTGTCGGACTGGTTCCCCGCGACCACGGGCGAGATCGTGCACGCCGACGGCGGTTTCCACGCGGTCGGCGCCTGACCCCCCGTTGTCTTTCCGCGCCCCGTTGTCTCCCCGCCGATCTTGGGGTTTTCCGCGTGAGTTGATCACCGCAAGCGCTACATAGGGTTGTTCTTGATCCGTTACCTGACAGCCGCGACCCCCGCTCGATTTGCGCAGGGCGGGGGTCGGGTTGCGGAGCCTGCGGCATCACGTGGCGGGGGTGTCTGCCCACTCGAAGCCGCATTCGCAAGAGTGCGGCGTCCCGTCGTCGGGGTGGGCCACGCAGCGGCAACGGTGTACGCCATCCATGCTCTCGGCGGCGCGGGGGCTGACCGCGCTTGCCACCGCGACCGAACCGGCGGCAAGGCGGCGCGTCACGCTGCCTGCAACGGCGACCTTCGCGGCCTGCCTGCCGTACTCGCGCACCCAATCGGTACAGGGGCGCTGCGGGTGCGCCGGGAAGGTC
>Ga0164243_10009024_pt1 | contig 14592 bp, 8 predicted proteins | sample OricompcompostOP_FD_108781 | JGI IMG/M metagenome (GOLD analysis project Ga0164243, IMG submission 108781) | Organic Plus compost microbial communities from Emeryville, California, USA - Original compost - Organic plus compost (OP) | ecosystem: Engineered > Solid waste > Mixed feedstock >... | reverse complement strand
CGGCGTCGAGCCAGTCACGCAGCGTGCCCCAGCCGCGGATCAGGGCCTCGTGGGCGAGCTCGTAGGTCGGCGTCCCTTCGACGGTGTCGCGCGCCACCACGAGGCGGCCGCGCACCAGCGACTCGAGCGCGGAGGCCGCGAGCGGATCGTCGCCGACGAGCTCGTCGCGCTCGCGGACGGCGCGGGTCAGCGACGGCGTCACGAGCCGCAGCACGATCTGGCGCGCGGCGCTCCGTCGATCGGGACCCAGCGCGAACAGCACCGCGTCGGCGTGGCGCGCGAGGCCGCCGTCGACACCGCCGAGCTCGGCGAGCGCGATCGCGGGGAGGACGCCGGTCACCTGATCGCGCGCCTGCCACAGCTCTGCGAGCGTGAACTGCAAGAGCGGCAGCGCGCCGGGCGTGTCGGCGGCGGCGCCGACGAGCTCGTCCACCATCGCGTCGGTCTCGAACCGGACGCCCTTGGCGCGCGCCGGCCCGACGACCGCCTCGCGCAGGTCCGCGCGCGACAGCACGCGCAGGAGATGGAGTCCGCGGCTGATCGGTGCGCCGAGGTCGGGTAGCGCGGCCACGCGGGTCAAGAAGTCGCCGCGCACGGCGAGCAGCGCCTTGACGCCTGGCACGCCATCGCCGATCGCGGCGAGCTCCTCGACGAACCTCGACGTCTCGGCCGGCTCGCTCAGGGTGACGAACTCCTCGAGCTGATCGACCACGAGCAGCACGCCGTCGCCACGACCGACGCGAAGCGCGCGGACGAGCTCGGTGTCACGGCGGGCGTCCATGGCGAGCGCGTCGCGTAGCCGGGTCCACGGCGCGCGTCCCGGCGCCAGGGAGATCACGCGCCAGCGTCGGCCATCCGCGAGCGCGCCCGCCTCGACCGCGGGGGCGACCCCGGCGTGGCACACCGACGACTTGCCGATGCCCGAGTCCCCGACGACGGTGATCAGCGGCTCGTTGCGGAGGCGATCGACGAGCACGCTGACGTCGACGCCGCGCCCGAAGAACAGTCCGCGGTGCTCGGCGTCGAACGCGCGCAGACCGCGATAGGGGTTGCCGTCGGGCACCGCGGGCGCCTCGACGAGCGCGGCCTCGAGCTCGTGCGCGATCTCCGCGGCCGAGCTCGGGCGCGCGACGGGATCCACGGCGAGGCAGCGCGTCACGATCCTCGCGAGCGCGGGGGGCGCGTCGAGGTCTCTCTCCGCGAGCGGACGCGCCTGGCCGGCGCGGACCGCCGCCTCGAGCTCGCTCATCGAGGTCTGGGGATAGGGCGGCTCGCCGGAGAGGAGCTCGTACAGCATGACGCCGAGCGAGTAGAGGTCGCTCTGCACGGTCGCGCGCGCTCCCCGCCAGACCTCGGGCGCGGCGTAGCGCGGCGTGCCGAGCACGACGCCCCGCGCGGTGGGGACGCCGCGTGCGCGGACGTCGAGCGAGGCGGCTGTTCCGGTGGGGTTCGCCACCGGTGTCTCCGGCACGGCCGTCACGACCACGTCCGCGGTGTCCTCGAGCCCCGGGTACGTGGGCGACGTGCGCGCGCCCGCGAGCTCCAGACCACCCACGTCGACGACGCTCGCGAGCTCGGCCGCACCGCTGAGCTCGGCGAGGCCGAAATCGAGGAGCCGCGGCGTGCCGTGCTCGTCGACCATCACGTTCGCGGGCTTGACGTCGCGGTGCAGGATGCCGCGCCGATGTGCCGCCTCGAGCCCGCGCGCGATGCCCACCGCGAGCTCGCAGACGGTGCGCCACGGCATCGGGCGCTCGGCGTGATCGAGGCTCGTGCCGCGGATCAGCTCCTGGACGAGGTACGGCCGGCCATCGCGCGTCGTGCCGACGCGATAGATCGCGACGACGTTCGGGTGTGACAGCCGCGCGATCGCGCGCGCCTCGGTCAGGAACCGCTCGCGGCTGCTCGTGTCGGGATCCCGCGCGCCGATCAGCTTGATCGCGACCGGACGCTCGAGCACGGTGTCGTGCCCGAGATAGACCTCGCCCATGCCTCCCCGGCCGAGGGGCCGGATCAGCTGGAACTCGTCGAGGTCTCCGACCGCCGCCATCTCATGTCTTCCAGTCCGACGGCTGGATCGCGTAGCGCTTCAGCTTCGTGACGAACGTGCGCAGCGGCATCTGGATCAGCTCGGCGGCCTTGTTCTGCACGCCGCCGGTCGCCGCGAGCGCCTCGATCATGCGCTTGCGCTCGAGCTCGCGGACCTCCTCCTCGATGGGGCGAAACGTCTTCTTGCCGTCGCGCGCGGTCACGGCATCCGCCTCCACAGCAGAGAGCTCTGATCGAACCATGGGTGCATCCGTCGTGAGGGCGACATCGCGCGGCGCGGATGCATCCGGGATGCCGTCCTGGGAGACGCCGCCCAGCGTGGGCGGCAGATACCAGACGTCGAGGTTGACCGCGGTATCGGGCGCCGCCGCTGCGGCGTAGTCCATCGCGTTCCTGAGCTCGCGAACGTTGCCCGGCCAGCGGTGCTGGAACAGGGCGCGGGACGCGGCGACCGTCATCTCGAGCGGGCGACGGCCGATCCGCGCGCACGCGGCGGCGAACAGTCGCCGGGACAGGACCGCGAGGTCCCTCGGTCGATCCCGCAGCGGCGGGACCACCACCTGAGCGGCGCCGAGCCGGAAGAACAGATCACGGCGGAACCTCCCTGTCTCGACCTCGGCCGCGAGATCGCGGTTGGTCGCCGCCACGATGCGGAGATCCGCGCTGCGCGGGCGAACGTCGCCGATGCGCTGTAGCTCCTGGGTCTCGAGCACGCGCAGGAGCTTGGCCTGCACCGCGAGCGATAGCTCGCCGATCTCGTCGAGGAACACCGTGCCACCCGCGGCGAGCTCGAGCTTGCCGGGTTTGGTCGAGATCGCGCCCGTGAACGCCCCGCGCTCGTGCCCGAACAGCTCGCTCTCCGCGAGGTGCTCGGGGATCGCTGCGCAGTTGAGCGAGACGAACGGACCGTTCGCTCGCGCCGAGAACGCGTGCACTGCGGCCGCCGCGAGCTCCTTCCCCACGCCGGTCTCGCCCTGGATCAGGATCGGCAGCGTGCTGCGGGCGAGCCGCTTGATCAGCTCGTAGATCCGCACCATCGCCGGATCTGCGAGAACGAGCCGGTGGTCGCCGAGCTCCAGCTCGTGGACCGCGTCGCGCGCGAACGCCACGCCACCCAGCGTGGGCAGGGTCGCGGCAGCCCGCGCGCACGACAGTAACGTGTCGACATCGATCCCGTCGGCCGGTGCGCCAGCGAGCCCGACCGTGACCGCGCCGACCACCTCCGCGAGCCTTCGCGCGCGCTCGGCGGCCTCGTCGAGATCCTCCTCCGGCAGCACGATCGCGGCCTCGTGATCGGTCAGAAACGCGGCCGCGTCGATCAGTCGCAGCTCCCCCGCGAGCGCGGCGCCGACGCGCGCACGGTCGAACGCCGCCTCGCTCCGAACGAGCACGAGCGAGAGCTCGCGCTGGTACCGTGCCGAGCGCTCCAGCTCCTCCTCGAATCGTCGCAGCAGCGCCGGGGCATCGAGGAGCGCACCGCCACCAGTAGGACGCAGCTGTCGGTGCACGATCAAGACGGTGTTGCCGACGCTGACCACGTCCCCGGAGGCGAGGAGTCGCGGCGCGGTCAACGCGTGCCCGTTGACCATCGTGCCGTGGCGGCTGCCGAGGTCGCGCAGCTGGAGCCCGTCGGGCACCCGCAGGATCTGGGCGTGCGCGCGCGACACCAGCTCGTCGCCCAGGCGCAGCCCGGAGTCCGGTGAGCGCCCGATCACCAGCTCGCCCGTGGGCGGCAACGGGATCGTCCACGAGCGCTCCCCTTCGATCACCAGCAAGTACTCCGTCATCCCGTCTGCGCCCGGTGACGTGTCCGGGTTCTGGGTGACGTCTCCGGTCGGCGGGGACGACTCCATGTCTCGCCGACATGATAACGCGAGGCGGCGCGAGGTCAGGTCCGACGGGTCGTCCAGGGCTGACAGTTCGACGACGGGGACGCACATTGCGCGTCGCACGTGCGACCGGCGTGCCAGCAAGGGGTTCACGTCGTGGCCTCGTGGTCACGGGACGGGCGTGGCGGTGGGCGTGGAGGTAGGCGTGGGCGTCTGGGTCAGCGCCTTCCACAAGCGGTGGCCGTACCGCTCTGCCGTTTCCACGGAGTACTCGAACGTCGTCTCGTCTGCGCGCGAGCCGGGCCGACGAACGCGGCCGGCCCGATCACGAGCGCGATGCAGGCAACGACCGCCGGTTGGATGGATCCCATGGCGACGCGCCGAGCAAGGACCGCGCCCGCGCGACGACGTCCTATCCATGCGATGCCGCGTGGCGTCCCGGCATCCTCGGGCCGAGTCGGCGCGCCGAATCGGCGCGTGCGCCACGTTCGCGCGCGGCCTCACGCCGGCGCCGGAGGAACCCGCTCGGGGCTGCTCGCCTCGGTCGGAGCCTCGGCCTCGACGTCGGGCGCGATGTTCTTGTTGATGTGGAACCGGTTCTCCGGGTCGTAGATGCGCTTGATCGCGGCGAGCCGCGGGTAGTTGTCGCGGTAGGTCGCGCGCGTCCGGTCGGCACCCTCGTCGTCCATGAGGAAGTTGACGTACGCGCCGCCGAGGCTGTGGGGGTGGAGCGCGGCCCAGTACCCGCGCGTCCAGTCCGCGATGAGCTGGCGGTTGGCGGGATCGGGATCGACCCCGACGATCACCTGGTTCCAGTTCGCCTCGCGGTAGCTGTAGGCGGTCGCGTGCGGGTCGACCCGCTGGGCCGCGCCATCGCTCGGATAGAGGTGCATCGTCGAGTACGGCGTCGGCAGCATCTCGGCGTAGTCGATGTGGAGATCGATCGCGGCGTCCGGGATCGACTCGACGAAGTCCGCGCGCCAGTACCACTGCCAGCCGGGCGGGTACAGCGGGTCGAACACGCGATCGAGCGCGGGCAGCGGCATCGGCTGTAACCCGAACAGCATCGGGTTCATCGCGCGGATCGGCTCGAACGCGGCGTTGGCGTCCTCCGCGGCGCCGAGCCAGCACCACACCACCGCGCACACCTTCTTGCCGTGCAGCTCGGGCGGATACGGCGCGACCGGCGGCACGACGAGGAACGCGAAGAACCCGTTCAGGTCCTCGGGGGCGCCGAGGATGAACTCGCGATACCACTGCATGACCTCGAAGCTGCGATCGAGCGGCCACATCGTCGGCCCGGCGATCACCGTGTCGACGGGGTGCAGCGCGAGCTCGAACGACGTCACGACCCCGAAGTTCCCGCCGCCGCCGCGCAGCGCCCAGAACAGGTCGGCGTGCTCGTCGGCGCTCGCGTGGACCAGCTTCCCATCGGCGAGGACGACGTCCGCCGAGATCAGGTTGTCGATCGTCAGCCCGTACTTCCGGGTCAGGTGTCCCGTGCCACCGCCGAGGAGCAGGCCCGCGAGGCCGGTGGTCGAGATGAACCCCACCGGCGTGGCGAGCCCGAACGCATGCGTGGCGTGGTCGACGTCGCGGAGCAGGCACCCACCCTCGGCGCGCGCCCGCCGGGTCTGTGGATCGACGCGGACGCCGCGCATCCCGCCGAGATCGACCACGAGGCCCGCGTCGCAGACGCCGAGCCCGCCGGCGTTGTGACCGCCACCCCGGATCGCGATGTCGAGATCCCGGTCGACGCCGAACCGGACGGCCGCGATGACGTCGGCGACGTCCTCGCAGCGAGCGATCAGCGCGGGGTGGCGATCGATCATCCCGTTGTAGACGCGTCGTGTGTCGTCGTAGGCGGGATCGCCCGGACGCACCACGTCGCCGCGCATGCCCGCGGCTAGCTCGTCGATTCTCGCTCGATCCAGCATCGCTCGCTCCAACGTCTTCCAATGCGCCTGCGCTGCGACGGTCGTGCCGATCGGATCGGGAGGCGAGTGGATCGAGCCGGCACTCCGGCGGCGGAGCGAAGCCGGTGCTGCGGGCCGCAGTCTTGCAGCCTCGTATGGCAGCCGCTCATGCTCCACGCGCTCGGCTCCTTCGTTCACCGGCACTCGCGACGGATCCTGTTCGCCACGGGCCTGTTCCTCGCGCTGTCGATCGGCCTGGTGCTCGCCGGAGGACGTCTCACCGGTGGGGCGATCGCCGGCCTCGAGGCCGAGACCGCGGAGCACCGCGTCGAACGGGTGATCGACGGAGCGCCCGACACGACCATCGTGGTCGTGTTCTCGTACCCGGAGTACCCGGGCGGGCGGGCGGCGGCGCTCGCGGCCATCGAGCATGCGGTGGCGCCGCTACGGAACGATCCGCGGGTGCGCTCGGTCGTGACGCCGCTCGCGGCCCCCGGAGCCCTCGGACGTCAGATGGTCGACGAGGACCAGCACGCCGCCTATGCGCGGATCGCGCTGGCGGGGACCTTCAAGGATGCGGTGGCGGCGTATCCGTCGGTGCGTCGGGCACTCTCGATCGAGGGCATGACCGTGGCGGCGACCGGGCGCGTCGCGTTCCAGCACGACCTCGACGACATGCTCGAGAAGGACCTCCTGCGCGCCGAGGCGATCGCGCTGCCGATCTCGATCCTCGTGCTGCTGCTGGTGTTCCGGACCCTGGTCGCGGCGATCTTGCCAGTCGCGGTCGGGTCGCTGGCCGTGCTCGGTGGCGTCGGGATCGTCCTCGCGCTCTCGCACGTGATCGACATCGCCTCGTACACGATCAACATCGTGTCGCTGATCGGCCTCGGCGTGGCGATCGACTACTCGCTGTTCATGGTGAGTCGCTATCGCGAGGAGCTCGCGGCCGGGCGCGATTACCGGGCGGCGCTCGTCCGCACGATGCAGACCACGGGGCGCGTGGTCGCGTTCTCCGGCCTCGCCGTCGGGACCGGGCTCACCGGGCTCATGTTCTTCGAGGGATCGTACCTGCTCTCGATGGGGCTCGGCGGCGCGATCGTCGTCGGGCTCGCGATGCTGTTCGCGCTGACGTTCTTGCCCGCGCTGCTCGCCGTGCTCGGGCCGAGGATCCACCTCGGCAAGATCCGGTTCCGTCACCGCCCCCGCTCGCGGCATCGCTCGATCTGGGAGCGCGTCGCGTGGGTGCTCGAGCACCCGTGGCGCGTGCTCGTGCCGACGACCGTGCTGCTGCTCATGATGGGGATCCCGTTCCTCCACATGCGCATGGCCGGGGTCGACGCGAGCGTGCTCGAGCGCGACGCCGAGGCGAGGCGCGGCCAGGAGCTCTTGCGGCGGTCGTTCCCGGACCTCGCGCGCAACCGGATCGTCGTCGCCGTCGAGTTCCCGACCGCGCCCGCGCTCACGCCGGAGCGCATCGTCGCGCTGTACGACCTGACGCGGCGGGTCGCCGACATCGAGGGCGTGGCGAAGGTCGAGAGCATCGTCGATCCGACGCAACCGATCCCGCGCGAGGCGTACCCGCAGCTCCTGCTCGCTCCCCCCGGGCCTCACGCGGCGCAGATCGAGGCCGCGAAGGCCGCGCTCGTCGATGACCGCGTGGTGCTCGTGTACGCGCTCACCGACCTGCCGTCCGAGAGCGAGGGGGCGCGCCGGATCGTCGAGGACATCCGGTCACGACGCCAGGTCGCCGACGGGGCGCTCGTCGTCGGAGGCCAGACCGCGCTCGATCTCGACAGCACCGCGTTCATCCTCGAGCGCACGCCGCGCGCGGTCGGGTTCGTCGTCGCCGTGACGTTGATCGTGCTGTACCTGACGTTCGGTTCCGTCGTGCTGCCGATCAAGGCCGTGCTGATGAACTTTGTCTCGATCGCGGCGTCGTTCGGCGCGATGGTGTGGGTGTTCCAGGAGGGGCACCTGTTCGGTGACGTGCCGCGTCCCATCGATCCGTCGGTCCCGATCCTCCTGTTCTGCGTGTTGTTCGGGCTCTCGATGGACTACCACGTGCTGATGCTGTCCCGGATCCGCGAGGCCTACGAGGATCACGGGAACAACAGCCGCGCGGTCGCCGACGGGCTCGCGCACAGCGCAGGGCTCATCACGAGCGCCGCGGCGATCATGGTCACGGTGTTCGGGGCGTTCGCGCTCGCGCGGTTCGTCGTGATCCGCTCGGTCGGCTTCGGGATGGCTGTGGCCGTGGCGCTCGATGCCACCCTCGTGCGCGTGTTGCTCGTACCTGCGTCGATGCGGCTGCTCGGGAAGTGGAACTGGTGGTCGCCACGGTGGCTGTCTCGCCTCCGAACGCGTCCGAGTCGCTGATCTGGCCACTGCTATGGTTCGCAGGTGGAGCCGGTTCTCGTGGTCGTCGCGGTCGCGCTGGTGGTCGATACCGCGCTCTGGCATCGCCGGTTCGCGCGGGCGCTCGCGCGAGCGAAGGTACCGGTGCGCCCACCCACCACGTACCCGTCGATCACGGTGATCCGCCCCGTGCGCGGGCTCGACGTCGGCGCCGAGGACAACTTCCGCGCCGCGCTCACCACGACGTACCCGGGCGAGGTCGAGACCCTGTTCGTGTTCGACGATGCCTCCGATCCCGCGGTGCCCGTCGCCCAGCGCGTCGCCGCCGAGCATCGCGCGTCGGGGGCGCCGGGCACGGTCGCGATCCTGTTCGCGGGGGAGCGCCCGCCGCGGCGCACGGGGAAGCTCCACGCGATGATCGTCGGGATGCGCGCCGCGCGCGGCACGCTGATCGCGTTCGGCGACTCCGACACGCGACCGTCGCCCGGGCTGCTGACGGCGCTCGTGGACGCGCTGCTGGCGTCGTCCGACGTCGGCTGCACGTTCGCGCCGGTGGTCGTCTCGGATCCGCCCGAGACCAGCGGCGATGTCGGGTACGCGCTCATGCTCAACGCGCTCTACGGGCCGTGCGTGGCGTGGAGCGCCGGCTCGCTCGGCCGGCTGCCGTTCATCATGGGGCAGATCATGGTGTTCCGCCCCGAGGCGCTCGCCGCGGTCGGCGGGCCCGCGTGCGCCGAGGGCCAGCTCGTCGACGACATGTACATCGGCCGCTGCCTGCGCGACGCCGGGTACGCCAACGTGATGATCAACGAGACGCTGACGATCACGAACAGCGGCACGTCGCTGCGCGACTTCCTCGAGACCTACCGGCGGTGGATGCTGTTCGGGCAGGACGGGATCCCGGTGCGCTGCACGTGGCCGCTGTGGATCCGCGGCGTGAGCTCGTGGCTCGCCGCCGCGATCCTCGTGGTCGCGCTCGCGGTCGGCGCGGGCGGGGCGGCGCTCGGCGCGCTGGTGGTGCTCGCGGTGCAAGGCGAGCTGCTCAATCGCCTGCACGTGCGGTTCGGCGGCGCGCCGATCCCGCTCCGGTATCGCTGGGTCGCGTCCTCGCTGTTCCTCGTCGCCCCGCTCGTCCTCGCGAGCATGTTGTGGCGCAGCGTCGAGTGGCGCGGTCAGGCGTATGACCTGCGGCGCTCGACCGACACACGCCTCGCGGGCGCCGAGGCCGGCGCGGTTCCGCCATAGGGGCGAGCGCTCGTCCCGTGGAGCCGAGCGCTGCGGAGCTCGGGCACGTCTGGCATCACCACATGAACCCGCACGGCGCCTCGCAGCACGTGTAGTCGCCGTCGTACGCGCCCCGGTAGCGATCGACGCTGTGGTCGCGGTGCCGTCCCGCCGTGCGCGCTGGTACGCGCGTTGCTGAAGTCGTCGCTCGGCATTCATGCCTCACAAGAATTCAGGAGTGGAAACGATGAAGCGTATGCGTGTTTGGGTGGTAGCCAGCGTTGCGTGTGTTGCGATGGGGACGGCAGCGGCCGAGCCGATGACGAACGGTCCGGTGCTGCAGGGTCCGGTGCTGCAGGGCCCGGTGCTGCAGGGGCCTGTTCTGCAAGGCCCGGTGCTGCAGGGCCCGGTGCTGCAGGGCCCGGTTCTGCAGGGCCCGGTTCTGCAGGGCCCGGTGCTGCAGGGCCCGGTGCTGCAGGGCCCGGTTCTGCAAGGTCCTGTTCTCCAAGGTCCTGTACTCCAGGGCCCGGTGCTGCAGGGTCCGGTGCTCCAGGGCCCGGTTCTGCAAGGTCCTGTTCTCCAAGGTCCTGTACTCCAGGGCCCGGTGCTGCAGGGTCCGGTGCTCCAGGGGCCTGACCTCCACTCCGCGCGCACCGGCGTGCGGGTGCTGGGAATCACTCTCCAGACGTCGTGAGTCCCAAGATGTTGCGCACGCGCTCTCGAGTTCTTGCGACGTACGTGCTCGCTGGCTTGGCGAGCGCGTGCGGAACATCGACCCCCACGTCGTCCTCGGAGGCTCCTCCCATGGCGACCCAGAGCGAGGTCCTCCCGATCCAGCTCGACGGCACGCGGCTCCGCGTCATGAAGCCGGATGGCACGCTCGCGACCGTGGACGAGCTCGTCGGCGCGAGCCTGGTCGTCAGCGTCGCCGGCGGCGAGCCGCAGACGGTGCGGATCGACGCGATCGAGCCCGATCCGTCGGACAAGACCGGCGAGGTCCTGCTCTACACCCTCTCGCGCCAGGATCCCCAGACGGGCGCCTGGCACAACGTCTGCCCGCCGGATCCGAGCGGGCTCCAGCGCGGCTTCTTGTTCGAGGGCTGGTTCACGCCGACGGGCGAGCATCGCCGCGCACCCGGGGAGCTCGAGCTCGCGTGCACGAGCGACGCGATCGGCAAGTGCATCCGGCTGGGGTATCACCCGTGGCGCAGCGACGAGATGTTCGCCCAGCACCAGGCGTGCACGCGGATGCTCCGCGCCGACTACTGCGGTGACGGCACGAGCCATACGCGGCAGGGGACCCTCATCGACGGCTACGACAAGGTCGGGATCCAGAAGGACGAGCCCGCGCCCGGCATGGAGCTCGAGGCCGGCTGGGGCGTCGACGGCGCGACGTGCGTGCGGCGCACGCGGATCCCGGAGGACTTCACGCTCGACGACGTCCTGGCCGCGTGCCCGCACAAGCTCGCGGGCAAGCTCGGCGAGGCCTGCACGGAGGAGTGGCTGGCCGCGTCCTCCGAGACGCTGCTGATGAACAAGTCGCTACCGCGGCCGCGCCGCGAGAGTCTACAAACGACGCCATGACGGACGACCGCACTCGACTGCTCGATCGGATCGCCGCGCTCGAGGCCGAGGTCGCGCGGCTCCGCGCGAGTGCGTTCGAGCCGAGCGAGCCGACGGTGGTGCGCGTTCCCCCCGAGGTGGCCCCGCCGTTCGAGGCGGCGACCGCGACGATGCGGGACTACTTCCGCCGCATCCAGATCGATCCGGCGCGCGCGCTGATCGGGCTCCACGACGAGCGCTACGTGCTCGTCCGCGCGTCCGCGTTCTCGATCGACTTCTTCGACACGCTCGTCCAGCTGTACGCCGATCGCGGCGAAGAGGAGGCGCGCGCGATCGCCCGCGGCTTTCTGTTCGACATCGCGCACACGATCGGCCTCCACGACGCGCGCACGATGCACGACAAGCTCGGCAGCCGCGACGCGCTCGAGAAGCTGTCGAGCGGGCCGGTGCACTTCGCGTTCACCGGGTGGGCGACCGTCGACATCAAGTCCGAGTCGATCCCGGTCCAGTCGGAGGACTTCTGCCTCGTCTACGATCACCCGTACTCGTTCGAGGCCGCGAGCTTCGTCCGCGCGGGGCGCACGTCGGACCGGCCGGTCTGCATCATGAACGCGGGCTACTCGTCGGGGTGGTGCGAGGAGAGCTTCGGCCTCGAGCTCACCGCGGTCGAGGTCACGTGCAAGGCCAAGGGCGACCCGGCGTGCCGGTTCGTGATGGCCCCGCCGTCGCGGATCGTCGAGCGCGTGCGCACGCATTTCGGGATCGACGTCGGCGCACCGGGGACGAAGGGGCTCGAGATCCCGGCCTACTTCGAGCGCAAGCGCGCGGAGGAGCAGCTCCGCACCTCGCTGCGCATGCTCCAGGACGCGCAGGACGAGCTCGTGCGCAAGGAGCGGCTCGCGACGGTGGGGCTCATGGTCTCTGGCGTGGCGCACGAGATCAACACACCGCTCGGCGTGGCGGTCACCGCGATGAGCGTCGCGGTCGACGAACACGCCGCGCTCGCGGCCAAGTTCGACGCCGGCAAGCTCACGAAGCAGGACCTCCGGCACTTCCTCGAGCGGACCGCGCAGGCCAACCAGCTGGTGCAGGCGAACCTCGAGCGCGCGGCCGCGCAGGTCACGAACTTCAAGCGCGTGTCGGTCGATCAGGTCACCCACGAGCGCCGCGTGATCGATCTCGGCGCGTACGTGCAGCAGACGCTCGACACGCTGCGGCCGGTGATCCGGTCGAGCCGGCTCGCGATCGAGGTGGTGGCGCACGGTGATCTCGTGGTGTCGACCTCCCCCGGCGCGATCGCGCAGGTCCTCGCGAACTTCGTCACCAACACCGCCGCGCACGGGCGCGGCGAGGACGCCGATCCGTCTTCGCCGCTCGACGTGCGCATCGAGCTCGCGCGCATCGCACCCGATCGCGTGCGGCTCCGCTACGAGGATCGGGGCCGCGGTATGTCCTCCGAGGTCGCCGCGCAGGCGTTCCACCCGTTCTTCACCACGGCGCGTGGTCGCGGCGGCACCGGTCTGGGCCTGCACATCGTCCACGCGCTCGTGGTCGACGTCCTCGGCGGCCGCATCGAGCTCGACAGCGCACCCGGCGCGGGCGTCCGGTTCGAGGTCGATCTCGACGTCGGCGAAGGGTAGGGACTACTTCGCGACGACGCCGAGCGAGCGCATCTGGTACGAAAGCGTCGACGGCTTCATCCCGAGGAGCTCGGCGGCGCCGCCCTTGCCGGCGACCTTGCCGCCCGCGCGCACGAGCGCGGCCTGGATGCTCTCGCGCTCGAGGCGGCGGAGCTCGTCGACCGTGTAGAACCCGCGCTCGTCGGCCTGCGCCCTCCAGTCCGCCGTCGAGGTCGCCGGGGTGCCCGGCGCTGGATCCACCGGAGGCGCGGCTTCGCTCGCGGCGGCCTCCTGCGCGAGCTCGGGGATCGCCTCCTCGAGGCGCAGCACGCCGTCGTGGCTCAGCAGCACCGCGCGCTCGACGACGTTCTGGAGCTCGCGCACGTTGCCCGGCCACGGATACGCCTCGAGGACGCGCACCTGCGCCGGCGACAGCGGCCGGAACGGGCGGCGGTACTTGCGGCACGCGCGCGCGAGCGCGTGCTCGAACAGCGGCACGATGTCCTCGCGTCGCAGGCGCAGCGGCGGGATCGCGAGCGGGAACACGTTGAGGCGGTAGTACAGGTCGGCGCGAAACCGGCCCTCCTCGATCGCCTTGCGCAGATCGCGGTTGGTCGCGGCGATGATCCGCACGTCGACGAGCTGCGCCTTCGCCTCGCCGACGCGCTCGACCTCACCCTCCTGCAGCGCGCGTAGCAGCTTGCCCTGCAGCTCGATCGGGATCTCGCCGACCTCGTCGAGGAACAACGTGCCGCCGTCGGCGAGCTGGAACCGGCCCACGCGGTCGCGATGTGCGCCGGTGAACGAGCCGCGCACGTGGCCGAAGAACTCGCTCTCGAACAGCTCGCGCGGCACGCTCGCGCAGTTGACCTTCACGAGCGGCTTGCGCGCGCGGGGGCTGCGCTCGTGGATGGCGCGAGCGATGACCTCCTTGCCGACGCCCGACTCGCCGAGGATCAGCACGGACGCCTCCGAGCGCGCCACGATATCGACCTGCCCGAGCACGCGCACGAACGCCGGGCTCACCCCGATCACCTCGTCGCCGCCCGCAGCCTCGACGACCTCCTCGCGCAGGTAGTCGCGCTCGCGCTCGAGCTCCGCCGTGAGCCGCGCGATCTCCTCGAGCGAGCGCTGCTGGGCCTCGCACAGGCGCGCGAGCTCCTGGCGCTGCGCCTCCACCGCGCTCAGCTGCTCGAACGTGCGCAGCGCCGAGATCACCGTCGTCAACAGCCGCGTCGCCGTCAGCTCGGTCTTGCTGCGGTAGTCGCTGACGTCGTACTCGCGGATCACCCGCGCCTCGGGCGCCTGGCCCGGCTGCCCGGTCCGCAGCACGAGCCGGACGAGCGGGTTCGCGAGCGTGCCGCGGATGTAGCGGACCAGCTCGAGCCCCGCGTGATCGCTCTCCATGACGACGTCCACGAGCACGAGCGCGACGTCGGGATGTGCGGCGAGCAGCTCGCGCGCGGCGTGCCCCGAGTACGCGCTCAAGAACGCCAGCCGCCGCCCGGAGAACGTGACGTCCCCGAGCGCCAGCCGGGTCACGTCGTGGACCTCCTGCTGGTCGTCGACGATCGCGATCTTCCACGGCGGCAGCGCGGCGCGCTCCTGGTCGCGGGGGCTCGGCTCGCTGTCGTCGCTGAACGGCGAGCTCGAGCCATCGTCCGCGGAGAGTACCGCCCGACCCATGAGGCCCAATCTAGGGACATTTCGGAGTCGAACTCAAGTCGGCTCGAGCCGGCGATGACGGGGCCCGGGCATGGTCGATGCAGCTCCTGCGTCCCAGGAGGATCGTCATGGCGACGCTGCACAAGGAGGTCTCGATCGCGGCTCCCCGCGAGTTCGTCTGGGATGCGATGCGCGACGTCGGCGCGCTGCACACGCGGGTCGTCCCCGGCTTCGTGGTCGACACCCGGCTCGACGGCGATGTTCGGATCGTCAGCTTCGGGAACGGGATGGTCCTCCGCGAGCCGATCATCTCGGTCGACGACCGGCGCTATCGCATCGCGTGGGGCGCAGAAGGTGGCCCGGCCACGCACT
>Ga0164243_10009023_pt1 | contig 14592 bp, 15 predicted proteins | sample OricompcompostOP_FD_108781 | JGI IMG/M metagenome (GOLD analysis project Ga0164243, IMG submission 108781) | Organic Plus compost microbial communities from Emeryville, California, USA - Original compost - Organic plus compost (OP) | ecosystem: Engineered > Solid waste > Mixed feedstock >... | reverse complement strand
GCCGTATCCCCTGCTGGGGCAACCACCTGGTGGAGAACCGCTACGGCACCCATCTGATCGAGTCCGGGGTGCGCATCGACGGCTTCCAGGACTGGGGCATGTTCGGCTACTTCGTCGGTGACGTGGTCCAGGAGGCGCGGCCCGTCGTGACCGGCGAGCTGGGGCAGCCCGACCTGGCGGATCTGAAGCACTTCGGGGCGGCCGCCGCCTCCTCCGGCGGCGTCGAGATGTACCACATCCCGGGACGCACCCCCGACGCGCCCACCCTGGAGGCCGCCTTCGGCGGCGCCGCCCTCCCCGAACCGGTCCGCTACGGCGCGGCGGAGCGCCGCGCGGTCTACGAGTCGCTGAACTCCATCGGCGACAGCGAGGACGTCGACTTCGTGCTGATCGGCTGCCCGCACGCCTCGCTGGAGCAGATCGGGCGTGTCGCCCGGGCGCTCGACGGACGGACCCTGTCGCCCGGCTCCGAACTGTGGGTCATGACACCGCGCGCGCTGCGTGCCGTGGCGGACCGCAACGGCTGGACGGCCACCATCGAACGTGCTGGAGGCCGGGTGCTGACCGACTCCTGCCCGGCCATGTCGCGCGTCGCACCGGCGGGCACCGAGGTGTTCGCCACGGACTCGGCCAAGCAGGCGCACTATCTGCCGGCGATCCTCGGCATCGAGGCCTGGTTCGGCACCACCGAGGAGTGCGTCGACGCCGCCGTGACGGGCCGCTGGCGCGGCTCGCTGGCCCCCGCGGAGGTGGTCCGGTGAGCGGTCCGACGAGCGACGTCGCACAGTCTGGTCGGCTGGTGTTCCGTGGCCGCGGCATCGTGCCGGGGCGCGCCGAGGGCGAGGCCCTGGTCTCCCACGAGACCATCTCCGGCTGGGGCGGCATCGACCCGGCCACCGGCACCATCATCGAGCGCAGGCACGAACTCTGCGGTGTCTGTTTCACCGGCAAGGTGCTGGTCTTCCCGGGGGCGAAGGGGTCCTCCGGCTGGTCCGGCTTCTTCCAGGCGACCCGTCTGCTGGGCACCGCGCCGCTGGCGATGGTCTTCACCCACCTGACCACCAAGGCGGCCCTCGGCGCGATCGTCACCCGCGTCCCCACGGTGACCGACTTCGCCGACGACGACCCGGTCGCCGGCATCCAGACCGGTGACCGGGTGGAGGTCGACGGCGACACCGGGCTGGTGATCGTGCACGGACGGCTGCCGCGGGCCTGACCGCGGCAGGCCTGCGGCAGCCGTGGTGAGGAGTCCGGTCGGCCGGGCTCCTCACCACGGGCGAAACGCTGCCCTCCGCGGCCGAGGCAGTCCGTGTGCCCGCCCCGCACGCCGGTGCACCGTGCCCCCGCGAGGTGCTCAGGTGCCCGCGCTGCCCTCGACGGGCTCTCCACCGAGGCATGGGGCACCGGGACGCGGCACGCTTCCCGCACGGCTGCCCGCACCTGCCGCACCTCGGCCGTTCAGCTCTTCCAGGCGGCGCGCCAGGCAGCGGTCAGACCGGGGTCCGCCGCCGCCAGGGCGGTGACCGCTTCGGCCAGCGGGAGGTCGGCCGTGTAGACAGGGGTTCCGGGCTGCTGGCGCCAGGAGGTGGCCAGTGGGCCGGCCGTCAAGGGGTCGAACCCCGCATCGTCCACCAAGGTCGAGACGACGCGCAGGTCCGGCTCGGAGTCCCCGGCGACGGGCGCGGCCACACGTCCGGGCGCACCCGCGGGAAGCGCCTTGTCGCGCAGGCTCGCTGCACCGATCGTGTTGAAGGCCTTGACCACGGGCCGGCCGAGCCGCTCGGCGACCCACATGCTCTCCACCTGACCTGCCTCGATCGCGTCGATCACGGCGTCGCGCCGATGGGGTACGTAGTTCCCGGTGTCGACCACGACCGCGTCCGCCGGGAACGACGCGACAACGGTACGGGGCAGGGCGGCCACTGCGCCGAACGGAATGCTGAGCACGACTGCCTCCGCTCCTGCCGCCACTTCCTCGAGTGGCGCGGCGACCACGGGGGTGCCCGCGACCAGCGCGCTGAGCGTTCGCGGCCCGCGGGAGTTCGCGAGCCGCACTTCGTGGCCGAGCCGTGCCCAGCGCAGCGCCAGCGTCCCGCCGATGTCGCCTGCTCCGATGACGGCGATCCTCATGCCGGAACACCGCCTTCCGTATCGGCGTCGTACGCGGGAAGCACGGGCTCACCGTGGAACGGCGACCTGGGTGGGTAGAGGGCTCGCAGGTAGGGCTGGTCACGTGTGAGGTCGCAGGGTTCCAGGCCGAGGCCGCCGGGCCCGCGGTTCATCGTCAGACCCTCCGCGCCGCGCAGGAGCGGCGGGTAGCCGAGCCGTTCCAGCCGGGCTCGCTCGGCGGCGTGGTCGTCGACCCAGCAGCCCACGTGGTGCAGCCAGCCGGTCTCGGGGATGACCAGGGGCGTGCCCGGTATTCCTTGCCAGACCTCGACGGCGAAGGGGCCGCCGAGGGAGAACGTCACGCGGACGTCCACCTTCTGTACGGCGCCGTCGGGTCCGGAAAGGGTGAGGGAGCGGGTGACGGTCGGCCGCCAGTTCAGTTCGAAGAGCTCGCCGAGCCGGTGCTTCGCCTCGTCGAGGTCGGGGACGGCGAGGCCCATGTGCCAAAGGCGCTGCATGCCGGGTTCCTTGCTTTCTCGGCGTGCGCGTCGGGGGACGCACCACGCCTGTGCCTAAGTGGACGTTGTGTCCGGTTCTCGCCGGGCAGGCTAACTGGACGGCGCGTCCGTTTCAACCTAGGCTTTCGGATCGTGAAGAGGACGACAGGGCGACGGACGGGTGCCGACAGGGCGAGTGCGCCTTCTGCGGACGGTGCCGGGACGCATGAGGGGAGCGAGACCGGCGCGGGCACCACGCGGAGACGCCGGGCGGACGCCCGGCGCAACTACGCCGCTCTTCTGGAGGCGGGGCGGGAGGTCTTCCGCGCAGGAGGGATCGACGCGCCCTTCGACGAGGTGGCGCGCCGTGCCGGTGTCGGCCGTGCCACCCTGTACCGCAACTTCCCCACCCGCGAGCATCTTTTCGCCGCCCTGATCGACGACCAGCTCGCCGTGCTGGAGGCGCGCGCCCGTGCCTGCACCGACCGGCTGGCCGCGGGGACGCGCCGGGGGCCGGAGGAAGCCGCCGCCGTCCTTGCGGACTGGCTGCGCCTGTACTACCGCACCGGGCGCCGCTACGGAGGCATGAGCGCCCAGATCAGCAGATCGCTGGGCGACCCGGACTCGCCGGTCGCCTCCGCTTGCGCGCCGATGCGCGCGGCCTTCGCCGCTCTCCTTGCCGCCGCCCAACGCAGCGGTGCCGTCCGGTCGGACGTCGCCCCCGAGGAAGTTCTCGTCCTCGTCGGTGCCCTGCCCGGCACCCTCGTCCGCGACCCCGCGACCGGCGCCCCCTACCTGGACATCGTCCTCGCCGGCTTGCGGACTCCCTGAGCCGGACCGCCTCGCGCGTACATCGCCCCTCCGGGGGGGAGACGCGTACGGGCTCCTGGCCGTCGACCGAGTGCGGATTCCGGCGAAGGGCGTACGGAGCCTGGTGGCGGCAAGGCCGGCCGCCGCAGTCCCGTCATGCGATGCCGCGTCCGCCGCGGCACACCTCCTGCGGCGCCTCGCCGCTCACGACGCCCGGAGCAGGGCGTCCTCCATGCGGCGTGCCACGAGCCGGGCCGGAGCGATCCGGCTGCCTTCCTCCGTGACGAAGGCGAGTTCTGCCACGGTGCCGTCGTCGGTGCTGATGAACCTGGGGGAGGTGCCGTCGGTCTGCGGCCGGTACTGCCGGCCCCAGTCCGCCAGCGCCGCGATCACCACGTTCAGCCCGCGGCCCGCGTCACTGAGCACGTATTCGTACCGGCTCCGCTCACCCGGTTCGCGATACGCACGACGTTCGAAGATGCCCTGCTCCACCAGGGTCTCCAGGCGCCGGGACAGGATGTTCGGAGCGATACCGAGGGCGTCGCGGAACTCCTGGAAGCGCGTCGAACCGGCGATCAACGCCTCACGAATGATCAACACGGTCCAGGTGTCGCCGAGCACTTCGAGGGCTCGGGCGATGGAGCAGGTCGCATCCTTGCCCAGCGTCTTGGCCATGGGGCCGAGTCTAGCGGGATGGGTTGCGTGATGAAACCCAGCCGTCTAGATTGCAAATAAGTACTCAGGCGGGCTGGTGCGGGCTGCCGAGATGTGCCGGTTTCCCGGTGATCACGGGTCCTGGGCCGGGAACCCGTCCATCCGCAGGGGCGACGTGCCGGCGCACCGTTCCCGTCGCCGTCCCTGCCCCCGCGTCCCCGTCCCACCGGGCCGACACGATCAAGGAATGTGACCCATGCCCGTATCCGCCGCGCAGCGGCGCCTCGCCTTCAAAGATCTGCTCGCCTCACCGGAGCCGCTGCTGCTCCCCGGGGCGTACGACGTGCTCAGCGCCCACCTGGTGGAGCGCGCCGGTTACCCCGCGACCTATCTCGGCAGCTTCGCCGCGGCCGCCAGCCTCCAGGGGCTTCCCGACGTCGGCCTGGTCACCCTGACCGAACTGGCCGACGCCGCCCGCCGCATCGTCGAGGCCACCGACCTGCCCGTCCTGGTGGACGCCGAGAAAGGTTTCTACGAGGACGCCAACATCTGGCGCACCGTGAGGGCCTTCGAGGCCGCCGGCACGACCGGCATCCACATCGAGGACAACCTGGGCGGCAAGCACACCTCCCGTCCCGCCGGGCTGCTGGACGCCGACCGGATGGCCAACCGGATCCGCGCGGCGCTGGACGCCCGTGACGATGCGAACTTCCTGATCATCGCCCGCACAGATGCCGCGTGGATCCACGGGGACCTGGAGGAGGCAGTGGCCCGGCTGCGCCGCTATGTCGCCGCCGGGGCCGACATGGTGTTCGCACCGAAGATCCCCGCCGCCGACCTGAAGAAGGTGCGGTCGTGCATCGAGGCGCCGGTCGTCGTCGCCGCCGACCTCTACGACGCACCGGACGGCAGCAAGCCGGGCAGCACCCTGGCCGAGTACGCCGACGCGGGCGCGGATGTGCTGCTGTTGTGGTACAGCCTGGTCGGCGCCGCCGCCAAGGCCGTCGCCGACACCCTGGATGCGCTCGCGTACGGCGCCGAGATCGAGGGCCTCGGCGACCTCGTCCTCGACCAGCGCGCCTTCGAATCGTTCATGGGCTATGCCGAGTACGAGGCCCGCGCCTCGCGCTACGCCTGAGACACCCCCTCGCCCCCGCCCCGCTCCGGAGATCGCCGTGTCCCACGACCGCATCACACCTGTCCCGTCCGGCCGCACAGCGGACGACGTCACCACCTACGTCGGCGCCCGCGTGATCACCGGCGACGGACACACCGTCCTGGAGAACGCGGTCCTCACCGTCCAGGACGGCCGCATCGCACGTGTCGCACCGGCCCGTGAGGCAGACGGGATGGAGGCCGGTGCGTCCGAGGCCGCCGGAGCCGTCGTCCCGGTCCACGGGAAGACGATCATGCCGGCCCTCGTCAACCCGCACGGGCACCTCGGCTACATGCGCGGCACCGAATGCCACCCGCGCCACTACTCCCGCGACAATGTCGTCGATCACCTCCGCCGCTCCCTGTACTTCGGCATCAGCACCTTCCAGTCGCTGGGCACCGATCTGCGGGACACCGAGATCACCCTGCGCGACGATCAGCGTGCCGGCCGCCTGGACGACCCCGATCTCGCCACGCTGCTCACCGCGGGGGCCGGCATCGTCGCGGCACCCACCGCCGACGCCGGCAGCGGCGCTCCCTTCTTCGCCGTCGACGCCGTGCACGCGGCGACCGGACCACAGGACGCCCGCGCCCACGTCGGCGCCCTCGCCGCGAAGCACGTGGACACGGTGAAGTTCTGGATCGACGACCGCGGCGGTTTTGCCGCCAAGCTGAGTCCGGAGACCGCCGCGGCGATCGTGGACGAGGCACACCGTCACGGCCTGAAGGCCGCGGCACACATCTACACAGCCGACGACGCCAGGACCGCCCTGGACGCCGGCGCGGACCTCCTCGCGCACATGCCGCGCGACCCCGGACCCGACGACGAGCTGATCCGGCGTCTGCTCGACCGCGACGTCGCGGTGTTCACCTCGATGAGCGTGCAGGGGCCGGCCACGACGGACTGGCTCGACGAGCCGATCCTGCACGAGGTGCTGCCCGAGGAGACCATCGCCGCCTTCCGCGACCGCCTCGCCGAACGGGGGCACGAGCCGCTGTTCGACACGAGCCGGACGTACGAACGGCTGCAACGCACCGTGACCACCCTGTACGCCGCCGGCGTACGGCTGGTCTTCTCACCCGACACCGGTGTCTTCGCACAGCTGCCCGGCATGGCCGAGCACCGCGAACTGCAGGCACTGGTGGAGGCCGACATCCCCGCACTGCGGGCGATCGAGTTCGCCACCCGGCGCTCCGCGCACCTGCTGGGCCTCGACGACCGCGGACTGCTGGAGCCGGGACGCCGCGCGGATCTGCTGATCCTGGACGCCGACCCCCGGGACGACATCCGCAACACCCGCAGGATCTCCTCGGTTGTGATCGCCGGCCGTGCCGTCGACCGTGACCGGCTGCGCGACAGGATCACCGAGGCGGCGGCCTGACCGGACCACCGGCCTCCCGCACCCTTGCAGCGACCTCCCCGCGGCGTTCCGGTCCGCCGGCGGTGTCGCTGCGGCATTCACGGGAACACATCCGGCTCGGGCCGCCGGACCGCACGCAGTGCGGCGGCACGTGCCGGCACCATCCCTCGGAGGGATTCATGCACATCCACCTGTCCGCCGAGACCGCCATCGTCACCGGGGCAAGCCGGGGCATCGGACTGGCGACCGTCACCGCCCTGACCGGCGAAGGCGTACGTGTCGCGGGCATCTCCCGCACCATCACACCCGAGTTGAAGGAGACGGGCGCGCTCGCCATCGCCGCGGACCTCAGCGTCCCGCACGAGGCCACCGCGGCCGTCCGGTCGGCCGTCGAGGCCCTCGGCCACGTCGACGCGCTCGTCAACGCCGCGGGTGTCGTCGGTTCACCGGCTCGGTTCCTCGACATAGACGACGACACCTGGGCCGCCACCTTCGCCACCGACTTCTTCAGCGCGGTGTGGGTGACCAGGGCCGCGCTGCCCAGTCTCCTCGACCGCCGGGGCGCCGTCGTCAATGTCTCGTCCGTGAGCGCCCGCATGCCGAGCGGTGTACCCGCACCCTACGCGACCTCGAAGGCCGCGCTGACCGCGCTGACCGAATCGCTGTCCGAAGAGGTCGGACCGCGCGGCGTCCGCGTCAACACCGTGTCACCGGGGCCGGTCCGCACCGGTCTGTGGGAGGCGCCGGGCAGTTTCGGTGCACAGCTCGCCGAGCTGTCCGGCACCGAGCACCACACGTTCGTCGACGAACTGGCACAGAGGTTCGGCCTCACCCTCGGCAGGCTGCCGGAGCCGCACGAAGTCGCCGCGCTCATCGTCTACCTGCTCTCCGACCAAGCCGCCAACATCACCGGCGCCGACGTCGTCACCGACGGCGGTATGACGAAGACGGTGTAGCTCTCTTGGAGAGGTGCCGTGGTCGGTGAGCGGGTGTGATGCGGGCGCGCAGCGCGGTCGGGCCGGCCGGGTCTCCGAGCGGTCAGCCGGCCGGGTCCCCGCGCGGCCGACCGGTCCCGGCGAGTGCCTTCCGTGCCAGGGCCACCGCTCCCGCGAGGCCGTCCGGCACCGGCACCGGGCGCAGGCCTCGCGGGGCGAGCCGGCGGGTCAGCGGGCCGAGCAGCACCCCGCCGGGACCGAGCAGCCCCCCGGTGGTCACCAGGGTCTGACCGGGACGCGGCGAGAGCGCGTCCAGCGTATCGACCAGGTGCTCGGCCGCGCCCGACAGCAGTCGACGGGCGACCGGGTCGCCGCGGTCCGCCGTCTGCGCCACCAGCGGCGCCAAGCAGGCCAGGTCCACAACGGGCCGTTCGTGCACCGCCCGCACCAGCCGGTCGCGCAGCCGCTGTGCGGCGGCAGGCGTCGCCGGCTCGTCCGGTGCCATCTCGCCGAGGTAGTGCGCGAGGACGGCCGGGGTCAGGGCGGTGGGCGCGCCGCGCCCGTCGAGGGAGGCGAGCGCGCTGCGCACCGCTTCGCGCCCGAGCCAGAATCCGCTCCCGCTGTCGCCGAGCAGCCAGCCGTTGCCGTCGGCGGTGGCCACGGTGATCCCGCCGGTGATCCGGGCGGCCACGGCGCCGGTCCCCGCGATCAGCACCAGGCCGTCGCCCGGACTGCCCGGAGCGCCCGCGAGAGCGATCTCGGTGTCGCTCAGGACCGTGACGACCTCGGGCCGTATGCCCAGCTCGGTGAGGGCCGCCCGCAGCGCGGAACGCGCGTGCGCGGCACCGGCGTTGCCTGGCAGTGCGGAACACCCGGCCAGCCCCGCGGCCACCGCGCGGACGCGGGGGCGCAGCCAGGGCGGCGTCGCGGCGGCGACCGCCTGCCGCAGGTGCGAGGTCAGCACGTCGAGCGGGACGGAAAGGGCGTTGCCCGGCCCGGACACGCCGGTGCGCAGCGGCGGCCCGCCGTCCGCCGCAGCCCGGGCCAGCGCGGCGCGGGTACGGGTGCCGCCCGCGTCGATGCCGATGACGGCGGGCCACGCCGTCCCGTCCACCGCCCGCTGCTCCTCGCTCGTCGTCACGGTGTCCCCCTTCCGGACATGGCGCCGGACGCCTCCGGCGCGGGAGCACGCCCGTCGGTCGGGCCGGTGCTCCTCCGACTTCTGCCCACCTTGGAAGGCGTCTGTACCGCCTGATGCCACGGAGGCGTACGGGTGTGTCCGTGGCGCGCGCGCCGCCGTGCCGGTGCCGGCGCTCGCCTCGTTTCCCGGCGCAGTCGGTGATCCTTCTCCCGGCTGCCCGGCAGCGAGATCCCGCGCAGGCTGTCCAGCGGGCTGCCTGTCCATTGACTCGGCGCGCCCGCCCTGCGCAGAGTCGAGCGGCGAAGAGGCGAAGAAGGGACAGGCCTTCTTCAGCGGAGCCGAAGGAGCGGGCGTGCCGGACAGTCAGGAGTTCCTCGCCGCGGCCAAGGACGTCGTCGACCGCGTGGTCACCACACAGACGGATGCCGCGCTCGCGGCGGCCCGGCTGATCGCGGCCGCGCTCAAGAACGACGGTGTGGTGCAGGCGTTCGGTACCGGGCACTCGGAGTCGCTGGCCACCGAGATAGCCGGGCGCGCCGGCGGACTCGTGCCCACGAACAAGATCGCGATCCGGGACCTCGTCCTGTACGGCGGCGCGCCCGCCGGCACGCTCGACGACCCCCTGCTGGAGCGCGACCCCGAGGTCGCGCACCGGCTGTACGCACTCGCCGCACCGCACCCGCAGGACGTGTTCGTGATCGCGTCCAACTCCGGCATCAACGGGTGCATCGTCGAGATGGCCCGGCTGGTCAAGGAGCACGGGCACCCGCTGATCGCCGTCACCAGCGTCCAGCACACCTCCCGTGCCACGCCGCGTCATACCTCGGGCAAGCGCCTGAGCGACTTCGCGGACGTCGTCCTCGACAACGGCGCGCCCTTCGGCGACGCGCTGCTGCCGCTGCCCTCCGGTGGTTCGGTGTGCGCCGTCTCCACGATCACCGCTGCCCTGCTGGCCCAGATGGTCACCGCGGAGACGGTCCGTCTGCTGATCGAGGACGGCATCACCCCGCCGGTGTATCTCTCGGCCAACGTGCCCGGCGGCGACGAGCACAACAAGGTGCTGGAGGCTCGTTACGCCGGCCGCATCCGGCGCGGTTCCTGACACCTCGGCGGGCAGCGCCCGTCGTGCCCGCCGTGTGCCGGGAGATCAGCCGAGCCCGCGATGGGTGGTCCACAACTGTCCTGCCCGGTCGGCGGCTCGGGACACCAGGGCGGCCAGTTCGGGGGTGTCGGGGACGGGGAACGAGACGTAGGCGCCCCGGCCGCCTGCCACCGGCTTGCCGTAGGCCTTCACGGCGAGGTGGCCGTCCGGGAGAAGCCGGACGTTGAGCGTGGTCAGCGTGAAGGCTTCACCGCGCCGGGTGTCGTTCCAGCGCAGTGCCTCGGGGATCGTGACATTGATGGCCAGAGCGCTTATGTCCACGTCACTCATGTCACTGCTCACGCACGGATGATCTCACCCGTGTCGCGGGCGGCCGTCGCCGGCTCATGGCGACCGGTACCGACGGTGCGGGGGACTACGCCGGGCGTCCGGCCGCCTGCCCGTTGTCCGCCGTCCCTGCCGTGGTGTGCTCCGGCGCGGCGGGGTCGGCCTCGCTGGTCGCGGACGAGCCCGCGCCGAGTCCGGTGAGGAAGGCGGTCAGCACGCGGCACAGGCGGGGCTCCACCTCCACGACGGCGTGGCCGAGGCGGGGATCGCTCCGGTACAGCTCCCGCAGCCGCGGACCGGGGGTCGCCATCTGCCACAGCGCCCCGGCCAGGCTCGTCGCCGTGGAGATCAGGTCGACCGTCTGCGTCTCGGACAGCCCCAGAAGCCGGCGCAGCTGGGCGTCGATCAGCGCGATCTCGTCGAGGGTGACGAGTTTGAACGAGCGGACCGCGTCGACCGACACATTGCGTTCGAGGTTCATGGGGGCCTGTGCCAGCAGATCGCAGAACAGCGGTCGCGTCGCCAGGCTGGAGGCGATCAGTGCGGCGACCTCCTGGGCGGTGGCATGCGTGCACGCCTCCAGCTCGGCGCGCAGGGCGGCCGACCACTCCCGCCAGCCTTCCGCGGTCAGCTTCAGGAAGATCTGCTCCCTGGTCTCGAAGTAGCGCAGCAGGGCGGACTTGTGCATCCCCACGGCCGCGGCGATGTCCGTGAGGGTGACGTCCCGGACCCCGCGACTGCGGCCGAGCGTGCGGGCCGCGTCCAGGATCGCTGCTTCTCGAGCCTGCTTGGCCTCGGCACTGCGCGCACGCTGGAAGGCAGGCGAAGTCATGGGCCACATCATAGGAAGGCTTTAAGAGAACGGTGTTGCGTAAATAAGAGAACGGTGTTGCACTAGAGGCATGAGTCAACAGGTCTGGTTCATCACCGGTTCGTCGCGCGGCCTCGGCCGTGCACTGGTCGTCGCCGCGCTGGAAGCCGGCGATCGCGTCGTCGCCACCGCCCGTCGCCCGGAAACCCTCGCCGCTGTGCGGGAGAAGTACGGCGACCGCGTGCATCCGCTGGCACTGGACGTCACCCGTCCCGAGGCGGCCCGGCGGGCCGTCGAGGCGGCCGTCGGCCGGTACGGACGCATCGACGTGCTCGTGAACAACGCGGGATACGCCAACGTGTCGCCCATCGAGACCGCGGACGACGACGATGTCCGGGCACAGTTCGAGACGAACTTCTGGGGCGTCCACCACGTGACCAAGGCGGCGTTGCCCGTCCTGCGCCGCCAGGGCGGCGGCACCGTCGTGCAGGTCTCCTCGGTCGGCGGGCGCGTCGGCGGATCCCCGGGCATCGCGTCCTACCAGGCGGCCAAGTTCGCCGTCGACGGCTTCAGCCGGGTGCTCGCCGCGGAGACCGCACCGTTCGGCGTGCGGGTCATGGTCGTCGAACCGAGCGGCTTCGCCACGGACTGGGCCGGTGCCTCCATGACGGTCCACCCGATCCCCGACGCGTACGAGGAAACCGTCGGTGAGATGAACCGCCGGGTGCGGCAGAGTCCGGACGGGCCGGCCGGCGACCCCGAGCGCGCCGCCGAGATCATCGTGCGGACCGTCCGGCGCGGCCGGGTGCCGTCCCATCTGCTGCTGGGAGTGAACGCGGTGACGATGGCCCTGGAGCACTCCCGCCGGCAGCTCGCCGAGGCCACCGCCTGGGAGAACGTCAGCCGGTCGGCCGACTTCGGCGAGCCCTACCCCGTCGGCCTCCCGCCCGAGAGAGACGACCGCTGACTCCGCACCGGCGGGCGGCCGCGCACTGACGCGGCACCGGGCACAAGCGGGTGCCGCGCCGGTTCCGCGTCGCCGGTGACGCCCGGACACCGGCGGCCGGCGGGGCCGGAGCAGGACGTGCATCACGCGCAGGCGGGGTACCCGGCAGCCGCGAGCGCTCGTCGGCAGCAGACCAGCAGGGGGTGCCATGGTGGAGGGACAGCTCAGGGGCACACCCGACGATCCTTCGCGACGCAGCCCCCCCATCCCGCCCCTGGGGGAGGAGGACCTCGACCAGATCCAGGCCGGGCTCAGGCAGCTCGCGCAGGCGCACAGCCGGATGCGCCAGCTGCTGGACGCCGTCGTCGGCATCAGCAGCGCCCTGGACCTGGACGTCGTCCTGCACGCCATCGTCGACACCGCCCGGCGGCTCGGCCGGGCGCGCTACGCCGCCCTCGGCGTCCTGGACGAGACCGGCGCGTTCGTCCAGCTGATCACCTCCGGTTCCGGCGACGGCGACGTACGGGACAAGGACAGGCTGCCGCGGGGGACCGGTCTGCTGGGCGAGCTGATCCGCCGCCCCGAACCCCTGCGGGTGGAGAACCTGGCGGCCCACCCGCGGGCGAGCGGCTTCCCCGAGGGACATCCCACGATGAGCACCCTGCTCGGGGTGCCCATCCGCGTCCGGGACACCCTCTACGGCAACCTCTACCTGACGGACAAGGAAGGCGACGAAGCCTTCACCGACGAGGACCAGGAATACCTCGTCGCGCTGGCCAGCGCCGCCGGTGTCGCCATCGAGAACGCCCGTCTCGTCCAGCGGCTGCGGCAGGCGACGGAGGACTTCCAGCGCCGTCTGCTGCCCGATCTGGTCCCTCTGCCGGGTCTGGCGTTCCAGGCCCGCTACCAGCCCTCCACCGAGGCACCCAGTGTCGGCGGCGACTGGTACGACGTGATCTGCCTGCCGGACAAGGTGCCGTGCGTGATGGTCGGCGACGTCATGGGCCACGGCATCGAGGCCGCCAGCGTCATGAGCCGGATCAGCAACATGATCCGCGTCATCGCCTACGCCGAGGAGCAGCCGCCCAGCCGCATCCTGCACCGGCTGGACGCGCTCCTGCACCACCTCGACGACGCACCGATGGCCACCGCCCTGGTCGCCCGCATCGAACCCGCCGGCAGCGGCGAAGGCAGGTTCCTGCGCTGGTGCAGCGCGGGACATCTGCCTCCCCTGCTGATCACCCCGGACAACCGGGCCCGCTATCTCACGGCGGAGGCCGGGCCGCCCCTCGGTGTCAGCCCCGAACTCGCACGCCCGGACCACCGCCACCCCCTGCCCTGCGGTGCCACCGTGCTGCTGCACACGGACGGACTCATCGAAGAACGCGGCCACAGCTGCGACGACGGCATGAGACAGACGGCCGACACCGCGGCCCGCTGTGCGACCGCCCCCCTGGAAGGACTCTGCGATGCCCTCCTCGCCCAGCGTCAGGGAACCTTCCACGACGATGTCGCCCTGCTCGCCGTCCGCGTGGCGCACTGAGCCGTCCCGGACACGGCGGCGACGGGGGAGCGGGACCCTCACAGCCCGCACGCGGGGCTGTCGGGCCCCACCGGACCCGGCGTGCGCGCGGTGCACTGGGTGTGCCGGCGTACGTCGTCACGCACACGCCGCCCCTGCCCGACCACCCGTACGTGACATGTGAACACCCACAAAGGAGAGAACGATGGGCACACTCGCACGACGCCAGAGGTTCTCCTTCCCGGAGATCCCCGAGTGGTTCGAGTCCTTCCCCGCCCGGTTCGGCATGCCCTCCCTGGGCGACCTGTACGCGGTCCGGATCGAGGAGTACATGGAGGAGGGCCGGTACGTCGTACGGGCGGAACTGCCGGGTGTCTCGCCCGACGACATCGACGTCGTCCTCAGCGAAGGCACGCTGACCATCAGGGCCGAACGCACCGAACACGACGTGGACAAGCACCGCAGCGAGATCCGCTACGGCTCCATGAGCCGCACCGTGACCCTGCCGCCGGGAGCCGACGAGGACGACGTCACCGCCGACTACACCGACGGCATGCTCACCGTCAGCGTGGGCATGGGACGTGAGCGGACCGAGGAGAAGCACATCGAGGTCCAGCACGGTGGATGACGTCCGTCACCGCGGCGCACCGCCGGCCGCCTCCCGGCCGCCGGGCGCACGGTACGCGGCAGCGCGGCGCGCCGGGCGGCGGCACCGCCTCACGGCGCGCCCGCCCGGCCGGCGCACCGGTGACGAGCAACCGGGAAGGGCGTGGCGATGAGGCAACGCAGCGTGGGCGATCTGATGACACCCACCGCCGTGAGTGTGCGGCCGGGCACGCCGTTCAAGGAGATCGCCCGCATCCTCGACGAGTACCAGATCACGGCCGTTCCCGTGATCGACGACGAGGAGCGGCCGGTCGGGGTGGTGTCCGAGGCGGACCTGCTGCGCAAGCAGACGGACAGCGGCGCCGGGAGCAGCGCGCAGGACCTGATGACGAGCCCCGCCGTCGTCGCCGAGCCCGGCTGGCATGCCGTGCGGGCCGCGAGGACGATGGAGCGCCACAAGGTCAAGCGGCTTCCCGTGGTGGACGGCGACGGCCGGCTCATCGGGGTGATCAGCCGCAGCGACCTGGTGCAGCTGTTCCTGCGCAGGGACCGCGCGATCCAGGAGGAGATCCTGGAGGACGTCATCGTACGGACGCTGGGCCTGCCGCCGTCCGCG
>Ga0164243_10009022_pt1 | contig 14593 bp, 12 predicted proteins | sample OricompcompostOP_FD_108781 | JGI IMG/M metagenome (GOLD analysis project Ga0164243, IMG submission 108781) | Organic Plus compost microbial communities from Emeryville, California, USA - Original compost - Organic plus compost (OP) | ecosystem: Engineered > Solid waste > Mixed feedstock >... | reverse complement strand
GACCTCCACGCGATGGACTCCGCCGCGCAGCGCGCGCTGCGCGGCAGCGAGATCGCGATGATCTACCAGGACGCGCTCGTCAGCCTCAACCCCGGCATGAAGGTGAAGGCGCAGCTGAAGCAGGCGCTCGGCTCCGAGCCGTCGCAGCGCTGCGAGGACCTCCTGCGCGCCGTCCAGCTCGACGACGTCGACCGCTTCATGGAGGCGTACCCGCACCAGCTGTCGGGCGGCCAGCGCCAGCGCGTGCTGATCGCGATGGCGATCGCGCGCAGGCCGCGCGTGATCGTCGCCGACGAGCCGACGACGGCGCTCGACGTGACCGTCCAGGCCGGCGTCATGCGGCTGCTGCGGCGGCTGCGCGACGAGCTGCAGTTCGCGCTGGTGCTCGTCTCGCACGACCTCGGCCTCGTCGCCGGGGCCTCCGACCGCGTCGCGGTGATGTACGCCGGCGACCTCGTCGAGCTCGGGCCGACCGCCGACGTGCTGGCCCGCTCGGCCCACCCCTACACGGCCGGCCTGATCGAGGCGAGCCGCTCGCTGGAGGAGGGGCGCGCGCGGCTGGCGCAGATCGGCGGCGTCGTCCCGGCGCCGGCCGACTTCCCGTCCGCCTGCCGCTTCGCCGACCGCTGTCCGCGCGCCGAGGACGTCTGCCGCACGCAGCGGCCGCCGCGCGGCGCGCCGGTCGGCGGCGAGCGGACCGTCCTCTGCCACTTCCCGGTCGTCGCGACCGCCCCGGAGGCCGATCCCGGCGCCGGGGCGCGGCGGCCCGGCGTCAAGGAGACGAGCCGATGAGCGAGCAGCCGGCGACGACGCTCCGCTGCGAGGAGCTGCACGTCTCCTTCTCCGTCTCGACCCCGCTGGGGCAGCAGACCGTCGACGCCGTCCGCGGCGTCTCGCTGACGGTCGAGCGCGACCGCGTGCTCGGCATCGTCGGCGAGTCGGGCTCCGGCAAGTCGACGCTCGCGCGCTCGCTCGTCGGCCTCCAGCGGCCGACCGGCGGCCGCATCCGCTGCGGCGACCTCGACGTCGCCGACCGCTCGGCGGAGACGCGGCGCGAGCTCGGGCGGCGGGTCGCGATGGTCTTCCAGGATCCGCGCAGCTCGCTCAACCCGCGCCTCAGCGTCCGCTCGGTGATCGCCGACCCGCTGAAGGTCCACCGGATCGGCACGCGCGAGAGCCGCGCGGAGACGGTCGAGCGGCTGCTCGACGACGTCGGCCTGCCCGCGCGGCTGGCCGGCCGCCGCGTGCGGACCCTCTCCGGCGGCCAGCTCCAGCGCGTCGCGATCGCGCGGGCGCTGGTGCTCGAGCCCGAGTTCATCGTCGCCGACGAGCCGACCTCGGCGCTCGACGTCTCCGTGCAGGCGCAGATCCTCAACCTGCTCGCCGAGCTGCGGCGCGAGCACCGCTTCGGGATGCTCGTGATCTCGCACGACATGCGCGTCATGCGCTTCCTCTGCGACGACCTCGCGGTGATGTACGCCGGCGAGGTCGTCGAACGCGGCCCGGCGGCCGACGTCTACACGGCCCCCGCGCACGACTACACCCGCGAGCTGATCGGCGCGACCCCTCTGCTGGGCGACGCGGCCGGAATCGGCCAGCCCCCTCAACCCGCTTGACCATTCGTGAAAGGCAGTGATGTCGAAGTCCTCGCAACAGCTCGCTGAGCGGGCGCTCGCCCGCGTCCCGGGCGGAGTCAACTCGAACGTGCGCCTGGGAGTCAGAGAGTTCTTCTTCGCGCGCGGGGAGGGCGCCCGCATCTGGGACGTGGACGGCAGGGAGTACGTCGACTACGCCCTCGGCCAGGGGCCGATGCTGCTCGGCCACTCGCACGCCGCGATCAACGCCGCCGTCGCGATGGCGTGCGCCGAGGGCATGGTCTACGGCGCCCAGCACCCGCTGGAGGTGCAGGCGGCCGAGCGCTTCTGCGAGGTCGTCGGCTGGGCCGAGCGGGTCCGCTTCGGCATGACCGGCAGCGAGGTCGTCCACGCCGCGCTGCGCCTGTCGCGCGCGGCGACCGGCCGCGAGAAGGTCGTGCGCGTGACGGGCCACTACCACGGCTGGGGCGACACGATCCTGCTCGACCTCGGCGCGACGAGCGCCGCGCCGGCCAGCGCCGGGCAGCCGGCGGCGGCGCTCGCCGGCACCGAGCTGGCGCCGTGGAACGACGCCGCGGCGATCGCGCGGCTGCTCGCCGGCGACGACGTCGCCGCGGTGATCATGGAGCCGGTGATGTTCAACAGCGGGGCCTTCCCGCCCGCGCCCGGCTTCCTCGAGGAGGTCCGCCGGCTCTGCACCGCGCACGGCACCGTGCTGATCTTCGACGAGGTGATCACCGGCTTCCGGCTCGCGCTCGGCGGGGCGGTCGAGCATTTCGGGGTCGTCCCCGACCTCGCCACCTACGGCAAGGCGATGGCCGGCGGCTGGCCGGTCGCGGCCTTCGCCGGCAGCGCCGCGCTGATGGACCGGCTCGGCGACGGGACGATCAACCACGCCGGCACGTTCAACGCCTCGGTGATGGCGGCGGCCGCCGTCGTCTCGACGCTGGCGGTGCTGGAGGCCGATCCGCCGTACGAGCGGATCGCCGCGTACGGCAGCGAGCTGCAGGCGGGGCTCGCCGAGATCTCGCGCCGCAGCGGCGTGCCGCTGCGAGTCGAGGGGCTGCCGGTCGCCTTCACCGTCGCGCTCGACGTGCCCGGCGACGGCGGGAGCGATCCGCGCCTGCGGCTCAACCGGGCGCTCGCGGCCAACGGCATCTGGACGACCGGCCGCGGCCTGTGGTTCGTCTCCGACGCCCACCGCGAGCCGGAGCTGCGCGACACGCTGGAGCGGGTCGAGCGGGCGCTCGACGCGATCGCCGCCGGCAGCGAGCACGGAGAGGCCGCGCTGGCATGAGCCCGCGCGTCGCCGTGCTCAGCATGTGGCACGAGACGAACACCTACGCCAGCGGCCGGACGGGCCTGGCGCAGTTCGAGGCCTTCGAGCTGCTGGAGGGCGCGGCGATCGCCGAGCGCAACCGCGGCACCGGCTCGGTGCTCGGCGGCTTCTTCGACGAGACCGAGCTGGAGCTGGTGCCGTGCTTCGCCGCCGGCGCCTGGCCCGGACCGATCGTCGCGCAGGAGGCGCTCGACCACGTCGTCGCGCGCAGCGTCGCGACGGTCGGCGCCGCCGGGCCGCTCGACGGGCTGCTGCTCAACCTCCACGGGGCGATGGTCGCCGAGGGCGACGACGACCCCGAGCTGACGCTGGTGGAGGCGCTGCGCGCGGCGGCGCCGGGCATCCCCGTCGTCGCGGTGCTCGACCTCCACGCCAATCCGTCGCACGCGCTCGTCGAGCGCTGCGACGCCGTGATCGCCTACGACACCTACCCGCACGTCGACATGCGCGACCGCGGCCGCGAGGCGGCGCAGCTGATGCGCCAGATCCTCGCCGGCCGCAGGCTCGAGACGCGGCTGGCGAAGGTCCCGATCCTCTCCTCCCTCCTGCGCCAGGGGTCGGCGCAGGAGCCGATGGCGGGGCTGCTGGCGCGGATGCGCGGCCGCGCCAACCGCCGCGGGATCGCGCGCGTCTCGATCGCCGCCGGCTTCCCCTTCAGCGACGTCGAGCGCGCCGGCATCTCGGCGCTGGTCGTCTGCGAGCCGGCCCGGCGCCACGTCGCGACCGAGATCCTCGAGGAGACGGTGCGCGACATCCGCGCCCACCGGGAGGAGTTCCACGCGACGCGACCCGGCCCGCGCGCCGCCGTCGCCCAGGCGCTCGCCTCCCCCGTCCGCCCGGTCGTGCTCGCCGACGTCGGCGACAACGTCGGCGGCGGCTGCCCCGGCGACGGCACCGCGCTGCTGCGCGAGCTGCTGGCGCAGCGGGCGCCGAGCGCGGTCGTCGTCATCGCCGACGCCGCGGCCGCCGTGGCGGCGGGCGAGCTGGGCGAGGGCGCGCGGTTCGCCGGCGAGGTCGGCGGACGCACGGACGGCATGCACGGCGCGCCGGTCGCGATCGACGGCCGGGTCGTGCGCGTCACCGACGGGAGCTACACGACCGCCGGCACGTGGATGGAGGGCCAGACCTTCTCGATGGGCCGCACCGCGGTCGTCGACTGCGGCGGCACGCTCGTCGTGCTGACCGAGCAGCGCGTCCCGCCGTTCCACCGCGAGCAGCTGACGAGCGTCGGGATCGACCCGGCGGAGCGCGACGTGATCGTCGCCAAGGGCGCCGTCGCCTGGCGGGCGGCGTTCGGCGACGTCGCGCGGCTGGCGATCGAGGTCGACACCCCGGGGATCTGCCCGGTCGACCCGGACGTGCTGCCGCGCCGCGCGGCGCTGGTGTCCTCGTGAGCGGCCCGGGCATCTTCCGCCACGCCGCGCGGCTGCCCGTGCGGCGCCCGCACGAGGCGGTCTCGCTCGGGGAGGGCGACACGCCGCTCGTGCCGCTCTCCCCCGGCAGCGCGATCGACGCCGGCGGCGCGCACGTGCGCGTGAAGTGCGAGCAGCTGAACCCGACCGGATCGTTCAAGGACCGGATCGCCGCCGTCGCGGCGACGCGGATGCGCGAGCTGGGACAGCGCGGCTGCGTCGGCATGTCGTCGGGCAACGGCGGCGCGGCGATCGCCGCCTACGCCGCTCGCGCCGGCCGGCCGCTGACGCTGTTCACCGTGCCGGGCGCCCCGGCCGCCAAGCTCGACCAGGTGCGCGCCTTCGGCGCGGAGGTCGTCGAGCTGGAGGGGCTCGGTCACGACGCCGCCGCGACCGAGGCGGCGGCCGTCGAGCTGGTGCGGGCGGCCCGCGCGACCGGCCGGCAGCCGTTCGTGACCGCGCGACGTCACTGCCCCGAGGCGATGGACGGCGCGAAGACGATCGCGTTCGAGCTGGCCGAGCAGGCGCCCGACGCGACCGCCGTCTACGTGCCGATCGGCGGCGGCGGGCTGTTCGCCTCGATCTGGCAGGGCTACCGCGAGCTGGAAGCCGAGCTGCCCGGTCCCCCGCCGCGGCTGGTCGCCGTCCAGCCGGCCGGCTGCCCGACCGTCCGCCGCGCGCTCGACGGCGCCGGCCCGATGCTCGCGGCGCCGTCGACGACGTCGATCTCGGGCCTGCAGGTCGCGGTCCTGTTCGACGACGCGCTCGTGCGCGAAGCGCTCGCGAGGACCGGCGGCCACCTCGTCGAGCTCGACGACGAGCAGGTCTGGGCGGTGCAGGCGAGAGCGGCGCGCGGCGACGGGCTGCTGGTCGAGCCGGCCGGCGCGGTCGCGCTCGCCGGGATCGAGGCCGACGCGCGCGCCGGCCGCCTCGGCCCGGACGACCGCGTCGTCGCGCTGGCGACCGGCGCCGGCTTCAAGGATGCAGCGGCGATCCGGCGCCTCGCCGGCGACGCCGCGCTGCCGTCGGCCACGCTGGCCGACCTCGAACGGATGATCGAACCGACTGGGAGCACGTTGTGACGGACGCGACGACCCGCTTCTCGCTCGACGGCCGCATCTGCGTCGTCACCGGCGGAGCGGGCCTGTACGGGCGCTGGATCGCCGAGGGCCTCGCCGAGCACGGCGCGACGGTCGTGCTGGCCGCGCGCGACGTCAGCGCCTGCGCGGCGCTGGCCGAGCAGCTGGCGGCGCGCGGCATGCGCGCCTGGGCGCACAGGCTCGACCTCGCCGACGGCGACTCGGTCCGCTCCTTCTGCGACGTGGTGCTCGACCGCTACGACCGCATCGACGTGCTCGTCAACAACGCCGTCGCGCGCGCCGGCGGCGACTTCTTCGCGACCGCGCCGGAGGAGCTCGCGGAGACCCACCGGGTCAACGGCCAGGGGCTGTTCCTGATCACGCAGCTGTTCGCAGAGCGGATGGTCGAGCAGCGCTCGGGGTCGATCGTCAACATCTCGTCGATCTACGGCCGCGTCGGCCCGGACTTCACCGTCTACGGCGACAGCGGCATGACGACGCCGGTCCCGTACGCCTTCGACAAGGGCGGGATGGTCGCGTTCACCCGCTACCTGGCGACCTACCTCGGCAGATGGGGCGTGCGCGCGAACGCGATCAGCCCCGGCGGGCTGCAGACCGACCAGGACCCGCGCTTCGTCGAGGCGTACGGGCGGCGGACGCCGCTGGCGCGCATGGCCGGCGCCGAGGACATCAAGGGGCCGGTCGTCTTCCTCGCCTCCGACGCCTCCGCGTACGTGACCGGCGTCGACCTCGCCGTCGACGGCGGCTGGACCGCCCACTAGGAGCATGCGAAGACCCGGGGACCGGCGGCTCGCGCTGCTGGTCCTGTGCCTCCCGGTCGTCCTGCTCAACGTCGAGGGGACGGTCGTCACGGTCGCGCTGCCGACGCTGATGCGCGACCTGCGCGCCGACAGCGCCGAGCTGCTGTGGATCGTCGACGGCTACGGCCTCGCGTTCGCCTGCCTGGTGCTGACCGCCGGCGTGCTCGCCGACCGGCTCGGCCGCCGGCGCGTGCTGCTGGCGGGGATCGCCTGGTTCGGCGCCAGCTCCGCGCTGGCCGCCTTCGCGCCGAGCGCGGAGCTGCTGATCGCCGCCCGTCTTTCGATGGGCGCCGGCGCGGCGCTCCTCTACCCGACCAGCCTCGCGCTGATCGTCCAGCTCTTCTCCGACCCGCACGAGCGAGCGCGCGCGATCTCGCTGTGGGCGGCGGTCGGGACGTCGGGGATCGTGCTCGGGCCGCTCGTCGGCGGCGCGCTCGTCGACCGCTTCGGCTGGGGCGCGCCGTTCCTGATCGCCGTCCCGCTGTGCGCGGCGCTGCTGGCGGTCGCGCCGCTGCTGCTGCCGGCCGGCGGTCCGCGGACCCGCCGGCCGCTCGACCTGCCGGGGCTGGTGAGCGCGGCGCTGGGGCTGGCGCTGCTGCTGTTCGGCGTGATCGCCGGGCCCGAGTCGGGTTGGGGCTCGCCGCAGGTCGCCGGCGCACTGGCGCTCGGCGCCGCGTGCTGCGCCGGCTTCCTCTGGTGGGAGGCGCGCTGCGCGCACCCGATGGTCGACCTCGGTCTCTTCCGCGTGCGCGCCTACGCCGCCGCCTCCTCGACGATCGCCGTCGTCTACTTCGCGCTGATCGGCTGGTCGCTGCTGGTGACGCAGCACCTCCAGCTCGTGCTCGGCGTCGACGCCTTCACCGCCGGGCTGTGCCTCGTGCCGATGGCGCTCGGCCAGCTCGGCGCCGCCGCCTTGGCGCCGCGGCTGATGCGGCGGCTCGGGCGCAACGTCGTCGTCGCCGTCGGCGTCGTGCTCGTCGCCGTGACGACGCTCGCCTTCGCCTTCGAGCCGCTGGTCGCGAGCGTCTGGCTGGTCGTCGTCAACCGGCTCGTCGAGGGGGTCGGCATCGGCCTGGTCGTCGTGCCGACGACCGACGCGGTGATGGGGAGCGTGCCGCCGGAGCGCAGCGGCGTCGGCTCGGCCGTCAACGACACGACGCGGATGACCGGCGGGATCCTCGGCGTCGGCGTGCTCGGCTCGCTGTTCGCCGTCGCCTACGCCGACCGGCTCGGTCCGCTGCCGTTCGTGCCCGCGCCGCTGCGCGAGGAGGCGGCCGGCTCGGCCGGGGCGTCGTTCGCGGTCGCCGCCGAGCTGCCCGCGGCGGACGGAGCGCGGCTGGTCGACGCCAGCCAGGCGGCGTTCCTCTCGTCGCTGCGGCTGACGACCTTCGCGAGCGTCGCGCTGCTCGCGCTCGCGGCCGTCGTCGCCCACCGCCTCCTGCCGCGCCGGGGCGAGCCGTTGACAGTGCCGGACGACGAGACTAACGTGCCGACACATGAAATCATCGATCCATTCAGTGGCATGAGCGAGACCGTGACCGCGACGGCCGCCGCCACGCCCGACGCTCCCGCCCCGACCGGCCGCTACTCGCAGGCCGTGGTCGCCGGCGACCTCTGCTTCCTCGCCGGACAGGCGCCGTTCACCGCCGACGGGAGATTGGTCGAGGGCGGCCTGGAGGCGCAGGTGCGCCAGTGCTTCGCCAACCTCGCCGCGGTCGCCGAGGCGGCCGGGACGAGCCTCGACCGCGCGGTGCGGTTCGGCGTCTTCGTCAGCCCGCGGGCCGACCTCGCCGAGTACAACCGCGTCTACGCCGAGCTCGTCTCCTCCGACCCGCTGCCGGCGCGCACGACGATCATCTCCGACCTGCCCGGCTTCGACGTCGAGATCGACGCCATCCTGCTGCGCGGCTGAGGCCGGTGCCGCCGCGCGGGCGCGCGGCGGCACGGCCGGCCGGGGAGCGACGGGGCCGGCGGATCAGCCCGCGGCGGCGATGCCGCGGGCGATCCCGCGCAGCAGGTCGCGCGTGTAGGTGAGCGCCGGCGCCGGCACGCCCCTGCGCTCGGCGCGCGCGACGAGGTCGCCGAAGACCTCCTCGACCTCCAGCGGCCGCCCCGCGAGCCGGTCCTGCAGCATCGACGGGTAGCTGCGCGGCGCGTCCGCCGGCGGCGGCGGCGCCAGCGCTCCGATCGTCTCCTCGACCGGCCGCGAGGCCCAGGTGGCGACCGGGGGCAGCCCGTCGTGGTCGGCGACCTCGACGCCCTCGGCGCGCGCGATCGCGGCCGTCTCGCGCACGAGCGTCAGCAGCCCGCGCATCAGGTCGGGGTCGTAGCCGACGAGCGGCGCGTCGGGCCCGACCAGCACCGAGACGCCGAAGGCGCCGGTCGCGTTGCACGCCTTCGACCAGATCACGCTCGCGACGTCGCCGACCGCCCGCGCCGGGATGCCGGCGCCGGCGAGCGCGGAGGCGAGCGCCGAGACCCGCGGCGAGACCGCTCCGTCCGCGCCCGCCGCAGCGTCCGCGCCCGCGCCGCCCTCGGCAGGCCCGCCGTCGGCCAGCTCGCCGAGGAACGTCATGCCCGGCGCCGTCACGCGCACGCGGCCGTTCTCGAGCCGCTGCGCGCCGAGGATCGTCGCCGCGCCGACGACGCGCTCGGCGCCGTACGCGCTGCGCAGCAGGTCGTCCTTGACGACGCCGTTCTGCACGCCGGCCGCCCACGCGACCCGCTCGCGCGGCAGCGCCAGCGCGGCGATCGCGTCGGCGAGCTGGTGGGCCTTCGTCATGAAGAGCAGCCCGAGCGGCGGCCCGCCGGCCGGGAGCGTCCGCGCGGTCGCGACGGCGACCGCGCCTGCGACGGCGGCGTCGCCGGCCGCGACGACGGGCACCTCGGCCTCGAACGACTCCGTCAGCCGGATCGCGCCGGCCGCCTCCAGGGCGGCGGCGGTCCGCTCGGTCGCCACGAGCGTGACGTCGTGGCCGGCGCGGGCGAGCAGCGCCGCGAACGCCTGGCCGAGCGAGCCGGCGCCGACGATCGCCAGCGGCGGCAGCGGCTCCGGGGCGCCGGCCGGTGCGGAGGCGCTCATCGCGCCGCCTCCGCGACGCACGGGTTGAGCAGCGCGCCGATCCCCTCGATCGCCGAGCCGAGCGACTGCCCCGGCTCCAGCCGCAGCGGCGGGACGCTCCCGATGCCGGTTCCGGCCGGCGTGCCGGTGAAGACGAGGTCGCCGGGGCGCAGCCGCACGATCGTGCTGACGTAGGCGACGAGCTCGGCCGGCCCGCGCAGCAGGTCCGAGGTGCGCGAGCGCTGCCTCACGACGCCGTCGACCTCGCAGCGGATCTCGAGGTCGGGGAAGGCGCCGACCTCGTCGGTCGTCACGACGACCGGGCCGACCGGCGTCGTCGACTCCCACGTCTTGCCCTGCAGCCACTGCGTCGTGCGCCCCTGCCAGTCGCGCACCGAGACGTCGTTGCCGACGGTGAAGCCGGCGATCGCCGCGGCGGCCTCCTCGGCGTCGGCCCCGCGCACCTCGCGGCCGACGACCGCGACCAGCTCGACCTCCCAGTCGACGCGCTCGGCGGCGCGCGGCAGGACGATCGGGTCGGACGCCCCGATCAGCGCGTCGGCGAACTTGGCGAACAGCGTCGGGTACTCGGGCTCCGGCTCGCCGGTCTCCTCGATGTGGCCGCGGTAGTTCATCCCGACGCAGACGATCTTCGACGGCTGCGTCACGGGCGGGGACCAGCGGACCGTCGCGGCCGGCAGCTCGCCGACGACCCGCGCCGTCGCGGCCGCACCCTCCCCGCGCGCGAGCAGCTCGCCGACGTCGGCGGCGTCGAGCAGGACCGCCGTCTCCCCCTCGATCCGCGCCGCGCGCGTCGCTCCCTCGTGTCGCACCGTTGCAAGCCGCACGTTGAACGCTCCCTCGTCTCCATCGTGTTCCAGTAGATGACGCGATCATCTTGTCAGATGAAACATCTCGGCTGTCAACCGCTCCAGGCGAGGTCGCCGAAGCGATCGGCGACGACCGCCTTCCACGCAGCGACGCGCTCCGGCGGGATCGGCAGGTACGGCCGGCGCAGCGTCGGCCGCTCGACGAGGAAGCCCGACGCCGCGCAGAGCGCCTTCGCGATCGCCGCGTGCTCGTGGCCGCCCTCGGCGAGCATGCCCGACGCCTCGATGAACTCCTGCATCCGCAACTGCTTGCGGACGATCTCGTCCCACCGGCCCTGCCGCGCGTCGTCGTACCAGTCGAGCATGAAGCGGGTCGGGGCCGCGCAGCAGGTTCGGCATCTTCGGCGTGTTGTAGTGGACGAGCTGGAACTCCTCGGGCACTGCCGCCGCGAGGTCGTCCCAGAAGCCCAGCCACGCGTCGCGCGTCATCGGCATGTAGGTCGGGTGGCCGACGTGCGCGCCGCCGATCCCGCGGGCGACGCAGTGGCGCAGCCGCCGCACGATCCCGTCGGTGCTCGACCAGCTGACGCCGACCTGCGCCGGCAGGCCCAGGCGCGCCGTCTCGTCGGCGAAGACGTCGACGATCCGCTCGAACTCGTCCAGTTCCACTGCGTAGAACTCGCCGTCGGCGTCGGTCGTGTAGACGCCGTGGACGCCGGCCGCCGCGAGGCGCCGCAAATTCTCCCGCAGGACGGGCTCGTCGAAGCGCTCGTCGGCGTCGAAGGGGGTCGTCACGGCTGCCCAGACGCCGTGGAGCGGCGTGGTTGCATGTTTCATTTGGTGGTTGTAGCATCCCGCCAGGAGGAACGCCAGACGTGGTCGACGTACACCGGCTCGCACCGCTCGAGCACCCTCGCTGCCAACTCGCCGAGGCCCCGCTGTGGGATCCCGGCGAGGGCGCGCTCTACTGGGCCGACATCTTCGGCTGCACCGTCCACCGCCTCGCCGCGGACGGCTCGCACACGGCCTGGCCGACCGGCGCGCGCGTCGGCGCGCTCGCGCTGCACGTGCCCGGCCGGCTGGTCGCCGGCTGCAAGGACGGCGTCCGCTCGCTCGACACGGCGACCGGCGCGCTGCCGCGGCTGCTCGCCGACGACCCCGAGGCCGGGCACCCCGACCGCCGCTACAACGACTGCGTCGTCGACGCCGACGGCAACCTCTGGACCGGCGCGCTCGACGACACCGGCGCGACCGGCCGCGGCGCGCTCCACCGCATCGCCGCCGACGGGAGCTGGACGACGGCGATGCGCGGCGTCGGGCTCGCCAACGGCGCCGACTTCAGCCCCGACGGCCGCCGCCTCTACTTCACCGACACGGTCGCGCGCACGATCCACGTCTTCGACCACGATCCCGCCAGCGGCCGGCTCGGTCCGCCGCGGCCGTTCGCGCGCGACGCCGACTGCCTCCCCGACGGCCTCGAAGTCGACGCCGACGGCTGCGTCTGGAGCGCCAAGCACGGCGGCGGGAAGGTCGTCCGCTACCGCCCCGACGGCACCGTCGACCGCACGATCCGGCTGCCCGTCTCCAACCCGACGAGCGTCGCGTTCGGCGGACCCGACCTCGACCGCCTCTTCATCACGACGGCGAGCATCGACCTCGCCGACCCCGGCGAGCCGGCGCGCGGCGCCGGCCACGTGTTCGTCCACGCAGACCCCGGCGCCGCCGGGCTGCCGGCGCGGCGCTGCCGCCTGCCGCTGCCCGCGGCGCCGCCCGATCCCCCAGCGCAGGAGAAGCATGCAGCCCGATGACGCCGTGACCGTCCCGACCGACCAGCTGCTCGCGCTCGTGGAGCGCGTCTTCGAGGCGGTCGGCTCGCCGCCGGGAGAGGCGGCGACGGTCGCCGCCGAGCTGGCCGCCGCCGACCGGATGGGCCTCCACTCGCACGGCTGCGCGCGCGTCGGCGAGTACGTCGCCGCCGTCGACGACGGCCGCGTCACGCCGGGCGCGCCGGTGACCGTCGCGCACGAGACGTCCGCGACCGCGCTCGTCGACGGCGGCGGCAACTTCGGCCAGGTCGTCGCCGAGGTCGCGCTCGAGGTCGCGATCGCGAAGGCGCGCGAGACGGGCACCGCGACGGTCGTGACGCGTCGCTCGCACCACGTCGGCCGGGTCGGCGCACTGATGGAGCGGGCCGCCGAGCACGACCTGATCGCGCTCGCGACGGTCGCCGTCGGCCTGCCCGGCCTCGTCGCGCCGTGGGGCGCAGCGGAGGGCCTGCTCGGCACCAACCCGTTCGCGTACGGCGTGCCGTACGCCGACGGCGAGGTCGTCACCGACTTCGCCACCTCGACCTCCGCCGAGGGTGCGGTGCGGCTGGCGCACGAGGCCGGCGCGACGCTGCCCGAGGGCGTGCTGGTCGACGCCGCCGGCGAGCCGACGACCGATCCCGGCCAGCTGTTCGCGCAGCCGCGCGGCGCGCTGCTGCCGTTCGGCGGCCCGCACGGCCACAAGGGCTACGCGCTCAACATCCTCCCCGAGCTGACCGCCGCCGCGCTCGCCGGCTACGGCGCCGAGGACCCGGCGCGGCCGAGCAACTGCCTGCTGCTGTTCGTCGTCGACCCCGGCGCCTTCCTGCCGGTCGAGCGGTTCAAGGCGCTCGCCGGGACCTCGGTGCGGATGATCAAGGGCGCCCGTCCCAGACAGGGCGAGCAGGTGCTGCTGCCCGGCGAGCGCGAGGCCGCAAGCGCCGCTGCCGCGGGCGACGCGACGCCGCTGGCGCGCGCGACGCTCGCCGAGATCGAGCAGGTCGCCCAGCGACTCGGCGTCGCCGGCCTCGACGGCGCCGCGGCGCGCTGACATGGCGCTCCTCGCCATCGCCGGGCTCGGCTCGATCGGCCGCCGCCACGCGTCCGCCGCGCTGCGCGCCGGCCACGACGTGATCGCCTTCGACCCCGCGCCGGCTGACGGCGCCGACCCGTGGCGGAGCGCGGCGTCGTTCGAGGCGCTGCTCGACGCGGCGTCGGCGGCGCTCGTCGTCGCGACGCCGGACGCGCTCCACGCGCCGCAGGCGGTCGCGGCGCTGGAGCGCGGGATCGCCGTCCTGGTCGAGAAGCCCGTCGCCGCGACCGTGGAGCAGGCCGCGGCGATCGCCGCGGCGGCGGCGGCGAGCGGCGCGGGAGCGCTGGTCGGCTACGTGCTCCACTACAACGCCGCGCTGATCGAGGCGCGGCGGCTGCTGGCGGCCGGCGCGGTCGGCGAGCTGGTCGCCTTCGACGTGCGTCTCGGCGCCTACGAGACGCTCGTGCGCGCCCGCAACCGCTTCGACGACGACGGACCCCGCGGCGGCATCTACCTCGACTACTCGCACGAATGGGACTACGTGCGGTGGCTGCTGGGCCCGGTCGCCCGCGGCCTCGCCGCCGAGCGGACCGTCGCGGGGCGGCCGCGGCTGCAGTCGCCGAACATCGTCTGCGGCCTGCTGGAGCTGGAGGACGGCTGCGTCGGCCGCTTCCACCTGGACTACGTCGAGGACCCGCCGCGGCGGACGCTGAGCGTGCTCGGCAGCGAGGCGAGCCTGGAGGTCGACGTGCCGGCCGGGACGGTGCGGCTGCAGCCGCACGGCGCCGCACCGCAGCCGCCGCAGTCGTTCGCGCAGCCGCGCGACGCGCTGTTCGACGCCCAGCTCGCCCACCTGCTGCGCGTCGGCGCCGGCGAGGAGGCGCCGCGCGTCACGGTCGAGGACGGCCTGCGCGCGCTGGCGATCGGGCTGCGTCTGCGCGACGGCGCCGCCGCGCGCGCCTGGGTCGAGCTGGGCGACGGGGCGCCGTTGCACCAGGTGGTCCACTAGTTGAAATAGCGGTTGCACTGATCGGAATGATCGGTGTAGACTGGCGCCAACCCAACCGCAGGACGAGGACGAAGGACGAGGACGTGTGATGCCGCTTCAGATCGCAGTGTCGGTCGACTCCATCGGAGAGGAGGGAGCGCTTCAGGAGCTGGCCGGCGAGCGCGCGGAGATCCGCGTCGTCGACCTCTCGACGCCGGCCGCCGTCGCGGCGGCGACGCGCGAGGCGGACGCCGTGATCGTCGCGCTGCAGCCGATGTCGGCCGACCGCATCGCCGCCTTCGGCGAGCGGGTCGAGGTGATCGGCCGCGCCGGCGTCGGGCTCGACACCGTCGACCTCGTCGCGGCCGCCGCGGCGCGCGTGACGGTCGTCCACGAGCCCGGCTACTCGACCGGCGAGGTCGCCGACCACGCCGCCGCGCTCCTGCTCGCCTGCACCCGCCAGGTCGCCGCGGGGGACCGCGCGATGCGCGCCGACGGCTGGATCAACGCGCTGCGGCTCGGCCGCATGCCCGACCTCGGCGCCGCGACCCTCGGCGTGCTCGGCACGGGCCGGATCGGCTCGGCGCTGATCGCGCGCATGCGCCCCTTCGTGCGGCGGATCGTCGCCTT
>Ga0164243_10009020_pt1 | contig 14594 bp, 16 predicted proteins | sample OricompcompostOP_FD_108781 | JGI IMG/M metagenome (GOLD analysis project Ga0164243, IMG submission 108781) | Organic Plus compost microbial communities from Emeryville, California, USA - Original compost - Organic plus compost (OP) | ecosystem: Engineered > Solid waste > Mixed feedstock >... | reverse complement strand
TGGTGACCGGTGTGGTGTCGAGGAAGTACGCGCCGAGGCCGATCTCGTGCGCCGGGCGCTCGTTGTCCAGCGCCCACGGCTCGACACTCGTGCCCATCACGAAGGGCCCGGCGGGGATGTAGACCTCACCGGGCAGCGGCCCGCCCTGCCGGACGGGCGGGGCCGGCGCGTGCAGCACCGGTTCACCCTTGCGCAGCTGGTGCGTGGCCAGCATCGTCTCGTCGTGCTGCTGCTCGTGCTGGGTGATCATGCCGAAGGCGAACGCGGCCTCGGTGAGCCTGCGACCCGTGAGCGGCGCGCGTTCCAGCACCTCGAACGCCTTGGCGCGCACCTCGCTGACATAGGCACGGGCCTCCGCCGGGCCGAGCAGCGGCAGCGACGGCCGGTCGGCACGCGGATGCTGGAACGCGTCGTAGAGATCGTCGATGTCGGGGCGCAGCGGCTCGCGGCCGCCGACGTCGCGCACCAGCCACAGTTCCTCCTGGCTGCCGATGTGCGCGAGGTCCCAGACCAGCGGTGACATCAGCTTCGAATGCTGGCGCACCAGATCGTGGTCGTCGACGGCGTCGGTGAGCGTGGTGCTGCGCTCGCGCGCGCGGCTGAGCGCACGCGCGGCGTGCTCCCGCAGGTCCTCCTGGCTCAGCTCGCGCAGGATGCTCGGTGCTTCTTTCAGTGCTCTGGTCACGGCTACTCCCCTCCAGCGCGCACTAGCGCCTGCGCGCTTTCGCTGATCTCGGCGATGGTGTTCGCGGGCAGGTCCAGCTGGCTCAGCTCCGCGCAGCCGAGGTCGACGATCTTCCTTGCGACCGCGGCGATCGAGGCGTCGGCGAGACCGGATCTCGCCGCCTCGTCCCATTTCCCTTCGACGGGCAGGCAGATGTCCACCACCTTGTCCACAGTGGACGGACGGTGCAGCAGCGCGGCGAGCAGGGCCACCGGATGCAGCCACTTGCCGCCCGGCTGCGCGTCGAGGTAGCGCACCTCCAGGTACCCGTGCGGCCGTACCGGGGTGAACATCGTGGTCAGGTGATAGTCGAGGTCGTCCGTGGTCGGCGGACCCGGCAGTCCGGCGGCGTGGCCGCCGGCCACCCATTCGGCGAAGGTGAACCCTTCCGGCACGTCCCAGGCGCCGTCCGGGCGGCGCACCACCATCAACGGCGTGTCCATGATGCGGCTCGCCCACGCGGCCGCAGGATCCGGCGACGGCGGCATGGCGTACGTACGCGCCCGTTCGGTGTCCATCACCGCGCGCCAGCGCGCCGACGCCAGTCCGGTGTCCTTGTCCGCGTGCACACGGGAATTCGCGAACGTGGCCAGCAGCGGCGGCCCCAGCGCGTGGACCGCGGCCCAGCGCGCCGCGAGCCCCTCCCGTTCCCCGCTGTCCACACACACCTGCAGGCCCGCGGTGCTGCACATCATCGTCACGCCACCCACGCCCATCGGGGCGAAGCGTCGTTCCATCGTGGCGTAACGCTGTGTGTCGAGCACCCTCGCGGGTGACCGGAGGGGATCGATGCCCGTTTCGCCGAGGGCGAACCCGGCGCGGGCGAGGAGATCGGTCAGATAGGCGAGATCGGCGGAGACCACGTCCGCCAGCTCGCGCAGCGATTCCTGCGGTAGTGCGGAGATCTCCACCTGACCACCGGGCTCCAGAGTGAGCGGGGAACCGGAGGGCAGTGGCTGGAAGGGACTGTCGGGGTCGAGGGTGCGCGGGGCGTGTGCCCCCAGAGCGCGGGCGAGGTCTTGCGGGTCGAGCGGTCTTCGCGGGTCGTCGGCGTAGTGCACGGTGTACTCGAGTTCCACCCCCAGCAGCCTGGGTGGCCCGTGTTTGAAGCACACCGACGCGACATAGGCCTCGCCTTCGGCGCGGTCGGAGATCACTTTCGCCGAGAGCTCGGCGACCCCACCACCCGCACCTCCGGCGCACCCTGACACGTGGCGAACAGCTGTCATGTCACACCTGTCCAATCGGCGGGAGCACTTGCATTCGGACGCTACACGGGCGGTACGACAATTTCAGCGTTCCTTGCTGGTAGCAGTACGTACGTACGGATTGCGTAATGACTACCGGTGGTGACAGGATCAGGGAATGCCACGGGTAAGCCAGGATCACCTCGACGCGCGACGGCGCCAGATCCTGGACGGTTCACGTGTTTGCTTCGCCCGCTACGGATACGAGGGTGCCACGGTACGGCGGCTGGAGGAAGCCACCGGGCTCTCCCGCGGCGCGATCTTCCACCATTTCCGGGACAAGGAGTCGCTGTTCCTGGCGCTGGCCGAGGAGGACGCGGCGCGGATGGCCGACGTGGTCGCCGCGCAGGGCCTCGTGCAGGTGATGCGCGAACTGCTCTCCGGGGAAAGCGAGCATCCCGCCGACTGGCTCGGCACGCGGCTGGAGGTGTCCCGGCGGCTGCGCACCGATCCCGAGTTCCGCGCCCGCTGGGCCGAACGCTCCCAGCAGCTGACCCTGGCCACCCGGCAACGCCTGCTGCGCCAGCGCGAAGCCGGCAACCTCCGCGACGACGTCGACGTGGACGTGCTCACGTCGTTTCTCGAACTCGTGCTGGAGGGGCTGGTCTCGCACCTGGCGATGGGCCTGCCCGCGGACGATCTCGGCCCGGTGCTGGATCTGGTCGAGGAAAGTGTGCGCCGGCACCGGGTCCGTGCTTCATTGGAGTCATGAACCTGCTCGACGCCCACGGCTGCGCGCTGCGCGAGTTCGACCGGATCGCGCATCTGGTGCGGGACGACCAGTGGGACGCGCCCACTCCGTGCGCGGACTGGACCGTACGCGATCTGCTGAACCACCTCGTGTCCGAGCAACTGTGGGTACCGCACGTGCTCGGCGGCGCGACGCTGGCGGAGGTCGGCGACCGCTACGACGGTGACGTGCTCGGCGCGGATCCCGTTGCCGCGTGGGAAACCTCGGCACGGGCGGCACGCGAGGCGTGGACGGCGCCGGGCGCCACCGAGCGCCGCGTGCACCTCTCGTTCGGGGAGTCCGACGCCGAGGAGTACGGCTGGCAGATGGTCACCGATCTCGCCGTGCACGGCTGGGATCTGGCGGCCGGAATCGGTGCGCCACAACCGATTCCGGACGAGCTGGCCGATACCGTGCTGCGCGTGATCGGGCCGCAGGTGCCTGACTGGCAGGGCACCGGCATGTTCGCCCCGCCGGTCGCCGTCCCCGACGAGGCGCCCGCCGCCGACCATTTGGTGGCGTTGCTCGGCCGTGACCCGGCCCGCGCCCGCTGACGCCTATGAACGCAGCCGTTCCACCAGCGTCGCCAGGCGCAGCTCGCGGTTGCCCGCGCTGAGCCGCCCGGCGCGGTCCAGCGTGAGCAGGCCGTGCAGCGCGCTCCAGCCCACCTCGGTCAGCGTAGGGGCGTCGGCCTCCCCCGCGAGGCCGGTGAACACCGCGAGCAGCTCCCCGAAGGCCGCCTTCAGCGGCTCCGGCGCGTCCGGCCCGGCGAACGGCAGATCTGCGGCCCGCGCGAACATCGCGTCGTACAGCACGGGGTTGGCGGCCGCGAAGTCCGCGTAGGCATGCAGCACCGCGGCCAGTGGGTCATCGGCTCCGGCCCGCGCCTGGCGAAGGTGTCCGGCGAGTTCGGCGAAACCCTGCAGTGCCACCGCCTCGACGATCGCGTCCTTGCTCCTGAAGTGGCTGTAGAGCACCGGCTGGCTGTACTCGATGCGGTCGGCCAGCCGCCTGGTGGTCACCGCGTCCCAGCCCTCGGCCTCGGCGAGCTCGCGCGCCGCGTCGATGATCAGCTGATGCCGCGCCGCGCGTTCCCGGTCCCGCCGTTCCTGTACCGACATGTCCCGATTCTAGCTTTGCTAGCGATCTGAGCCGTGTTCTCGTCACTGCCCGCGCGAGCGACCGGTATCATGACGAACACCGCAGCCAGATCTTTTCCGAGGAGTGACACCTTTCGTGCGCGACGCGCAGTCCCCTGGTGACAGTACTGAGCCGGGTGACGAGCCCGGCTTACCCGACCATCATCCCGGCTTCCCCGCCCACGGTGGTGAAAGCTGATGGACGTGCTGCTCTCGGTCCTCGGGGTGCTGCTGTTCGTCCTGCTCACCATCGGCACCGGGCTGGCCGTCGCGGCCGAGTTCTCCCTGACCGCGCTGGAACGCAGCACCGTCGAGGCCAACGTCCGGCAGGTGGGCGACCGTCGTTCGAGGACGGTCCGTAAGGCCCACGCCACGCTGTCGTTCCAGCTCTCCGGCGCGCAGGTCGCGATCACGCTGACCACGCTGGTCACCGGTTACCTGGCCGAGCCGCTGATCGGCAACCTGGTCCGCCCGCTGCTCACCGCGGCCGGGCTGCCGGGGTCGGTCGCGGAAGGCGGTTCGCTGATCATCGCGCTGCTGCTGGCCACGACGCTGTCGATGGTGCTCGGCGAGATGGTGCCGAAGAACCTGGCCGTCGCGCGGCCGCTGCCGACCGCGCGCGCCGTGATGGGCTACCACTCGCGGTTCTCGGCGCTGTTCCGCTGGCTGATCACACTGATGAACAACAGCGCGAACTTCGTGGTCCGCAAGTTCGGCGTCGAACCGCAGGAGGAGCTGCGCTCCGCTCGGTCGCCGCAGGAGCTCGGCTCGATCGTGCGCACCAGCGCCGAAAGCGGCACGCTCGACACGTCGACGGCCGAACTGCTGGACAAGTCGCTGCGCTTCGGCGGGCGCACCGCCGACGAGCTGATGACCCCACGCGTGCAGATCGAATCGCTCACCGTGGACGACACGATCAACGACCTGATCGCGCTCTCCCGCGAGACCGGCCTGTCCCGCTTTCCCGTCTCGCGCGAGGACCTGGACGACGTGCAGGGCGCGGTGCACGTCAAGCAGGCGTTCGTGGTGCCCGCCGGCGACCGCGCGTCCGTGAAGGTCGGCGCGGTGATGCGCCCGGTGCCCACCGTGCCGGAGTCGCTGCCCGGCGACGCGCTGCTGTCCCGGCTGCGCGACTCCCGGTTCCAGATCGCGATGGTCGTGGACGAGTACGGCGGGACCGCCGGGCTGGTGACATTGGAGGACGTCGTCGAGGAGATCATCGGCGACGTCCGCGACGAGCACGACGAGGACGAGGCGCCCGCGTCGCGCCGGCTCGACACCGACACCTGGCTGGTGTCCGGCCAGCTGCGCGCCGACGAGGTCAGCGAGCTGACCGGGTTCCGGATGCCCGAGGGCGACTACGAGACCATCGCCGGGCTCGTCCTCGAGCGGCTGGGCAGGATTCCCGCGCCCGGTGACGGCGTCGACGTCGAGGGATGGCGGCTGTCCGTGGTGACCATGGACCGGCACCGGATCGCCGAGCTGAGCGTGCGCCGCGACGCGCGGCAGGCCGCACCGGCCGGGGAGGTGGCCCGGTGAACGACTGGCTCGCCATCCTCCTCGTCGTGTTCCTGTTGCTGGCCAACGCCTTCTTCGTCGGCGCGGAGTTCACCCTGATCTCCTCGCGTCGCGACCGGCTGGAGGCGCTGCTGCAGGAGGGCAAGACCAGGGCCCGGATCGTGATCAACGCGAGCAAGCATGTCTCGCTCATGCTCGCGGGCGCGCAGCTGGGCATCACCATCTGCTCGCTGATCCTCGGCCGCCTCGGCGAACCCGCGGTCGCGCACCGGCTCGCCGCGGTGTTCCACCTGCTGCACATCCCCGACGTGGTCGCGCACGCCATCTCGTTCGCGATCGCGCTGGCCTTCATCACCGTCGCGCACGTGCTGATCGGCGAGATGGTGCCGAAGAACCTCGCGATCGCCGATCCGGAACGGCTCGCGCTGTGGCTCGTGCCGGTGCACGTCGCGTGGGTCAAGCTCGCGAACCCGTTCATCTGGCTGCTGAACTTCGTGGCGAACTCGTTGCTGCGCCTGGTGAAGGTCGAGCCGAAGGACGAGCTGGAGACCGCGTACACCTCCGCCGAACTGGCCGAGCTGCTGTCCGAATCGCGCCGCGAGGGGTTGCTGGAGCAGTCCGAGCACGAGCGGCTCAGCCAGACGCTCTCGTCGGTGGCGAAGACCGTCGGCGACGTGCTGGTGCCGATGAACATGCTGACCACGCTGCCGTCCACGCCCACGGTCGGCGACGTCGAGCGCGCCGTGTCCTCCACCGGGTTCTCCCGGTACCCGCTGTGCTCGGAAGCCGGTGAGCTCATCGGCTACCTGCACGTGAAGGACGTGCTGGACCAGATCGGCGACGATCCGGCCACCACCATCCCGGCCGCGAAGACCCGTGCACTGACCGACCTCCCGGTCGGGGCGCGGCTGGACGAGGCGTTGTCGGCGATGCGCAAGGACGGCACCCACCTGGCGCGGGCGCTGGGCGCGGGCGGCGACGCGATCGGCGTGGTGGCGCTGGAGGATCTGGTCGAGGAGTACGTGGGCACCGTGCGCGATGGGACCCATGTCGCCGCGTAGCTTGGGTGACGTGCTGGTGCTGGAGCAGGACGAGTGGCTGGCGCGGGAGGCCGCGCACGCCGAGCGGATGCGCCGGTGGACCGAGCCGTACCAGCAGCGGCGCGCCCGGCGCGAGAAGCATCCCGTGCACGACTTCCTGTTCCAGTACTACTCGTACCGGCCGACGCATCTCCAGCGGTGGCAGCCCGGTCCCGGCGTGGTTTTGGCGGGCGCGCGGCGTTTCCTGGAACGGCCCGGCTACCGGGAGACGGCGGACGGCGTCACCCTCGACCCCGGCGCGTTCACGGCGAAGCGGGCCGACACGACGCGGTATCTGTTGCGGCTGCTGGAGAACACCGCGTCCCGGCAGCCGAGGTTGAACTGTTTCGGGCTGCACGAGTGGGCCATGGTGTACCGGCAGCGGCCGGATCAGGTGCGGCACAACCAGCTGCCGCTGCGGCTGGGTTCGGGTGGCACGGACACGGTGGTCGAGTCGCTGGACATCCGGTGCGGGCACTACGACGCGTTCCGGTTCTTCACCGCCCCCGCGCGGCCGCGCAACGCGCTGCAGCCGACCCGGGAGACGCAGCCGGAGCTCGAACAGCCCGGTTGCCTGCACGCGAACATGGACCTTTACAAGATCAGTTACAAACTCGATCCGTTCGTCCCGTCGGAACTGATCGCGGATTGTTTCGAACTCGCCGTGCGGATTCGTGAGCTCGATATGCGCGCGAGCCCGTACGACCTTTCGGAGTACGGCTACTCGCCCGTCCGGATCGAGACCCCGGCGGGCCGGGCGGAGTACGCACGGGCCCAGGCCGACTTCGCCCGACACGCCGCTCCCCTGCGCGACCGATTGATTTCGCAGTGCCACTATTTACTCGCGTCGCACAGGCGAAATTGACGCCATCCGGTAACAGAGTGTTCCAGTGTGTCGGATATCATCACATTTTCCTAACGACGCGCACCTGTTAGGGTGAACGCGTTTTGACCGCGCACACGAAGAGTTGAGAGGACAGCGATGGGGCGTCACGCCCGGGATGAGGAATCCGCTCCCCGCCGCCCTGACAGACCCACGGAGTCGCGCAGGCCGGCGATGACCGCTTCGGCAAGGCCGCCACAACCGCCGGCCGCCCCCCGCGCGACACCTCCCCGCCCGATGCCGCGCCCCTCGGCGGAGGGCTTGCCGCCCCGGCAGGCTTCGCGGCCCGGCACCGAAGGCCTCCCGCCCCGCCACACCTCCCACCCCGGTACGGGCACGTCCCGCCCCGTCCCGCGCTCGCCGATCGAGGCGGGCTCGGCGCCCCGAGCCACCATCGAGGCCGCCTTCCGCCGCTCCCCCGACGGCGCTGCCCGCCCTTCCCCCGGCCCGCTGCCCCCACGGCAGGCCACGCCCCCGCCCGCCGAGAACGGCTCCGGCTTCCAGGCCTTCACCGACAGCGGCTACCACCGGGCCCCCGCACCGCGGCTCTCCCAGCAGCAGCCCGGCTCCCAGCCGCGGCGCGCGGGAGACACCGGCACGCAAACCACCTTCGACAGCACGTCCCAGGAACGCACGACCTTCACCCGCCCCGGCGCACCGGACCGCCCAGCCGGTCGCCGCAGGGCCGCGGAGGCCACCGGCGGCCATCGATCGGCCGCCGAGTCTGGCGAAACGACCGGCACCGCACCGGGTGAGACGACGCAGATGTGGTCCCGCTTCACCGGGAACCAGACGGCGACCGGTCATCACCGCGCCGTGGGCAAGGCCGCCGGCCGGCGGCGGATCGCGAAATGGCCCATCGTCGCCGGGGCGTTCGTCGTGTTGCTCGTTGTCGGGCTGCTCGGCTGGGGCTGGGCCAACAACGTGCTCAACAGCCGCGCCGAGGCCCAGGCCGCGGGCTGCGCCGAGGGCGACGCGACGATGAAGGTGCTCGTCGCTCCCGCGGTCGAGAAACCCGTCACCGCCGCCGCGACCCGCTGGAACCAGGCCAGGACCGTCGTGCACTCGCACTGCGTGCACATCGAGGTGCGCTCGATGGACTCCCAGCGCGCACTGGACGCGCTCACCGGCCGCAGCAACCTCGACTCCATCGGCGGGCTGCCCGCCGCCTGGATCGCCGACAACCAGGCCTCCATCGACCAGCTCCAGGCGGCCAAACCGGGCATGATCGCCTCGTCGGCCGAGCCGGTCGCGACCACGCCGTCGGCGACCTACTTCTTCGTCGGCCTCACCGCGGGTGAACTCGACGAGACCCAGGCCCGCGCGGCGCAGGTGTTCCGCGACTACCTCAACCAGCCCGCCCAGCGGGCCGACTTCACCGCGGCGGGCCTGACCCAGGGCTAGTTGAAGGTGTCCGGGTCCGGCCCGGTGCGCGTCCCGTTGTCGAGCTCGGAGATCGACTCGACGTCGTCCTGCGAGAGCTCGAAGTCGAAGAGCTCGAAGTTCTCCTTCACGCGCGAGGGCGTGACCGATTTCGGGATCACGACGTTGCCCAGCTGGAGGTGCCAGCGCAACACGACCTGTGCCGGGGACTTGCCGTACTTCGACGCCAGGCTGGTGATCGTGTCGTCCGTGAGCAGCTGCCCCTTCGCCAGCGGGCTCCATGCCTCGGTGATGATGCCGTGCTCGGCGTGGAACTTCCGCAGCTGCGCCTGCACCAGGTTCGGGTGCAGTTCGATCTGGTTGACCGCGGGCACGATCTCGGTCTCGTCGAAGAGCCTGCGCAGGTGCGGCACCTGGAAGTTCGATACGCCGATGGCGCGGATCCGGCCGTCGGCGTAGAGCTTCTCGAACGCCTTCCACGTCTGGACGTAGGTGTCGCGCGCGGGCAGCGGCCAGTGGATCAGGTACAGGTCCAGCTGCTCCAACCCCAGCTTCGCCATGCTCGCGTCGAAGGCACGTAGCGTCGAGTCGTATCCCTGGTCGGAGTTCACCAGCTTCGTGGTGATGAACAGCTCCTCGCGCGGCAGCCCCGAGGCGCGGATGGCCTCCCCGACACCCTCCTCGTTCCCGTACGCGGTAGCGGTGTCGATGCTGCGGTAGCCGGTTTCCAGCGCGGTCTGGACCGCTTTGGCGGTTTCGTCCGGCGGAACCTGGAACACGCCGAAACCGAGTTGCGGGATCGACACGCCGTTGTTGAGGGACAGTGCGGGAACCGTTGTCATGTAGGACGTTCCTTACGTCGTCGCTGGTGCAGTCGCTCCGTCCCCGATCCTGCCACCCTCCGCCGCCCGCCGCCGCAGATAGTCCCCCGTGGCGGCGTCGGCCGGGTAGAACGACTCGATCGCCAGTTCCGACACGGTCACCTCCAGCGGGGCGCCGAACGTCGCGATCGTGGAGAAGAACGACAGCTCGGCGTCGCCGTGCCGTAGCCGCAGCGGCACGAAAATCCCGCCACCGTAAGGATTCTCGGCCTCCGCCGGCGGGCGCGGGTAGTCCCTGACCTCCGCCAGCAACGCGGCCGCCTCCGGATCGGCGGTGGTCTCGACCTGCCGGCGTAGCCGCCCGAGCAGTTCGGCACGCCACTGCCCCGGATTCAGCACGCGGGACGCGACGCCGTCCGGTCGCAGCGCCAGCCGCAGCACGTTGACCGGCGGCACAAGCAGTTCCGGTGCGACGCCCTCGGTCAGCAGCGCGACGCCGGAATTGGCGTCGACCAGATTCCAGCACCGGTCCACGACCAGCGCCGGATACGGCTCGTGCCCGGCGAGCACCTGCCGCACCGCGTCCCGGACCACGGCCAGCCCCGGTTCGCCGAACTCCCGTTCGCCGAAGGCCGGCGCGTAGCCCGCCGCCAGCAGTAGCCGGTTCCGCTCGCGCAGCGGCACGTCGAGATGTTCCGCCAGCCGCAGCACCATCTCGCGGCTCGGCCGCGCGCGGCCGGTCTCGACGAAACTCAGGTGACGCGTGGAGATCTCCGCGCCGATCGCCAGATCGAGCTGGCTGATCCGGCGCCGTTCGCGCCACTGCCGCAGCAGCGGACCCACTGTGCTCATACCTGAGGACACTACTGACCTGCGCCATTACCTCCGAGGTAATCGACACGCCGCACCGTGCCGGGCGATTGTCGCCGCGTCACCACGAAACGACAGGAGGACACCATGACCGACTTCACCGGCATCGCGCAGCGCTACGTCGAGGCATGGAACGAGACCGACGCGGTCAAGCGGCAGGCCAGGATCGAGGAACTGTTCACCGCGGACGCGACTTACACCGACCCACTCGGCGCCGCGACCGGCGTGGCCGGCATCGACGGGTTCATCGCCGCGGCGCAGCGACAGTACGCGGGCCTGCGGTTCAGCCTCGGCGGCGTGGTGGACGGGCACCACGACATCGCGCGGTTCCAGTGGCACCTCGGCCCCGACGGCGCACCGGAACCGCCGGCGATCGGCTTCGACGTGATCCAGGTCGAGGACGGCAGGATCGCGCGTGTGCTCGGCTTCCTGGACAAGATTCCCGGCTAGGCAAGGAAAGAACGGCCCGGACACGGTTCGCGTGTCCGGGTCCTCCCCACTCTGTCCATACCCGCTCGGGGGTGCCTGAGAGGTTCACCCGTGGTTGGTACGGGTTTGCACCGTCGGCGGGGTCACCGGGTTGTGGCCTGGACCCACTTTCCAGAGGCGTCTCTTCCGCACGGTCCGTGGTGCCTGAGAGGTTCCGGGGAGGACTTGCTCCTTCGGCGCCGGACCCGGGTTGGGGTTCGGACTCTCCCGTGCGGCTTCGGCGACTGCGGTGATCAGCTTACCCGGCGGTACGGTCAGCCGATCCGGCGGGCATTGCGTCGCTGGCTCAGCTCGTCCGGCACCACGGCCTCGATCTCGCCGCCGTCGGCGCGCTCCGCGGGGAACTCGTGGATCGTGCCGCTGATCTCCTGCATCGGCACCTTGACCGCGATGCCGAACACGCCCTGGCCGCCCTGCAGCAGATCCACGATCTCCTCGGGCGAGGTGCATTCGTAGACGGTCGTGCCGTCGGAGACGAGCGTGACCTTGGCCAGATCGGCGACCCCGCGTTCGCGCAGGTGCTCGACGGCGACGCGGATGTTCTGCAGCGACACCCCGGTGTCCAGCAGCCGCTTCACGATCTTGAGCGCGAGGATGTCCTTGAACGAGTACAGCCGCTGGGAGCCGGAGCCGTGCGCGGTGCGGATGCTCGGCGCGACGAGCTTCGTGCGGGCCCAGTAGTCGAGCTGCCGGTAGGTGATCCCGGCGATCTGACAGGCCGCCGGCCCGCGGTAACCGACCAGCTCATCAGGCAGGGACGAGTCGGGGAACAACTCACCCTGCTCCCCGTCGACCGCCTTGACCGGCCTTTCGTCGACCACGCAAGCCTCCCAGTTGGCGAATCACACCTTAGCGATTTACCGCCTTCGACGGTAAGCGCGGGCGCCCGGCTGGTCAACGCGACGCGCGGCGGCCTCAAGCGGTTCTTGAGAGTTTCGTTGTTTTACACGGTCATGTTACTATTTACTCATGCAGATAACAGCCGAGATGCAGCCGGATACCGGGCTGAGTGTCACCGAGGCCGCGCGCCGCGCGCAGATCCTCACCGCGACCATCGAAACCCTCGCCGAGCTGGGCTACGCGCGCACGTCGTTCGAACGGCTGCGGGAGCGGGCGGGGCTGAGCAGCACGCGGATCATCACGTATCACTTCGGGAGCAAGGCCGAGCTGATGAAGGCGGTGCTCGGCACGATCGTGCACGTCAAGGACCAGTACACCGCGGCACGTGCGGCGCAGAGCACCGACCGCACGGCGCTGCTGCGGGCCTACATTGAGGCGGATGTGGCGTTCCTGAAGGAACATCCGGACGCGGTGCGCGCGCTGGAGGAGGTGCGGCGCAACGAGGAGCGAGATCCGATCACGGAGGCGCTGGTGGCGGACCTGCGCCACGGCCGGCTCGAACGCCAGCTGCGCCAGGGCCAGGCGGAGGGCGTGTTCGGGGACTTCGATCCGTCGGTCATGGCCAGGACGATCGCGCACGCCCTGGACGGTGCCGCCGCGGCCCGTGCCGCGGACCCGGCCCTCGACCTGGACAACTACACCAGGGAACTGGCGAACCTCTTCGACCGAGCCACCAGGCGATAGCGGGCGACGCGGTCACACCCACCAAGAGACGCCGGCAGGCGCTCTCCGGAGGCGGACCCCACCCGTAATCGCGGGCGTTACGTATCCGCTCCGCGGAAGTCTTCCGGGGACACCGAGTCGAGGAACTCACGGAACTTCTCGACCTCGTCCTCCTGCTCGTCCGGGATGATCAGCCCGGCTTCCTCCAGCACGGAGTCCACTGCGTGGATCGGCACCCCGACGCGCAGGGCCAGCGCCACCGAATCGCTCGGCCGCGCGGAGACCCGCACGTTGCCGTCGAACACCAGCTCGGCGAAGAACGTGCCCTCGCGCAGGTCGGTGATCACGACCTGCTCCAGCTCGCGGCCGAGTGCGCCGATCACTTCCTTGAGCAGGTCGTGCGTGAGTGGCCGGGCCGGGCGTACGCCCTGTTGCTCCAGCGCGATCGCGGTGGCTTCGACGGATCCGATCCAGATCGGGAGGTAACGCTCACCCTCCGTCTCCCGCAGCAACAAGATCGGCTGATTCGCGGGCAGCTCGACCCGCACGCCGACGACGCGCATCTCGCTCATCGGACTTCGCCTCCCTCTCCTGTGCGCGGGCCGCAGCGCTGGCTCGAGGATCTCGCATCGACACCGTCGACGCTACCCGTCATCCGCACGCTGTGCTCGCTACTTCGACTGTGCCGGTTTCGCACGTTCGATGTCGGCAACCCATCACCAACGGTACGGCATCGCGGCCGTTTGGAAGAGTCATGAAACTGTGTCATTACGTACCCGGCCACGGCACGGGGTCGATCTTGACCCGGTTCAGCCGCCGGTCACACCGCGGATGCCCGCCTTGACCAGCAACGTATGCAGGGTGACCGACAGTGCCGCCAGTTCGCGCACCATCTCGTCGGCGCGGGCCTTCGCGTCGGTGTCACGTGCGCGGAACACGGGCGTCACGATCTGCTCCAGCAGCCCGACCTCGCGATCGGCCGACGCGCGGAACGCCCGCAGGTGCCTCGGTTCGATACCGAACTCGGTCATGGCCTTGACGGTGCGCGCGACGAGCACCGCGTCCGGATCATAGAAACCGGCCGCGCCGGGACGAACCAGGCCGTACTGCTCCAGCTCGGCCAGCGCCGGGGAGTCGATACCCGCCTGGTCGAGCAGTTCCTCCTTGGTGAGCCGGACTTCCCTGCCCTGCGCGAAGTCCTCGGCACCGGGCAGGCCGTCGCCTGCCGACAGCGACACGAGCTTGCGCGGCAGGCGGGTGGCGCCCGCCTGGTGCCCGTCGCCGCGGTCGGCGGCGTCCAGCTGCTCCTTGATCACCTTCAACGGCAGGTAGTGATCCCGCTGGGCGGCCAGCACGAACCGCAGGCGCTCGACGTCCGCCGGGGCGAACTGCCGGTATCCGGACGGCGTCCGGCCGGGCAGCACCAGGCCCTCGGATTCGAGGAACCTGATCTTGGAGATGGTGACATCGGGGAACTCGCCGCGCAGCTGCGCCAGCACGGCCCCGATGCTCAGCCCACCATCACGCTGTGGCCGCCCGGCAGCCGTCACTGCGCCCCCTGGCCCCCGTGTCCTGGGCCGGTCAGGAAGACCAGGCGGAACTTGCCGATCTGCACCTCGTCGCCACCGGCGAGCACGGCCTGGTCCACCGGCTCGCGGTTGACGTAGGTGCCGTTGAGGCTGCCCACGTCGATCACCACGAACTCGCCGCCCTCGCGGCGGAACTCCGCGTGCCGCCGGGAAACCGTGACGTCGTCGAGGAAGATGTCGCTGTCCGGGTGCCGTCCCGCGCTGGTGGTGTCCCGGTCGAGCAGGAACCGGGAACCCGCGTTCGGGCCCCGCTTGACGACCAGCAGCGCGGAGCCTGCCGGAAGCGCGTCGACGCCGGCGACTGAGGGCTCCGGCTCCGCCGGCTCCTGACCCTCCGGCTCCGCCAGGAAGTCAGCCCGGAAGATCGAGGTCCGCTCCGGAGACCGCTCCGGGGGAACGCCGGGCCCGTCGTTCGTGCTCACCTGAGCTCTCCTCACCACTGAAATTCGTACCTAGCCTGGAACATGTGCTGCCAACGTACCGTGCCTGATCGGTACTGGCCGCTGGGGCTCCCCCCAACGGCCGCGCCTATCCGGCCGTGAGCGACCGGTAGGCCTCG
>Ga0164243_10009019_pt1 | contig 14594 bp, 11 predicted proteins | sample OricompcompostOP_FD_108781 | JGI IMG/M metagenome (GOLD analysis project Ga0164243, IMG submission 108781) | Organic Plus compost microbial communities from Emeryville, California, USA - Original compost - Organic plus compost (OP) | ecosystem: Engineered > Solid waste > Mixed feedstock >... | reverse complement strand
CGGCGTCTCGGAGAACCGGACGGGCAGGCCGTGCCGCAGCATGCGGCCGAACACCGGGTGCTCGACCTCGGCGACCAGCCCCGTCTCCTTGAGCACGGGATCGGTGTTGGTGAACGCGGAGTTTGTGTCGGGGAAGGCGGCCACGCACGCGACGCCCAGGGGGACCAGGGCGCTCTCCCACTCCTCGGCGGACTTCCGGCGAAACTCGGCCTCCAGCTCGGCGATGAGCGCCTCGTCGTTGGCCCGGCGGTCGTCGGCCGTGGCGAACCTCGGGTCGGACAGCAGGTCGGAACGATCCAGCGCGTCGGCGAGCGTCTCCCACTCCTTCTGCCGCGGCGCGGCCAGGAAGATCCATCCGCTGCCGGCCTGGTAGAGCCGGTACAGGGCGTGGAGGCCGTGCAGGTCGGGGTCGGTCATCGGCGTCGCGGGCTTGCCCTCGTACCGGACGGCGTCGTCGGCGTAGGCCCACAGGTTGCCGCCCAGCATGGTGGTGGAAAGGAACTGGCCCTGTCCGGTGCGCCGCTTGTGGTACATGGCGAGGACGAGCGCCGTGCACGTGGCCAGCGCCGCGTTCGAGTCGCCGTCGGTGTATCCGCGCAGGCGGGGCAGGATCACCGCCTGGAGCTCGGTCGGGCTCATGCCCTCGGTCAGCTCCGGGTTCAGCCAGAAGGCCGCCTGCCGGTGCACCGCCCCGGCGACCGACGAGGCGCACTGCGCGAAGATCGGCCGGTTGGCGTACTCCCCGTCGACGCCGTAGCCCGCGGCGTGCAGGTAGACCAGGGACGGGTTGATCTCGCTGAGGGTGTCGTAGTCGAGGCCCTGGCGTTCGGCGACCCCGGGACGGAAGCCGTTGACGAACACGTCCGCCTTGGCGATGAGGTCGTGCACGACGCGGCGTCCCTCCGGCGTCCGCAGGTCCACCGAGAGGCTCTCCTTGCCCTCCATGGTCTTGGTCGCGCCGGACTCCGGCACGCCGAAGGAGAATCGCATCGGATCGCCGCGCCGGTCCTCGATCTTGATCACCCGGGCGCCGAGGGACGCCGCCAGCGTCGTGCCGAACGGCATGGCGTAGAAGTAGCCGAACTCCACGATGGTGAACCCGGCGAGCGGGTGCTCCGGCGCGTCGCCGGCCCGCGGCGCGGGGGCGGGATCCCGCGGCTCCAGGCTGTTCTCGCCCAGGGCCGGCGCCGAGCGCGTGATCCGGGACGGCGTCGAGCGGAAGTTCACCAGCGGGCCGACCTGCTCGACCGTGCCGAGCCGGGGGTCTTCCACCTCGATGACCTCGCCGTTGTGCCGTACCTGAGGGTGGTCGAGCCCTTCCTCGCTGGTACGGGCGAGTTCGTACGCGATGTCGGGCTCGGCCCGCAGCACTTGGTCCCATTCGGCGAAGGTCCGCTGCCGGAACGCCTCCCAGATCGCGTCCTCGAACTCCTGGGCGTCCTCGGCGGTGGGGAAGCGCGGGGCGTCGCGGAAGCGCGGCTCGTCGAGAATGTGGATCAGGCCGAGGGCGCGCAGGATGGCGTGGGTCTGGTGGGGCAGCAGCGCGGTGAAGAACACCCACCTGCCGTCCTTGGTGCAGGGCATGAAGGAGTACCGGCTGGCGGCGACCGTCGCGGGCTTGCCGCCGCCCTGGCCGCTCTTCTGGGGCAGGGCGACCACCCCCTGGTTGCACTGCCACTCCATCGTGCCGAAGTAGTCCGACGGCGTGATCCCCTGCACCAGGGTCGCCTCGACGTGCTGCCCGCGGCCCGTCTGCTCGCGGGCGACCAGTGCCGCCACGATCCCGGACGCCGCGAAATGGCCCGCGCCCGTGCTCGCGAGCGGCGCGTTGACGAAGATCGGGCCGGGCCGGTAGCCGAACAGCCCGCCCGCGCCGAGCGTGAAGACGCCGGTCTTGGCCTGCACCACGTGCTCGTACGCCTTCAGCCTGGCGTACGGGCCGGTGGAGCCGAAGCCGTTGATCGAGCAGTAGACGAGCCGGGGGTTGAGCTCGCGCAGGCTCTCGTAGTCGATGCCGAACCTCTCCGCGACGCCGGGGGAGAAGCCCTCGATGAGGACGTCGGCGGTCGCGGCGAGCTCGCGGGCCTTCTCCCGCCCCTCGGGCGTGCGCAGGTCGGCGACGACGCTTTCCTTGCCCCGGTTGAACACCAGGAACGCGGAGGGCGACGCGGTCCGGAGCCGGTCGCCCTCCGGCGGCTCGACCTTCACGACGCGGGCGCCGTTGTCCGCGAGCAGAACGCCGGCGAGAGCCGCCGGCTGGCTGCCCGCGCCGAACTCCAGAACCATCAGTCCGTCAAGGATGGGGTGTGTCATGTGTTGCTCCGTTGTCCGAAGGACTACGAGTCGCCTGCGGCGGTCTGCTCCCACGCTGCCCGGCGGGGCAGGCAGGACATGGTCGGCGTCGGCCGAGGGCGGCGCCGGGCCCCCGAAAGGCCAGCGTGTCAGCCGCCCGTCGGGCGGCTGACCTGGGTTTATGCGCGCTGGGGTTATCCGCGCCTGAGCGCTTTGGCGTTCTCCTGGACCTGGCGGAAGGGGATCCCCTTGTCCGGAGTCGCCTCCCGCGGCAGGCCGAGCACCCGCTCGCTGATCTGGTTCCGCTGCATCTCGTTGGTCCCGCCGGCGACGGTCGAGGTGCGCGCGACCAGCCACTGGACGCCGACGCGCGAGACGCCGTCGTCCGGGTTCCCGATCGCGGCGCGCTCGCCGGCGATCTCCAGTGCGATCTCCTTGCGGCGGTACTCGGACAGGGACGACAGCAGCTTCAGCAGGGAGGCGCCGGGGCCGGGGATGCGGCCCGTCCGCATGCCCGCGTTGACCCGGTCGGCGGTCGGGGCGGACAGATGCGACAGGACGATCGCCTCGCCGAGGAGCTGGCGCACGGCGGGGTCCGAGGTGCGCCCCACGTCGCGGGCGAGCGTGATCAGCGGGTCCTCGTCGGCGGCCGCCTTCCCCACGGGCAGGTGGTCGTTGTAGCTGTTCCCCCCGACCATGTTGCGCTCGTGGAAGAGCAGGCGCGAGGCCACGGTCCAGCCGTCGTTCTGCTTGCCGATGATGTGGTCCGCGGGAAGCACCACCTCGTCGATGAACTCCTCGCAGAATTCCGCGCTGCCGTCGGCCAGCTTGATGGGGCGCACGGTCACGCCCTCGCTGCGGATGGGCATCATGAGCATCGACAGGCCGCGGTGCTTGGGAGCGTCCCAGTCGGTACGGCACAGCACCATGGCGTAGTCGGAGATGTGCGCCCCGGTGCTCCAGATCTTCGCGCCGCTGACGATGAACGTGTCGCCGTCGCGGGTGGCGCGGGTGAGCACGCCCGCCATGTCCGAGCCGCCGCTGGGCTCGGACAGGAACTGCACCCACAGCTCCTCGCCGCGGAGCATCGCCGGGATGTGCCGCCGCTTCTGCTCCTCGGTGCCGAAGTCGAGCAGCGTGGGCCCGAGGATCCCGTGGGTCACGGAGAACAGCTGCGGCAGCTCGTACCCGGCCGCCTCCTCGAGGAAGGCGCGCTGGTGCTCGACCGTCAGGCCCTGGCCGCCGTACTCCTTCGGATAGCGGATGCCGGCGAAGCCGCCGTCGAAGAGCCGCCGCTGCAGCTCCCTGGCCCGGCGCACGCCCTCCTCGTCGCTGCGCGCCCGCCTGCGCGTGTCGTCGGCGTCCCGCCTCGGCATGTTCTCCGCGAGCCACGCCCGGGCCCTGGCACGGAATGCCTCGACGCTTTCAAGTTCTGTGTCGGTCACGTGGTGTTCCTCTGATCTCGCTGTCTCAGATTCCGGCGAGCGTGCAGAGGCGCTCGCGGTGTGCGGCGGGAGTGCCGAAGACGACGCGGTTCACCGTGGCCCGCCGAAGGTAGAGGTGCAGGTCGTGCTCCCAGGTCACGCCGATCCCGCCGTGGATCTGAACGCAGTCCTGCAGGATGCTCAGTGCCTGGTCGCCGATGTGGGCCTTGGTGACGCTCGCCAGTTCGGTCGCGCCGGGGTCGCCCGCCTGGACGGACCGGGCCAGCGACGTGGCCAGCCCGTGCCCGGCCTCCAGCCACAGCTTGTGGTCGGCGAGACGGTGCTTGAGCGCCTGGTAGGAGCCGATCTGCCGGCCGAAGGCCACCCGCTCCAGGGCGTACTCCAGGGTCTTCTCGAAGACCTGGTCCAGGATGCCCATGGTCTCGGCGGCCTGCAGCGCGATCGCGATCTGCAACTGGTGCTCCACCTGCTCGGCGGCCTTGCCGGCCTCGCCGACCAGGGCCGACGACGGCACCCGCACGTCGTGGAAGCGCAGGGTGGCGAAGCGGCGGGAGGCGTCGAGGCTGCCGACCGGCTCGGCCGTGACACCCGGGGTGCCGGCCTTGAGGATGAGCTGGCTGAGTCCTTCGTCCGACTGGACCGTCGCCAGGATGTGGTCGGCCTCGCCGCCGGCCTCCACGTAGCACGCCGTCCCGTTGACGACGATCTCGTCGCCGTCGGCGCGGGCGGTCAACGAGGCGCCGGTCGAGTCCCAGCCGCCCGCGGGCCCGGCCTTCGCCCACGCGGCCACCGCCTCACCGGACATGATCTCCTGAAGGACGGTGCCGCGCTGCTCGGGGGAGCCCGAACGGGCGAGGGCGGCCGCGACGACGTTGCAGGGGATCAGCGGGCCGGGCGACAGCAACCGGCCCATCTCCTCGGCCACGATGACCAAATCCAGCAGCGGCTGGCCGGCGAGGCTGCCGCCGCCGTCCTCCTCGGCCACGAGCATGGAGGTCCATCCCAGCTCCGCGCCGCGGGTCCAATAGCCGGCCGGGATCTGCCCGTCGCCGTCCGTCAGGCTCCGAGCCACGCTCAGCGGCGCCTCGGCCTCCAGGAACTTGCGGATCGTCTGATGGAAGGACTTCTGGTCTGCGGAAAGTTCAAGCTCCATAGTCGTCCCCTCGGGTCGCCGCACGGTACGGCGGCCTGTGCCGTGCGGCGGAGTCGGCGTCGCACGGTGCTCGATCGCGTCAGCATCCTAAGCTGAACGTGTAAGTCAGTACAATAATCTAACGAATCAGACGAATAAAGTCTTTCATCCTGTACCTGGTCTGTGCCAGAGTGCCTGACGTGGACATTGACGAGATCGAATGGCGCATGCGCGTGCGCGATCGCTGGGTCCCGGGCGACTTCGAGAGGACGTTTGACGGGCGCGTGCTGACGATGCGGGGGGTGTGCCCGGCGGCCTACGAGGGCGGTCCCCGGGTCGCCCACGGCGGCTGGACGGCCGCGCTGATGGACGAGCTTCTGGGCACCTGCTCCAACGTCTCGGGGAGCCTGACCGTCACCGGAACCCTGACGGTCACGTACGTCAAGCCCGTGCCCATCGAGCGCGAGCTGGTCTGCACGGCGGAGGTGGTGGGTCAGGAGGGGCGGCGCCGGCGGGTCCGCGGAGAGATCCGCCTGGCGAGCACCGGCGCGCTGCTCGCCGGCGCCGAGGGGATCTTCGTCGAGGCCCGGCCGGACCACTACGCCCGTCACGAGACGTGGCTCGCGGAACAGGAGGGCGGGCCCGACGACGGCGGGCTCCCCGCCGCGGGCGCCGGCCGAGACGTCCAGACCGGCCGCTGAAACAAGTCGAACGATGAGGAGACAGGCGTGGTAGCCAAGCGCTTCCCGGTGGAGGCCGGGCACATCATGATGTTCGCGCGCGCGATCGGGGACGAGAACCCCGTCTACTACGAGGAGACGGCCGCGGACACCGACATGGGCGGGGTCATCGCGCCCCCCACCTTCGTCATGGCCGCCGCCCAGTTCGACCCCGACTACACGCTCCGGCCGCGCCCGGGCCAACCGTGGATGGGATCGGGGCGCACGCCCAGCGGCACCGCCGGCCAGGAGGGGGGCGGCGGCGGGACGGGCCTGCACGCCGAGCAGCACTTCACCTACCACCGGCCGATCCGGCCGGGCGACGTGCTGACCGGCGAGAGCCGCGAAGGCCGCCGCTGGGAGAAGCAGGGCAAGCGCGGCGGCACCTTGAAGTTCTCCGAGACCATCGTCGACTACCGGGACGCCGCCGGCGAACTGGTCGTCACGGCGCGCATGGTCGGAGTGGTCACCGAGCGTACGCCGAGCGAAGGAGAGTCCTGATGGCGCTGCGGGAAAAGGAACTGACGGTCGGGGACCGCCGCGAGACCGTGGTCGTCGACAACCTCACACGCACCCAGATCGTCATGTACGCCGGAGCGTCCGGCGACTACAACCCCTTGCACTCCGACGAGGTCTTCGCCACCCAGGCCGCCGGATTCCCCGGTGTCTTCGCCCACGGCATGCTCACCATGGCCATGACCGGCAAGGCGCTCACCGACTGGGTGGGCAACGGCCGCCTGAAGACGTTCGGCGTGCGATTCCGCGGGCAGGTCTGGCCGGGGGACACGCTGACCGTCACGACCGTCGTCGACGCGCTGCGCGACGAGGACGGCGAGCCGGTCGCCGACCTGAAGATCACGACGACCAATCAGAAGGGCGATGTCGTGCTGACCGGGACGGCCACCGCACGGCTCGACGCCTAGCGACTCGCGCCTCCACGTGGCGACCGGCCGCGGCGCCACGTGGAGGACCCGGAGCCGGCGAGAGGAGGCGGGCGGTGGCGGCGGATCCCACGACCTGGGAGGCGGACGTCCTCCTGGCCGACGGCGGGGTCGTCCACCTGCGCCCGGCCCGCCTCGACGACGAGGCGGCGATCCGCGCGATGCACCGCCGCCTGTCCGCCGAGACGATCAGATTCCGCTTCTTCGACGCCTACCCCCGCCTCCTCGACCACGACGTCGAACGGGTCATCTCGGCCGACCGGCACGACCGCGTCGCGTTGCTCGCCACGCTCGGCGAGGACGTCGTGGGCATCGCCTACTACTCCCGGACGCGCGACCGCCGCGAGGCGGAGGTCGCCTTCCTGATCGAGGACGCGCACCAGGGCCGCGGGCTGGGCTCCATCGTGCTCGAGCACCTCGCCGTGATCGGCAGGGAGGCCGGGCTGCGCCGCTTCACCGCCGACGTGCTGCCGGAGAACCGCGCCATGGTCGCCGTGTTCCGGGACGCGGGCTTCGACGTGAAGGCGGCCTTCGACTCCGGGTCGATCCGCCTCAGCGTCGACCTGGAGCCGACGCCGCGCTCCCGCGAGGTCATGCGGGCCCGCGAGCACCACGCCGAGGCGCGGTCCGTCGCCAGGATGCTCACGCCGAGGTCGATCGCCGTCATCGGCGCGGGCCGCCGCCCCGGAACCGTCGGCTACGAGATCTTCCGGCGCATCATCGACACGCCGTTCGCGGGCCCGGTCTACCCCGTCAACCCGGCGGCCAGCCACATCGCCGGCGTCCTCGCCTATCCGAGCATCGTCGACGTGCCCGGCGACGTGGACGTCGCCTTCGTGGCCACGCCCGCCGACGCCATCCCCGGCATCGTCCGGCAGTGCGCCCGCAAGGGCGTGCACGCGCTCGTCGTGCTGTCCAGCGGATTCGCGGACGCGGGAGACGAAGGCCGGGCGCGCCAGGCCGCCCTCGTGGCGCTGGCGAGATCGCACGGGATGCGGCTCGTCGGCCCGGCCTGCATGGGCATCATGAACACCGATCCGGGCGTGTCGCTCAACGGCACCCTGGTGCCGCGTCTGCCGCGACGGGGAAACGTCGGCTTCTTCGCCCAGAGCGGGGCGCTCAGCGCCGACGTGCTCTCCCGGGCGATGGCCCGCGGCATCGGCGTCTCTGTGCTCGTCTCCGCCGGCAACCGGGCGGACATCTCCGGCAACGACCTGCTCCAGTACTTCCTGGACGACCCCGCGACCGACGTCGTCCTGCTGTACCTGGAGACCTTCGGCAACCCGCGCAAGTTCGCCCGCCTGGCCCGGGCCGTGTCCCGGCGCAAGCCGGTGGTCGCCGTCCAGGCGGTGGCGCCCCGGGAGCGCGCCCGGGCCGAGGCCATGTTCCGGCAGGCGGGCGTGATCCGCGTCGACACCCTGGGCGAGATGCTCGACGTGGCCACGCTGCTCAGCGGCACGGCGCTGCCCGTGGGCAACCGGGTCGCGATCATTCACAACATGATGGCGCTGGGCGGCATCGCCGCCGCCGCGTGCGCGGTGTACGGCCTGGAGATCGCCGGGGGATATCCCGTCGGTCTCGGCCCCTCCGCGAGCGTGGACGATCTCGCGGAGGCGCTGACCGCCGCGCTGGCCGACCCGGACGTCGACGCCGTCGTCACCGCGTTCGTCCCGCCGCTCGGCGACGACCAGGCCGTCGTCCAGACGATCGAGGAACTGGCCGGCGAAGGCGCGAAACCGGTCCTGGTGACCGCGCCCGGCTACGTCACCACGCGCGTCCCGTCGTACCCCTCCCCGGAGGAGGCGGTACGCGCCCTCGCCCACGTGGCGCGCTACGCGCTCTGGCGTGCCACACCCCCCGGCGGCGTCCCCGTGCTCGACGGCATCGACATGCAGCGGGCGGCGGCCGAGCTGGCCGAGGCGGAGACCGCGGACGGCGGCGAACTGGCGGGCGATCGCCTCCTGCGCCTGCTCGACGCGTACGGCATCCGCACGGCCGCCGCCGGATCGGAGCCGGAGGGCGTCCCCGTCACCGTCAGGCTGTCGGACGACCCGGTCTTCGGCCGCGCCCTGTCGTTCGGCGTCGGCGGCATCGCCACGGACCTCATGGAGGACCGGTCGTGGCGGGCGCTACCGATGACCGACGCGGACGCGGCCCGGATGATCCGCGAGGTGCGCGCCGCGCCCATGCTCTTCGGCTACGGGGGACGCCCGCCGGTGGACGCGGCCGCCGTCGAGGACCTGCTCATGCGGCTGGCGCGGATCGGAACGGACCTGCCGCAGATCACCGAACTGCAGATCACCGCGGACTGCGCGGGCGGCGACCGCGTGGAGGTGTCGGCGGCCTGGGCCGCCGTCGCCCCCTCCGCCGCACCGGACGACGGGGCACGGCGACTGAGCTGACGCGCCCCTCTTCGGCCCGCCGCGGACCGCTGACGACAACACGTTCCCGACGAAGGAGAGACACGGCATGGGCAAGGCACTGGTGCTCGGAGGCGGCGGATCGGTCGGTACGGCATGGCAGACCGGCCTGATCGCGGGATGGAACCGCAGGGGAATCGTGCTCACCGACGCTGACCTGATCCTGGGCACCTCGGCGGGCGCGGCCGTCGGCGTCCAGGTGGCGCTCGGCCACGACCTCGACCGCCAGTTGGACCGCTACCGCGCCGCCCACCGCCGTCACCTGGCCGGCGGGCGTACGGCGGTGATGGAGTTCGACGAGGAGCAGGCCCGCCGCGTCGACGAGCTGTTCGCGCGGGGCACCGCCGACGGCCGCCGCGACCCCGCCGTGCGCAGGGACATCTGCCGCGCCGCCCTGGAAACTCCGACGATCCCGGAGGACGACTTCCTGCGCACGTTCAAGTACCTCAAGGGCCGGCCGTGGCCGGCGAACTATGTCTGCACCACGGTCGACGTCGAGACGGCGGAGTTCGCGCCGCTCGACCACATGCTCGGGGGAGAGCTGGACCGCGGCGTCGCGGCGGCGGTCGCCGTCCCCGGCGTCTACCCGCCGGTCACCGTCGCGGGACGCCGCTACATCGACGGCGGCTGCCTGTCGACCAACCACCTCGACCTGGCCGCGGGCCACGAGCGGATCCTGTTCGTCCAGATGACGGACGTGCACCCGAGCGAACTCGCCGCGATCAAGGATTCGGGGGCGGACATGCTCGTGGTCACCCCCGACGCCGCCTCCGTCGCGTCGTTCGGCAGCGGCCTGATGGATGCGGGAGCCGCGTTCGGCGCGGCGGAACGCGGCCTGGAACAGGGACTCCGCGACGCGGAAGAGATCGCGGCCTTCTGGCGCGGCTGACGCCCACGTCCCTGGTTAACGTCATATCAGTAAGATAATATACCTTTTATCTGGGTGGTTGACCTGCGGAACCACAGAGCCGGGACGGCTCATTCACGCGAGAGGACGAACCCCATGACCCTGGTGTTCACAGAGGAACACGACGCGCTGCGCAGTTCGGTGCGGGCCTTCCTGGAGGACAGGTCGCCCGAGCCGGAGGTGCGCAGACTCGCGGAGACCGCCGAGGGCTTCGACCCCGAGGTGTGGCGGCAGATGTCCGAGATGCTGGGCCTGCCGGGGCTTCTCGTCCCGGAGGAACTGGGCGGAGCGGGCGCCGGGTACGTGGAACTCGGCATCGTCCTGGAGGAGATGGGCCGTTCGCTGCTTCCCGCGCCGTTCTTCTCCACCGCGGTGCTCGGCGTCACCACGCTGCTGCTCTCGGGCGACGGCGACGCGCAGAAGAAGTACCTGCCCGCGATCGCCGCCGGGAATCTGCGGGCCACACTCGCGGTCGCGGAGGGCGACGACGTGTGGTCGCAGGCCGCGATCCGCACGACGGCGACGCGGTCGGGCGACGGCTGGGTCCTGGACGGCGAGAAGGACTTCGTCCTGGACGGCGCCACCGCCGACCTGATCCTCGTCGCCGCCCGCGCCGGCGACGGCATCGGGCTGTTCGCCGTGGAGTCCGGCGCCGCCGGGCTGTCCCGTACGCCGCTTGAAACCCTCGACCTGACCCGCAGGCAGGCACGGCTCACGTTCGCCGCCACGCCCGCGACGCTCGTGGGGGACCCGGGAGACGGCTGGCGGGTGGTCGCCGCGGTGCTCGACCGGGCGCTCGTGGCCCTCGCCGCCGAGCAGGTGGGCGGAGCGCAGAAGGTCCTGGAGATGGCGGTCGAGTACGCGCGCACACGCGTGCAGTTCGGCCGGCAGATCGGCTCCTTCCAGGCGATCAAGCACCGCTGCGCGGACATGCTGATCGACGTCGAGCGGGCGAAGGCGGCGACGTACCAGGCGCTGTGGACCGTCGACCACGAGCCGGAGGACATCCCGGTCGCGGCGGGCCTCGCCAAGGCGTTCTGCTCCGTGGCGTACTTCGACGCCGCGGCCTCCAACATCCAGGTGCACGGCGGTATCGGATTCACCTGGGAGCACCCCGCGCACCTGTACTACCGCCGGGCCAAGAGCACCCACCTGATGTTCGGCACCCCGGGCCACCACCGGGAGGCACTGCTTCAGAAGGTCACCGCCTGATGTCCCGGGAACAGCGATGAACCTGACACAGCCGGCGTCCAGGACGGCGACGCCGCCTCGCTTCGCGTCGATGGACGAGGTGCGCGCCCGGTTGTCGGACGTCGACTACCTGGCCGACGACATGATCGCCAACGTCGTCCACCTGGCCGACCGGCTCGGCAAGCCCGTCCTGGTGGAGGGGCCCGCGGGCACGGGCAAGACGGAGCTGGCCAAGTCCGTGGCCCGGATGACCTCCGCCCGCCTCATCCGCCTGCAGTGCTACGAGGGGCTGGACGAGTCCAAGGCCCTGTACGAGTGGAACTACAAGAAGCAACTGCTGCGGATCCAGGCGCAGGCGGCCGTCGAAGGCGGCACGAGCTGGCAGCGCATGGAGGACGACATCTTCCGGGAGGAGTTCCTCCTGACCAGGCCCCTGCTTGAGGCGATCTCGGCTCCGGACCCGGTGGTGCTCCTCATCGACGAGGTCGACCGGGTCGAGGTCGAGACCGAGGCGCTCCTGCTCGAGGTGCTGTCGGACTACCAGTTGTCGATCCCCGAGCTGGGCACGATCACCGCCTCGCAGGTCCCGCTGGTCTTCCTCACGTCCAACAACACGCGCGACCTGTCCGAGGCGCTCAAGCGGCGCTGCCTGTACCTGCACATCGACTACCCGACGGTGGAACGGGAACAGGAGATCATCCTGCGGCGCGTCCCCGGCATCGACGCCCACCTGGCCGACCAGGTGGCGCGGGTCGTGCGGTCGCTGCGCACCATGGACCTGAAGAAACACCCGTCCGTCTCGGAGACCCTCGACTGGGCCAGGACCCTGCTGCTGCACGGCGTGGCCACGGTCGGCGAAAAGGACGTACGGGACAGCCTGAACGTGCTCCTTAAGTACAAGTCGGACATCGACCGGGCCGGTGAACGGCTCGCCGAGGCCCTGCAGGGCTGACGCGCGCGTCCCCGTCGGCGCCGCCGGGGACGCGGCTCAGCCGCCGATGAACTCCACCACGGCCTGCACGCACCGCATGTCGGACGGCGTGGCGAAGTGGTCGACCCGGGGCAGCACGCGCAGCCGGGCGTCGGGCAACGCCGCGACCAGCGCATCCGCGGGCCACGCCGGGTCGCGGTCGCCGATCACCACCAGCACGGGACCGGTCACCTTGGCGAGGTCCTCGGCCGACGGACGCCACGCGGGCCGGCGGAGGAAGGCGGCGAGCGCGGCCGGGTCGTTGCCCGCGGTGTCGGCCAGCCGCCGGAACAACGTCGCGACGACGTTCTCCGGGTCGGGCGGGCCGGTCAGCGCCCGCGCGAGCGGTTCGGCGTCCTCCCTCGGGCCGAGCGCCGAGCCGCCGATGCCGAGGAGCGCGAGCCGCCGGAACCGGCCGGGGTGCCGCGCGGCGAGGCCGAGCAGGATCTGCGCGCCGGCGGAGAACCCGACGGCGTCGACGGCGTCGAACCCGGAGATCGCGTCGAGGACGTGGTCGTCGACCCCGGCGTACCGCGCCGGATCGTGCCAGCGGGGGGCGGTGCCGTGGCCCGGCAGGTCCACGGCCAGGACCCGCCTGCCCTCGTCTTCCAGGATGTCCACCCACCCGGTACGGCGCCAGCCGTGATCGGCAGAGGAGGCGAAACCATGCACCAGAAGCACCGGAGGCTGTTCCATGCCGCCGACCATAACCGAGCGGGAAATCGGCGATGAACGCGGGGCTGTTCGACATGCTCACCGGCTTCTTCGCCGAGCTGCGGGCCGCCGGCCTGCCGGTTTCCCCCACCGAGACGATCGACGCCGCCGAGGCGGTGCGGCACGTCCCGCTGGAGAACCGTGAGGCCCTGCGTGGCGCGCTGGCGAGCACCACGGTGAAGAACGCCGCCCACGCCGCCGCGTTCAACACGGTGTTCGAGGTGTATTTCGCCTTCCGGCGGGACGCGCCCGGGCAGGACGCGAACGGCGCGGGCGCGGCGTCCGCCGCCGGGGGCGGCGCGATGCAGGCGCTCACGGCGGACGAACTCGCCGAACTGCTCTACCGCGCGCTGCTGTCCGGCGACGCCGCGTCCCTCAAGCTGATCGCCGCCGAGGCCGTCACCCGCTACGCGGGCATGCGGCCGGGCCGCCCCGCCGGCGTCGGCTACTACCAGTTCCGCACGCTCAAGAACCTCGACCTCGACGCCGTGCTCCAGCGCCTCCGGGCCGAGGCGGCGAGCGCGGACGGCGGCACGGCGAACGCGCTTGAGACCCACCTCATGCGCGAGGAGTACGAGCACCGGGTGACCGGGTTCGAGCGCGAGGTGGAGGCGGAGATCCGCCGGCGGCTCGTGGCCGACCGCGGCGCGGAGGCGGTGGCCAAGACCCTGCGCGAACCGCTCCCCGAGGACGTCGACTTCATCCACGCCTCCGCCGCGGAACTGCAGGAGATGCGGCGCGTGATGGTCCCGCTGACCAGGAAACTCGCCCTGCGCCTGGCACGCAGGCGCTTGCACGGGCGCACGGGCCCGCTCGACTTCCGCGCCACGATCCGCCGCTCCCTGGCCTCGGGCGGGGTCCCCCTGCACCCCCGCTACCGCCGCCCCCGGCCCGCCAAACCCGAGATCGTGGTGATCGCGGACGTCTCCGGCTCGGTGGCGTCCTTCGCGGCGTTCACCTTGCAGTTCGTGTACGCGATGAGCGCCCACCTGTCCAAGGTGCGGACCTTCGCCTTCGTGGACGGCATCGACGAGGTGACCCATCTCCTCGACCACGCGGACGACCTGGTGGACGTGGTGCACCGGCTCAACCGCGACGCCGACGTGGTCTGGGTCGACGGCCATTCGGACTACGGCAACGCGCTGGCGGTCTTCTGGGACCGGTGGGGGCGGCAACTGACCGCCCGCAGCTCGGTGATCGTGCTGGGCGACGCGCGCAACAACTACCACGTCTCCGAGAGCTGGACGCTGGACCGGATCCGCCGCCGCGCGGGCCAGGTGATCTGGCTCAACCCGGAGCCCCGGCAGTACTGGGACACGGGCGACTCCATCATCGGCGAGTACGGCCGCCACTGCGACCGCGTCGTCGAGTGCCGCAACCTGCGGCAACTGGAGCGCTTCGTCGAGGACCTTAGCTGAGCACCCCGGCCTATCCGCTTAAAGGGTATATACAGTAATATAATTAAATGGAATACAGACCCCTGGGTAAGACCGGCCTGCACGTGAGCGTCCTGTCGCTCGGCGGGATGATGTTCGGCAAGTTCGGCAACCCCGACCACGACGAGTGCGTCCGCATGGTGCACCAGGCCCTGGACGCCGGAATCAACCTCATCGACACCGCCGACGTGTACTCCCAGGGCGAGTCCGAGGAGATCATCGCCAAGGCGATCGCGGGGCGGCGCGACCAGGTCCTGATCGCCACGAAGTTCGGCCAGCCGATGGAACCGGGCGGCAACGGCCGGGGCGCGTCCCGCCGCTGGATCATGCGTGCGGTCGAAGGAAGCCTGCGCCGCCTCGGCACGGACCACCTGGACATCTACCAGCAGCACCTGCCCGACGGAGACGTGGCCCCGGAGGAGACCCT
>Ga0164243_10009018_pt1 | contig 14595 bp, 16 predicted proteins | sample OricompcompostOP_FD_108781 | JGI IMG/M metagenome (GOLD analysis project Ga0164243, IMG submission 108781) | Organic Plus compost microbial communities from Emeryville, California, USA - Original compost - Organic plus compost (OP) | ecosystem: Engineered > Solid waste > Mixed feedstock >... | reverse complement strand
CGGCGACATCCCACCCGCAGAGTTCGAGCACCGATACTCTCGACAGACCCAAACGAGGATCACCCTCTGACCAACAGAGGGAACCTACAAACCCGGTCTCCGCGAAACCCAGCCCGGCTCACCTCATGGATCGAGGGTTGGCCGTTTCCGCGTCTTGATGCGGTACGCCGCGTCTCAGCCGTGAGGTCAACGTTGCCCCACGGATGCGTAGCGAGACGCTCGAGTTCGAATTGGGCTCGCCCATGGCGGCTGTCGTATCGGATCGGACCGATGGTGGTGGTTCCATCGAGGAAGTAGACCGTCGGCTGCCACTCCTCGAGAAGTTCGGACAGTTCGCGGGTGTGGCCATAGCCGCGACGCACCTCGAGTTCGACTTTAGCCCGAACAGATCCGTTCGTGTCGATCGTCGCCTCCCACACGCAGCGCTGGCTCTGGTTTGCTCGTTCATTGAAAACGCCAACGATCCGCAGGGCGCCGTTCTGAGGGCCATGAACGTCCGTCAACGTCTTCGTGGGATCATCGTTCACATAGAGATCGAGGTCCTCGATCGGGCCAAGGCGGTTGCCGTTTTGGTCCCACAATTCGAGTCCGAGGCCGAACAACCGTGGCGACATCTCCGCAGCGAGGGGGCGAGTCAGCGGCCATTCGTCGAGGCGGTGCCCGCGGTCGACACCGGGCAACAACTGACCCTGCGGGTTAGGACGAGGGAACCAGAGCAGGCCCGCGGTCTCATCTGCCCACTCGGAGAAGTCGCGCAATGAGCCATACCGGGTCAACCAGAGTTTTGATTTCTCAACGGCTCCTCCTGCATTCGCGGAGCCATCGGCATGCTCAATCTGGAACATCACGTGACCAAGAGCACTTCGGGCGGTGTCCACGCTTCGCAAGCCGCGATCGACGCCGCTGCCCATGAAGTTGCGATAGGACGGTCGACCGCGAGTGGCGTCGTGGGCGGCGGCGTAGCGAAGAATCGCTTTGCGGATCGGGTGGTCCAGCGCTCTGACCACCGCGTCCTCGGTTGGCAGCGTTCCGCTCGTGACCTCGGCCGGTGCGAGGGACCCTCTTCTTCGCATGCCGGCGAGCGTCTGCATGACGCCGGCGGCGGGCTCGTAACGCAGCGCGCGACGGTCGCTGTAGTCCTCGCCACCGATAAGGTCGACCAGCTCGATAGCGCTCAGTTCGCGGAGGTGGCGGACGACCTTATCGACGCCGACGGTGGGCCCTAACGCGTCGGAGACGTCGCCGACGGTGCAGCAGCCTTGGCGCTCGAACATCCTGAAGACCTCGCGCCGAGCTCGATAGCGCATTGCGCGCACGAGCCGAACCTCCAGCTCGGGATCGTCGTGCTGGCGGAGATCGACCCGATCCGACATCGCGCTCTCGTTGGTCACCGGCACCGGCCACGTTCAGCTCGCTCGCCGTGCTCGTCGAGGACTGCCGCGAGTCGCACCAGGTCATCGTGCCTGCAACGGTTCCACTCCGCGCCTGGCGAGACGAACGCTCGCGCGATCAGTCGTCTGACGAAGTGGTGGTCGGCATCCTGGAGGGCGCCGATGACCTGCTCGAGAGTGAGGTCACCCCATTCGGCGATGAAGTCGAGCGCGTGAAGGCAGCGGGCGAGTGCGCGCAAGCCGGCGGCGACTGGCAGGCAACGCACGAGGAGGAGCACACGGTCGGGTCTCCGCACTCCCCGTGCCAGTTCGACGGCGGCTTCGTGCTGGAGGTCGGCCCGGTGCACGACCAGCGGCCCGGTGCCGAATCCGTAAGCTCGGGCTGCCAGGCGCGCCGCTCGTCTGGCGATCTTGTCGGCGGCCTCGCCGATCGGCGGCAGCTCAACCTTCGCCGAGTCCAGGTCGGGCTGAGCGGCTGCGAGCGGCTCCAGCAGCAGCTCGATGAACTGAACCTGCAACTGGCGTACCTCCTCGGCATACGCGACGACCTGAAGTGAGCTGACGTCGCGAGGGCCTGCAAGCTCCTTCACCGCCTGGCCCTGTCGGTGGTGAGGCACGGTTGGCCGCAGCCCCGGCGCCTTGGGGAGTCGTCAAGCGGGCGCCGAGGCTGCGGCTCGTCCCTGGATCCGGCGAGGTGGGGGAGACCTGCGTCGGACCTCGGCGGGACGGGGGGAGCAAAGTTGCCGGATGGCCCACTCTCGTGGCTCCGGCCCCCTGGGACCGAAGCCACGAGGCGTTCTTCGCGCCCGGGCGAGGCTGTGCTCAAGCGCTCTGTCCGCCAATAGTGGGTCATACGGGTTGCAGGGATCCGTTCGCGGCCCTGCGCGGCTCAAGCTATGATCCGAACCCTGTGGGGGCAATACTCCATGAAGGGTATTCACCACAAAGCGGTTGGATTAGGTTGGTCGCTTGAACTGCAGCAGTTCCCCGCCGGGGCCGCCGAGTTCGGAGAGACGACCACGGCGGATCACGTAGGCGTCGGTCGCCTTCGCCAAGGCCGTCATGGATGCCGCCGTCATAAGCACAGCTGCATCGGTCTCGGCTGCCAGCGCGCGAAGCAGTTTCACGACCTCCTCCTGCTGGAGGTGGTCGAGGTCCTCGGTCGGTTCGTCGACGAGCAGGAGTCTGGGTTGCCGAACGATCGCGGCCGCGATCCGGGTCAGGACTCGCTCGGAGTCGGCGAGGTCGCGCCAGCGCATCGACGCGCAACCGCCGAGCCCGACGAGATCGAGCGCATTACGAGCGCGTCTGCGAGCCTGTCGTTTGGTCTCGGTCGCCCGCAGTGGCAGGGCGACGAGATCGTCGACGCGCTCGTCGCGATTGTGTGGGTCGCTGCGGTCGATCATGCCGATCCGTGCCAGTCGAAGGGCGCCGCGCGCCGCAGACGACATCGTGGTCGTCGCGATGCCGTCGATTCGCACCGCGCCTTGGTCGGGCAGCTCGATGCCGGCGGCGAGGCGCAGCAGGAGCGTCTTGCCGGAGCGCCGTTGTCCCCAGATCCCGATGAACGCGCCCCGATCGACGTCAAGCGAGACGCCATCGATCAACGGCTCGTCGCCGGAACGCGCGTCTCGGCGGACAACGTTCTCGAGTTGAAGCACCACGCCGGCGCCGTCAGGCCGATCGCAGCGCTGCCTCGGCCGCAGCTCTCGCCATCCGCTTGCGCAGCGCCGCGGCGGACGACTCGGCCCACTCGAGCTGTGTCTGGATCTGCTGCACGATGCCGTCACGCACGAGCGTGATGCCCCAGTCGGTGAACATGCCCTTCTCGCGCAAGCTCTCCATCAGGCTGAACGCTCTGGGAATGTCGCGCTCGAGCTCGAGCGCGAGGGCGTCGAGTGCGGCGATGATGTCGGGAACGTCGTCGTCGGTTGCCATCAGCATCGCCATGTGCAGGCTCTCGCGGATGGGGCTCAGTCTGCCTTCGATCCCGCTCATCCAGTCGGCGAAGTACTGGTGGCCGTCCTCGGTGGCCTCGATCATCTTGCGCTGCTTCCAGCTTGGGCCCTGGCCTTCGACGACGCGAAGCAGGCCTCTTCGCTCGAACTGGGAGATGACCGAGTAGGTCGAGGAGTCGCCGATCTCGAGCAGCTGGTGCAGCTCGTCGAGGTCTCTGGCGATTCGGTAGCCGTAGGTGCGTCGCCTTCGGATGACCTGTCCGAGCACGACGATGCCGTAGGTCATTCTGTTGAGCGCCATCTGCCCCCGATCCCCTTCCCGCTTCGCCAACTCCCGGTGTTCGCCGCAGTGGCGAAGAAACACAACCGTACATGAGTAGTCGGGGGATCTCCACGCGGTGCGTTCAGGTTGTCGAGCGCTGCGCGTTGCAGAGCCGCCAGGCGCGCAGCACCGGGAGCAGGAGGCGGGTCAGCGAGCCGCCGGATCTCAGGACGACGGCGACGGACTCATCCATGGACTGCTCGCGTGCGTCGTCCTTGCTGAGGTAGAGGGCGATCATGCACGCCAGCAGGACCGCGTGCCGCTCCCAGCCGGGCAGCTGCCGGATCGCGTTTGAGGATCGCTCGAGGTGCAGCGCGAGCCTGCTGACACCGTCGGCGTGCAGCTCGTAGTGGGCGAAGTAGCTGTGGTCGCCGGAGGAGATGTCGGCGGCTTGGTCGACGAACGAGTCGATCATCGTCAGAGAGACGGCGTACCACGGCCAGTACGCGCTGTGGGTCGTCTCGACGTCGTGGGCGGTGACACCTAGCCTCGCGGCCAATGCGAGCAGCGCGTGCGTGGTAATCCAGCCGCTCGACGCCGCGGTCAGCTCGTACCATCGCAGGCCGCAGCGCGTCGGTTCGGGGAACTCCGCCTCTGCCCACGAGCGCAGCGCGCGGTCGCGGCGGTCGGGGTCGACGATGTGGTTGAGGTCGAGGACGCCGGCGCGGGAGATCTCGCGCTTGAGCGCTGGGCGGATGGCCGCGAAGGACGGAAGTTGCGTGGCGTCCGCACGAATGCTGTCGACGAGGCTGCGAAGGTAGCCGCCGTCGTCGCGCCAGGGATGGTCGCGGTAGTAGTCGGCGTGCGGACGATCGGGATCGAGCGCGTCGCCGAGCGCGCTGTAGAGCAGCTCGCCGCTGTCGACGCCGACAGCCGCCGCGCGCTCGCTGGCGGTGTCGAGGTAGTCCTGGAGGATCTCGTAGGCGACGAGGGTGCGCAGCAGCCGCCGGTCGGGCTGGTCGGGCAGGGTCCAGAACATCGCCGCGCCGTCCGTATGGCCGCGCTTGTTGTCGAGTGCCTCGAGCGCGTCGTTGCGCAGCGTCGAGTCAGGGATCGCCACCGCCGTGCGGCGCCAGCGCTTCACCTCGTGCGAGACAGCTCGCAGCCCACCGCCAAGTTGGATCGCGGTCGCGCGCAGGAGCGCCGACAACTGGGCTCGCGTGAGCGGAAGCGTGTCGACCATTCAAGGTGGCGGATGATCTCAGGTCCCTCTTCGTGTGAACGTCCTCCTGATGCGCTACCCGCGGGTGTCAGCTGGGTCGACGCGCGCGATGAGATAGCCGAACCCGCCGACGACTACGACGGCAGCCGTCGTGATGACGGCGGTCATCACCGCGGCGGTTGACCACGCGATCGTGTCGGCGACCGGAAAGCCCGTGACTCTGCTCAGCGCGCGCGACAGGAGCCGCTGCCCGAGCAGACCGAACGCCGCGCCGGCGGCGCAGCCGGTCCCGGTCAGCAGCGCCGCCTGCAGCAGAATGCCGCGCCACGCCCGTTTGGTGCCGTAGCCCTCGCGCTTGAAGTGGGCGATCGCGGGCCGTCGTTGCCAGATCAGGCCGGCCATCGCGACCGCCATCGCGAGGATCGCGGAGACGTTGACCATCCAGGCGATGCGTGTGAGCGCGGCCAGGCCCTGACGGCTACCGGCGTTGAGCTCGTCCCATCGCGCCGCTGCGGTCTTGACGGTGAGGTTGGAGTCGCCGCCGAGCGCCGTGCGGAGCGCGGTACCGGCTGCGCGGGCGTCGACCCCGGGGTCGGGGGTCACATTGAGCGCGCTGATCGCGTCGCTGCCCCACGCGGATGCGAAGTCGCGGGCGTTGATGACGATCGCACCGGGCGGCCATCCCATGTTCGTCGCGACCGCAGCCAAGCGGAAGCTGGTCGGTCGCGGCGCCGGCAACGTGAAAAGGCGACCGACCTTCCACCCGTTCTCGCGCGCGACTGCCTCTGAGACGACCGCCCAGCCGCCGGCTCGGAGTCGGCGGTCAAGGTCGGGGTCGGGCACGTCGGTCTGACCGCGAGGGATCGGGACCGGGGACGATCTCGGCGTGCCGAAGACCCAGACGCGACGGTCTTTGAGGTCGAGGAAGCCTCCGCGGTACGGCTCGATCGACGCGATTCCCGGCGGGAGCGCTCTCAGCGGCGGTGGCGTGAACGGCTCCGTCGCCAGCAGGTTGGTGCTGCCTGGCGTCACGAGCCAGACCGGCGCGGCGCCGGCAAGCCCGCCGGCGGTCGAGTCGAGGCCGCGCTGGAGGTCACCGTGGGAGCCTTGGAGCGCGACGCTGGCGAAGACGGCCACCATGCCGGTCGCGCAGACGGCTAACGCCCGGACCCGCGTTCTCGCCGAGCGGATGTCCTCGGTCGCGATGTAGGGCACGACGCTCCGCACCGAGGCGGTCGCTGTCTCGAGGCCCGCGACGGCCCCGGCCAGCAGCACCGGCAGGAGGAGCAGCATCGCGAGCGTCAAGGAGATGAGGCCGGCGATCGCGACAGCCGTCGAGGCGGGGGCGATCACGATCACTGCGATGCCACCGGCGAGCAGAATCGCGCCGAGAGCCGGCATCAGCCAACGCTCGTGACCGCCGTCGAGCCGCCGGACCGAGCCGGGACCAAGCGGTCCGAGCCGCGCCTGCCGGATCGCGCTCGCGGTCGGCACGAGCACCGCGACGCAGCTGGCGACGATCCCTCCTGCGACGGCGAGTACGATCGCATCGGGCGTGACGATGCGTCTCGTGCCGAACGTGAACGCCATCGACAAGAACGACGGGACCTCGCCGAAGAGGTGGCGCGAGACGCGGTCGCCGACGATGACCCCGAGCAGCGAGGCGAGCACGCCGAGCGCGAGCGCGTCGAAGAGCATCACGGCCGTCGCGGTAGCGGTGCCGTAGCCCTCTTTGATGAGGTCCATCAGGAAGCTGCGCCTCGCCGGCACCGTCAACAAGACGGCGCTGAACGCGAACAGGAACCCGACCATCGCGCTGAAGACGGCGAACATCGCCGTCGACTGGCTGGAGGGGGCCGAGGCGGACCGGAAGAGCGCTGCCTCGAAGTCCGCCGGCCGCACGTCGAACCGGGTTCCGGTAAGCTGTCGAAGCTCGCGCTCGACGTCGGCCTCGCGGCCGGGCTCCGGACGCACGAAGACGCGCGTGATCTCCCCAGGCGCGCCGACGAGGCGCTGGGCGAACGTCAGCGGGGCGAGGACGATCGGGCTCTCGACCAGGTCGTCGATCTGATCGCGCTGGAGCAGCGTGCCCAGCGGCGCGGTCGTGCGTCGGCCGTTGGCCGAGATCTCGACCTCTTCGCCGAGCGCGAGACCGAGCTCCTGCGCGATCGGCGTCGGGACGCCGACCGCCTGCTGCTTCTCCAGATAGGCAGCCGAGAACTGTTCCGTGATACGGCTGTTGAGCCCGCGATAGTCGGCCGTCAAGCCGAGCAGCATCAGCGAACGATGCCCACGCGGACCGCCCACCACGACGCGCGACTCGAGCACCGGCGCCGCGCTGGCGACGTACTTCAGATGCGCGATCTGGCCGGCGACGTCTTGCTCCATGTGACCGCCGCGCGCGGTCACCTGGAACTTCGCGTCGCCGACCACGCTGCGCATCGTGCGATCGAACGAGCCGACGAGGCTGGCGTTCGCGACGAGCGCGGAGGTCAGCAGCGCAACGCCGATCGCGATGCCGACGACGGCGAGGGCCTCCTGGAGGAGCCGGCGGCGGACCCGAATCCACCAGAACGCTGCGATGTTCGATGGCTTCACGCGGGGGCGGTCGTGCGGAACGGCCGCACCTGGCCGTCGGCCAGCTCGAGGACTCGGTCGGCATAGTCGGCTGCGAGCGGGTCGTGGGTCACGAGGATCGTCGCGACCCCTCGGTCGTGGCTCTGATCGCGCAGGAGCTGCAGCACGTCTTCGCTGCGTCTGCGGTCGAGGTTGCCGGTCGGCTCGTCGGCGAGGACGACCGCCGGCTCGATCGCGAGCGCGCGAGCGATCATCACGCGTTGACGCTCGCCTCCGGACAGCTCGTGCTCACGGTGATGCAGGCGGTCGCCGAGTCCGAGCTCCACCAGGAGCCCTCTGACCCGTGACCGTGCCTCGGCGAGGCGGTACCGCCCGAGCAACTTGAAGGCGGCGTTGTCGAGTGCGGTACCCGCGACGAACTCGGGTGTCTGCGGGATGAAGCCGACCTCGGTCAAACGGTAGGCGTCGGCCTCGCGCTCGCGCAACGTCGTGATCTCCCGACCACGAACCTGCACTGATCCCTCGTCCGGCGTCAGCAACGCGGCGACGATGTTGAGCAACGTCGTCTTGCCGGAGCCGCTCGGCCCGTAGAGCGCGACGAGCTCGCCGGCGGCGACGTCGAGCGTGACGCCGTCGAGCGGACGGACGTCTTCGTCGTCGAGCGATGCGAACTGCTTCGCGACTCCGCTGATCTCGACCATTGCGGTCATCGGCGCCGATCCTCGTGCAGCCGCGCGACGCGGTGTTGAGAGTCCTCGACGGGGCGAAGCGTGCCGCCAGAGATGAGGTACGTCTCGTGCGCGAACGCTGCGGTCGGCAGCGCCGAGGACACGAGCAGCACGGCGGCACCGATGTCCTGCGCCAGTCGGCTGAGGCGCGTCAGGAAATCGGCCTCATCGAGTGGATCGAGGTTCTTGGTCAGGTCGTCGACGAGCAGCAGCTGCGGCCGGCGCGCTACTGCGTGCGCGAGACTCACGTGGGCGCGCTCGAGATCTCCGAGGCTGCGCCACGTCGTGTCGGCAGCGTGGCCGACGTCGAGCCGTCTGAGCGTGGCGCGGGCCTCCTTGAGCGCCCGTCGACGACCGGCGCGATGCGCGATCGGGAGCGCGACGTAGTCGAGGACCCTCAGTTCGCCAGCTTCCGTCCCGTCCGTGTCGGCCACCCCGATTGCTCCGAGGCGGACGGCGCCGCGGGCGGTCGGTGACATCGCGCCCAGATCGTCACCGGCGACTCGCACGACGCCAGCATCCGGCCGCTCCAGACCGCTCGCGATGCGAAGCAGGGTGGTCTTCCCCGAACGGGCACGACCCCAGACGACTACGAAATCGCACCTGTGAAGCGCGAGCGAGACGTCCTTCAAGAGGGGCTGCGGCACTGGACCGCGCTGCAGAACGCGGGTGATTCCAGACAGTTCCAGAAGCGGCGTGGTGTCGAGCCGGGCCTCCGCTCTCGCGCCGCTGCGGTCGCGCCGGTGCGCGACGTGCTCGGTTCCACCAGCTGCCACGATCGCAAAGCCCCTCCGACCTCGACGCCCCTCGCCGCGGACCGTACACCATCCGGCACGAGCTGAATCTCAGTTGGCGACGGCGATGCGGCTCGCGCGCATGCGCGATGCCGGTCTGCGGCGGGGTTGTGACGGCTGTTGTCGGCCGCGAACAGCAGCCAAAGTAGTTGCGCATCGAACTGCTCCGAGCCCCGAGCTCCTTGGCCAGCTGTGGGATCGGCCGGCCTGCTGCTGCGCAGCAGGCGCACGGCCTCGGCTGTGAACGGCCCGATTGCACAGCCGTCGGATGCTCACCGAAGGGGGAGTTCCATCGGCTTCGCTCAACGAATCGCCGGACATGGTTCGTTCGGACGAGCGCTGGAGGCGCCCGCCCAAAACCTGGTGACCACCCGATGGCACTTCCGGATCCGATTCCGAAGTGCTCAGCTCGGCTCAGTTGCGGCTGCGTCCGCATAGCTGTCCGCAGACGCGCTGTGGAGTGTCGAAGGCGACGTCGCCGTCAGCTTCCGCAGGGCTCGCTGCCGGCGTCTCGCGGGACGTTTGTAGCGATCATCCGCTTCTCGCCGGCCAGCGTGAACTGGATCGCAGTCGGCAACGCTCTCTGACGAGGGCTCCGAAGCGCGTACACATTTCCTTGGACGTCGAGCGGAGCGCTGGTGCCATCAGCAAACCCAACCTTGGCGTCAACGACTCCGTCCGGCAGAATTCCGAAAACCTCGACCTGGTCGTGAGGCAATCCAGGGGCGCACACAATCGCTTCGGCGTTGTCGCCGCTGAGAGCGCTCTCGACATCGACGCACCCACCCTCGATGCGGGTCGAGCTCTGGAGGCAGACCATCCCATTCGCGGGCAGCAGGTGCATCGCAGCGCCGTCAGGACTAAAGCGTGCGAACCGCGCAAACTCAGGATTCGCTCCGAACCGAGCACTGAAGAAGTCCGCTTCGGTCCGGTCCCGCGGCTTTGCCGGTAAACGAAACACGTCGAAGGCGTCCGCAATCTCAGCCGAAACGCCACCAACCTCAGCACGCGCTCCCGGGGCGGCGGTCGCATCCCGGCTGCCGCCCACAGCTTCAGTTTTCACAGCCGTCGCCGGCACCACAGGGACGACGTCATCGCTGGAGTCCGCCGCAACCGCATACGAGACACCACCCACCACCAGCAACAACGTCACGAGTCCAGCAGCGACACGTCCCAACAAGGTTATGTTTCGTCTCGGAGTTCTCATGCGCACGCGATGTTCTGGTAGTAGGCGGTTCCGTAAATAGTATGGGTTCCGTCGCTGTCATTGCCGGCCCGGAAGTGGATGTTCGAGGAACTCCCACCTTCACACTGAACCCAGTTGACAAACTCATACATCGAGTTCGCAACTCTGTTTCGGCAACGACGGCTCACCGTTATCGAATCAGCCCAATTGGTAACTCTCTCGCAGACCTGGATGCCGGGATCCCCGGGGTAGTAGGCGTCGTTGACGTTCGCCTGCAAGAAGTCATAGATCCCGACCGCGGGGCAGGACGTATGCGGCGCAACTCTCTGGTTGCAATACGTTATCGCATGGCTCTCTGCTGGGTTGGCAATTCCCCAAAGTGCGATCAGGCTGAGACTGATCAGCAAGAGAGGTGTGAAGCGCACAAACCAACCGGACCGCCCAACGCCAAGTTTCGCGAAGCCAGCTTGCGACATAAGAGCCGCCACCTCCCGTGATCGAAATGCTCGTATGGGAAACCCTAACGTGCCCATTCAGGGCTTACCAGCGACAACCGTTCATATGTGTTCAGAGCTCGCATTCTCGCGCGCACTGCGGCTCTATTGCCCGCGAATCCACATAGCTTGGAGATGACAACCATGGTCCGACGCCAGCGAACGGCCGAGTGGCGCGTGGCGCCACTCGGCGTTTCACAGGACTCTGGCTGCGGCCGGAAATTCCAAGCGGACATGGCTGCCACACGGGACGACGGGCGGGACCGCCACGCGGACGCGGATCCGCCAGAACGCTGCGATGTCCGAGCGCCTCGCGCGGGTGCGGTCGTGCGGGCGGATCGTGGGTCATGAGATCGTCGCGACCGCACGATCGTCAGTCGGCGTCGGCGACGCGGCTCGCGCACATGCGCGTAGTGTCGGTCCGCCCCGGCGTTGTGACAGCTGCTGTCAGTCCTCAAACAGCAGCCAAAGTAGTGGCGCAACGACGGGCGCGATCTGCAACAGTGGTCTTAAGCCGTCGCGGGCGAACGTGCGATGGTCGAGGGCGGGGCGCCTACACCTACAGGGAGGACGAGGTGAACAGCACCTTGAAGAGGCGACTGCGGGCGCTGTCGGTTGGTGTCATCGCGGCGCTGGGCGCGGGTGGCTTTTCGGCCGTCGTTGCGAATCCGGCGCAGGCGTACAGTCAGGTCTACTGCGGCGGCTATGTCGCCGCGCTCGACTACTGCCCCTCAAGCGGACTCCACTCCTGGTACTACAACCAGGCTGGAACGAACTCCGGCCAGACGGTTTGTGTGTACATGTGGAACGCGGTCAAGAACGTTGTCCGCGGCAACCAGCTGCCGTGCGACTACATACAGGTCAGCCAGACGTTCAACAGAACCAGCGATCAGTGGTACAACGCGCGGGTCTACAACGGCACCTACGGCGTGGCGATCCCGATTGCCGGCTACGCGGTCGCGTGAGGGAGAAGATCGTGAATCGAAAGAGAGCCATCGTCGCCGTCACGGCTGTCATCGTCGGAGCGAGCAGCGTTGCGGCGATTGCCGCGACGTCAAAGGATGAGCCGGTGCGGCCGGCCGTTGTCGAGACGCCGGTGACCGCAGCCGAGCCCGAGGCCACCGCAAGGTTCGGCTTCCTCAGCAAGGCGCGGACCGCGGCCGACACGATCCCCCAGGAGAAGGCCGCGCTCATCCGCGAGAACATCCCGTACGGGGCCAACCTGAGGCTGTCCAAGCGAATCGCCACCCACGGCGACACGGCCGTGTACGCCGTCCCGGGACGCGGGTTCATCTGCACCGTGGTCCCGAACGCCGATGGCGCGACCTCTGGCTGCAAGCCGACCGAAGCGATCGCGCGCGGCAACGGCATCGGGCCCGCGCTCATCCACTCCGCGAAGACCGATGCCGTCTACGCCGTCGTCCCGGACGGCGTCTCAACGATCCACCTCGAGCTGAAGTCCGGAGCGACACAGAGCGTCGACGTCCAGGACGGCGGCTACTACGTCGAGGTCCCCACGTCGGACCCGCCGCGAGTCGTGTCCTACGACGACCCGACCGGCGCCAGAATCGTGCAGCAGGTTCCGATCCCGCCGGACGTGTCGTTCGGCGCCGAGCGCTAGACGCGCGTCCAGACTGTCAGACCACCGGAGGAGGCGGGAGCGTTGCAGGAGGAGCGCATCGCTTCCGCTTCACCGGATCAATAGGAGGAACATGACGCTCAAGAGGAACGTCCTGCGCATGTGCGCCGCGCTTGTCGCGGCCATGACGATCGGCGCGATCGCCAGCTCAACCGCCGGCGCGGTGAGCTGGTACAACTACTGCGGATGGCAGGTCGCGGCCAATTCGGCCTGCTCGGACTCGCGCTCGGGCTACCTGATTGCTAACACTGCAAGCTATCCCGGCAGCGGCGACGTCGGTGTGTGCGAGAGAGTGGTTGCCGCCGAGAGCGGCAGTCAGTTGAGCCGCCGCTGCGATAACCGAATCGTTGGCAGCGGCACCGACCTCAACGGTTACGGCTTGATCTGGAAGACCGCGACGGTCGGCAACGACTCCAACTACAAGCACACGATCGACGGCACGGCCTACATTCCGTGAGCCGCGCAACCGTCAATCACCATCCTGGAGGGATCACGTGAAGCGCAAGACCTACGCGCTCCTGGTCGCCGCGCTCGCACTGCTCGCCGCGGCAGCCACCGGCACCGCGTTTGCCGTCGGCGCCGTCGGCGGGGGCGACAGCGACCAGGAACCTGCCGTCATCCTTACCGAACCGACGCCGGCCGAGGCGTTCGCGCAGAAGTTCAAGGAGCAGCTCTCCGTCACCGCCGGCAAACCGAACGGAATCGAGGCTGGCAGAGTCGGGATCACGTCTCGCGTGCGCGGCGCCAACCCCGACGGCGCGCGCCTGGCGCGCAACTCGCCCAACGGCGGCGGCATCTTCGTGCTTCCGGCCGACGAGGGCGTCTGCATCGCGAGCGACTCCGGCGTCGAGGAAGGCTGCTACGAGGAGGCAACCGTTAGCGCCTCGTCGGTCATATGCGCCCCGGGCCTCCCCGGCGATCAGGTCGAGGTCTTCGGCGTCGCACCAGACGGGATCGACAAGCTCACCGTCGTGCTCGCCGACGGAAGCGAGCGGACCATCGCAGTCGAGCGCAACGTGTTCGTCTACCGCGCCTCCAAGGAAGCGCCGCGGCCCCTCGAGGTCGCGTGGACCACCGCCGCAGGCGAGCGTCGCGCTGTTCCCGCGCACGTGCCCGAGGACTTCCGCGACGGCCGCTGCGCCAACCCCGCAGACCCCACCCCGTAGCTCCACCCATCGAAGGTCCGCTTCGGCCTTTCGGGGCGCGCGATCCCCCTCGATCGCGCGCCCTGGGCCGGAGCTCCGTCGCGATCGAGGAGATGAACGTGCAGAAGAGGAAGATGGGAGCGCTGGTGGCGCTCGCCGCGGTGCTGGCGTCGCTGTGGCTCGTCACCGCAGCGTCGGCGACCTCCGAGGTCTTCTGGCCCGGAGACGTCGCTACTGGCGCGGCGAGAATAGGCCACCTCCACACGCTGACGCAGGTGTCGACGCGGAATCTTCAGGAGGCGGGCAACACCTGTCCGGGCGTTCAGGATGCCAACCACGTGCTGGTGAATCTGAAGTGCGGGAACCAGGGCGATCAGGTCGTCACGCAGCTGTCACTGTGCGGCTGCAACATACGTTACGGCTACGCGGAGCCGTCCTACAGCTTCAAGTGGCGCGCGCGCGAGGACTTCTAGGGGGACGCATGAGACTGACCAGGATGAGTGCGCTCGCGACCGCGGGCGCACTGCTCGCACTCGCTGGCGGAACCGCCGCCGTCGTGGCGTCGGTCAGCGGCGCCGACAGCGACGATCAGCCGACCCAGTCGACCGCCCGCGCGACAAGCACCGCGCCGCCGGCGTTCCTGAGGTCTGTCCTCGAGCGCAAGGAAGGGGTGCTGGCGGACTTCGCGCTCGAGCCGGCCAAGGCCCAGGCGTACACGCTGGGCTCCAACGACGCGATGGTCTGGATCGTGCCCGGCAAGGACGGATCGGCGTGCCTGTTCGACGAGGAGGCCGCGTCGGTCTGCGCGCCCGCCGAGCAACTCGCCAGCAGAGGCATCGTGCTGATAACGCCGCCGCTGCCCCCGCGCGAGTACGGGCCCGCCCTCGCCGAGGCGCAGAGAGCTGGGCTGACGGGCGAGAAGCTTCGCGAGGCCGTCCCCGAGAAGCTGGCGGACGTCCCGAACCAGTCCGGTCCGGCGACCTACTTCGGCTACGCACCGCCGAACACTGAGAGCGTCAGACTGCTCGACGCCAACGGCAAGACGCTCGCGCAAGCGAAGCCCACTGAGCGGGTCTAAGTCAAGTCCCGGGAAGTGGTGTAGGAGTTTGGGGCTCGTGTCGTCGGTGATGCGGTGGGCTGCTCAGGCCGCTTGGAGCTCGGGGACCTCCTCGGCGAGGTGTTCGGGCGCGGGGCGGGGT
>Ga0164243_10009017_pt1 | contig 14595 bp, 13 predicted proteins | sample OricompcompostOP_FD_108781 | JGI IMG/M metagenome (GOLD analysis project Ga0164243, IMG submission 108781) | Organic Plus compost microbial communities from Emeryville, California, USA - Original compost - Organic plus compost (OP) | ecosystem: Engineered > Solid waste > Mixed feedstock >... | reverse complement strand
ATCATTCCAGCTTTAGAGGCGGCATAGTTCGCTTGCCCGGCCTGGCCGAGGAGACCAGAAACAGAGCTGATATTCACGATACGGCCCCAACGTGCCTTCATCATGCCCCGCAGTGCTGCCCGGGTGCAGAGGAACGCAGAGCGCAGGTTTGTGTCAATGACTTGCTCGAAATCGGCCAGAGACATCTGTAAGACGAGCTTATCATTGGTGGTACCTGCATTGTTTACAAGGATGGCAATAGGACCGAGTTCTTTCTGTGCCGTATTAAAGAGACGAAGAACATCCTCTTCCTGGCTGACATCTGCCTGTACGGTAATACAACGGCGTCCGAGTGCTTCAATGCTGGCCTTTGTTTCCTCTGCGGCCTGTGCCTTGCTGCGATAGTTCACGACGATATCTGCACCGGCTTTTGCTAGGTGAAGCGCTGTTGCACGTCCAATGCCCTGACCGCTTCCTGTTACCAGGGCGATTTTTCCTGCAAGTGGTAGTTCTTGTTCATTTCCCATGCTAGTTTATCCTCTGGTTTTTTTTATGTTGTCCTGGTATTGCAGGGGTAACTTAAACAAGTGTAACATTAAACCGCACTGACTTCCATCCCTTTTCCTTGAAAAGAGAAAGAGGGCGCAGGACTTTTCTTTGTCCTTTGCGCTCTCTTGTATTGTGGTCAGAGGAGATTTGCAGTCCTTGAAGTGTGTCGGGAGCGTTATGCCTTGCTCTTTTTAGCGGTGTTGCGCTCTTTGGTTTCCCCGGGCGTGTTGACAAAGACAGCCTGACGCTGCTCCTCAGAGAGGTTGGCCTTTTCAAGATCGAGCAGGCTGCTATCAGAAAGGAGTGGCGACAGCGCCGACTCTGTATCCCCCGGGGTCTCGTCATATTCGGTGAGATCGGGAAGCAGGTCGTTCTGCAAGGGTGAAAGCTGTTTCACGATGGGAGCCTGTTCGGTGCTTTTCGGCTCGGGCTCTGTTGCTTGCTGCTGCTCTTCTGGCTCAACGGCTGCGGGCAGGCCTGTAATAGGATCAAGTGGAGTAGCGGCGTTCAGAAGCGCTTCAAGCTCTTTGACAATATCAAAGTTTTCGGCATCCTCTGCGGATTGTGCTTCGTTGCGATCTTCTGAGGATGAGGGTGCTGGGGTTGGCTCCGGGGCAGACTTTTTCTGCTCTTCTTTCGTAACGGACTGTCCGAGGTCAGAAGAGGGAAGTGCTGATTGCGGGATTGGTGTATTGAGCGCGGGCGTTTTCTGTGAAGGCGTGACACTGGTCAGCTTCTGGGAAGGACGAACAGCTTTGATCCCGGTGAGGGTGGTGCCGTTCTCCTCATCCTCATCCAGCAGTTCTGAAAGCGTATGCTCGTCATAAATAGCGCTCTGAAGCTGTTCCCGCGACAGATTACGTGCCTGGAGCAGGTTTGCCCCGCGCAGGTCGGCCTTATACAGATCGGTGGTCAAGAAGTTCGCTTTCACCAGCTTTGCACCACGGAGATCCGCATAGGTCAGGTTGGCCCCGGAAAGGTCTGCGCCAGAAAGGTCCGCGTTTTCAAGCCGTGCACATGAGAGGTCGGCCATAAAGAATTTTGTTTCGGTAAGCTTCGTATCTCGTAGATCGCAATGCCCAAGATAGCGCGAACTGAGGTCTCTTTGAGAGAGGTTCGCACCGCGCAGGGCGATAGGCGGTATGCGTGGTTCAGGCTTTTCTGTGCGGGCTGTATCCTTCACAGGAAGTGGCACATCCTCGATACGAGGAATGCGTCCCATTTCATATTCTGCTCGGGCCTGGGTGATTGCCTTTTCAAATCTGGCCTGTAGCTGTTTTTTCGTTACCTCGTTCTCTTTTTGTTGCAGGTGCCACTCTTCCTGTATACGCTGTGTACGCGTCAGGACGGTTCGCTCAAGCTCTGCAAAAAGCTGCTGATGCTTTTCCTGCCATTGCTGGATACGAGCCTCTTGTGCATCTTTCCAACTTTGCTGTTGTGCCTGAATATTATCCGCTGTCCGTTGGAAGAGCTTGTATGCAGCGGCAAGAACCACAAGGTTCACTACGAGAACGATTCCCCCAACTATCACCATTTCCATGCTATCGCTCCATTTTTGCTTACTAAAGGATGTACTTTCTTCAGGATTTCTGTCATTTTGTGCTAGTTCTTCATATTGGTTATTGAGCTGTTCTGGCTACCGCCCTCGTGAAAGAGAGATGGGTTACGGGGCGACGTTGGAAAATAGTATATCATTCTGTGTCATTATTCTGTATATCATCTCGCTGCCAGTTTTTCAGGATTCCTGTCTCACGATGGCCTCCATCTGGCGCTCTCCTGTGTGTTTTCCCTCCTCTTCATGAGCAACAGAGCACTGGCGCTCAACATGCTTTCAGACCTTCTCTCTTTCTGGTCGGCGGTCAACAATGTGCAGGCAAACCAGCGTACCGAATTGATTGGATAAAGCGGGCATACGATGCGAAAAAACTAAAACCATATTATAATAAACCTGTCTGAAATACCGAATGGGGAATCCCTTTTCGGTACTATTGGTATACGTTGAAAAATCCGCGAAGGGATAAAGAATATATGATGCAGTACGATCATCCTGTCCCGACCTCTTTTCTGCTTGACGAGGAACACCGCTCGTTGATCCTGACATGGAGTGATGAGCATGAAAGTATCCATAGCTGGGAGAAGTTGCGCTGGGCCTGTCCATGCGCCTGGTGTGCCGGTGAGGGTGGACAGCCGGGAATGCTTCAGAGTCGCCAGAGTTTGAGTGAGGAAGAGACTACGCTGGTTAATCTGGAGCCAGTGGGACGCTATGGGCTGACTCCGGTTTGGGCTGATGGGCACCGCACAGGGATCTTTACCTACGAGAAGTTGCGGTCGATGTGCGAATGTGACGAATGTCAGAAGAAGACGGCCAAAAAGTAGCGCTTCGTTATGAGTGCCTGTGCCAATGCGTTTTACAATCACAGACCCGGTATATATCTCTTGAGGGAGAATGCCCGGCGTTTCTCCCTTTGTAAAGAGGAAGCATTGTTGTACTGAAATAGAGAATCATTCGCATCTATTGGAGGGAAACTGTGGCAACGCAAGGAAAGCCAACTCCACCAAACAATCTGGCTTCGCGCAGGCGATCTTTTTCTGCTACCGGCTTACTGATCCGTCTTCTTATAGCGCTGGTGATCGGTGGTATTTTTGCTCTTGTGCTCTTTGGTTCGGCGGCGGTCTCTCATTAGTAGAGGGAGCAATGAACGAATGTCGGATAGACAGGAGTTTTGGTTCCGCTGTTGGAGCCATTGTATACGTCAATAAGTGTATCGACAGGAGGCATCTATTCCTGTCGATGCGCTTGCCAGGTGGAAGGGCGGTGTAAGGTGTACCTCTTCCTTTTTTCTCTCCATATGCAGTCCTATCAGGCTAAAGGGATGACAGGAAACCGCTTCTGTGGCATACAATGATACTCAGGGATTGTGAAGCCCTGTTTTGAGAAAAAGAGACCAGACAATCCACGCTACTTGTGGCGTTTCCAGTGGTGTGAAAGGAGTGAAATAGAGAACGTGGGTTTTGCGGATACGTTTGTCACGGAGGATATTCAGCAGTTACGGCGTCGTTTGCTTTTCCATCCCCTCTGGCAACAGATAGAGGATGGCACGCTTGACGTAGAGCGGCTGCGGCTTTTCGCGCTTCAAGATTGGTGGCTTGTGCGGGAGGCCTATCGTCTCGATGCGCTGGCGATTGCCTCTGCCCCCGATTTAGAGCTTCAGGAGATGTTGATTCAGAAGCTTCTGCCTAAAGTTGGTGGTTATACCCTGTTGCTGCGGTTTGGCGAAGCAATCGGGCTCACGCGCAAGGATTTTGAGCAGGTTGAGCCTCTGGCTGGCTGTATGGCATTGACCAATTTCTTCTACTGGATGCTTGCCTATGGCTCAGCCGCTGAGAAGCTAGCGGCGGTGAGCGCGAGTGAGGATATCTTTGTCCAGATTTGTGCTCGAATTGGTCCTGCTTTGATGCGCCACTATGGTTTGACGGCGGATGATGTCGCATTCTTTACGGTGCATGATGAGATCGGGAAGCAGGTCACGCCGATTGATGATGTCCTGCTCGGTCGTTTCAAGACGCCAGAGGAGCGGCGTGAAGTGGTACGAGCTGTACGCCTCAGTCATGAATATGAATTGATGTTCTACGATACCGTGCTTGCAACGCCGGTCACGCAGAAAGGGTAGCAATGGACGTAAAAGAGACGGCCTGGCTGCATTTAGAGCGTGTGTATGACATTCTACTTGCCACCTACGGTGAACCGCCCTGGCGACCCGATATGGATCCGTTAGGAGGGCTAATCGGCACGATTCTTTCACAGCATACCTCGGATATCAATTCAGGGCGTGCCTATCGCCAACTGGTCGAGAAGTTTCCGACCTGGGAACAGGTGCGTGACGCTCCAACCTATGAGGTTGCTGACGCAATACGATGTGGTGGCCTGGCGAATGTGAAAGCGCCTCGCATTCAAAATGCCCTGCATACAATCGGGGAATGGCAGGAGGCAAAAGGGGGAACGAAGCCGCTGTCTGTGTTTCTGCGGGATGAGCTGTTACAGCAACCGTATGAGGATGCCTGGCGGTATTTGCAGAAAATTCCCGGGGTTGGCCCTAAAACAGCAGCCTGTGTTATGCTGTTTAATCTGGGATTGCCTCTGATGCCGGTGGACACGCATCTACATCGCCTGACACGACGGCTCGGCTTTATTGGGCCAAAGGTAAGCGCCAATCAGGCACACCTTATTTTCTTAAAAGTGTTGCCGCCTGAATGGGCGCATACCTTTCATGTTGATCTGATCCAGCATGGTCGCACGATTTGTCATGCCCAGCGGCCAAAGTGCTCTTCGTGCCCGCTCTATGCCGAATGCGCTCACGTCGGAAGTGTCGAGCCTCAGGATACGATCTTGCAGGCATAAGGGAAGCACCTGTTTCAGTCATCCGGCGGAGCTCGACGTGCACTTTGATGCAGTGCTAGAATATTCCTCTGGGAGCTGGTTTCCCGGGCTTGTGTTCTTTTTGATTCTGATTTCAGGAAGTAGAGTGAATGTACCTGGATAAACCTTTACATACGTACCTTGACGATCTGGCGTCCGGTCAGCCGACGCCGGGCGGCGGTTCTACGGCGGCGTTAAATGGAGCAATGGGAGCCGGATTGGTCTGTATGGTCGCCCGTTTGACGCTTGGAAAAAAAGCATATCTGGATGTTCAGCAAGAGATAGAAGCGCTTATTCAGCAGGCAGAGGCGCTGCGCTCTCGCTTTCAAAATCTGATACAGGCAGATATTGAGGCGTATGGTCATCTTTCTGCCAGCTTTAAACTCCCGAAAGAGACTGCCGAGGAAAAGGCCGCTCGCTCTCGGGCTATTCAGGAGCGGCTCGCTGAGGCTGCACAGGTTCCCCTTGATGTGGTTGAAAGCGCCGCAACCCTGATGTTGTATTGTTTACGCATTGCCGAGATTGGCAATAAGAATGTCTTAAGCGATGTCGCGACCGCTGCCGCTCTGGCAAGCTGTGCAGGAACCGGGGGTTCCTACATGGTGAAAATCAATCTGGACTCATTGAAAGATGCGACTCTGGTGCATCAATTGTCGGACCGGCTTCAACATGCACTGGAACGGATTGCAACAGGCAATCAACAGGTATTGAAAGTAATAGGGGAGAGAGCATAGTTAGATGACTGCAACAACAATTGATGGACGCGCTTTGGGGAAGGAAATCCGGGCCGAGTTACGAGAGGATGTGCAGCGTTTTGTAGAGGTCAAGGGACGGGCTCCGGGACTGGTGATTGTGCGTGTAGAAGGTGACCCCGCTTCCGGTGTCTACAGTAAGGCTATTTTGCGCATTGCAAAGGATCTCGGGGTTGAGGCCCGCCTGGAATTGTTGCCCGCCGATATTTCAGCGGATGAATTACACGCGGCACTGGTGCGCTTGAATCAGGATGTCACGGTGCATGGTGTGATTGTACAGATGCCCTTGCCCGCTCATCTCTCACAGAAGATGGTTGCGGAGACGCTCGCAGCAGAAAAGGACATCGATGGGATCAGCCCTTTGAATACCGGAAACCTCTTCCTGGGCTTCCCGAGTTTTGTGCCTTCTACTGCTGCTGCGGTGATGGAGATTCTTGAGCGCACCAAAACGCCCTTGCAGGGAAAGCGTGTTGTGGTCATTGGGCGCAGTAATGTTGTGGGTAAGCCGCTTTCGTTGCTCCTCTTACAGAAGAACGCCACTGTTACCGTCTGTCATTCGCGAACGACCAATCTGGTTGAGCTCACGCGTGAGGCTGATGTGCTGATTGCGGCTGTGGGTCGGCCAAATATGGTAACAGCAGAGATGGTGAAACCCGGAGCAACCGTCATCGACGTGGGTATTAATGCGCTGCCCGAAGGAGGCATTGTCGGTGACGTAGATTTCGCTTCGGTGGCCGAGGTTGCTGGTGCGGTGACGCCGACTCCCGGAGGTGTTGGCCCACTGACTAATGTGCTGCTCTTAAAACAGTGTATTGAGGCCGCATGGAGACAGATCGGCGGACGACCCAGACCCGCTGAACAGGTTTCGCAATCATCGTAGGATGAGCAAGGGATCAGGCAGAATATGGCTTCTGGCTGCTCCCTTTTTTATTGCCAGGGCTTTTATCGATCAATGACCTCACCTGGAGGAGGGGCTTGTGTCTGGACTCCATTGCAGCTCAGAGAACCGTCGCAGGTGCTCTGCTTTGGCTTCCTTGTCCGGCACATCAGGGACAAGTGACAACTGCTCCATTCTCGCTCGGCAGGACCGGGCGAGAAGCATTCTCCTTTGACGCGTGTGCCAGCTTATGCGCGATCGGCTTCTGCTGCATAGGTTGATTGTACTGCTGAGAAGAGCGTGTCAAGTATTTTGAAGAGATTTGTATTGTTTGAGAAGATGCATCTGCTGTTCTCTCTTTGGCTTGCTTGAGCTGCCATTGCAGCAGGCCCATGCCGCCCCGGCTTGAAAGTCGTGGGCTTCCTGGGCTGCTTCTTGTGAAGGAGGAAACCATGACCTCTCTACTGGTTCGACTCTGGCGCCGGCTTAAAATTGGTCCACTTCAATGGTATCTTCTCTGGTTGACGCATTCCACTTTTCTGATAGGTGTTTCTGGCGTGATTCTCAATGAGCAGGAGCAGGTGTTGCTGCTGCGTCATCGTTTCTGGAAGCCTGGTTCCTGGGGACTGCCCGGAGGCTATATGGAAGCAGGTGAGGCACTGGATGAGGCATTGATTCGTGAACTGAAGGAAGAGACCGGTTACACTATTGCCGTGGAGCGCCTGTTGAGGATGGTGAGCGGCTACAAGCTCCGTGTTGAGGTGACGTTTCTCGCTCGGCTGGTCGGCGGTGAGTTGCATCTTGATTCACGCGAAGTGTTAGAAGCTCGTTTTTTCGCTCCTGATGAGCTGCCGGCTGGACTGTTGCGTTCGCATCGGCATTTAATCGAGCAGGTAGTACAGGACCCGCAAGCCGGGCCATTTTTGGCACGTTCGAGATCAGTACAATAAATATGAGAGATGTTGAATTGTTCACTTCTTTTTTGCTACAAAGAGAAGGGGAAACGTATTTCCTGAAGAGAGAATATTCTGGCGGGAATACTGCTCACGTTTATGCCGTTTGATTCTGTAATTCGCGATTTGTCAGGGGTTTTATGCCGAAATGAAGGGCACCGGAGAAAATATACGGTTTTTACCTGATAGTATTCCAGCCTTCGGACCTTGACGAATGGCAAAAAATCGCTAAAATCTCTATAGACGATTGAAATTTTTATAAGATTTACGAGGTTTCAATGCAGATTCTTGTAGTCGGCGTCGATCATACTACCGCCTCGATCTCTTTACGGGAACGTCTCTCTTGTTCGTCTCGGCAGATTGCCCAGGTACTGCATAGTGCGCGTCAGGTGTTTCGAGAATGTGTGCTACTCTCAACCTGCAATCGGGTTGAGCTTTATGCTGTAAGTGACGATGCTGAGCGCGATCGTCCTGCCCTGTTGCGCATTCTTGCTGAACAACGTCAGGTGCCTCTGGAAGAACTGGAAGCGCATGCCTTTGTGTTTACAGGCAGAGAAGCGGCTTCTCATCTCTTTGCGGTAACCTGTGGGCTGCATTCATTGGTCCCGGGAGAGCCGCAGATTCAGGGTCAAGTAGTGGATGCACTTGAGGTTGCTCAGGGGGGAGGATTTTCGGGGCCAGTGCTCTCCGCTCTTTTTCGTGCGGCCATTACAACGGGCAAGCGGGCTCGTAGTGAAACGGGGATCAGCCGAAATGCTGCCTCGATCAGTCATGTGGCCGTGCAACTTGCGCGTCATTTATTCCCCGCTTTGACGGATGCTTCAGTCCTGCTGGTCGGTTCGGGTCAGATGAGTGAATTAGCTGCTCGTAACCTGTATGATAATGGCGCTCGTCGCCTGGTGATTGTCAATCGCACATTTGAGCGCGCTATTGACCTTGTCCAATCCCTGAATGCCTCGCACCGTTCTTTTGATGAGCTTGAAGAGGCGCTGGTTGAAGCGGATGTTGTGATCAGCTCTACTCGGGCTCCCCACGCTTTGATTACTCGGGACCTCATGCAACGGGTAATGCAGCGGCGAAACGGGCGTTCTCTTTTGTTGATTGATATCGCGCTCCCAAGAGATATAGAGCCTGATGTTGCCTCGCTCCCTGATGTGTATCTCTATAATCTGGATGACCTGCATATGGAGGTCGAGCGAGGAATCCGCTTGCGCCTGCAAGAGGTTGAGCATGTCAAGGCGATTGTGGCGGAAGAGACGCAACAATTTGAGCGCTGGTTGGCCTCTCTCAGCGTTGTGGATACTATCAGCGATCTGCGCGGTCTGGTCGATCAGGTGCGGCGGCTGGAACTGGAACGCACCTTACGGCAGCTTCCCTCTCTTTCAGAGCGCGAGATTGCTGCTGTCCAGGAACTCACGCATAGGCTGGTGAATAAATTCTTGCATATGCCCACTCGTCGTTTAAAGGACGCTGCGGCTGATGGACAGGGGCATGTCTACGCTGAAGCGATGCGCTATTTATTTGCTCTGGAACAGGAAGATGAAAAGCATAACAATAGGAACGCGAGCAAGCAAGCTCGCAATGATACAGACCAACTGGATCATCGAGCGGCTTCGTCACCATTGGCCCACTCTTGAGATCAGGGTACAGCAGATTCATACCACGGGTGATAAAGTCACGCACTTACCGCTGACTCGTATTGGTGGCGATGGTGTTTTTGTGACCGAGATTGAACGTGCTCTGCGAGCGGGTGAAATTGATCTCGCTGTTCATAGCCTGAAGGATCTTCCGACTGCGCAGCCGGAGGGTTTGCGGGTGGTTGTAACGGGCCCGCGTGAAGATGTGCGCGATGTTCTGATCTCACGGGAACCCTTTGCCTTGAAAGATGGTCGATTGCAGGGAGGGAAAGAGCGTCCGCGCATTGGTACCTGTAGTCTGCGGCGTACTGCTCAGATTCTGCATCTATGCCCTGAGGCTGAGATAGTACCGCTCCGGGGCAATGTTGATACGCGCCTGCGGAAGCTTGAGGCGGGCGCGTATGACGCGATTCTACTGGCTTCTGCCGGGCTGCATCGTTTGCAGGCCCATCAAGCCCTGGCTGAAAAGCTTCTCTATCTGCCGGTCGAGACGCTGGTTCCGGCTCCGGGACAGGGAGCACTTGGCCTGGAAATTCGCGATGAGCCCGCCTGGTGTGACATACTTCGCCCGCTACAGGATATGACTGTTCAGGCGACGACGACCGCTGAGCGCATGTTTATGCGTCATTTGGGCGCAGGTTGTTATCTTCCCGTGGCGGCGCACGCGCTGCTCCAGAATGAGCAAATGACACTCTCTGGTCTGGTGACCAGCCTGGATGGGCGCAAGCGGATCACGGTGCAGGCGGCGCTTCCCTGGACAACGCAATCTACGATAGAGCGGGCTGAGCAACTTGGCATTCAGGTTGCTGAGCTGGCGCTGAAACAGGGTGCAGGCGAGATCATCGCCGAGGTGCAAATGGAAAGGGAGAGGTAGCATGGCTGAGATTGAAGGAAAGCGTATTCTGGTCACGCGGACGCGGGAACAGGCGTCGGTATTGTGCGAGCAACTTCGCTCGTTGGGCGCTTTTCCCATTGAGCTTCCAACGATCACGATTGTACCACCTGATGATTGGAGTGAGCTTGATACGGCGCTCCTCGGGCTGTATGAGCGCTATGATTGGGTGATCTTCACCAGTGCGAATGGCGTGAAGATCTGTATGGAGCGCTTGCGTTCCCTCGGATACGATCCGACTCAGATCAAAGCTCGGGTCGCGACTATCGGTCCGGCAACAGCGGCAGCGCTCCAGACCTATGGCGTGACTGCGAACCTTGTTCCGTCAACCTTTATTGCCGAGGGGGTAGCGGCGGCTCTCCGAGAGGATGCGCAACGGAAGGGACACTCTCTCGCTGGGCAGCGCATTTTGCTGGCCCGTGCTGCCGAGGCTCGTGAGGTATTGATCACCGAGCTTCGTGAGGCCGGCGCCATTGTCGATGTGGTTGCGGCCTATTTTACGGTCCCTGTAACCGGAAATGCTGCGGAAAGTCAGGCTGTATTTCAGATGCTGCAAACACGGCAGCTTGACCTTTTAACCTTTACCAGTTCGTCAACCGTCCGAAATTTTGTACACTGGCTCAATACCTGTACCGCCCAGGGATTACAGCAGCCAGATCTCTCGCAAGTCGCGATTGCATGTATTGGACCGATTACGGCTCAGACAGCGCGTGAACTTGGCCTGCATGTGACGATTGAGGCGCAGGAGTTCACGATACCCGGTCTGGTCGAGGCAATACTTCACTATTATGAGGATGCAAAAAATGACAGAGCAGACAACCCTATCAAATAACGATATGACCAATACAGAGACAGCTCCCGAGGCAGCGAAACCCAAAGCGAAGCAGCCTCGGCAGCTTGTCCGCTTTACTTTCTACAAACTGGATCCGCAGTGGTTGCGCTTGCCCGCTGATGTGCGCGAGCAAGGACGACAGGAGTTGCTGCGCATTTACGAAGAATATAGTCAGAAAGCGCTGATTCGCAGCTATGGCCTGTATGGCGTTCGTTCAGACTGTGATTTTATGCTCTGGACTGCGACCTATGATGTAGAGGATCTGCGCTGGTTGAGTAGCCAGATTCGACGCAGCCCGATGGGACCCTACCTGCATGAGGCGCAAGCGTTTCTGGCAATGACCAAGCGTTCTGTCTATGTCGGGAAACATGTTCGGGGCTCGCATGATCCACGGCTAGTTGTGACGCCTCGTGATGATAAATACCTGTTTGTGTACCCCTTTATCAAAACGCGCCCCTGGTATAAGCTCTCGCTTGAGGAGCGCAAACGCATGATGAATGAGCATATTCGGATGGGAGTCAAGTATCCGAATATTACCATTAACACAACCTACTCCTTTGGCATTGACGATCAGGAGTTTGTGGTTGCCTTTGAGTCGGATAGTATCGCGGACTTTCTGGATCTCGTGCAGGAGATGCGCGAATCGGAGGCCAGTCAGTATACCTTGCGTGATACGCCGATGTTCCTGTGCATCAATGAGTCTCTCCCCGAGATTCTCGATGCAATCGGGGCCTGAGAGAAGAAGAGGCTGTACGTATGGAAAAAGAGTTGAAGCACACGCGCTCGCATGCGCTCTTTCAGGAGGCGCAGCAGCTCATGCCGGGAGGCGTGAACAGTCCTGTGCGTGCGTTCCGGGGTGTCGGGGGTGAGCCCGTTTTTATTGACCATGCCGAGGGCCCCTACCTCTATGATGTGGATGGAAACCGGTACCTCGATTTTGTGCAATCCTGGGGGCCAATGATTCTCGGGTTTGGCTATCCCTCGGTGCTGCAAGCCGTGATCGAGGCCAGCAAGCGTGGGTTTAGCTTTGGCGCTCCAACCGAGGCGGAGAGTGAGCTTGCGAAGCTGGTAATGGAATTTGTGCCCTCGGTTGAGATGATTCGCTTTGTCAACTCCGGGACCGAGGCAACGATGAGTGCTTTACGGGTCGCTCGCGCTTTTACCGGTCGTAGTAAGATTGTGAAATTTACCGGCTGCTATCATGGACATGCTGATATGCTGCTGGTACAGGCCGGTTCTGGCGTAGCCACGCTCGGGTTGCCGGATAGCCCCGGAGTTCCGGCTGAAACCACTGCCAATACCCTGACCGTTCCTTACAATGATAGTGAGGCCGTAAAGGAGCTCTTTAAGCTCTATCCTGCCGAAATTGCGGCGGTGATTGTTGAGCCGGTCGCGGCCAATATGGGTCTTGTTTTGCCGCAACCCGGCTTCCTTGAGACGTTGCGTGAACTGACCAGTCAGCATGGGGCGCTCCTCATTTTTGACGAGGTAATGACTGGTTTTCGGGTTGCTCTCGGTGGCATGCAGCAGCGGGTCGGTATTCGTCCAGATCTGACCTGTTTTGGTAAGATTATTGGCGGCGGGATGCCCGTTGGTGCATATGGCGGGCGTAAGGATATTATGCAGGTAGTTGCGCCAATCGGGCCAATGTATCAGGCTGGAACCCTTTCCGGGAATCCGCTGGCTATGGCGGCTGGTATTGCGACCCTGAAAGAGCTGCGCAAGCCGGGACAGTATGAGGCGCTGGAACGGAAAAGCCTGTTGCTTGGTGAGGGGTTGGAACGTGCTTTGCGTAACACGCGTGTGGAGGCGCAAGTTGTGCGTATCGGCGCGATGTTCTGCCTGTATTTCACCTCTGAACCGGTGACCGATTATGCATCGGCCAAACGTGCGAATACAGACCGCTTTAGCCGCTACTTCTGGGAGATGTTGGCGGCTGGCTACTATCTGCCACCATCTCAATTTGAGGCTTGTTTTATCTCGCTTGCGCAAGAAGATGTGATGCTTGAAGAGGCAGCTCGAACTGCCGAACATGTACTGCGTAAGCTGGCGTAGGAGGCGCTGTTATGTCTCTTTTCCCTTCTGTTCGTTTGCGGCGAACTCGTCAGAATGAGAAGCTTCGCGCGCTGGTGCGAGAGACGCGCCTGAGCGTCGAGCAGTTGATCTATCCGCTGTTTGTGGCTGAAGGCATCAAAGAGCCACTGCCTATCGAATCGATGCCCGGCGTCAATCAGTGGCCTGTTGAGGCGCTGGATACGGTCGCGGAGCAGGTTGTACAGGCCGGGATTCCGGCAGTCTTGCTGTTCGGGATTCCCGCGCACAAGGATGAAGTGGGCTCAGAGGCCTACGCAGAACAGGGCATTATTCAACAGGCGATTCGGCGTTTGAAGGCCATTCAGCCCGAGCTACTGGTGATTACAGATGTCTGTCTCTGTGAATATACCAGTCATGGTCATTGCGGCGTGGTAAAGAATGGCACGGTTCAGAATGATGAGTCACTCGTGCTGTTGGCGCGTATGGCTGTGTCGCACGCGGAGGCCGGGGCGGATATCGTTGCACCGTCAGATATGATGGATGGGCGTGTTGAGGCACTTCGCCATGCACTCGATGAGCACGGCTTTAGCGGTTTGCCAATCATGGCCTATTCCGTGAAGTATGCTTCAGGTTTCTACGGGCCATTTCGTGAGGCGGCTGAGTCCGCGCCCCAATTTGGGGATCGGCGGTCGTACCAGATGGACCCGGCCAATGTGCGAGAGGCGCTTCGTGAGGTCGAGCTTGACGTTGCGGAGGGGGCTGATATGATCATGGTGAAGCCCGCTCTCGCCTATATGGATGTGATACGGAGAGTGCGAGAAAATTATGATCTGCCGCTGGTCGCCTATAACGTGAGTGGAGAATATTCAATGGTCAAGGCAGCGGCACAGAATGGCTGGATCGACGAGAAGCAGATTGTAATGGAGATCATGACCGGTTTGCGGCGCGCGGGCGCTGATATGATTATTACCTATCATGCACTGGATATCGCGCGCTGGTTACGGCCCTGAGAGGCTTAGCAAGAGGGTTTCAGTGAGGAACTGAGACCCTCTTTTTATGGCCTAAATACTCCAGACTCTGAACTGCTGAAAAGAAACCTCTGTCAGATGATCCTGACTGATTGCCGCCAGTGCAAATGAGCCTTCAGGGAATGCGGTATCTTTGCCCTCTGTAATCCGCTTTTTATCCACAAAAAGCTGGAAGGTAGAACCGCGTACCACCAGCGCGATCAGGTATGGGTGATGGGGCTCGTTTTTGGTCGTGGGAGGGAGCTCCTTTTCGCTGAGATTGATGGTTGGTTGGTCATTTGTGCTTTTACGCAGGATCACGAAGCTGTTCTGACAGAGCTGAACATAATAATAATTCAAGGTTGCCTTCTGCTGGCGAAAGATCACGGCTCCACAGTCCCCCGTTTCAATGGTCATCTGGACTTCAAGCGCGAAATTCGTTGTTGATAGATCGGCTGAGCAATATTGTCTGCTGTGTGGCGCAAGCTTGCGGATATGATAGGCGTCGTTCCGAAACTGGCAGTCCCCCTTGTGATTGGGTGCGGTGACGTTCTCCCACTTATTCGGCTTGTCGAGTGGGTCGATAAACAGCAGTTTCCCCATGCCGGGAAGATAGGAAGGATAGGGAAGAGCTGGCAGAGTTGTGGTAGGGGCCGAAGTCTGTTT
>Ga0164243_10009016_pt1 | contig 14595 bp, 7 predicted proteins | sample OricompcompostOP_FD_108781 | JGI IMG/M metagenome (GOLD analysis project Ga0164243, IMG submission 108781) | Organic Plus compost microbial communities from Emeryville, California, USA - Original compost - Organic plus compost (OP) | ecosystem: Engineered > Solid waste > Mixed feedstock >... | reverse complement strand
GTGCGCGGCGTGGCGCTGCATCGGCTGCGGCAGCTCACCGCGAGTGCTGAAGCACTCGAAACGGCGCTCAAAGTGTTCCGTCAGGCTGATTCGCTCAATGAGCTGCGCGCGACCTACGGCGCGCTGGCGGCGGTGCTCTCCGACATGGGCAACTGGCGCGAAGGCTACGCTCATCTGCTCAATGCACAGGAAACGTCCGAGCGCATGTTCCGGAATCAGGTCGATCAGCGCTTCGCGACCTTGAAGGTGGAGTTCGACACCGCGGCCAAGGAAAAAGAAAATATCCTGCTGATGCGCGAGAACAAGGCGAACCAGCTGGCCCTGGCGGAAGGCCAGCGTGCGCGCAATCTGCAGAGAGCGGTGATCCTTTTGACAGTGATCCTGGCGGTGTTGCTGGCCACATTGGCCTGGCATCAGTGGCGTTCCACCCGTCGCATGCGCACGCTCGCGATGACCGACGAGCTCACTGGCGTGCCGAACCGTCGCGCCGTCTTGTCACGGCTCGCGCCGCTGCTGCAGCAGGCGAATCCGCCGAGCTGTGCGATGCTGATCATCGATATCGATCACTTCAAGAGCATCAACGATCAGCATGGCCATGCGGAAGGCGACGAGGCGCTGAAGTCGGTCGCTCGCGAACTGCGCGGGCACGTGCGCGAGCCCGCTTTCATCGGCCGGCTCGGCGGTGAAGAGTTCGTGGTGGTGATTCCGGGCGCGGACTTCGACCAGGCCTATCGCCAGGCCGAGCGCTTCCGCGAAGGCGTGATGGGTATCGACACGCGACGCTGGCTGAACGATCGTCGCATTACGGTCAGCATCGGGTTGACCCTGTCGAAGCCGACCGGCGATACGCCCAGCACCATGTTGCAACGGGCGGATGCGGCGTTGTATGACGCGAAACGTGCGGGACGCAATTGCGTGAAGGCACAGCTGCCCGCGGCCGAGAGTGAGGTGCCGGCGGCGATGAAGCCGGCGCAAGTGGAATTCGCCTGACTCACAACTTAGGGGACGAGATGACGATACTGCGAAGGGGCCTGCTGGCCGCCTGTGGACTGGTGGCATTCACGGCGCTGAGCACGGCCCATGCCGATGAGGACCAGGCACTCGCGCATGCGCGTCAGCTGCTCGAGAAAGTGATTCTGATCGACGGCCACAACGATCTGCCTTGGGCCATCCGCATCGACAGCAAAGCGGCCGGCGACGTCGCCACCCATGATCTGCACGGCACCGTGCCGTTCCAGACCGATCTGAAGCGGCTGGAGCAGGGCGGCATCGGCGCGCAGTTCTGGTCTGTCTATATTCCTGGCGAGATCGGTAGCGGCTACGCGCGCACGCAGCTGGAGCAGATCGACATCGCCCGGCGCCTGATCGAGCGCTACCCCAAGTTCCAGTTCGCGACATCGGTTGCCGATATTCGCGCCGCGCATCGCCAGGGGCGCATCGCCTCCCTGCTGGGCATGGAAGGCGGCCACGCCATCGAGAACTCGTTGGGGGCCTTGCGTGCGTACTACGATCTGGGCGTGCGCTACATGACGCTCACTCACAACGTGAATCTGGACTGGGCGGATTCCGCCGCCAAGCCGCCCGAGCACGGGGGCCTCACCAAGTTCGGCGAGGAGGTCGTGCTGGAGATGAACAAGCTCGGCATGCTCGTCGATCTGTCGCACGTCTCCGACGACACGATGGACGACGCGCTGCGCGTCTCGAAAGCGCCGGTGATTTTCTCGCACTCCTCGGCGCGTGCCATCTGCGACGTGCCGCGTAACGTGCCCGATAGCATTCTGAAGCGCTTGCCCGAGAATGGCGGCGTGGTGATGGTGACGTTCGTGGCCGGGTTCATCGATCCGGAGGTCGCCAGGATCCAGGTGCCTGCGATCGCCGAAGTGGGCCGTCGCAGTCAGGGCAAGTCGGTGGAAGAGGCCGAGCGGATCGCGGAGGAGGTCATGGGCAAGCTGCAGCTGCCCAAGACCAGCATTGCCAAAGTCGCCGATCACATCGAGCACATCCGCAAGGTCGCCGGCGTGCGGCACATCGGTCTGGGCGGCGACTACGATGGCAATTCCACCTGGCCGGTCGGGCTCGAAGACGTCTCGGGCTATCCGCTGTTGTTTGCCGAGCTGATCCGCCGCGGCTGGAGCGATGAGGATCTGACGCTGCTGGCCGGTGAAAACGTGCTGCGTGCCATGGCGAAAGCCGAGGACGTGGCGCGTCAGCTCAGCAGGAAATAGTTTCCCAACTGATGTGAGTGGCGCACAGGATCGCTGGCAGTTCTGGATCGATCGGGGCGGCACGTTCACGGATGTGATCGGCCGCCGCGCGAACGGCGAGCTCGTCACTCTCAAACTGCTCTCCGAAAATCCGCAGCGTTATCCGGACGCCGCGGTTCAGGGCATTCGCGAGCTGCTGCAGCTCGCATCCGATGCACCCATTCCCGCCGAGCGCATCGATGCCGTGAAGATGGGCACGACGGTTGCGACCAATGCGCTTCTGGAGCGCAAGGGCGATCGCACCGTGCTGCTGATCACGCGCGGCTTCGCCGATGCGTTGCGCATCGCATATCAGCATCGACCCAAGCTGTTCGTACGGCATATCGAGTTGCCGTCGTTGCTGTATGAAGAGGTCGTGGAGATCGATGAGCGCGTTGCTGCCGATGGCAGCATCGTCCGTCCGCTGGATCTCGCGGCAGCCGAGCAGTCACTGCGCGATGTTTTCGCTCGTGGTGTACGAAGCTGCGCGATCGTGTTGATGCACGGCTATCGCTATCCCGAGCATGAGCTGCTGCTTGGCGAGCTCGCGCGCCAAATCGGGTTCTCGCAAGTGTCGGTCTCGCACGAAGTCAGCCCGTTGATGAAGCTGGTCTCGCGCGGTGATACGACGGTCGTGGATGCGTACTTGTCGCCGGTATTGCGGCGATATGTGGAGCAGGTGGCTTCGCAGTTGCCGGGCGTGCGATTGCAGTTCATGCAGTCCTCGGGCGGCTTGACGGATGCGCATCAGTTTCAAGGCAAGGATGCGATTCTGTCGGGGCCGGCCGGCGGCATCGTTGGAGCCGTACGCGCCGCCGGTGAGGCGGGGTTCGAGAAGATCATCGGCTTCGACATGGGCGGCACGTCTACGGACGTGGCTCATTACGCAGGCGAGTATGAGCGGGCGTTCGACACGGAAGTCGCTGGCGTACGGCTGCGCGCGCCGATCATGCAGATTCATACGGTCGCGGCGGGTGGCGGGTCGATTTGTCGCTTCGATGGCGTGAGAGTGCGAGTGGGGCCGGAATCCGCCGGCGCGGATCCAGGGCCGGCGGCATATCGTCGCGGCGGGCCGCTTACGGTCACCGATGCGAACGTGTTGCTTGGAAGGATTCAGCCGGATTTCTTCCCGGCGGTGTTCGGAAGCAGCGGGGATCTGCCGCTCGATGCCGCGGCGGTGAAGGCGAAGTTCGCGGCGTTGGCGGAGCAGGTGGCCGAATCCATCGGCGAGTCCGCTGGGGCGGTTCAATCCGCACAGGTGCCTCACGCGTCGACTCAAGCGACACAGGCGCCGCCTGACGCGCAGGCCCGAGTCGGCACGACGCACACGGCGGAGAGCATCGCTGCTGGCTGTATCCGAGTGGCCGTCGAGAACATGGCCAATGCCATCAAGAAGATCTCCGTGCAGCGAGGCCACGATGTCACTGAGTACACTCTGGTGTGCTTCGGTGGCGCGGCTGCGCAGCATGCGTGTTTGGTGGCAGACGCACTCGGCATGCAGACGGTTTACATCCATCCGCTGGCGGGTGTGTTGTCCGCGTACGGCATCGGGCTTGCTGATGTGACCGCGATGAAGCAGCAGGCCGTCGAAGCGGAGTTGGGTGATGAGGTACTGGCCGGCCTGCAACCTGCATTCGCTACGTTGGAGTTGTCGGCCCGCGACGCGCTGCTCGCGCAGGGCGTGCCGCTCGAACGCATTCGAGTCGAGCGCAAACTCGCGATCAAGTACGCAGGCACGGACAGCACGCTGCAGCTGTCGCCAGCGCCGGATGCCGAAGCCCACGCGTCTTTAGCGACGGATCAGCCAGCGGCCGCGAAACCTGCGACTGATGACGACACGCCCGCACAGCGCGGGCCGTCGCAGGGTGCAAAAAATAACTCGGCTGCTGAGGAAACAAACTCGGGGCCGAGCTCGCAGCTCGCCGCGCGCTTCTACGACGAATATCGGCAGCGTTATGGCTTCCTGATGTCCGGCCGGGCGCTGGTCATCGAATCGATCAGCGTCGAAGCGATTGGAGCGTCAGAGCAGAACGTGTCTCCGGCATCGTCGAAGGCAAAGAGCGCGGCATTACCTTCACCCATCGACTCACGCCCCGTGTACTTCGAGGGCGCCTGGCACTCAACACCGTTCTTCGAGCGCACCTCACTCCCGCCGGGCGCCAAGTTGCCCGGCCCCGCGGTCATCCGCGAGCAGAACACCACCATCGTGATCGAGCCGGGCTGGCAAGCCGAAGTCACGCCGCTGAATCATCTGGTCCTGCGTCGGGCCGAACCGCTGCGTCGTGAGCACGCCATCGGCACGCGCGCCGATCCGATCCTGCTGGAGGTATTCAACAACCTGTTCATGGCCATTGCCGAACAGATGGGCGTCACGCTCGCCAACACGGCGACCTCGGTGAACATCAAGGAGCGTCTCGACTTCTCCTGCGCGCTGTTCGACGAAGCCGGTCATCTGATCGCGAACGCGCCGCACATGCCCGTGCACTTGGGCTCGATGGGCGAGTCCGTCCAGGAGATCCTGCGGCGCCGAGCGAGCACGATGCGCCGAGGCGATGTCTTCGTTCTGAACGCGCCGTATGCCGGCGGCACCCATCTGCCGGACGTCACCGTCGTGATGCCAGTGTTCATCGAAGATTCGCAGCAGCCGACGTTCTTCGTCGCCGCGAGAGGCCATCACGCCGACATCGGTGGTTCGACACCCGGCTCGATGCCAGCAACCTCCACGATCATTGAAGAGGAAGGCGTGCTGCTCGACAACGTGCAATTGGTCGCGAACGGCAGCTTGCTCGAAGAGCAGATGCGCAAGCTCCTCACGTCCGGCAAGTATCCAGCTCGCAACGTCGAGCAGAATCTCGCCGACCTGCGCGCACAAGTCGCGGCCTGCCAGAAGGGCGCCGCCGAGCTCGAAGCGATGGTCGCGCACTTCAGCCTGCCCGTCGTGCAAGCGTACATGCAGCACGTCCAGAACAACGCCGAGGAAGCCGTGCGTCGAGTCATCGACGCGCTCCACGATGGCGAATTCACGTACGCAATGGACAACGGCGCCAGCATCAAAGTGGCAATTCGTATCGACAGCCGGACGCGCTCGGCCACCATCGACTTCACCGGCACCAGCAGCCAGCAGCCGAACAACTTCAATGCCCCCGCGCCGGTGACACGCGCGGCCGTGCTCTACGTGTTCCGAACATTGGTGGATGACGAGATCCCGATGAATGCCGGCTGCCTGAAGCCGCTGCACATCATCGTGCCAGCCGGCTCCATGCTGAATCCGCAAGCGCCCGCCGCCGTGGTCGCCGGCAATGTCGAGACCTCGCAGGTCATCACCGATTGTTTATATGGCGCGCTCGGCGTGCTGGCGGCCAGCCAGGGCACGATGAACAATTTCACGTTCGGCGATGGCCAGCATCAGTACTACGAGACCATCGCCGGCGGCTCGGGCGCGGGCCCGGATTTCGACGGCACGGATGCGGTTCAAACGCACATGACGAACTCGCGACTGACCGATCCCGAAGTCCTGGAGTGGCGCTTCCCGGTGAGACTGGACGCATTCAGCATCCGCAGAGGCTCCGGTGGGGCTGGCCGTCACAAGGGCGGCAATGGCGTCGAACGTCGCATGCGCTTTCTGAAATCGATGACGGCGAACATCCTCGCGAATCATCGCATCGTCGCGCCGTTCGGCGTGAATGGTGGACGAGCGGGGCAGGTCGGCAAGAACTGGATCGAGCGCGCCGACGGCACGGTCGAGCACTTCGGCGCGACCCATACAGCGCAGCTCGATCGAGACGATGTGTTCGTGATCCAGACACCCGGCGGGGGCGGCTTCGGCTGAGTCCATACATTGGCCGGTGCAGCTGTCGATGGTGTCGCTGATCGTAGCCACCGCATTGTTACAAAGCGCTTCTGCGCAACACGATCGAGTACAGCTTTTTCCTGCCGCGCGATTCACGCGCGCCTCGGCAATCCTCCATACGTTGCACTCCGACAACACGTCGGAACTCTTTTGGCGCAGGTTCGTTGCAGAACATTCCTGACAGAAGGACGGACAGCCATGAAGACATTGCGATGGGGGATTCTGCAAGCCCTGGGCTTGTCAGTGATCGCGGTGGGTTCGGCGATCACGCCAACCAGCGTCGAAGCGCAGGTGACCAGCGCGGTGGTGCGCGGACGAGTGTTGGCAAATGGCAACCCGGTGCCGGCGGGCGTGCAGGTGATTGCGACGAATTCGGAGACGGGCTTCACCAAGCAGGCGATCACGCAGCAGGGCGGCACGTATGCGCTGATCGGTCTGGTGCCGGGCACGTATCAGCTCCGGATCCAAGGCGAAGGTTATCAACCCACGGCGCGTGCGGTGCGCGTGTCGATCGGTCAGACCATCGATCTGGATCTGAACGCCATGGCCGAAGCCGTGGCGCTCACCGACGAAGTGGTCGTGACGGCCGAGCGGCTCGTCGACATGCGCACCTCGGAAGTCGCGACCAATATCAGCGTCGAGCAAATCGAGTCGCTGCCGCAAGGCAATCGCAACTTCCTCAACTTCGCGGCACTGGCGCCCGGCGTGCGCATCAACGATCGCGACACGGAGAAAACGTTTCAGGCCGGCGCGCTCACCGCCAATGCCGTCAACGTCTACATCGACGGCGTCAGCTACAAGAACCAGGTGATCAACGGCGGCGTGGTCGGTCAGGACTCCAGCCGCGGCAATCCGTTCCCGCAGAATGCCGTGCAGGAGTTCCGCGTGATCACGCAGAACTTCAAGGCCGAATACGAGCAGGCCTCGAGCGCCATCATCACGGCCAAAACGAAGTCGGGCACCAACGAGTTTCATGGCGACACGTTCATCTACTACCAGGACAAGAGCCTGGTGGCGCGCGACGACTTCGCCCGTCCCGGCGAGCCCAGGGCGCAGTACGAGCGCAAACAGTACGGCCTGTCCTTCGGCGGTCCCATCATCCGGGACAAGCTGCATTTCTTCGTCGCGTACGAAGGCAACGATCAGGATCGCGCCGAGCGCGTGACATTGGGCAATCCGGCGGCGCAGCCGATCTTCGGTCAGTACGAGGGCTCGTTCGTGCAGCCGTTCCGTGAAGATCTGTTCTTCGGCAAGCTCGACTTTCAGCCGACCTACAACCAGACGATGGATCTGTCGTTCAGCCTGCGTGACGAATCCGACATCAAGGACTTCAGCGGCCAGAACAGTTACGAGGCGGCGAACGACATTCAGAACGAGGTGCGCACCCTCAAGTTCGGCCACACCTACGACTCGGAGCGCTTCACCAACGAAGCGACGCTGCTGTACATGAAGTACGAGTGGCATCCGACGCCGATCAACTACGATCTGGTCGGCCGCGAGTACGTCGGCGTGATCCGCATCGGCGGCGGCGCCACCAGGCAGAGCATCGGTCAGGAGGTGTGGACCTTCAAGGACGATCTGACCTTCACCGAATTCGACTGGCTGGGCGGCCACTCGGTAAAAACCGGGCTGCGCATCAGCAAGGTCGATTACGACGTACAGAAATTCCAGAACTCCAATCCGATCTTCCGCTTCCGACCGGAGATCGGCAATTTCTCGTTCCCGGCGGAAGCGGAGTACGGCACGGGCAATCCCGACCTGTCCGGCGAGACGACGCAGTATGGCCTGTACATCCAGGACGACTGGGCGGTGACCTCCAGGCTCACGCTGAACCTGGGCGTGCGCTGGGACTATGACACCGACCTGCTCGGCAAGGACTATGTGACCCCCGCGGCGATTCGCCAGGCCGCCTCGCAGTACGTGCCGGATCGTTACTTCACCGATGGCAACGATCGTGACAGCCCCACCGATCTGATCCAGCCGCGCCTGGGTTTTTCGTTCGACATGTTCGACGACAACCGCACGGTGATCTTCGGCGGCGTCGGCCGTTACTTCGATCGGGTGCTGTACAACGAGATTCTCGACGAGCGCTTCCGCTTGCAGTGGGGCGTGCGCAAGTTCCAGTTCTCGGCGGACGGTTTGCCGCGCAACGGTCAGCCCACCATCGTGTGGAACGACGCGTATCTGAGCGTCGAGGGGCTGAATGCGTTGATCGCTTCGGGCGTTGCGCCGAATCCGGAGATCTTCCTGATCGACAGCAAGACGCGCATCCCGGAAACGATTCAAGCCAGCCTCGGCGTGCGTCAGCGTCTCGGCGACGACTGGCTCACGTCGCTCACGTTCGCGCGCAATCGAAGCCGTCATGGCTTCACATACATCTACGGCAACCGCAATCCCGATGGCTTGAACGGTCCGCTGCCGGATCTCGATTGCTGCGCGCCGGTCAGCGGCGGCTTCGGCAACATCCTGGTGTCGAGCGATGCCAAGCAGACCTGGTACAACGGGGTGTACGTGACCCTGGAAAAGGCGTACAGCGAAGCTTCGCCGTGGGGCATGACGCTCGCGTACACCTACAGCGAGGCGGAAGAAACGGGTGGCGATCTGTTCAGCCTCGACTACCCGCGCGTCTCCGATTATCCGCGCCATCCCACCAGCGGCGATGAGCGGCACCGCATCGTGATGACCGGACTGATTGCGTTGCCGTGGGACCTGAAGCTCTCCTCGACGTTGACGCTGGGCTCGGGCACGGGCTACACGATCACCGATCAATCGCGCGGCACCGGCCCGGGCGAGATCCAATATCGTTACTATACCGGCCGGCCGGCGAAGCACTCGTTCCTGATTCCGGGCGTGGACGCGTGGGGCTATCGCAGCCTGGATTTCCGGCTGGAAAAAAGCTTCGTGTTCGGCGGATCGCAGGCGCTGAGCATCGTCGGCGAGGTGTTCAACGTGTTCGATTACGAGAATTACGATCCGCGCACGTACAACGGCAACATCCCGTTCGGCGGTCAAGTCAACGAGGCCTTCGGCAAACCGACGGAACTCATTGAACCCGGGCGCCGCTTCCAGGTCGGTATGACGTATAGTTTTTGAACCTCGGGATCGGGCATCCTGCCACGACCTGGTGGCGAGGCGGCAAAGGCGTGACGTTTGCCGCTCGCCCGCCGCGGGCAGCGGCGGGGGACATGCATGTACCCAGGGACGGCACTGAGTGAGTTATCTTTTATCGTTGGATACCATGGCATTCGTACACGATGAGGTTGCATGACTCCTTCACCTGGCCCCGGCTGTTCTGGCTCGTTGCGGCGGCGCTGTTCGTAGGCGCTGCCGGCGCCGCGGAGCAGAAGCCGACCAAGCCCAAGGTGCCTGGAGTCGTGGTGGAGCGCTCGCGAGTGTTCGATCCGGAGCGTGATGGCGATCCGGTGATCAACAACCTGCAGCGCCGCACCTTCCGCTTCTTCTGGGACACGACCAACAAGCAAAATGGTCTCGCGCCCGATCGCTTCCCATCGCCGTCGTTCGCGAGCACGGCGGCGGTGGGCTTCGCGCTCACCGCTTACGTGATCGGAGCGGACCGGGGCTACGTGTCGCGTTCGCAAGCGCGCTTGCGAACGTTGCGCACCTTGAGATTTCTCTGGTCCATGCCGCAGGGGCCGGATGAAACCGGCATGGGCGGCTACAAGGGCTTCTTCTATCACTTCGTTCACATGCACAACGGCCAGCGCTTCGGCACGACGGAGCTGTCGACCGTCGACACCGCGCTGCTGCTCGGTGGCGTGCTGTTGTCGCAGAGCTATTTCGACCGGGACACCAGCTCCGAGCGCGAGATCCGCGATCTGGCGGAGAAGATCTACTCGCGCGTCGATTGGCAGTGGGCCCAGAACCGGCCGCCGACCATTGCGCTGGGCTGGCGTCCGGAGAGCGGTTTTTTGCGTTTCGACTGGCGCGGCTACAACGAAGCCATGTTGATGTACATCCTCGCGCTCGGCTCGCCCACGTATCCGATCGAGCCCGAGGCGTGGACCGAATGGATGCGCACGTACAAGGACACGTACGGCAAGTTCGAAGGGCAGGAATTCCTGTCGTTCGGCCCGCAATTCGGCCACCAGTACTCGCACGTGTGGATCGACTTCCGCGGCATCATGGACGCGTGGAATCGAGAAAAAGGCTACGACTATTTCGAGAACAGCCGGCGCGCTTCGTACGCTCAACGCGAGTACGCACGTCAGAATCCGATGCGCTGGCGTGGCTACGACAGCGAGATCTGGGGCCTGACGGCCTGCGATGGGCCGGCGGACACGGTGCAGATCTATGACAACGAGGAGCGCGGCTTCTTCACGTATGCGGCTCGCGCCACCGCGTCGGTGCATGTCGTCGACGATGGCACGATCGCGCCGACCGCATCGATCGGTTCGATCGCCTTCGCGCCGGAGATTGCGATCCCGGCGATCCGTGCGTTCCGTGCGCGCTTCGGCGAACATCTGTATCAGAAGTACGGCTTCCTGGATTCGGTCAATCCGAGCTTCACGTTCACCGACGTGCCGCTGCGCCATGGCCGGGTCATCGAAGGCATCGGCTGGGTCGCGGACGACTACCTGGGCATCGACCAGGGCCCCATCGTCGCCATGATCGAGAACTATCGCAGCGGCTTGATCTGGAGCATCATGCGGACCAATCCGCACATCCGGCGGGGATTGCAGCGGGCAGGCTTCACGGGCGGTTGGCTCGATCAGCCCGCACCTTCACAACCCAGTTCGTGAGCCATGGCATCGAGGCCAGTCGTCGCAGGGCTGAATCGTCGCGAGGCGATCGCCACGCTCTCCGGCGTGGCGCTCGCGCTCGCTGGCTGCGGCCGTTCGAGCCATCGCAAGGAGATCACGTTCTGGGGCGCGGGCCGTGAAGGCGATGTTGCGGCCGAGCTGATTCGCGGCTTCGAGCAGGAGCATCCCGACATCCGTGTGAACGTGCAGAAGATGCCGTTCACGGTCGCGCACGAGAAGCTGCTCACGGCCTATGCAGGGGAGACGTTGCCGGATCTGTGCCAGCTCGGTAACACCTGGATTCCAGAGTTCGCGGCGCTCGACGTACTGGAGCCGCTCGACAGCTACATCGCAGGCTCCAGGGAAGTGCAGCTCGACGATTACTTCGAGGGCATTCTCGCGTCGAACCGGATCGATCGGACGTTGTTCGGCCTTCCCTGGTACGTCGACACCCGCTTGCTCTACTACCGCAGCGACCTGCTGAAGCAGGCGGGCTTCGAGGAGCCGCCGCTGTCCTGGCAGCAGTGGAGCGAGATGCTGGGCGCGATCAAGCAGCTGGTCGGGCCGGATCGCTATTCGGTGTTGCTGCCCTTGAACGAATTCGAGCCGCTGCTGGTGCTGGCGCTGCAACTGCCGGAGGAGTTGCTGCGCGATGGCGGGCGTTACGGCAACTTTCGTGGGCCGGATTTCCGGAAGGCGCTCACGTTCTATGACAGTCTGTTCGAGCGCGGCTGGGCGCCGCGCATGACGAACACGCAGATCTCGAATGTGTGGGACGAGTTCGGGCGGGGCTTCTTTTCGTTCTATATCTCCGGGCCGTGGAACATCGCCGAGTTCAAGCGGCGGCTGCCGCCGGCGGTACAGAACCACTGGATGACCGCGACCATGCCGGGGCCGGACGGGCCGGGGGTGTCCAGCGCCGGGGGTTCCAGCCTGGTCGTGTTCAAGACGTCGCAGGTCAAACCGGAAGCCTGGTTGCTGGCGGAGTATTTGTCTCGACCGTCCACGCAGCAGCGATTCTACGATCTCACCGGTGACATGCCGCCGCGACGCAGTTCGTGGCAGATGCCGGCGTTGGTCGAGTCGCGTTATGCGCGCGCCTTTCTCGCGCAGCTGGATCGAGTGCGCTCGCCGCCGAAAGTGCCGGAGTGGGAGCGTATCGCGACCGAGATGCGGCTTGCCGGTGAGCGGGTGGTGCAGCACGTGCAAACCATCGATGAAGCGGTGGTCGCACTGGATCGCAAGACCGATGAGATTCTCGCCAAGCGGCGCTGGATGTTGGAACGGAACACGCTGCCAGGTGCGACATGAATCAGGCCGCCGGCATTGAAGCGCGCCTCATGCGGCGAGCGTTCGAGCCGTCGCCTCCTTGGCTGGAGGCACGATGAAGCGCTCGATGGCGGCCTGGTGGTTCGTCGGCCCGGCACTGATCGTGCTCGGGGTGTTCTTTTTCGTGCCGGTGCTCGGCGCGCTGCTGATGAGCCTGACGGATTTCGATCTGTACGCGCTCAGCGACTGGCGCAACCTGCGATTCATCGGCTTCCACAACTATGTGACCCTGCTGCAGGACCCGCTGTTCTGGAAGTCCCTGTGGAACACGTTGTACTTCGTCGTCCTTGGCGTGCCGCTGTCGATCGGCGCGTCGCTGGGCGCGGCGTTGTTGGTGAACTCCAGGCTCGGCCGCTTCCGCAGCTTCTTTCGCACGGTGTATTTCGCACCGGTCGTGACGACGCTGGTCGCCGTGGCGGTGGTGTGGCGCTACATCTTTCACACGCGCTACGGATTCTTGAACTATGGATTGAGCGGTCTGGGGATCGATCCCATCGACTGGATGGGCGATCCGCACTGGGCCATGCCGGCAATCGTCATCCTCGCGGTGTGGAAGAACTTCGGTTACAACATGATCATCCTGCTGGCGGCGCTGCAGAACATTCCCGAGGATCTCTACGAGGCGGCGCGCATCGACGGGGCGTCGAGCTGGCAGGTGTTCCGTCACATCACGCTTCCAGGCATCGCGCCGGTGCTGTTGCTGGTCAGCATCCTGACCATGACCGGCTACTTCCAGCTGTTCGCCGAGCCCTATGTGATGACTGAGGGCGGTCCGCTGCAGAGTACGCTCAGCGTGCTGTATTTCATGTACGAGGAGGGCTTCAAATGGTGGAGCCTGGGGCGCGCTTCGGCGGTGGCGTTCCTGTTGTTCGTGCTGATGTTCCTGGTGACCGCGTTTCAGTTGCGCCTCGGGCGGCAGCGAGGCGATCGATGAAACGCAAAGGGCCGACGATCCTCGTGAATCTGCTGCTCATCATCGGCGCGGTGCTGACGGCATTCCCGCTGCTGTGGATGGTGTCCGTGTCGTTCATGCCGACCGGCGCGGCCAGCACGTATCCGCCGCCGCTGCTGCCGGCGGAGCCGACGCTCGACAACTATCGGCAGCTGTTCGCGAACCACAACGCGGGCCGATACATGCTCAACAGCGCCATCGTCGCGAGCCTGGCAACGGTGATTGCGCTGGTGCTGAACACGATGGCGGGCTATGCGTTCGCCAAGCTTCGGTTCAAGGGCCGCGAGCGGATTTTCCAGACGCTGCTCGGCGCGCTGGTGATTCCGGCGCAGGTCACGATGATCCCGCTGTTTGCGCTGGTGAAGGAGATGGGGCTGATCAGTACCTACGGCGGCGTGATCGTGCCGGCGATGGCGAGCGTCTTCGGCATCTTCCTGATTCGACAGTATGCGTTGTCACTGCCCGATGAGCTGCTCGAGGCGGCGAGAATCGACGGCGCGAGCGAGGCAAGGATTTTCTGGTCGCTGGTCGTGCCGTTGCTGCAACCCATTCTCGTGACGCTCGCGATCCTCACGTTCCTCGCGACCTGGAACGATTTCATGTGGCCGCTCATCGTGCTCACCGATCAGAAGCTGCATACGCTGCCGGTTGCGCTGGCGGGCCTGTCGCGCGAGCACGTGCAGGACAATGAATTGATGATGGCGGGCGCGGTTATCACCGTGTTGCCGGTGCTGGCCTTGTTCCTGGCACTCCAGCGGTATTACATCGCCGGCATCCTCGCGGGGAGCGTGAAGGGATGAAGATGCTGGTCTGGTCCTTGCTGATACTGCCGGTGCTTGCGTTGGCCGCGGAGCAGGCTCCGCAGCTGGAGGTCCGTTATATGGACGAGATGGAAAACGCCAGTGAATGGAACGCTCTGGCTTCCGATGGCGTGGACGCCTCCGTGCACAACGCCAGAGGCGTCGAGGGCAACGCGCTCGTGCTGGAGTTCAATCTCAACAACACCGCCGGCTACGCGGCCGCGACACGCAAGTTGCCGATGGAGCTGCCGGAGGATTACGAGATCTCCTTCTGGATGCGGGGCGAAGCCGGGCGCAACAACTTCGAGATGAAGTTCGTCGACGCCTCGGGCGATAACGTCTGGTGGTTCCGGCGCGCGAATTTTCAGGTGAGCGGCGAGTGGCAGCAGATTCGTATCAAACGTCGCCAGATCGAGTTCGCCTGGGGCCCCACGCAGGATCGCACGCTCAGATCGTTTGCAGGCATCGAGTTCGTGGTCGCCGCCGGTCAGGACGGTGGCAAGGGCAGCCTGTGGTTCGATCGACTGGCGATCAAGCCCGTGCAGAAGCCGTCGCAAGTGCCCAAGCCGATCGTGACGGCTTCGTCACAAGAAGACGGCAACGTCGCCGCGCGCGTCATCGACGGCAATGCCAAGACCGCGTGGCAAAGCGATGCGAGTGG
>Ga0164243_10009015_pt1 | contig 14597 bp, 10 predicted proteins | sample OricompcompostOP_FD_108781 | JGI IMG/M metagenome (GOLD analysis project Ga0164243, IMG submission 108781) | Organic Plus compost microbial communities from Emeryville, California, USA - Original compost - Organic plus compost (OP) | ecosystem: Engineered > Solid waste > Mixed feedstock >... | reverse complement strand
CAACTCAGCACGAGAAGAGGACGGTCATCTTTCGGCCACCGCCGCGACGTGCGACGATTCCGGTTCATGGCCGCACTGAGCGAACTTCTGCCCGCCGAGGCCGTCAGACTGGGCGTCCCGGCCGGCGACTGGCGCGAAGCGATACGGGCGGCGGGCGCGCTGCTGGCTGAAACCGGCTGCGCGACCGACGCCTACACCGACGAGATGGTCCGCAACGTCGAGGAGAACGGCCCGTACCTGGTCGTGGCTCCCGGCTTCGCCTTCGCGCACGCCAGGCCCTCAACTGCCGTGCTGCGCACCGGAATGTGCTGGGTGCGGCTGGCGCGTCCGGTGGAGTTCGGGCACGAGACGAACGACCCGGTGACCACGGTGGCCGGGCTCGCCGCCGAGGACGCGGACGCGCATCGCACCGCGATGGCCGCGCTCGCGGGACTCCTCGCGGACCCGGAGGCCGCGGCGGCGCTGGACGCCGCCGACAGCGCACCCGCGGTGCACGAACTGCTCACCGTGCCGGGCGCGTTGGAGCGCTCGGGGAACCCCGGAACCCGGAACGCCGCCGGCACGCCCGCCGCCGTACACACGATCCTCACCGTCTGCGGCAACGGCCTCGGCACCAGCCTCTTCCTCAAGAACACCCTGGAGCAGGTGCTCGACCGCTGGGGCTGGACGCGTTACGTGAACGTCGAGGCCACCGACACCGTCTCCGCGCGGGGCAAGGCGTCCGAGGCGGTCGCCGTGTTCACCTCGCGGGAGATCGCGGGCGCGCTCGGCGAGGTCGGCGTACCGGTGCGCACGGTGCACGACTTCACCAGCACGGCCGAGGTCGACGCCGTGCTCCGCGACACCTACGACGTCTGAAACGGGGGGAGTTGAGCGATGTCCTGGTTCGCGGCGGCGGCACAGTTCCTCGTACACGAGATCCTCAGCCAGCCCGCCTACCTCATCGGGCTGATCACGGCGGCGGGACTGATCGCGCTGCGCAGACCGGCCGGGCAGACCGTCGGCGGCGCCCTCAAGGCCACCATGGGCCTGCTGCTGATCAACGCGGGCGCGGGCCTGGTGACCGACGCGCTCGCACCGCTCGGCGAGATGATCAAGGGTGCTACGGGCGCGCACGGCGTCCTCCCCACCAACGAGGCCATCGTCGGCATCGCCCAGCAGCAATTCGGCGCCCGCGTCGCGTGGTTGATGATCCTCGGCTTCGTGGTGAGCCTGCTGCTGGCCCGGTTCACGCCGCTGCGCTACGTGTTCCTGACCGGGCACCACATGCTGTTCATGGCGACGCTGCTGACGATGGTGCTGGCGACGGCCGGACTGTCGCCGGTGGTCGTCGTCGCGGCGGGCGGGGTGCTGCTCGGCGTCATGCTGGTGTCGATGCCCGCGCTCGCTCACCCGTGGACCAAACGCGTCACCGGCGACAACACCATCGCCATCGGGCACTTCGGCAGCGCCGGCTACATCGCCGCGGGCGCCGCCGGGCGGCTCGTCGGCGGGCGCAGTCGCAGCACGGAGGACATGAAGCTGCCCGAGGGGCTGCGCTTCCTGCGCGACTCGATGGTCGCCACCGCGCTGTCGATGGTGCTGCTCTATCTCGTCCTCGCCGTCGCGGAGTTGGCGAGGGAGGGCAGGGCCGCGGCGTTCAAGGCGTTCGCGGCCGGCGGCGCCCAGCCTGCCACCGGCGTCGGCAACTACCTCATGAACTCGCTGATGCAGGGCCTCCAGTTCGGCATCGCGGTCGCGGTGATCCTTTTCGGGGTCCGTACGATCCTCGCCGAACTCGTGCCCGCCTTCCAGGGGATCGCGGCCCGGGTGGTGCCCGGTGCGGTGCCCGCGCTGGATGCGCCGATCGTCTTCCCGTACGCGCAGAACGCCGTCCTCGTCGGCTTCGGCGCCAGCTTCGCGGGCGGGCTGGCCGGACTCGCCCTGCTGTCCGGGGTGTTGGGCCCCGCGTTCGGGCTGGCGCTGGTGCTGCCCGGGCTGGTGCCGCACTTCTTCACCGGCGGCGCGGCGGGCGTGTACGGGAACGCGACGGGCGGCCGGCGCGGAGCCGTCGTCGGCGCGTTCGTCAACGGGCTGCTGATCACGTTCCTGCCCGCGCTGCTGCTGAAGGTGCTCGGCACGTTCGGGAAGGCGGACACGACGTTCGGGGACGCGGACTTCGGCTGGTTCGGCGCCGTCGTCGGCAACGCGGCCAAGGCCGGGCCGGTGGGCGGCCTCGTACTGATGCTGCTGACCGGTGCGCTGGTGCTGGCGGGCGCGATCGTGGTGCAGAAGCGGGCCGTCGAGCGCGGCTGGGACCCGGGCGCGCACCGGGACGCCGCACTGCCGGCGCAGCGTACGGACTCGGAGGGGCGGGCTCGTCCGGGCCCCGGTGACTCCGTCGCGGGCGGCGGCCGCGCGGGCGCACCGCCGCGGGCCAAGGTGCCGCCGCCTCCCGGCGCGCCGAAGCCGCCACCGCCGCCCGCAACGTGAGCCGCCGAACCACCGACCGCCGAACCGCCGCCGTCCACGCCCCGGTTGTTCGCGTACGCGAAAACCGCACCCGGGCGGCGACCGCACCCGGCAACGCACGAGAACGCACAAGGAGGACCGCCGTGCCGCACGCCGACCACGCACACCCCGCCGACTTCCCTGCGGGCGGCGGCGGTTCGGCCCCCGCCGAGCCGTCCGCCGGCCCGCCCGGGAGCGCGGCGGCGTCCCCGGGCGGCGACGCGGCCGCCCGGCTCGACCGGCTTCCGGCGCTGCCGTGGCACCGCCGGCTCACGGCCGTCGTCGGGATCGGCGCGTTCTTCGACCTGTACGAAATCTTCCTCGGCGGCGTGCTCGCTGCGGCGCTCGCGCAGCCTTGGCACCTCGGCCACACCGCGCAGTCGTGGGTGATCGCCTCCGGGTTCCTCGGCATGTTCGCGGGCGCCAACGTGCTGTCGGTACTGGCCGACCGGTTCGGGCGGCGCCGGATGTTCCTGGTCAACCTCGGCGCGTACTCGCTGTTCTCGCTGCTGTGCGCCGCGGCACCGGACGTGGGCTGGCTGGTGGTGCTGCGCTTCCTCGCCGGGCTGGGGCTGGGCGCCGAACTCGTCCTCGTCGACACGTATCTCGCCGAGTTCCTGCCCCGCGCCGTCCGCGGCCGCTACCTCGCCTACGCCTACACCGTCGGCTTCCTCGGCGTCCCCGCCGCCGCGCTGTTCGGCGCCCATCTCGTCGCGTCGCGCGAGGTGTTGGGCCTGGCCGGGTGGCGGTGGCTGCTCATCGGCGGCGCACTGGGCGCCGCGTTCATCCAGCTGATGCGCTCCCGGCTGCCCGAGTCGCCGCGCTGGCTGGCCGAGCAGGGGCGCACGGACGAGGCCGAGCGCACCGTACGGGACATCGAGGCGAAGGCCGGAACGGCAGCCGGAACAGTGGCGCCCGCACCGCCGGAGCCGGTACGCGGGCCCGTACCCGAGTCGCCACGCGAACCCGGGACGGCCGGCGGCGCGGCGGCCCAACCCCGGGTCCCGCTGCGGGAGTTGTTCCGCGGCCCGTACCGCCGGCGCACCGTGATGTGGTGGATCTTCCAGGTGCTCCAGACCGTCGGCTACTACGGCTTCGGCTCGCTCGCGCCCGTCGTGCTCGCCGCCAAGGGGCACGACGTCGCCGAATCGCTGACCTTCTCCGCGTTGAGCTTCAGCGGCTACCCGATCGGCTCCGCACTGTCCGTACCGCTCATCGACCGCATCGAACGCCGGACACTGATCATCGTCTCCGCGCTCGGCATCGCCGCCTTCGGGCTCGTCTTCGGCTTCGCGGCCTCCGCGCCGCTGATCGTCACCGCGGGCTTCCTGCTCACCGTCGCCAGCAACGTCTTCTCCAACGCCTTTCACGTCTACCAGACCGAAATCTTCCCGACCCGGATACGCGGCAGCGCCATCGGCATCGCCTACTCGCTGTCCCGACTCACCTCCGTGGTACTGCCGTTCGTCGCGCTGACGGTGCTGGGCGCCCTGGGCGCGACCGCCGTCTTCACCGGCTCCGCCGTGCTGATGGTGCTGCTGTGCCTCGACGTGGCGCTGCTCGGGCCGCGCAGTACGGGCCGCAGCCTGGAATCCATCTGACTCCCCGGCAGCGCGCGCAGCTCGGGCGGACCTGCGCGCTTCCCGCGCGGGCGCTGCTTCTACGCTGGTGGCCGCGCGCTCCCCGACGCCGTGGTGCGCGCCCGCGTCGTGCAAACAGCCCGGAAGCCCGGGCCTTCGGGAAAGGTACGGCATGACCACAGCGGTGATCGGGGAGGTCCTGGTCGATCTCGTGTGGCGCACGGGCTCGCAGAGCATCGTGCCCATCCCCGGCGGCAGCCCCGCCAACGTCGCGGTGGGCCTGCACCGGCTCGGCCATCCCGCGCTCTTGATGACGACCTGGGGAGACGACCCGCCCGGCGTCCTCGTACGCGAGTATCTGGACGGTACCGGCGTGGACTTCACTCGCGCCGACAGCGAATCCGGCCGCACCACCCTCGCGTTGGCCTACGTCGACCCCGAAACCGGCGCCGCCGACTACGACTTCCTCGCCGCCTGGGACCCGGCCGCGCTCGACGTACCGGACGAGGTCGACCTGCTGCACACCGGATCGCTCGCGGTCGTGGTGCGGCCCGGGGCGGAGCGCGTGCTGGAGGCGTGCCGCCGGATGCGGCACCGGCCCGGAGCGGCGGTCGCGGTGGACCTCAACGTGCGGCCCGGAGTGCAGCCCGACCGCGCCGCCTACCGGAAGGCGGTCGAGGAGCTGCTGGCGGTCACCGATGTGGTCAAGGCCAGCGACGAGGATCTGACCTGGCTCTACCCGGACCGCTCTCCCGAGCGCTCCGCACGCGAACTGCTCGCGCTGGGGCCGCGGTTGCTCGTCCTCACCCGGGGCGGCGCGGGCGCGACCGGCTTCGCCGCGCTCGGCGGGAGCGGAGCGGACGGTACTGACGGTACTGACGGCGGTGGCGGCGCCGACCGGCCGTCCGCAGTGGTCGGCGAGATCGTGGAGGTGTCGGTGCCCGCGCCCGAAGTGGACGTGGCCGACACCATCGGCGCCGGCGACGCGTTCCAGTCCTCTCTGCTGGACGGTCTGGCCTCGGGGGAGCCCGGCGGCACCCGGCGCGTCCGACTCCCCGCGGACCGCGCCGAGTTGGCGGAGCTGCTGCGCACCTGTGTGATCGCCGGCGCGCTGGCCTGCCGGCGGCCGGGCGCGCAGCCGCCGACGGCCGGCGAGATAGCCGCGGCCCGGGCCGCATAGGTCGGACAGGGCCAACGGCCGCCTGCCGGAGGCGCGTCCGGAACGTCGGGGCCCGCCCCGGAACGCGCCACAGAGGGAAGCGGCGGCCCGGCGGCTCCCTCACCCCGCGGTCCGGCGGGCTCCTTCTGGTGCCGGAGACTCCTCGGCGCCGGACCCGCTCCCGGTCGCGGCGTCCGCCGCCGGATGCGTACGCCGCGACCGGCGCTGATGCACGAGCCCGCACAGCACCGCCGCGGCCGTGACGGTCAGCGTCAGCACGAGCGAGCGTCTGCTCTCGCCGTCCAGCGCCATCCCGCCGATGATCAGCAGCAGCACCGCCAGGACGCCGATGCTCAGGTACGGGAACCCCCACATCCGCACGGCCGGCTCCTGAACGCCCTCCCGCTCCGTACGCGCCCGGCTGCGCAACTGCGTGGCCGTGATGCCGAGATAGATGACCACGGCGATCGACCCGGACGAATCCATCAGGAAGTCGAACACGGCAGTCGTCGGCAGGAAGTAGTTCGCCACGACCGTCGCCAGGCCCACGCTCGACGCCAGCAGCACGGCCCGCGCCGGCACGCCCCTCGCCGTCGTACGGGCCAGACCGCGCGGGGCCTCGGCGCGGCGGGCCAGGCTGTAGACCATGCGGGACGAGGCGTAGAGGCCGGAGTTGAGGCACGACAGCACGGCCGTCAGCACCACCACATCCATCACGGAGCCCGCGTACGGAATGCCCAGATGCTGGAGCACGGCGACGAACGGGCTCTCCGTGACCGCCGTCGCATCCCACGGTATGAGCGTGACCACGACCGCCATCGAACCGACGTAGAAGATCAGGATGCGCCACACCACGCTGCGCATGCCGGCCCGCACCGCCTCGGCGGGACGGCGGGCCTCGCCCGCGGCGACGGTGATCGCCTCGGTGCCGAAGAACGAGAAGAAGACGACCAGCGACGCCTGGACCACCGGCAGCCAGCCGTGCGGCAGAAAGCCTCCGTGGCCGGTGAGTTGGGACAGTCCGGGCGCGGGCGTGCCGGGCAGCGTGCCGAACACGGCGGCCAGACCGACGAGCAGAAACGCCACGATGGCCGCCACCTTGATCATCGCGAACCAGTACTCGAAGGTGCCGAAGGACTCCACCCGCGAGAAGTTGACCGCCATCAGACCCAGCATGATCACCAGAGCCGCCAGCCAGGTCGGTATCGACGGCAGCATCCGGTGCGCGATCGCAGCCCCCGAGACGGCCTCGAAACCGATGACCACGCACCAGTGGTAGGCGTAGAGCCAGCCCATGGACAGGCCCGCCCACGGGCCGAGTTCGCGGGCGGCGTAGCTGGAGAACGAGCCCGTCTCCGGCTGTGCGACGGCCATTTCGGCCAGCATCCGCATCACCAGGATGACCAGGCAGCCGACCACCGCGTACGCGATCAGCACCCCGGGGCCCGCCTGGCGGACGGCGGCTCCGCTGCCGACGAAGAGGCCCGCGCCGATGACCCCGCCGATCGCGATCATCGTCATCTGGTGGTTGCCGAGCGCGTGGCGCAGCCGCGGGGGAGAGGCTTCGGGGGAGTGGGTCATCACTGGCCCTTCCTGACTGTGGCGGGAACGGGACGCGAGTCGTACGACGGGAGCGCCGCCGGCGTCCGTCCTCGCCGGCGCGCTTGCGCGGAGTGTTCTTCCGGTCCCCTTCCGGTGGTTGGGCACATCGCTTGCAGCGCTGGGGCGCACCGCGGCGGGCGGACCCGGCCGCTCCGGCGCGGTACGGCGCGAGGTGAGCCCCGGCAGCGGCCGGCCTGGCGCACCGGCGAACCCTGCGGTGCCGCCGGGGAGTTGGCCACCACTGCGCCGAGCCCGCACCGGACCGCGCCGGTGTGCAAGAGTAGTTGCGGGGGCCAGTATGTTTGCAAAAGGCGTTACGTCAAGAGGTTGCTGCATCCAGGCCGGCGCACAACGGGGCGCACAACGGGCGATACCTTCGGGACCGTCGCCTTCCGGCCGCCGCCTCGGGACGGCGCCCTGAACCGCACCCCGCGCGCGACCCGTTCGCCGCGCACGCTCCGTCCGAGCACCGGCCCGACGACCGCCGCCCCAACTCCCGGAGAGAATCCCGCACATGGCATCCGCACCCCAGACCTACGACGAACTGCTCACCGCCCTCCGCGGCCGTATCACCACCCTCACTCGCTCCCAACGGCAGATCGCCGACCGGATCATGGCGGACCCGGAGGGCGTGGCCTTCATGACCGTCTCCGAACTCGCCTCCGCGGTAGGGGTCAACGAAGCGACGGTGGTCCGCTTCGCGTCCGCCCTCGGTCTCGACGGCTACCCCGGGCTGACCCGGCTCTGCCGCGACCGGCTGCGCGAGCAGGCCCAACTGCTGCGCCGCTACGACAACCTGGAGCAGCTCGGCGCCGACGGAGGCGACCTGCTGGAACGCGCCGTCGCCCTCGATCAGGCCAACATCGCCCGAAGCTTCGCCCGTATCGAACCCGCCACCTGGGACGCCGCGGTCGCCGCGCTCGCCGAAGCGCCCAGGGTGCATGTGATGGGCCTGCGCAAGAGTCACGCACCGGCCCATCTGCTGGGCTATCTGCTGCGGTTGCTGCGCGAGGACGTCGAGACCGTCGCCACCGGCGCCGGCACGCTCACCGACGATCTGCGCCGCGTACGGAAAGGGGACTGCTTCGTCGCCCTGTCCATCCACCGCTACGCGGCCGAGACCGTACGTGCCGCCGCCTGGGCGCGCTCCCGGGGCGCGCAGTGCATCGCGCTCACCGACAACGCCTCCTCTCCGCTGGCCGGCTCCGCCGAGCACGTCTTCTATCTCGACGCCGCAGGGCCGTCCGTACTGCGCTCCATGACCGCCTTCACCTCCCTCGTCCAGGCACTGGCCGCCGGGGTCGCCGCCGCCCGCGGGCACAGCGCACGCTCCACGCTGCTGCAAGAAGAGGAACTGCTCGACGAGTTCGGCGTCTACGACAGCCGCTCCCGCTGATCGACCGCCCGCCGGCAGCGCGGCCGTCGAGCGTGACCGTCGAGCACGTCCGGCCGGCTCGCGCCGCTCGCCGGTGGCCGCTCCGGCTACGCACCTCCCGTCAACTCGGCCAGCCCACTGCGCAGATGCTCCAGCGCGGTGCGTATCCAGGGCAGCGATACGGGGTCGTCGGAGGCCAGGGTCTGCCACCGCTCGTCGTCCCTCTCGCCGTACAGCAGGCTGGTCGCGACCCGGAACCGCAGGGCCTCCGGAGCGTCCCCGAACACCTCGCCCGGCAGCACCCCGATGCCGTGCCGCTCCAGCAGCGCCCGGCTCAACTCCGCGCTCTTGCCGATGCCTTGTGCCTCCAGGGCGCTCCGCAGCGGCTCGAAGTCGGGATACAGGTAGAAGCCCCCCTCCGGCGCGCGGCACCGCGCGCCGGCCGCGGCGAACTCGGCGTGCACCGCGGCCGCGACTCTCGCGTGCAGGGCGCGGGCGCGGTCGACGTGCTCCAGCACGTCCGGCGGGTCGGCGAGCACATGGGCGGCGACGGCCTGCATGGGCGCGGCGATGCCCGACCACACCTCGCTGGCTATGCCGGTCAGTTCGGCCAGCAGCGACCGTCCCCAGTCGCCCTCGGGGACGCGGGCGAAGCCGATCCGCCAGCCGCCCACCGCCATCGACTTGCTCAACCCGCTTGTGATCACGGTCCGTTCGGGAAGGTGTCGGTGCGGGCTCGGAGCGCGACCCGTGTGGCACAGCTCGGCGTAGATCTCGTCCGCGATCACCGCCAGGCCGTGCCGCTCGGCTGTTTCGCACACCGCCCGCAGCTGCTCGTCGCGGGCGACCGTGCCGGTGGGGTTGTCCGGCACGGTGAGGACGAGCGTCCGCGGATCGGCACCCTCGGCACGGGCCGCCCGCAGGGCACCGTCGAGCAGGTCCGGGTCCGGAACTCCCCCTGTGGCGGCGGGAATCGGGACGCCGATGGCGCGCTTGCCCACGAGCGCCGTCTGCGCGGCGTAGCTCACCCAGGCCGGGCGGGGCAGCACCACATCACCGGGCAGTGCGGCGAGCAGCGCGAACAGCAGCGCCTTGCTGCCGGGCGCGAAGATCACCTGCTCCGGGCGGGTCTGCGTGCCGCGTCTGCCGAACCAGCCGGCGGCCGCCTCCCGCGCTTCCGGCGAACCGGCCACCGGGGCATAGCCGTTGAGCCGCGCGGAGCGGGCGAGCGTCCGCGTCACCGACTCCGGCACGGGCAGGCCCGCTTCACCGAAGCCGAGGTGCAGCACTCGCTCGCCCGCGGCCTGCCGGGCACGCAGCGTCTCGTTGACGGCCAAGGTCGCCGAATGCAGGGTCACGGCGCCCACACTCCTCACACGGGGATCGACGTGCGAGCAATCCTACATGCAGTCGCAGGCTGTGCTGCAATTTCCCTTGCATTCGCTGTTGTGCGCGATTATCGCCGGGAGCGGGGCGCAACCGGCTTGCGCCGCACGGGAGTTGGCGCCATGCGCCCAGGGCGCCCCCGGTCCGGCTCGCGCCCGGCCCCGTGCCTGGCCCGTGCCCGGTCCCCTGCCCGGTCTGCGCTCAGCATCGACGCGGTCCGCGCCGGACCCGGCTGCGTCCCACCCACCCCGGCCGACCCCCATCCGATCCAGCACAGCCCCCCTCCACGCCCCGTCCCTTCACCTCTGTCACTCCAGATGGAAGACCTCGGTCAGCGGCGTCATCGCCTCGTCCGGGCCGCGTCCGTCCAAGTCCTCGAAGAAGCCCGCCATTTCGGCCTGCCAGCGCTCGTTGACCTCGGTGGCCGCCATGGCCTCCTGGGCGGCGGCGAAGTCCTCGGTCTCCAGGTAGCCGACCAACAGTCCGTCGTCGCGCAGGAAGAGCGAGTAGTTGCGCCAGCCGGCCGCCGACAGGGCCGCGCGCATGTCGGGCCAGACGGCGCGGTGGCGTTCGCGGTACTCCTCGATCCGGTCCGGACGTACCTTCAGCAGAAAGCAGACGCGTTGCATCGGCGGCTCCCCTCGAGCGGTGTGAACGCGGGGCGGTGGTACGGGACTCGGCGTCCCGGGCAGCGTGGGGCAGTGCTCATGAAAGGTTTCAGCAAGTGAACCGGACGCTAGGCCCGCCCGTACGAACCCGTCAACTCCCCGCCGCAGTCCGGCACTTCCGCGCCCGCAAGTCGATCTGCCACCACCCGCCCCTGGATCTCCGTCGAAGAAGTACCGGCCGTACGTCTTGACGGAGTGGCGTGCGCGGGGCATGTTTTACACGTTTCAAAACGCGGCCTCGGCCCTCGCACCCGCCCGCCTTCCGCTTCCCTCCCGCTATCTCCGCCCGCGTCCCCGACGCACGGCCCGGCCGGACCGCCCGTCACCCCGCCCAGACGAAGGGAGTCATGGTGACGTCTGTGCACCCGACGCAGGACGCCGAGGACGACGCCGGCGGCGGCGCCGTCACCCGGCAGCAGTGGAAGTGGACCGTCCTCGCCGGGATGGCGTCCTACCTGGACGCGGGCTCGATCGTGGCGCTCGGCTCCGGACTCTCGCTGTTCCAGGAGAAGTTGAAGCTGTCGGCCGGCGGGGTCGGCGCGCTCGCGGCCATCGGGCCCAACGCCATCGGCGCCGCGATCGGCGCCTTCGTCGGCGGGCGGCTCGGCGACCGGCTCGGGCGCAAGCGGATCTACCAGTACGACCTGCTGGTCTACGCGGGCGCGATTCTGCTCATCGCGTTCGCGGTCGATCCGCTGATGCTCTTCGCGGGCACCTTCCTCGTCGGCGTCGCCGTCGGCGCGGACGTGCCCACGTCGCTGGCGCTGGTCGGCGAGTTCTCCCCGGCGAAGGCGCGCGGCAAGCTGCTCGGGCTCACGCAGGTCACGTGGAATCTGGGCCCGGTGATCGTGCTGCTGCTCGCGTGGGCGGTGGCGCCGCTCGGGCTGCTGGGGATCCGCCTGATCTTCCTGCATCTGTTCGTGGTGGCGGTCGTGACGTACGCGCTGCGCCGCGGCATGGTCGAGTCCGCGGTCTGGCAGGCGGCGTCGCGGACCGGGAAGGCGGCCCGCGCCAAAGCCTCCGATCTGCTGCGCGGGCCGCACCTGCGGGCGCTGGCGTGGAGCGGCGGCATCTACCTGACGTGGAATCTGATGGCCGGCACCAACGGCATCTTCACGCCGTACATGGTCAAGACGCTCGGCGCGGGCGGCCAGGCCACGAGCGTGGCGGTGAGCTGCGGCAGCTTCGGGCTGGCGATCCTCGGCACGTTCGCGATCTACATGCGGTTCGCGGACCGCGGCCACCGGCACCGGAAGGTGATGTGGGTGACCGGCGCGGTGATGCAGGTCGTCGCGTACGGGTTGTTCGTGGTGCTGCCGTTCACGCTTCCGGTGATCGTCTGCAATGTGCTGCTGTTCGGGATCGGGCAGACCATGGCCGGCGAGGGCTTCTACAAGACGGTCAGCCAGGAGCTGTTCCCGACCGTGCTGCGGGGCACCGCGCAGGGCATCTCGTTCGGGGCGGCCCGGGTCGTGCTCGGGGTGTGGTCGTTCTTCGTGCCGGTGCTCGCGTCCACCGGTATCGGCCCGGTCGCCGCGGTGCTGACGCTGTGCATGCTGGTGTGCGGCGTGCTCGGGATCTTCATGCCGGACACCACGGGCAAGTCCCTGGAGGAGATCGAGTCCGAGCGGGCCCCCGCGCCCCGTACGCGGGAGTGCGGGTGAGCCGGGCCGCGTGACCAAGTCCCCACGGCGGAGCGGGAGTCGGCCGCCCGCCGTCGTCGTGCCGGGCGCCTCGCGGCGTCCGCGAACGAGGCAACGTTCTACGAGGAGAGACCATGTCCGCGCAGCTTCGCCGAGCCGCACAGGCCGCGCTCCGCACCCAGGAGATCGAGACTCCGTCCTGGGGGTACGGCAACTCCGGTACCCGCTTCAAGGTGTTCACCCAGCCCGGGGTGCCGCGCGACCCGTACGAGAAGGTCGCGGACGCGGCCCGCGTGCACGCCTTCACCGGCGCCGCGCCCGTGGTGTCGCTGCACATCCCCTGGGACCGGGTGGACGACTACGGCGCCCTGTCCGCGTACGCCGCGGAGCACGGCATACGCATCGGCATGATCAACGCGAACGTCTTCCAGGACGACGACTACAAGCTCGGCTCCGTCACGCACCCCGACCCGGGGGTGCGCCGCAAGGCCACGGACCACCTCCTGGAGTGCGTCGACATCATGGACGCCACCGGCTCCGACGCGCTCAAGCTGTGGTTCGCGGACGGCACCAACTACCCCGGCCAGGACGACCTTTGCGCCCGCCAGGACCGGCTGGCCGAAGCGCTGGCCGAGGTGTACGCGCGGCTCGGCGAGGAGCAGCGGCTGGTGCTGGAGTACAAGCTGTTCGAGCCGGCCTTCTACGCCACCGACGTGCCGGACTGGGGCACCTCGTACGCACACTGCCTCAAGCTCGGCGACAAGGCGCGGGTGTGCGTGGACACGGGGCACCACGCGCCGGGCACCAACATCGAGTTCATCGTGGCGTTCCTGCTGCGCGAGGGGAAGCTCGGCGCGTTCGACTTCAACTCCCGCTTCTACGCCGACGACGACCTGATGGCCGGCGCCGCCGACCCGTTCCAGCTGTTCCGGATCATGTACGAGGTGGCGCGCGGCGGCGGGCTCGAACCGGCCGCCGGCGTACGGTTCATGCTCGACCAGTGCCACAACATCGAGCCGAAGATCCCCGCGATGATCCGCTCCGTGCTCAACGTGCAGGAGGCGACGGCCAAGGCGCTGCTCGTGGACACCGACGCGCTGCGCACCGCCCAGCGCGAGGGCGACGTGCTCGCCGCCAACGCGGCGCTGATGGACGCCTACAACACGGACGTACGGCCGCTGCTGGCCGAACTGCGGGAGGACGCCGGCCTGGACCCGGACCCGGTGCGCGCCTATCTGGCCTCCGGCACCCAGGAGCGGCTGGCCGCGGAGCGGGTGGGCGGGCAGCAGGCCGGCTGGGGAGCGTAACTCCCGTACGCCCGGGGCCTGTTGGCGCCGCGGCTTCCGGGCGCCGCAACGCCCCTCCGTTCCGCACCGGCCATCCCGCACCGGCCACCCCGTACAGCACCACCGTCCGCACCGCACCGTGAGGAACCGCCATGCCGACCGGCCACCGCCCGCACCCCGCCGTCGCCGAACTGCTCGCCCGCGCCCACACGTTGGGCGCCGACCCGCGCAACACCAACTACGCGGGCGGCAACGCCTCCGCGAAGGCCGCCGACACCGATCCGGTCACCGGCCGCGACGTCGAGCTGATGTGGGTCAAGGGGTCCGGCGGCGACCTGGGCACGCTCACCGAGTCCGGGCTCGCGGTGCTGCGCCTGGACCGGCTGCGTGCGCTGACCGGCGTCTACCCGGGCGTCGAGCGCGAGGACGAGATGGTCGCCGCGCTCGACCACTGCCTGCACGGAAAGGGCCGGCTGCCCGGCGGAGAAGGCACGGCGCCCTCGATCGACACCGCCATGCACGGCCTCGTCGACGCCGCGCACGTCGACCACCTCCACCCCGACTCCGGCATCGCGCTGGCCTGCGCCGCCGACGGCGAACGGCTCACCGCCGAATGCTTCGGCGACGAAGTGCCGTGGGTGCCCTGGCGCCGGCCCGGCTTCCAGCTCGGCCTGGACGTCGCCGCCGTCAAAGACGCCAACCCCCGCGCCCGCGGCGTGATCCTCGGCGGCCACGGCATCACCGCCTGGGGCGACACCTCCGAGGAGTGCGAGCGCAACTCGCTGTGGATCATCCGCACCGCGGAGAAGTTCCTTGCGGAGCACGGCAGTTCGCGGCCCTTCGGCGACGAGCTGGACGGGTACGGCGCGCTGCCGGAGGCCGAGCGCCGCGCCCGCGCCGCCGCGCTCGCGCCCGTACTGCGCGGGCTGGTGTCCCAGGACCGGCCGCAAGTCGGGCACTTCAGCGACGACCCGGCCGTACTGGACTTCCTCGCCCACGACCAGCACCCCCGGCTGGCCGCGCTCGGCACCTCCTGCCCCGACCACTTCCTGCGCACCAAGGTCCGCCCGATGGTGCTCGATCTGCCCGCCGGCGCCCCGCTGGAGCAGGCGGTCGAGCGGCTGCGCGAGCTGCACGCCGCCTACCGCGCGGACTACACCGCCTACTACGAGCGGCACGCGGACGCCGGCTCGCCGCCGATGCGCGGCGCCGACCCGGCGATCGTGCTGGTGCCCGGCGTCGGCATGTTCAGCTACGGCAAGGACCGGCAGACCGCCCGCGTGGCAGGCGAGTTCTACCTCAACGCGATCAACGTGATGCGCGGCGCGGAAGCGGTGTCCTCGTACGCGCCGATCGAGGAGGCGGAGAAGTTCCGCATCGAGTACTGGGAGCTGGAGGAGGCCAAGCT
>Ga0164243_10009014_pt1 | contig 14597 bp, 12 predicted proteins | sample OricompcompostOP_FD_108781 | JGI IMG/M metagenome (GOLD analysis project Ga0164243, IMG submission 108781) | Organic Plus compost microbial communities from Emeryville, California, USA - Original compost - Organic plus compost (OP) | ecosystem: Engineered > Solid waste > Mixed feedstock >... | reverse complement strand
CTGTTCCCGGAGTTCCTCAAGGAGGTCCGGCCGTACGTCGGCATGATCGAGGAGATGCGTCACTACGAGCCGACCGCGGTGCGCGGCGGGGCGGCGTACCAGGGGTGAGTCAGGCCGTTCCCGGCGCGCGACCGGAGGCGGCCTCCCGTACGGCGGGCATGACGGTCTCGGCGAAGGCGTGCAGGCTGTGCTCGGCCTCCTCACGGGTGAGGTCGCCGAAGGCGAAGGTGGCCTCGAAGTAGTTGACGGGGGCGCGTTCGACCTGCTCGACGAGCAGGTCGCGGACGGTCTCGGCGGTGCCGACCAGGGCGGTGCCGGAGCGCAGCGTGTTCTCGGTGTCGGCGTAGGCGTCGCCGCGGTGGTCGCCGTTGCGGTGCCACAGCCAGGTGAGCTGCTGGCAGAAGAGCGCGCTGGCCCTGCGGTAGCGGTCGAGCGCCGCGCCGTCGCTGGGCCCGATGAGCACGGTGGCGGCGACGCCGAGGCGGGGCGGGGCGGCGTCGGGGCCGTGCGCGTCCCGCCAGGCCCGCCAGTACGTCTCGGCGGCCTCGGCGAAGCCGCCACCGTTCCAGCGGCCGACGAAGTTGACGTTGTTCGCCCCCGCCCACTCGGCGGTCCGGGTGTTGCTGGACGCGTACCACAGCGGCGGATGCGGCCGCTGGACCGGGCCGACGGACAGCTCGACGTCGTAGTCGCGCAGCAGCCGGCCCTTGTGCGTCATCCGGCCGGTCGCCAGCGCGCGGGTCACCACCTCCAGCGTCTCGGCGTACCGGGCGCGGGCCTCCTCCGGCTTGACGCCGAAGAACGCCAGCTCGTACGGGCTGACGCCGCTGCCGACGCCGACGTCGAGGCGGCCGTGGCAGAGCTGGTCGAGCGTGGCGATCTCCTCGGCGAGGCGCAGCGGCTCGTACGAGGGCAGCACGTGCACCAGCGCGCCCATCCGCATCGTCGTGGTGCGCTGGCTCAGCGCGGCGAGGAACAGGTTCGGCGACGGGCAGACCGACAGCGGCGTGCCGTGGTGCTCGGTCACGTGGTAGTGGCCGATGCCCGCGGCCTCGGCGGCGACGGCGTGGTCGAGGCGGTCGGCGAGGACCCTGCCGGGGGTGGAGGCGCCGAGGTCGAAGGAGTCGAAGATCCCGAAGGCGAAGGTCATGGGGGTGCCTTTCCTCAAGGGCGCCGCCCGGCCGCGCGGGTGGGCCGCCGTGTCCGCCGCGTGCTCCCGAGGCCCCTGACGGGTCCGGGTCCGTCCGGCAGGGATATGCCATCGCCCGACGAACCCGGGCGTCAAGGGCGTTTCCGCGCGGTGGTATGGGCCGCCTGCGGTAACGGATCGCCTTGATGCCGCAGCGGTTCCCGGCCCCGGGACGACAACGGGCGGCGTCGGCTTGAGGCGGCGGCCGCCGACGCCTCATCACGCGGTGCCGGCTCCCGCCGTGGGCACCGCCGTCGTCCTCCCCGCGAGTACGGGACATGCCGAGTCCCGGCCTCGGCGGGCGAGCCGTGCCGCCGCTTCCGCCGGAGATCCTCGGCGGGTGAGATCAGTCGGCGGGCGCGCCGAACCAGCGGGCGAGGTGGTCGTTCAAGTCCTGCTGGTCGTCGCCGATCCAGGCGACGTGGCCGTCGGGGCGCAGCAGGACGCACGGGACGTCCAGCGCCGCGGCGGGATCGGCGAGACGGTCGACGCGGTCCGTCCAGCCGTCGGCGGTCAGGCGGCCGGTGCGGTCCAGCAGCAGGCCGCGGCCGCCGTGCAGCCGGTCGTACAGGCGGCCCCGGGCGAGGCCGACGTCGGGCATGCGGCGGCCGAGCAGGTCGGGGCCGTCGCCCAGGTCGTAGCGGACGCCGGTCGCGGTGATCTTCTCCATGAGGTGGCGGTTCACCTCGTCGAAGTCCATCAGCTCGGCGACGAGCCCGCGTACGGCCCGCGGGCCCGGGCCGGGGGAGAGCAGCTCCGTCTGGGCGCGGGTGTTGTCGAGCACGTCCTCGGCGACCGGGCGGCGTTCGGCCTGGTAGGTGTCGAGGAGCGTGTCCGGGGCCCGGCCGCGGACCTGCGTGGCCAGCTTCCAGCCGAGGTTGAACGCGTCCTGCACGCCGAGGTTGAGGCCCTGCCCGCCGATGGGCGGATGGATGTGCGCGGCGTCGCCGGCCAGCAGCACCCGGCCGACCCGGTAGCGCTCGGCGAGCCGGGTGGCGTCCCCGAAGCGGGACAACCGGCGCGGGGAGTGCACGCCGAAATCGCTCCCGGCGACGGCGCGCAGCCGTTCCTTGAACTCATCGAGGGTGGGCGGCGGCGCTCCTCGCCCGCCGACCCGCGCGGCCGGGACGGCGATGCCGTAGAGGCCCGCGCCGAGGGGCCGGAGCCAGAAGCGCCGGTCGATCGCGTGGAGCCCGGCCAGCGTGGCGGAGATCTCCTCCGGCGGGACGGCCGCCTCCATCTCGCCCACCAGCGTCTCGGTCCGTGCGGGCTCGCCGGGGAAGCCGACGCCGAGCAGCTTGCGCACCGTGCTGCGGCCGCCGTCGCAGCCGACGAGGTAACGCGTGCGCAGCCGTTCCCCGCCGGCGAGTTCGACGGTCACGCCGTCGTCGTCCTGCTCGAAGCCGGTCACGGCGCGGCCGCGCCGTACCTGCGCGCCCAGCTTGGTCGCGTGCTCTTCGAGCAGGCGCTCGACGACCGCCTGCGGGATGCCCAGGAGGTAGGCGTACGGGGAGTCCAGGCCCTTGGGCGCGGGCTTGGGGATGGCGGCGAAGAAACCGGCGGCGGGACGTCGCCTGCCGTGCGGGAGGAAGCGGTCCAGCAGCCCGCGCATCGCCAGCAGTTCGAGGCTGCGGATGTGCAGGCCGGCGATGCGGGCGAAGGACGCGGGCTCGGTCTCCTTCTCCGCGACGAGCACCCGCACGTCGTGCAGCCGCAGTTCGGCGGCGAGCGTCGCGCCGGTCGGCCCGCATCCGGCGATGATCACATCGAAGTCGAAGGCGTCGGCGGTCGCGGGGCCGGGCTCGGCCCGGTCACCGGGCAGCGGCTCGGCGGAGTGTGGTGAGCAGTGCATCGGCGTTGCCTTTCGGGAGTGCGTTCCGGTGCGGCACTCCCGGCGACGCCTACCTCGTCCGCCCGGCCGTGACCCGAAGAGGGAGCACCCGCGTTGCGATCAGATTCATCGGGTCTCACCTCCTCGGTCGATGTCCGGCCGACCGCAAGCTATCAGCCCTGAGCCGACCCCGCCCACTTCTTTTCGCGCGGCCGGTTTGGGCCTTGTCCGGGACATTGGCGCGGTCTTACAATCCGTGCTAACTGTTAGGAAACTTTCCTAACAAAATCATGCCTCTGTCGCCCGCCGTACCGAGCCTCCGCGAGACCGTCCCCGGACGGCCGAGCGGACCCGGATATCACCCCCCACCCCCCGCACCCCCCGCAGAGGTCACACCATGCACAGCAGGTTGTCCTGGCGCACCCCGTCCGTGGCCGTCGCGCTCGCGGTCGCGCTCGTCGCCGTCCTCTTCACCGCCGTACCGGCCACCGCCGCCACGCCCACCGTCACCTTCACCAAGGTCTCCGACTGGGGATCCGGCTGGGAGGGCAGGTTCGTCATCAGCAACGGCGGCAGCACCGCCGTCAACGGATGGCGGGTCGAGTTCGACCTGCCCGCCGGGTCGAACATCGGGACGTTCTGGGACGCCGCGATGACCCGCGACGGCCGGCACTTCACCTTCACCAACCTCGGCTGGAACGCCGTCATCCCGCCCGGCGGCACCGCCAGCTTCGGCTTCAACGGCAGCCCGGGCGGCTCCGGCGCGGTCGTCACCGGCTGCCGGCTCAACGGCCAGCCCTGCGGCGGCGGCACCGAGCCGACGCCGACGATCACGCCGACCGTGCCCGGCGTGCCCGGCAAGCCCGGCACGCCGTCCGTCACCGCCGTGGGCGACGGCTCGATCTCGTTGTCGTGGAGCGCGTCCGGCGGCGACGTCACCGGCTACCGCGTGTACGAGGGCGGCACGCTGCGCGCCACCGTGACCGGCACGTCCGCCACGATCAGCGGCCTGGCCGCGTGCAGCACGCACACCTACACCGTGCGGGCGTACAACTCGGCGGGCGAGTCCCCGGCGAGCGACCCGGTCACCGGCACCACCACCGGCTGCCCGATCGGCACGCTGCCCAAGCACTTCCTCACCGGCTACTGGCACAACTTCGTCAACCAGGCCGCCGAGCTGCGCCTGTCGGCGGTGCCGAACGAGTACGACCTGATCGCCATCGCGTTCGGCGAGGCGACCTCGACCCCGGGCCAGGTCACGTTCTCGCTCGACCCGGGCCTGTCCGCGGCGCTCGGCGGCTACACCGACGCGCAGTTCCGCGCCGACGTGCAGACGCTGAAGGCGCGCGGCAAGAAGGTCATCCTGTCGGTCGGCGGCGAGGCCGGGCGCGTGCAGGTGGCGTCCACGGCGGCGGCGACCGCGTTCGCCGACTCGGTGTACGCGATCATGCAGAGCTACGGCTTCGACGGCGTCGACATCGACCTGGAGAACGGCCTCAACGCCACGTACATGGCGGACGCGCTGCGGCGGCTGCGCGCCAAGGCCGGCGCCGGGCTGATCATCACGATGGCGCCGCAGACGATCGACATGCAGTCCACCGGCATGGAGTACTTCAAGCTCGCGCGGAGCATCGCCGACATCCTCACCGTCGTGCACACCCAGTACTACAACTCCGGCTCCATGCTCGGCTGCGACCAGAACTTCGCGTACACGCAGGGCACCGTCAACTTCATGACCGCGCTCGCCTGCATCCAGCTGGAGAACGGCCTGCGCCCCGACCAGGTGGCGCTCGGCCTCCCGGCAGGACCCGGCGCGGCGGGCGGCGGCGTCGTCTCCCCGGCGCTGGTCAACCAGGCGCTCACCTGCCTCGCCACCCGCACCAACTGCGGCAGCTTCGTGCCGCCGCGCGCCTACCCCGGCATCCGCGGCGCGATGACGTGGTCGATCAACTGGGACGCCACGCACAACTGGAACTTCTCCCGCACCGTCAAGCCGCACCTGGCCACGCTTCCGTAGGGGCGGCCCGATGACACGCACCCGTACGGCGGCGGCCGCGGCCGCCGCGGCGCTCACCGTCGCCTGGGGGACCCTGGTCGCCCAGCCCGCCCAGGCGGCGAACATCGCGGCCAACCCCGGCTTCGAGTCCGGCCTCACCGGCTGGACCTGCACCGGCCAGGCCGAGACCGTCACCTCGCCCGTGCACGGCGGCGGCCGCGCCCTCGCGGCCACGCCCGTCGGCAACGACTTCGCCCGCTGCTCGCAGACGGTCCGCGTGCGGCCGTCCTCGACGTACACGCTGTCGGCGTGGGTCCGCGGCAACCACGTCTTCCTCGGCGCCTCCGGGCACGGTGAGACGTGGGCCTCCCCGGGGAACTCCTGGACGGAGTTGCGCACGTCGTTCACCACGGGCGCGGGGGAGACGAGCGTGACCATCCACGTCAACGGCTGGTACGGCCAGGGCACCTACCACGCGGACGACGTCGTCCTCGACGGCCCCGGCGACCCGCCCGACCCGGACCCCACGGTCACCCCGGACCCGACCGTGACGCCCACGCCCGACCCGGACCCGACGCCGCCCGCCGGGAACCGGCTCATGGTCGGCTACCTCCACGCCTCATTCGCCAACGGATCCGGATATGTCCGGATGGCGGACGTACCGGACGAGTGGGACGTCATCAACCTCGCCTTCGGCGAGCCCACCAGCCCCACCTCCGGCGACATCCGCTTCACCCGCTGCCCCGCCGCCGAATGCCCGCAGGTGGAGAGCGAGGCCGAGTTCACCGCGGCCATCCGCGCCAAACAGCGGGCCGGCAAGAAGGTCCTGATCACGATCGGCGGCCAGAACGGCCAGGTCCAGCTCACCACGACCGCCGCCCGGGACGCCTTCGTGCGCTCCGTCTCGGCGATCATCGACCGGTACGGTCTCGACGGCCTCGACATCGACTTCGAGGGCCACTCCCTCTATCTCGACCCGAACGACACCGACTTCCGCAATCCGACCACCCCCGTCATCGTCAACCTCATCTCGGCGCTGCGCACCCTCAAGGCCCGGTACGGCCCCGGCTTCACGCTGACCATGGCCCCCGAGACGTTCTTCGTCCAGGTCGGCTACCAGTTCTACGGGCCGGGCACCGGCTCCGACGACCCGCGCCGCGGCTCGTACCTGCCCGTCATCCACGCCCTGCGCGACGACCTCACCCTGCTGCACGTGCAGCACTACAACTCGGGGCCGATCATGGGGCTGGACGACCAGTACCACCACATGGGCGGCCACGACTTCCACGTCGCCATGACCGACATGCTCCTCGCCGGCTTCCCGGTGCGGGGCAACCCGAACCACTTCTTCCCCGCGCTGCGCCCGGACCAGGTCGCCATCGGCCTGCCCGCCGCGCCGTTCGCGGGCAACGGCCACACCACCGTCCCGGAGGTGCAGAAGGCCTTCACCTGCCTGGCCAAGGGCACCGGCTGCGGCGCGTACCGGTCGCGCGGCGCCTACCCCGGCCTGCGCGGCCTGATGGCCTGGTCGATCAACTGGGACAGGTTCAACTCGTACGAGTTCTCCCGCAGCCACCGCCCCTACCTCGACGGGCTCTGACGCCCCGGGCGGATCGCCGGCCGGTCTCCCTCCGCGCCGCCGGCCGGCGATCCGCCCGCCCGTCCCCGCCCCCTCGGCTACGACGAGGAGACCCTCACCGTCCAGGCGGCGCGGACGCGTGGGCCGGGCGATATCTTTGATCCGCGCGTCAGCGATAAACGGTGGTGAAGCACCACGGAAAGGACACCCATGTCGTCTCAGTCGGTGTCTGAGCTCAGGAAGCTGTTCGACGAGATCGACAGGAACGGCGACGGACACATCTCGCGGTCCGAGTTCGTCGAGCGCTTCCCCCACGTGACTCCCCAGGCGCTCGCGGCCCTCGGCGACGCGGCCGACGTGGACGGGGACGGGAAGATCTCCTTCGAGGAGTTCGTCCGCCTGCTGGCGTAGCGCCATCGCGCCCCTGTCCGTACCCGCCCGCGGCCCCGGTCGATCCGGTTCCGGCCCGTCGCCCCAGGTCAGGCCGGGCTGATCGTCGCGGCGACGGTGGCCCCGAGCTCCCAGCAGGCCTGCAGATCGTCCTTGCCGGGCGAGCCCAGCACCACCACCGGCTCACGCACGCGCTCCCAGCCGAGCCCGGTCGTGATCGACTCCACCGCCCGCACGGCCCCGGTCGCGTCGTTGTTGCCGTGCACGTACAGCCCGTACGGCAGCCGCCGCGTCTCCTCCAGACACGGGTAATAGATCGTGTCGAAGAAATGCTTGAGCGCCCCGCTCATGTAACCGATGTTCACCGGCGTGCCCAGCACGATCCCGTCCGCCTCGAACACGTCCACGGCGGTGGCGTGCAACGCGGCCCTGGTCACCACCTCGACGCCCTCGATCTCATCGGTGGTGGCGCCGCGCCGTACCGCCTCGAACAGCTCCTGCAACGTTGGCGAGGCGGTGTGATGCACGATCAGCAACCGCCGCACGTCTCCCGACACGACGCCGATCCTCTCACGCCGCGCGCCGGGGCCGGTGATGGACCGTCCGGGGCTCGCCGTACGGGAGGCTTGAGCGGCCATACCCGGCTTGAGCGGTCGGTGGCCCCTTCGTTCCGTGATGGCTAGGCTCACGGCCGTGATCACAGTTGTGGACTACGATCCCGCGTGGCCCAGGCGGTTCGAGGCGCTGCGGGAGGAGTACGCACGGGCGTTGGGCGCCGCCGGGGTGCCGGTGGTGGCCATCGAGCACGTCGGCAGCACGTCGGTGCCCGGGCTGGCGGCCAAGCCGATCATCGACTGCGACATCGTGGTCAAGGAGCGGGACGTCGACGCGGCCGCGCGTGTTCTGGTCGGGCTGGGGTTCCAGCCGCTGGGGGAGCTGGGGATTGCGCAGCGGTGGGCGTTCCGGGAGCCGGAGCGGCTCGCCAGGACCAACACGTACGTGGTCGTCGACGGGTCGCTGGCGCTGCGGAACCACCGCGCGGTCCGGGACACGCTGCGGTGCGACCCGGAGCTGCGGGAGCAGTACGCCGCGGTGAAGAGGCGCGTCGCCGCGGAGGCCGCCGACAGTTACGCGTACGGGCGCGGGAAGAACGCGATGGTGCAGCGCATTCTCGCCGCGGCCGGGCTGAGCGAGGCCGAGCGGGCGGAGATCGACGCCAGCCGGGTGGTGCCGCTCGACAAGGCCGAGCTGATCGCCTGGCCCGGCGCGGCACGGCCCGCCGGGGCGTGATCCGATTCCCCCTGACGGCGGTCGCAACGGTCAGGGTCCGGGGTCGCCGGGGCGGACCAGGCCCTGCTCGTACGCGAAGACCACGGCGGCGACCCGGTCGCGCAGCCCCGCCTTGGCGAGGATGCGGGACAGGTGCGTCTTCACCGTGGCCTCGGACAGGTGAAGCTCCTCGGCGATCTCGGCGTTGGAACGGCCGCGCCCCACATGGGTGAGCACCTCGCGTTCGCGTTCGGTGAGGCGGTGCAGGGCCTCGCCGCCGCCCGGGGGCACGGTCAGGAAACGTTCGATCAGGCGGCGGGTGACCGCCGGGGCGAGCAGCGACTGGCCCGCGGCGACGGTGCGCACGGCCTCGGCGAGCTGACCCGGCGGGGCGTCCTTCAGCAGGAAGCCGCCCGCGCCCGCGCGCAGCGCCTCGTAGACGTACTGGTCCAGGTCGAACGTGGTGAGGATGAGCACGGCCGGGCCGTCGGGGGCGGCGCGCAGGCGGCGGGTGGCCTCGATGCCGTCCATGCGCGGCATGCGGATGTCCATCAGGACCAGGTCCGGGCGGATGCGCCGGGCCGCCTCCACCGCCTCGACGCCGTCGGCGGCCGTCCCGGCGACCTCGATGTCGGGCTGCACGCCGAGCATGGCCGACAGGCCGGAGCGGGCCAGGGCGTGATCGTCGGTGACCAGGACGCGGATCACGCGACACCCACCGGGAGGCGCAGGCGTACGGCGTAGCCGCCGTCCTCGGCGGGGCCCGCGTCGAGGGCGCCGCCGTACAGGCGGGCGCGTTCGCGCATGCCGACCAGGCCGTGGCCGGGACCGTCGCCGAGGGCGGGGCGCGGCGCCCGGCCGGGCTCGGGCGGGGCGTTGACGACCTCCAGGGCGAGCTCGGCGTCGCCGTACGACATGCGCACCTCCGTTTCGGCGGGCCCGGCGTGCCGCCGCACGTTGGTCAGCGCCTCCTGGACGACGCGGTAGACGGTGAGCTCCAGGCCGGGCGGCAGCGGCGGGCGCGCGCCGTGCTCGACCAGCCGCACCGGCAGGCCGCCCGCGCGGGCCTGGTCGAGCAGCTCGGGCAGCCGGTCGAGGGTGGGCTGCGGGGCGAGCGCGTCGTCGCCGTCGTCGCGCAGCGCCTCAAGCAGGTGCCGCATCTCCGCCAGGGCCTCCCGCGCGGTGGCCGCGACCGCGTCCATGTGCTCGCGGGCCTGCTCCGGGGCGACGCCGCCGAGCTCCCCGGCCGCGCCCGCGTTCACCGCGATGATCGACAGGGAGTGGGCGACGACGTCGTGGAGTTCGCGGGCGATGCGCAGGCGTTCGGCGGCGACGGCCTGCCGGGTCCGTTCGCGGGTGCGCTCCTCGGCGTCGCTGAGCTGCGCGTCCCGCTGTCGCAGCAGCCGCCCGGCCGTCCACGCGCCGGTCACGAAGAAGACCATGACGAGGGTCGAGCCGAGGTCGGGGGGCGCGTAGAACCGCAGGGCGATCGCGCCCGCCATGCCCGCGACCGCGACGCCCCAGCCCAGGACGGCGAGCGGCGTGGCCGCCACGTGCAGCGCCACCGAGAACGCGGCGACGAGGATCGACGGGAACGGCGCGACCGTGGCCGGCGGCCCGGCCGCGAACGCGGCCCGCAGCAGCAGCGCGGCGACGATCACGCCCAGCACGGGCAGCGGGGCGTGCCGCCGGAACACCAGCGGCAACGTCGTCGCGAGCGCGAACGCCATCTCGACGGCGAGCGGGTCCGGGCCCGGGGGCAGCACCTCGGCGACGGCCCACACCGCGAGCACGGCGGCGAGCGCCGCATCGGCGCGGGTGGGACGGCTCGGTACCCGGGCGAGTTGTGCGAACGGATCCACACGCAGACCGTACTCGCCGGTCAGCGGGCGGTCGTCACCCCCCGGGCGGGTCGGCGTCATCCTCGGGTCGTACGGCGGTACGCCCCGCGACGGCCGCCGGACCGGCCCTGCGGCGTACCCGGTCCCGCCGCCGGGGCGACGCGCGCGGCGGCGGCCGGTCCCTAGCGTCAAGGACCGTGAAAACGAACAAAACGGCCAATAATGGCCGTATCTGGACGGGTGCCGCCGCGATGGCCGGCGGCGTGGCCATGACCGTCACCGGCGTGATCCAGGCCGTACGGCCCATCGACGACGATCCGCGCGTACTCGGCGAAGAACACCTCCTCCTCGCGCTCTTCGCGGCGTTCCTGCTGCTCACCATCCCCGCGCTGCTCGCCCTGGCCCGGTACGGCGGGCCCGCCGCCCGCGCGGGCGCCCTCGCCGTGTCGGCCGGGCACGTCGCGCTCACCTTCGGCGCCACGTCCTCGAACCTCAACGGCGAGGACTTCTGGTGGTTCCCGTACGTGGCGGCCCCCGCCAACCTGGCCATGCTCGTCGGCGCGATCACCCTGGCGGTGTCGTTGTGGCGGGCCGGGCGGGTGCCGAGGCTCGTCGCGGCGGCCCTCCCGGTGCTGTGGCTGTGCGAGATCGTGTTGTCGCAGCTCGGCGGCGGTCTGGTCGCCGGGCCGTACTGGATCGTCGTCGGCCGCCTGCTCGTCGCGGGCTTCGCGGGCACGGCCTCGCGGACGGCGAGCACCGCCCGCTGAGCGGCCGTCGCGCCGCCTCGGCTGTCGGTCGGGTTGCGTAATCTACGCGCATGGCCACGCACCGATTCACGATCACGGCGGAGGGCCCGTTCGACTTCGGGGCCGCGCTGCGGTTCGTCGAGGATTGGCCGGCGACCAGTGCGCTGCCGTCCGACGGGCACGCGCTGCGGTTCGCCTATTGCGCGGAGTCCGACTGGCTGCCGATCGGGGTGACGGTGACGGCCGCGCCCGGCGGGGTCTCCGTCGCCACGACGCGGGCCGCCGGTCCCGCGATCCGGGCCGAGGTGGCGCGCATCCTCTCCCTCGACGTGGACGGCGGCGGCTTCGCCAAGCTCGGCGACGTCGATCCGGTGCTCGGCGAGCTTCAGGCGCGCAACCCCGGGCTGCGGCCGGTGTGCTTCTGGAGCCCGTGGGAGGCGGCGTGCTGGGCCGTGATCGTGCAGCGCTCGTCGATGCTGATCGCGTCCCGGCTCAAGCAGCGCATCGCCGAACGGTACGGCGCGCAGGTGGACGTGGACGGGCAGACGTACGCGGCCTTCCCGCCGCCCGTCACGCTGCTGGACGCGGGCGGGCTCGGCCTGCCCGCGCAGAAGGAGGAGTGGCTGCGCGGCCTGGCGCGGGCGGCGCTCGACGGCCTGCTCACCACCGAGTACCTGCGCGGCCTCGCCCCCGAACAGGCCCTGGCCGAGCTGCGCGAGCTGCCGGGCGTGGGGCCGTTCTCCGCCGGGCTCATCCTGATCCGCGGCGCGGGCGCACCGGACGCGTTCCCCGGCGACGAGCCGCGGCTGTTCGCGATCCTGCGCGAGGCGTACGGGCTGCCGGAGGACGCGCCACCGGCCGCCTACCGCAAGCTGGCCGACGCCTGGCGGCCCTACCGTTCCTGGGCGTCCTTCCTGTTCCGGGCGTCCGTGTACGGCAGCACGCCGCAGGAGTGATTCGCCGGCCTGCGCGGAGTCCGCACGGCAACACCTGCGCGGAACCCCAGGTCGGCGAGGCCTCGTGAGATTCGCGGCTTCTGCGGGTGGCCGGCCTTCGCGGCACGTGCAGCCCGTGCCGCACCTCGCCTGGATTCGCGCTTCGTCACCCGCCCCGGCGACGGCGTACCCGAGCGCGAGCCAGGCTAGGCGGTGACGGCCAAGGCGAGAGGCAATACGGCGGGTGCGCCCGCGTGGCGGAGCAGGGCGGCGGCCATCGTCATCGTCCAGCCGGTGTCGATCCGGTCGTCGACGAGCAGGACCGGGCCGCCGACGCCCTTCATGGCCTCGGCCAGCGGCGGAGGGACGGTGAGCGTGCCGCGGATCGCCTGGACGCGCTGCGCGCTGTTGTACTGCCGCCCGGGTGAGCCCGCCCGGTAGGCGAGCTCGCCCGCGTACAGCATCCGCCCGGTGCGGGCGATGCGTTCGGCGAGGCCGCGCACGAGCAGCGGACGGCTCTCCGACGCCATGGCGACCACCGCGACCGGACGCTGCGCCCACTCCCAGGCCGCCAGCACCTTGACGACGGCGCCGAACACGTCGTCGGGCACCGGCGCGTCGGGCGCGCCCTCGGCGAGCAGCTCGCGCAGCCGGTTGCCCCAGCCGATGTCCGTGAGCCTGCCGAGCGCCCGGCCCGGCTCCGCGCCGAACTGCGGCTTGATCCGCCCGGTCAGGTCGGCCAGCCCGGTCGGCCACTGCTTGCGCACCTCGATCTCGACCCCCGGACGGCGCAGCCGCTCCCCGGCGGCCCGCACCGCCTCGGGATCCGCCTCGGGCGAGCGGTGCACGCCGGTGCAGTTGTCGCAGCGCCCGCACGGCGCGGCGGTCTCGTCGTCGAGGTGACGGCGCAGGAACTCCTCCCGGCAGCCGTCGGTGGCGATGTAGTCGAGCATCGCCTGCTGCTCGGCCTTCCGTTCGGCCGCCACCCTGGCGTACCGCTCGGCGTCGTACTCCCACGGCTCGCCGGTCGCCTCCCAGCCGCCCCGCACCCGCCGTACCGCGCCGTCCACGTCGAGCACCTTGAGCATCATCTCCAGGCGGCTGCGGCTCAGATCCACCCGGGCCTCCAGCGCCTGCGTGGACAACGTGCCGCCCTCCGCGAGCGCGTCGAGCGTACGCCGCACCACCTGCTCCGGCGGAAACGCCAACGAGGCGAAATAAGCCCAGATGTCCTTGTCCTCGGGCCCGGGCAGCAGAATCACCTCGGCCCGCTCGACCCCACGCCCGGCCCGGCCCACCTGCTGGTAGTACGCCACCGGCGACTGCGGCGCCCCCACATGCACGACGAACCCGAGATCGGGCTTGTCGAACCCCATGCCGAGCGCCGACGTCGCCACCAACAACTTGATCTTGTTGTCGATCAGGTCCTGCTCGGCGGCGAGCCGTTCGGCCGGATCGGTCTGCCCCGAGTACGCGGCCACCGCGTGCCCCTGCTCGCGCAGATAGGCGGCGATCTCCCCGGCTGCGGCCACGGTGAGCGTGTAGACGATCCCGGAGCCGGGCAGCTCGTGCAGCGTCTGCGCCAGCCAGGCCAGCCGCTGCTCCGGACTCGCCGTCCGTACGACGCTCAGATGCAGGCTGTCCCGCTCCAGCGGCCCACGCAACACCATGGTCGCCTCGCCGAGCTGCTCGGCGACGTCCCGCGTCACCCGGGCGTTGGCCGTGGCCGTCGTGGCCAGAATCGGCACACCCTCCGGCAACTCCGCGAACAACGTCCGCAACCGCCGATAGTCCGGCCGGAAGTCATGCCCCCAGTCGGAGATGCAGTGCGCCTCGTCCACGACCACCATCCCGGCGCTCGCGGCCAGCTCCGGCAGCACCCGCTCCCGGAAGTCGGGATTGTTGAGCCGCTCCGGGCTCACCAGCAACACGTCGACCTCGCCGGCCGCCACGTCGCCGTAGATCTTCTCCCACTCCTCCAGATTCGCCGAGTTGATCGTCGCCGCGTGAATCCCGGCCCGCTCGGCGGCGGCGATCTGGTTCCGCATCAACGCCAGCAACGGCGACACGATCACGGTCGGCCCCTCGCCGAGCTCCCGCAGCAACGCCGTCGCGACGAAGTAGACCGCCGACTTCCCCCACCCGGTCCGCTGCACCACCAGCACCCGCCGCCGCTCGACGACCAGCGCCTCGATCGCCGCCCACTGGTCCTCGCGCAGCCGCGCGTGCTCCCCGGCGAGCGCCCGCAGCCGCTCCTCGGCCTCCTCCCGCAACGCCTCACGATCGGCCTCCCCGACCGCGACGCCCCCGCCGTAGAAGGACCGCTCCTCGAACGTCTCGCCCGCCGTCCCCCCGCCCGCGTCGTCGATCTCGCCGTACGCGTACGGCTCGTCCGGGAACGGCGCGTCAGGCAGGTCGGGGAAGGGCGCCTCACGCAGCCCGTCTGCGTCGAACGTCCTCTCGTCGTGGGCGCGATCCCGCGGAGTCTCAGGCACCCCTCATTGCTAGCACGTCCGGCCGACCGTTCTCGCCGGTTCCGGGGGGCGTGGGCCGACCGGGTCGGTCCATCGGGTAGCACCTTGTGCCGCCGGAGCGTAGTGCGGCGGCCCAGGCCACGTCGCCGCTTGATCACTCAATAAGGGGGCGGGCGGAGATCGGCGCTCTCCACCCGCCCCTACCGCAAAACCTTCAAAAAATACAGAGCCGTCAGGAAGGCCAATAAAGGGTTACTCTACACAAGTCGTTTGCCGGGCACCGCGCCCGGGCCTATATCTAGATTATGGCCGCCATTCGTCGGTGATGAAGTAGAGCCAGTCCCAAT
>Ga0164243_10009013_pt1 | contig 14598 bp, 16 predicted proteins | sample OricompcompostOP_FD_108781 | JGI IMG/M metagenome (GOLD analysis project Ga0164243, IMG submission 108781) | Organic Plus compost microbial communities from Emeryville, California, USA - Original compost - Organic plus compost (OP) | ecosystem: Engineered > Solid waste > Mixed feedstock >... | reverse complement strand
GCGTTCTACTGGTGGATCCAGGCGATCGGCGCGCTCGAGCTGGCGAAGGTGTTCTCCCGGCGGTACGGCTGGAGCGTGGGCAAAGGCATCCTGGTGATCGCCGTGCCGGTCTCCTTCGTGTGGGATTTCTTCGTCGAGGGTATGGCCGCGTTCCTGGGCTGGTGGACCTACGAACCCGCGGTCGGGCCGTATCTGGACCTGGGCCGGGGCAACATGCCGCTGCTGTGGCCGATGATCCTGATGTTCATCTGGCCCAACCTGATCGCGTGGCTGGCGCACGTGTCCGAGCATTCCGGGCTCAACCGGATGGAGCGGCTGTTCGGCCTTGGCAGGCTGGCGGTGCGCGGCTGGCGGTTCCAGCTGGCGCGTGGCGGCGCGTGGCTGGTCTCGTTCCAGGTGAGCTTCTTCCTGGTCAACGTGGTCCCGCTGGTGGCCGTCTGGTACTTCCTCGGCTACCGCTCGCCCTGGCTGGCCTGTCATCCCGCCGGATGCGGCTGAGCACGAAGTCGACGAGAGGAGTGACGTGCTCTTCCAGCCGGTCACGCGCCTGTTCCCTGCCATCGGGGTCCAGCGTCAGCACGTGCATCAGGACGGCGCCGTAGAGCGCTTGGATGAACGGCTCAACCGGCTCGCCGACGGGGAACTCGCCCCTGCGTACCGCGCGCCGGACCATCTCGGCGGCCGCCTGGTTGTGCATCCGCACGATCCGCTCGCGGACGTGACCGAACTCCACGGTCTCGACCGCGGAGTCGACCGCCACCCGGACGGCGACCCAGCCCGTGGGGTCGAGGAAGTAGCGCAGCAGCCCGGTCGCCAGCGCCAGCACGTCCGTCTCCAGTGCTCCGGTGTCGGGCGCCAGCACCGGGGCCGAGTGTTCCTCCAAAGCGTCCACGAGAAGTTTTTCCTTGCTGGGCCAACGGAGATACAGCGCGGACTTGCCCACTCCGGCGCGCTGGGCGACGGCGTCCATGGTGAAGGCGGCCCAGCCCGTGCGGGCATAGGTGTCCATCGCCGCGGCGAGGATCCGCTTTTCCACCGCGGGATCGCGGGGGCGGCCCCTCGCGGGTTTGGGTGAGGTCATGTCCCACTCTTTCCGGATCTATATTCTTTGCATCAAGCCGTTGCGGACGAGGCTTGTCCGTAATACCGTGTGACTCAGGTTACCGCAGCAGATCAAGGAGGATCGCGTGCGCATTGCCGTGGATGCCCAGCGCTGTCAGGGACACGCCCTGTGTGCGATGGCCGCCCCGGATCTGTTCGATCTCAGTGAGGAAGACGGGTACGCCGTGGCGTCGGCCGTCATCGTCCCGGCGGACCGGGAGGCAGCAGCCCGCCACGCCGAGGCCGGCTGCCCCGAGCAGGCCATCAAGGTCGACGTCTGACTCCTTCCCTGTCCACAGAGGATGCTCACTCTCAGCGAGGTATCTTGTGACAACAACGGAATTCGATCACCACACCGGTGAGTACGCCCGCGACTGGCGGGAGATCAATTCGGAACTGCGGGGCAAGTGCCCGGTCGCGCACACCGGCGCGCACGGCGGTTTCTGGGTGCTGAGCAAGTACGCCGATATCGCCGAGGTCGCCCGCGACGACGAGACTTTCTCGTCCTACCAGGAGTTTCCGGACGGCTCGCGTACCGGCGCCACGATTCCGGTCAGCCCGCTGCGGCAGGTGCCGATCGAGATGGATCCGCCCGAGTTCTTCGACTACCGCAAGCTGCTCAACGGCCGGTTCTCGCCCGCCTCGGTGAAGAAGTGGGAGCCCTTCCTGCGGGACGTCACCACGTTCTGCATCGACAGCTTCATCGACTCCGGCGAGGCCGACCTGGTCAGTGCGCTGGCGTCGCCGGTTCCGGCGATCCTGACCCTGGAACTGCTGGGGCTGCCCACCGCCGGCTGGCGCACGTTCTCCGACGTGACCCATGCGCTCGTGCACACGGTGCCCGGCTCACCGGAGAACGACAAGGCGATGCTCGGCATGCTGGGAATTCTGGGGCAGGTCAACGAAACCATCGCCGCGCGGCGCGCCGAGCCGAAGGACGACCTGATCTCCGAGCTGGTGCACGCCGAGGTCAACGGCGAGAAGATGACCGACGCGCGGCTGGTCGAGATCATCACGCTGGTCATCTTCGGTGGCGTGGACACCACGGGCAGCCTGATCGGCAGCGCGCTGGAATGGCTGTACCACAACCCGGCCGAACGCGACCGGCTGCGCGCGGACCCCTCGCTGATTCCGACGGCGACCGAGGAGTTCCTGCGCTACTTCACCCCGGTGCCGGGGCTCGCGCGCACCACGACGAAGGAGTGCACCGTCGGCGGGCAGGCGCTGGCCGCGGGGGAGCGGTTGTTCCTGTCCTGGTCGTCGGCCAACTACGACGAGGACGTCTTCGACCGTCCGGACGAGGTGGTGCTGGACCGGCATCCGAACCGGCACCAGTCCTTCGGCCTCGGCATCCACCGGTGCCTCGGCTCGAACGTCGCGCGACTGGAGTTCCGGGTCGTGCTCGAAGAAGTGCTGCGCAGGCTGCCCGACTACGTCGTGGACACCGGCCGCGCCCAGCCGTACCCGACCATCGCCGTGGTCAACGGCTGGATCTCCCTGCCCGTCACGTTCACGCCCGGCACGCGCCTGGGCTCGAAATTCGCCATCTAGGAGGCGTTCGCAATGACAGCAACGGTGACCCCGGCCGGACTCGGGGAGGCCAGGCTTTACGTCGACGGTGCGTGGCTGGACGCCACCTCCGGCGGCACGATGGACAAGATCGACCCGCGCACCGGTCAGGTGCAGGGCACGGTGCACCTCGCCGGCGCCGCCGAGGTCGACAAGGCGGTCGCCGCGGCGAAGGCGGCGTTCCCCGCGTGGCGGGACCTGCCCGGTTCCGAGCGGCGCAAGGCACTGCTGCGCCTGGAACGGATCATCGAGGAGCACGCGGCCGAACTCGGCGAGATCGCGGCGGCGGAGGGTGGTACGGCGGTCGGACTGGCCACCGGCGGGCACATGGTCGCGGCGAGCTGGTTCGGCTACTACGCCGGCTGGGCCGACAAGATCGAGGGCACCGTCGTGCCCGGCGTCCCCGGCGGGGTCGACTACACCCTCGCCGAACCGTACGGCGTCGTCGGGATCATCATCACCTGGAACGGCCCGATGATCTCGGTCGCGATGAAGGTCGCGCCCGCGCTGGCAGCCGGAAACACCGTGGTGCTCAAGTCGCCCGAACTCGCGCCGTTCGCGATCCAGCGGTTCGCCGAGCTGATTGAGGACGCCGGGCTGCCGAAGGGCGTGCTCAACATCGTGCCCGGCGGGCCGGAGGCGGGCGACCGGCTGGTGCGGCACCCGGACGTCGGCAAGATCTCGTTCACCGGCGGCCACGCCACGGCGCGCAAGATCCTCGAGGCCGCGCAGCCCACGCTCAAGCCCGTCGCGCTCGAACTCGGTGGCAAGTCGGCGAACCTGGTGTTCCCCGACGCCGACCTCGACGCGACGGTCCCGTTCGCGGTCGGTTTCACGGTCGGCCTGATGTCCGGTCAGGGCTGCGCGCTGCCGACCCGCATGATCGTGCACCGCGACATCTACGACGAGGTGGTGCGGCGGCTGCGCGCGGCGGTCGAGGCGCTGCCCGTCGGCGACCCGCTCGATCCGTCCAATGTGGTCGGTCCGGTGGTGAGTTCCGCCGCCTGCGAGCGAATTCTCGCCATGATCGACGAGGCGAGGACATCCGGCGCCGGCCGCGTCGTGACCGGCGGCGAGCGGGCGGCGGGGGAGCTGGCCGACGGGTTCTACGTCAAGCCGACCGTGCTCGCCGACGTGGACAACTCCAGCCGGATCGCGCAGGAGGAGATCTTCGGCCCGGTGCTGGTCGTGCTGCCCTTCGAGGACGAGGAGGAGGGCATCCGGCTGGCGAACGAATCGACCTACGGGCTGGCCGCGTTCATCCAGACCAAGGACAGCGCACGCGCACACCGGGTCGCGGCGCAGCTGGAGGCCGGCAGCGTCTTCGTCAACGGCTTCGTCCCGGTGATGCCGTCCGCGCCCTTCGGCGGCTACAAACAGAGCGGGTACGGGCGCGAGGGCGGCAAGCCCGGCCTCGACGAGTTCCTGCAGACCAAGAACGTCTACATCGCCACGACCTGAAGGAGCCGGACATGACCGCACCACTGGCAGGACGCGTCGCGTTCATCACCGGCGTCGCGCGGGGGCAGGGCCGCGCACACGCCGTCCGCCTCGCGCGCGACGGCGCGGACATCATCGGCGTCGACATCTGTGCCGACGTCGCCTCGATGGACTATCCCAACGCCTCGCCCGAGGACCTCGCCGAGACGGTGGAACTGGTCGAGAAGCAGGGCCGCCGGATCGTCGCGCGCCAGGCCGACATCCGGGACTACGCCGCACTGGAGGCGGCGTTCGGCGAGGGCCTCGCCGAGTTCGGCCGGGTCGACATCATCGTCGCCAACGCGGGCATCGTCCGGCTCTCGCCCGAGGCGGATCCGCTGCGGGAGTGGCACGACATCATCGACACCAACCTCTCCGGCGCCTTCCACACGATCCGCGTCGCGCTGCCCGCGATGCGCGCTGCGGGGCGGGGCGGGGCGATCGTGATCACCAGTTCCAGCGCCGGGCTCAAGGGGTCCGGCAGCGCGCAGGCCGGGCAGCAGGCCTACACCGCGGCCAAGCGGGGCCTCGTCGGGTACATGCAGGTCCTGGCCAACGACCTGGCTCCGGACTGGATCCGGGTCAACACCATCCACCCGACCGGGGTGGCGACCGGCATGGTCATGAACGAGGCCATGCAGCGGCTGATGGCCGATCCGGACGCGGACATGTCCACCATGCAGAACGCGTTGCCGATCCCGATCCTGCAACCGGAGGACATCGCCAACGCGGTGGCGTGGCTGGTCAACGACGAGCAGAAGTACATCACCGGGGTGCAGCTCCCGCTGGACGCCGGCTTCTCGGTCCGCTGACGTGCGGCCGCGAGGCGCACGCCGCGCCCCGCGGCGCGCGGGTCAGGCGTGCCCCCGCGCGCCGAGCGCACGGAACGCGAAGTCGGCCACCTGCGCGGCCGCGTCGGCCGCCGTCGTCCGTGACGACCCGCTCATCCGCTCGCTGAACGCCTCGGTCAGGACCGCCCGGATAGCCTGTGCGTCGGCCTCGGGGTCGGTCCAGGGAAAGGAGCCGTCGGCCTTTCCCTGGCGGAGGATCCCGGCGATGTGCTCCTGCAGCCGGCGCATCGACTCTGCCCGTGCCTCCGCGTAGCCGGTCGCGCGGAGCAGTTCCGCCGAGGACAGCACGAGTACCCGCTGCCGCCGCCGTGGCTGTGCCGTGAGTCGCAGGTAGCCCTCGATCCAGGTCCGCAGCGCCTCGGCGGGCGAGGCCGCCGAGCGGGCGGCGGCGTCGAGTTCGCTGTGCAGCCGGTCGCTGTCCCGCCGGAACAACGCCAGCAAAAGCGCGTCCTTGGACTCGAAATGCCGGTAGAACGCGCGAGTGGACAATCCGGCGGCACTGAGGATCTCCGTCATCGAAACGCCTTCGCCGTTGCTCTGCGCCAGGCAGCGATAGGCGGCATCGACGATCCGCGACCGTTCCGAGACCTCAACCGCCACGCCTTCGCCTCCTTTTCCGGCCCGCGCCTGCGGCCAAGCCTAGAGGGTAAGCTGCGCGGCGGGGGCGAGCCGCCGGGTGCGGCGGCAGGCGGACGACCAGGGGAGGAGCCGGATGGCAGCGCCGACGCGAACCGGGCGGCCGGTGAACTCGGACGCCGAGCAGACCAGGCGCAACATCCTGGCCGCCGCGATGACGCACGTCGCCGAGGTCGGTTACGCGAAGGCGACCATGAAGTCGATCGCCGAGCAGGCCGGGATTACCAGTAGCGCGATATACCGGTACTACCCCTCCAAAAGCGAACTGGCCGTCGCATCGCTGGAGAACGTGCTCGGCGAGGTCATCGACCGTCTGGAGAAGGCGGCGTTTTCCGCGGATTCCCTTCGCCTGCGCCTGATCGCACTGCTGGAGGAAGCGGTGCTGTGCACAAAGGACCACCCGGCGATGACCCGGTTCGAGGCGATCCTGTTCTTCGAGTCGACGCACACGCCCGAGTTCGCGCCCGTGGTCGTGCTGCGCCGCCAGGCGGAGGAGAAGCTGTACCACCGCCTCGTCGACGACGCGCTGCGCGCCGGCGAGCTGCCACCGGACACTTCGCCACAGGCCATGGTCGACATGCTCACGTCGCTGACCTGGGGGCTGACCTACCTTTCGGCCACGGCGACCGCGGACCGGCATCGCGCCGCGATCCGCGCCACCGAGGCGCTGCTGTCCGGCACGTTGATCCGCTGACGCCGCCGGGCGATGCTCAGGCGTCCCAGTCACGCAGGATGGCTTCCGTGTCGGCGCCCGCGGGCCGCGGCGATGTGGGTTTCGCCGTGGCGGTACGGGAAAAGCGCGGTGCGGGCGCCGCTTGCGACACGCCGTCGATCTCGATGATCGTCCGCCGCCCGGCGAGATGCGGATGGTGCGCGGCCTCCTCGAACGAGAGGACCGGGGTCACGCACGCGTCGGTGCCGTCGAAGATCGCCGCCCATTCGTCCCGCGTTCTGGTCGAGATCACCTCGGTGAACCGCTTGCGCAGCGTCGGCCAGCCGGTGCGGTCGGCTTGGGCTGGAAGGGAGTCGGCGTCGAGGCCGAGCCCGGTGAGGAAGTGCGCGTAGAACTGCGGCTCCAGGCAGCCGACCGCGATATGGCGTCCGTCGGCGCAGGTGTAGGTGTCGTAGTACGGGGCACCCCCGTCCAGGAGATTGACACCACGGGTGTCGTCCCAGGCGCCCGCGCCGCGGAACGCCCACATCATCTGCAGCAGCACGCTGGCGCCGTCGACCATCGCCGCGTCCACGACCTGGCCGTGCCCGGAGCATTCACGCTCCCACAGCGCGGCGAGGACACCGGCGACGAGGAACATCGAGCCGCCGCCGAAGTCGCCGACGAGGTTGAGCGGCGGCACCGGCCGCTCCCCGTTCCGCCCGATGGCGTGCAGGGCACCGGTCAGCGAGATGTAGTTGATGTCGTGTCCGGCCCGCGGCGCGAGCGGGCCCTGCTGGCCCCAGCCGGTCATCCGGCCGTAGACGAGACCGGGATTGATCCGGTGGCAGTCCTGCGGCCCGAGGCCGAGCCTTTCCGCGACCTCCGGGCGGAATCCTTCCAGGAGCACGTCCGCCTTGGCGATCAGACGCAGCGCCAGCGCCCTGCCCTCGTCGGACTTCAGGTCCGCGGCGACCGAACGACGGCCCCGCAGGAGATGGTCGGCGTGCTCACCGGCGGGGTCGGCTCCCCCGGCCGGTCGTTCCAGGCGCACCACGTCGGCGCCGAGGTCGGCCAGGACCATCGCCGCGTGCGGCCCCGGCCCGATGCCGGCCAACTCGACCACTCGCAGTCCCGTCAACGGTCCCGGCATGTCGTCTCCTTCGTCCGTCGCTGGTCGCCCGCGGGGCCGGTTCAGCGGATATTCGGTTTCGGTCGCTCGACGGTGGCGCGGTCGACCTCGGCGACCCCGATCGGGTTGCCCAGCTGGGTGTACATGAGGCCGGTCCGCAGCGCCTGAGTGCGGGTGGCGTCCAGCGACTCCCAGATCGCGCGCACGGTGCCCTGGATCGCCGCCGGCGGTTTGGCCGCGATGATCCCGGCGAGTTCGTTCGCCCGCTGCCACAGTTCGTCCCGTGGCACGATCTCGGTCACCAGGCCGATCTGCAGGGCGCGTTCGGCGGACATCCGCTCGTCGAGTCCGAGCAACGCGATCCGCAGAGCGTCGCCAAGCGGCACCCGCCGGGCGAGGCCGATCGGCTCGAGCGCGGCGGTCAGGCCGTAGGTCACGTGCGGATCGAAGAACTGCGCGTCCTCGGAACAGATGACCAGATCGGACTCGTTGATCCAGTAGAACGCGCCGCCGGCGGCCATGCCGTGCACGGCGCACACCACCGGCTTCCAGACCTGGTTCTGCTTGGGGGAGAGCTGGACACCGGGATCGTCCTGGCTCCAGATGTTCGGATGACCGGCCCGGGTGAGTTTCCCGCTCACGTCCACACCGGTGCAGAACGCGCGGTCGCCCGCGGCGCGCAGCACGACCACCCGGATCTCGTCGTCGTCGCGGACGCGCGCCCAGACGCGGGTGAACTCGTCGCACATCGTCTGGTTGAAGGCGTTGAGCTTGTCCGGACGGTTGAGTGTCACGGTCGCGATGTGATCGCTGAGAGAGAACTCCAGCGTTTCGAGGTCCACGGTGATCCCTTCTCTTGCGGTGCCGCCCGACGCTGCCGCGGTCGTCATAAGAGTATAGATTAATTGGTGAATCTCATAGTGGACGCACTCGCGGCGGCGTCTATCCGGACGTACCGGTGGGCTATCAGCCAGCGGCCGTCCTCGAACACGTGCCGGTCGCGGTAGCGGCCCCAGTGGTCGGGGCCGTGGCCGGTAAACACCACGAAGTAGGACGCGGTGTGGATCTCTGTTCGCGACAGGTGTTCGAAGGCGATATTGGCCACGAAATGCCGGACGAATCCCGGCCGTCCGCCGGCATCATGGCGGGAGCCGTTCTCGACCGCGCCCGAGAGGAACCGCGCGATCGCCTCGCGTCCCTCGGCGGGCTCCCGCCCCTTCACGTGCAGCACGCCGCCCTCGGTGAAGACGGCCGCGAGGTCGTTCACCCGGCCGCGGTCTCCCGCATGGGTGTAGCGCGCGATGTTGTCCCGGACCGCTTCCCTCGCGGCCAATTCCCACATCTCCATGATCCGGCCCACCTCCGCGATAAGAGTACCCTGAATTATGTTCCGGTAATCTGGAGCACAGGACGCCTTCCTTCCCGAGCGCCGGGGCTAGAGTCCCCGAGAGGATGCTCTGCTCGAAGGGACGTGGAGGTGCCGATGAAACGGCCGCCGGACGGCGCGCGGTCCTCTGTGGATGATCGCTCGCACGACGTGGCCGCGTGGCGGCCGCGTGACCCGGTGCTGGGGCCGCGATGACGGCACTACCGGATCCGGGGCGCCCCGGTGTCGAGCTGCCGGATCTGCTGGAGCTCGAGCCGATCGAGCGGGATCTGTTCCGCGCCAACACGGTCTTCGACGATCCCCTCGCGCTCTACGGTGGCCAGGTGGCCGCGCAGGCGCTGCTGGCGGCGGGTGCGACCGTGCCCGAGGGCCGCCTGCCGCATTCGTTGCACGGCTACTACCTGCGCGGGGGAGATGCCTCCCATCCCACGGTGTTCCGGGTGGACCGGGACCGGGACGGCCGCTCCTTCTCGGCGCGCCGGGTGGTCGCGATCCAGCGCGGCGAGGTCATCTTCAACATGTCCGCCTCTTTCCAGGCCACTGAGGACGGCGCGGACCACCAGGTCGAACCGATGCCGGCCGCCGACGCTCCGGACCGGCTTCCCTCGCTGGTCCTCCCGCGCCTGGCTTCGATGGAAGGCAGGCTGCCCGCCCAGCCGTACCCGGACAGCCAGTGGCCGACCCGGTTCTGGGCCCGCGCCACGCTGTCGCTGCCCGCGGACCCGCTGTGGCATGCCGCGGTCCTGACGTACGTGTCGGACATCTCTACCGGCCTGGCGCCGCTGCACGACGAGATGTACCAGTCCGGCCCCACACTGGACCACGCGGTGTGGTTCCATCGCCCGATCCGCCTGGACGACTGGGCCCTGCTCGACCTGGTGCCGCACAGCGTCGGCGGCGGCCGGGGCTGGTACACGGGCAGTGTCCACACCCGTGCCGGTGTTCTCGGGGCGAGCCTCACGCAGGAGGCGCTCTACCGTCGCCAGTAGGGACGGCAGGCCCGGCGCCGGTTCAGCGGGAGCCGGGCTCGCTCAGGGGCAGCACTATGGTCATCGGCTCCAGTGGTTCGCCCGGCTGGTAGACGTCGCCGAACAGCGCGACGCCCTGTGGGGTGAGGCGGACCAGGGTGGAGTCCCACCGCTCGGTTCCGTCCTCGGACGCCGGTGCGGTGAACTCGACGGTCGCGAGCGGCAGGCGTTCGCCGTCCTCCGATTCGGGGTTGGTGACCGTCAGTTCGCCGGCGCCGTCGCGGATGGTGATGCGCGGGTGGGCGATCTGCACGTACAGCATGCCGAAGTGGCCGGTGAAGGTCACCTTGCCGCCGAAGCTGAACACGCGTTCGCCCGCGTCGCCGCTGTCCGACTCGAGCGGGAAGACGAGTTCGTTGCCTTCGGTCACTCCGGCGCCGGAGGAGACGTAGGCCCGTCCATCGGACATGCGCATGACGTAGCCGACGAAGCTGGCCTTGATGGCCCAGCGAAGGCCGTGCGCGGGAACGGCGGGTTTGCCTGAGTCGGCACCAGTGTTCGATTGCTCGGTCATGACCTCGATCGTTCTGCTTCCCGGGGGCGGCGTCCCAGTCAACGTAACAGTCGGCACGGCGCCTTGTCCGGCCGAGACATGCTCAGGCTTGCGGCGAGGTGACGCGGCCGGCCAGGACCGCGCTGGTGGCGCTTTCCCGTGCCACCGGCCGGAGTCATTTCGTGTCGAAACCCTCGGCCAGTCTCGTGATCACGGCGTCGACGGCTTCGGTCAGGGACTGCTTGTTCCGCGATGGCGGTGTCTCCAGCCAGCGCTGCACGGCCACGCGCAGGCCCGCGAGTACCGTGGCCGCGAGCGCGGCGGGGTAGGGGTCGGTGTCGGCATCGAGGTTCATCCGCGCGGCCTCGCACCCACGACTTACGGACCTAAGCGTTGGTGAAGGGGGCGATCAAGCCTCTTCGGCGACCTGTGAGACCGGTTGTACCGGCGCTTGAACCTCGTCGGCGCCTCATGGTGAATCGCCGAGCCTCTTCTTCGATTCTGCCGTTATCATCACGGAAATCGTGCCGAGTTGGCTCTTCACGTGTTAGCCACATGTGATGGCTCCACTCGGACATATGGCCACGGTCCGCGTTTCCAGCGGTCTCCGCTGGTCGCTGATTCGGTCATGATCCGAGAGTGAGCCGCCTCGCTGGGGACTGTCGATGGACAAGGTGATGGGCAGCGGGCAGAAAAGTGATCTTGAGAAGTGCTGTTTTGCCTGGTCAACCACGGTGGGCCGGGCGGGGCTCGAACCCGCGGCCAAGGGATTATGAGTCCCCTGCTCTAACCAACTGAGCTACCGGCCCCGAAGGCGTCCAGCCGAGCCGTGTGCGCCTTCATCCGTCGACGGTGCTGCGTCCGACGGTGCTGGTCAAGATAGCGCACCAGCTCCTCACCAACCGGCACTGGGCTAGCGGCGAGCCGGGGGAACTCTGCCTCCTCGAGTAGGAGAGTGATCGCGGCCGCGACCAGGCCGAGCATGAAGCCTCCGATGAGCGTCGCACGACGGTCAGGAGCGCGCGGTCGGCGTCCTCGACCACCAGCCGACCGCGCGGCCGCGGCGCCGCGACCATCGACCGCAGGGCACGCTCGCGCTCGGCCACGTGCACCAGCACCAGTCGCGGCGTGCACGAGATCGAACCTCCCAGGGCCGCTAGCCGCGTGCGGCGCCGATCGTCTCGAAATGGCGGAATGTCCACGGATCGAACCAGCGAGCCGAACCGCGCACCCGCCTCGGCCAGCAGATTGCCGCTCACGCCTGTCCCGTCGTCGAGGCACGCACCATCAGCGTCGGCGCCAGCCGCTCGGACTCGACCTGCTCGCCGCGCATCAACGCGGCGAGCTTCGTCAGCCCGCGATACCCCATCTCGTGCATGGGGGAGCGGATCGTCGTCAGCGGCACCGGCAGTTCCGCCGCCAGCGGCGTGTCGTTGAACCCGACCACCGCGATGTCGTCGCCGACCGCCAGCCCGTGATCGCGCGCGGCACCGATGGCGCCGATCGCGGCGAAGTCGTTGACCGCGAAGATCGCGGACGGCGCCTTGCCTTGTGCCAGCAGGGATTCCGTCGCCGTGCGGCCACCGGCCGCGTCGAACCGGGACTCGACGATCCGTGCCGCCGGGATCTCGGCCCCCGCCGCGCGGTAGGTGTCCACGAACCCGGCCGTGCGGTCGATCCCGGTGCTCGCGTACGGCTCACCCGCGATCACCGCGACGTCGCGATGCCCCAGCGACAACAGGTGCTCCGCGGCGAGCCGCCCGCCGAGGTAGTCGTCGCAGGTGACCGACGGATGCTCACCCGCACGACGGCTGACCAGGACGAACGGCACACCGCGCGCCGCGATCCCGGCGAGGAAGCTCGCGTCGATGTAGGCGTCGCCGAAGATCAGCCCGTCGACGCGCCTGCCGAGCACCATGTCCGTGCGCGCCCGCTGCACCTCGGGAACGTCGCGGGTGTTGGTGACGAACGTGGACAGCCCGTTCTCGGCCGCGGCCTCCTCGATCCCCTCGTAGATCGTGGCGAGCACGATGTCCGAGAGTCGCGGCACGAGCACGCCGACGAGGTTGCTGCGCCGCGTGCGCAGGCTCGTCGCGTGCGGGTTCGGCCGGTAGCCGAGTTCGTCGGCCAGCTTGCGGATGCGTTCGACGGTGGCGCCGGAGGCGGCGCGCACGCTTTCGTCCGGCTTGGCGTGCAGCACGCGGGAGACGGTCGAGACGCTGAGCCCGAGCCGGTCCGCGAGCGTACGCAGCGTGACTGGTGATGAGTTCTGCGTGCCCACTTCGCCCAGCCCCTCCGGCGTTTTTCCTGCCTGTTTCCGATCGTAACAGCGAGTTAATTGACTCCGGCCGTCCGTCATGTGCAGACTACCCAAACGTTTGGGCCAAACGATTGGGTAGCGAAGAGTGGTTCAAAGATCACTCTAAGGAGGTACTTGGTGGGTAAGGTCGTCGTTCTGTCCACGGGCGGGACCATCGCCTCGCGTCACGACGAGCGAGGGGTGAACCTGGCCAGCGACAACGTGGGCGCGCTGCTGGAGCGCCTGCCGTTCGACGTGGCGGTGCCGGTCGAGGGCAGGGACGTGCTGTGCGTCGGCAGCTACCTGCTCACCACCGCGGACATGGCGGTGATCGCACGCGAGGTCCGCGCGGCGCTCGCCGGCGACACGGTGCTCGGGGTCGTCGTCACGCACGGCACCGACACGATGGAGGAGACCGCGTTCCTGACCGAGCTCGGGCACGACGACCCGCGCCCGGTCGTGTTCACCGGGGCCCAGCGCCCGGCCGACGCGCCCGACACCGACGGGCCGCGCAACCTCGCCGACGCGATCACGGTCGCGGCCGATCCGCGTTCGCGCGAGCGGGGCGTGCTGATCACGTTCGACGGGGCCGTGTTCGGCGCGCGCGGCACCCGCAAGACGCAGACGCTCGCGGCGGCCGCGTTCGCCGCGCCGGACGCGGGCCCGCTCGGGCAGGTCCGTGAGGGCGTGCTCGCGTACACCGCGCTGCCGGTCCGGTTCCCGCCCGTGGAACCGGCCGATCTCGATGGCATCCGGGTCGACATCGTCGCGTTCTACCCCGGCGCCGACGCCGCCGCGCTCGACGCGGTCGTCGAGGCGGGCGCCGCCGGTGTCGTGCTCGAGGCGACCGGCTCGGGCAACGCCAACCCTCGCATCCGCGACGCGGTCGCCCGGTTGACCTCGGCCGGCATCGTCGTCGCGTTGTCCACCCGTGTCCACTCCGGACCCGTCGCCGGGCTCTACGGCAACGGTGGCGGCGCGGACCTCATCGAAGCGGGCGCGATCCCCACCGGGATGCTGCGCCCGTCCCAAGCCCGGATCCTGCTGGCCACCCTGCTGGCCCGGCACCGCGACCCGGTGCGGGTGGCCGAGGAGCTGGCGCGGCGCACCGAGAACCCGTTCGGCGCCCGGATTCCCCTCTCGCTCAATGGAAGGAAATACTGACGTGGCCAAGGAAATTCGTGTCGCCTTCGGAGTCGATGTGGACGCCGTCGCCGGCTGGCTGGGCTCCTACGGCGGCGAGGACTCGCCATGCGACATCTCGCGTGGCCTGTTCGCCGGCGAGGTCGGCGTGCCGCGACTGCTGAAACTGTTCGAGCGCAACGACTTGCGCACCACCTGGTTCATCCCGGGACACTCACTGGAGACTTTCCCCGACCAGACCAGGATGGTGGTCGACGCCGGGCACGAGGTCGGCGCGCACGGCTACTCACACGAGAACCCGATCGCGATGACCCGCGACCAGGAAAGCGCCATCCTCGACCGCAGCGTCGAGCTGATCGAGAAGATCACCGGCAGCGCGCCGACCGGCTACGTCGCGCCGTGGTGGGAGTTCTCCCCGGTGACCAACGAACTGCTGCTCGAGCGCGGCATCAAGTACGACCACTCCTTGATGCACAACGACTTCACGCCCTACTACGTGCGCGTCGGCGACAGCTGGACGAAAATCGACTACGCGAAGCCTGCCGGCGAGTGGATGAAACCGCTCGTGCGCGGGGAGGAGACCGGCCTGGTCGAGATCCCCGCGAACTGGTACCTCGACGACCTGCCCCCGATGATGTTCGTCAAGGCCAGCGCGAACAGTCACGGCTTCGTGAACCCGCGTGACCTGGAACAGCTGTGGCGTGACCAGTTCGACTGGGTGTACCAGGAGCTGGACTACGCCGCGTTCACCATGACGATCCACCCGGACGTCTCCGGCCGCCCGCAGACCCTGCTCATGCTGCAGCGGCTGATCGACCACATCAACGG
>Ga0164243_10009011_pt1 | contig 14600 bp, 13 predicted proteins | sample OricompcompostOP_FD_108781 | JGI IMG/M metagenome (GOLD analysis project Ga0164243, IMG submission 108781) | Organic Plus compost microbial communities from Emeryville, California, USA - Original compost - Organic plus compost (OP) | ecosystem: Engineered > Solid waste > Mixed feedstock >... | reverse complement strand
GAGTGCGCTCGCGGCGGGCGCGCCCCGTGGCATGGCACGTGCTGAGCGGTCGGCACGATGTCATCGTCCACCGCTCGTTCCCACCGCTCTCTCGCTTCCTGGCTCACCGTGCTGCTCGCCGCTCTCGTGTTCGTGACCGCCCAGGTCGAACCCGTCGCGGCGAAGCCCGATCCCGAGCAGGAGAAGATCAACACGTACGTCGAGCTGCTCAACAAGTGGGCGCCGATCGTGTTCAAGCAGTTCGACAGCTACCGGGACAAGATCGATCTGGAGGCCGGGCCGAATTGCGCGGCGCTGAAGACCGAGCCCCGGCTGAGCCGGACCTCGGCCGACGTGGTCAAGTCCCTCGAGAAGTACGTCAAGGCCACCAAGGCGAAGCCCAAGCTCGAGGTCGATGCCGCGGTGTTGCGGATGGTCGACGCGATCATCGCGCAGGTCGAACCCTCCACCGAGGCGAGCGAGTACTACTTCCAGCGGACGTTCGAGGACGACGACTGCAAGCGGGGCAAGGAGCTGCACCCCGTGCTCGTCGCCAACTGGAAGCAGTTCATCGCCGCCGAGCGCGAGCTCCGGGCGTTCATCGTCGCGTACAACGACAAGCTCGCGGTGGAGTCGATCGCCGCGACGAAGAAGAAGTACGGGACGAAGTTCCGCTTCCACTTCGAGCAGCTGCTGCTCGACGGCAAGGCCCTCGTTCGCGAGGTCGACTCCCAGGCCGCGCAGGCGCGTCCGGACGTCGCGGCGGTGCGCGCTCGCGTCGAGACGTATGCCGCCACTCTCGAGGCCGTGGAGACGCTCTACGCCGATGCCAAGGGAGACAAGAAGCTCCACGAGGACCTGAGGCGCGGCGGCTACGAGCTGTTCCTGTGGCGCTGCAAGAGCGTCGCGAGCTCGAGCAAGGCCCTCGTCGAGCTGCTCGACAAGCCGGCGAGCAAGAACACCCAGCAGCAGCTCGAGCGCAAGTACAACGAGGTGTTCCGCGTGTACAACGACATGATCGGCGCCGCGAACAAGACGCGGTTCTCGAACCGCGTGAAGTGACCGGGTGACTACGGACCGATCTCGCACCGGCTCCGGGTTCGGTTCAGGAGCACCCGGCGGTCGGGCGGGGCCTTCGCGCGTTCGAAGCTCGCGAGCGCGCGCGTCAGCGGGATCCGGGCGTCGTGACAGCGCCCGAGCTCGGCGAGCAGGTTCGCGAGGGCGGCGTCGGCGTCGGCGACCTCGAGCGCGTCGGGACCGAACACCGCGGCGAGCTTCGCGCGGCTCTCGTCGAGCTCGACGCGCGCGCGGGCGATGGCGGCGCGATCCCGGGACGCGACCAGGTCGGGTGTGGCGGCGAGGACGCGTTGCACGCGCGCGGAGGCCGCGGCGCTGGGCCTGTCACCGGCCTCGAGCACCGCGGCGGCGCGCTCGTACAGCGGGACGGCATCCCGGCCGCGACCCATGTTGGTCAGGACGACGCCGAGATTGCGGAGCGCGGTGCCGAGCCGGTCCGGGTTGTCCGTGCGCTCGGAGATCGCGAGCGCGCGGCGCGCGTGCTGCTCCGCCTCCGCGTGGAGGCCTGCGCTGCTCTCGGTGAGCGCGAGGTTCATCAGCGGTCGCACCAGCTCGCTGGACGTCGGCCCCACCCAGCGCTCGAGCCCGTCGAGCGCCGCCATGTGCGACGCGAGGGCCTCCTCCACGCGGCCAACGGCGCCGAGAAGTGACGCGAGGGCGGCCTGGGTCGTCGCGGTGAGGAAGTGGTCGACGCCGTACTCGCGACGCGCGAGCTCGGTGGCGCGCTGGAACTCCGCGATCGCGCCCTCGAGGTCATCGCGTCGATCGGCGAGCGCCCCGCGCGCGTAGTGCACGCTGATCATGACGCCCTTGTCGGCGAGGCTCGCGGCCTCTGCCGCCGCGATCTCGGCCCAGTCAGCGGCACGCGCGCCGAGACGAGCGCGGCCATGTCGGGAAAGCGCGATGCGGGATCGAGCGCGAGCCCGCGCGCGAGCGCGGAGGTCACCCACGCCGGGACCGCGCGCGCCGGTGGCGACGGGCCGGCCTCGATCGCCGCGAGCAGCTCGGCCGGTGTCTCGCCGGAGAACGGTCGTCGGCCGTGGAGGACCTCGTACAGCGACACGCACAGCGCGAACTGGTCGGAGCGCGCGTCGGCGATCGCGTCGCGCAGCTGCTCGGGCGCCATGTACGCGGGCGAGCCCGCGAACCCCGTGACCACGCCGGGGCCATCCGGCGTCCCCGCAGCGAGGCCGCGGCCCGGGTGGGCGAGCCCGAAGTCCGCGACCCGCACGCGCCCGTCGTCTCCGAGCAGCAGGTTGCTCGGCTTGACGTCCCGGTGCACGAGGGACGCCGCATGCGCCGCCGCCAGCCCGCGCGCCGCCGCGCGGAACACGTCGAGGATCTCCTCGAGGGTGCGCCGCTCGCGGGCCCACGCGGCCACGGTCTGGCCTCGCACGAACTCCATCGCGAAGAACACGCGTCCTTGCGTCTCGCCGACGTCGTAGACCGCCACCACGTTGGGGTGGGAGAGCTGGGCGAGCGCGCGCGCCTCGCGCAGGAGCCGATCGCGGTGCTCGCCGCCGAGCTGGTGGTCGGGGAGCAGCTTCAGCGCGACCTTGCGATCGAGCGTGGCGTCGTACGCCGCGTACACGACGCCCATCGCGCCCTCTCCGAGCTGCTCGAGCAGGGCGTAGCGCTCGACCTCGGCGAGCCGGATCGCGACCGGCTGGATCCCCGCGCTCGGAGCTGTCGTCGTCAGGTCCTGTGGATCCGTGGCCACCCCGCTGGAGCATACGCGAGGAGACTGCGCGCGAGACGGCGGCGAGCCGTCACGATCGGATCCGGTTCGCCTCGTCGATCAGCGCGTTGTACGTGTCCAGGAGCTGGGGGATCGAACCTTCGACGTTCTTGCCCATCCCCCGCTCGAGATCGTTCCTCTCGCGCTCCGTGTAGGGCGTCTTCTCGCGGATCCGCCGCGAGATCGCGAGCGCGGCCCTCAGGTAGTAGTCCGCCTTCGACTTGAAGAACGAGCCGCCGGCCTCGTCGCCGAGCTTCGCGAGCTCCGCCACGTTCTTGTCGAGCTCCTCGAGCTTGGCCTCGAACGCCGCGGCGTCGATCTCCTCGAACGTGGAGGCGAGGCCGATCTCGATGAGGTCCTCGGCGACGAGCAGCAGGTGCCCTCGAACGTACCGTCCGCGCTGCTTCGGGTCGTCCGCGATGGTCGCGAGCTGGGCCTCCTTGCGGGCGCGGTTGCGGGACTTCACGATGGTCCCGAGGGCCTTGTCGGCGTCGGCGAACGCCCGGAAGCTCGCCATCAGCTTCGGGTGGAGCTCCTTGCCCTTGGCGAGCCCGTCGTCGAGGTGGCGCTTCTGATCGTAGTAGCTGTGCGCGTCATCGATCACCGGCGTCGCGGCCTCGAGCGCCGCGCGATACGCCGCGATGGCGTCGTCGAGCTCCTTCAGCGCGGGCTTGGCCGCGAGCGCCTCGGCCAGCGGCGCGCAGTGCGCCCCCGGGTTCACCGTGCCCACGTAGATGTTCTTGGACTCGGGGGTGGGGCCCGCCTCCGCGTCGACGTGTCGGAGGTACTGGGTACGCGCGCGGAAGACCGCCGCCGAGGCGTAGTTCTGGCACCGGATCGCGGCGTCGAGCTTGAGGTCCTCGCTCGCGGACGCCGCTGGCGAGCTGTCACTCGGCGCGCCGCCGGACGAAGAGTCCTTGCACGCGCCGGCGGCGAGCGCGGAGAGCGAGAGGGCCAGCGAGAGCGTCAGGTTCGTGATGCGCATACTGCTTCCTTGTGAGGAGTTCGGCTCCCCCACGAGCAAGGCGCGTACCGCGCGAAGGAGGCGCGGCGTGTGGCTTCCAGCCTGGGACACCGTGGTCCGGCCGAGGGAGCCGCGAACAGATCGCGCGGACCTTGCACAAGCTGGCAGGCGGGGGCGACGATCCTCGGGATGTCCGGCTGTTCTCGTGACGCGGTCTCCACGGTGCGTGCGTCCGCGGCTCCCCCCGCCGTTCGTCGCTCGCTGCTGGTGATGCGCGGGGCGGAGATCGCGGCGCATCCGCTGCCGCTCGTCGGTGAGGTCACGATCGGCCGCGGGTCGAGCTGCGACCTGCAGGTCGAGGACCCGTCGCTGTCGCGAAGTCATCTCCGGCTCTCGCTCGAGGAGGACTCGCTTCGCCTCACCGATCTCGGCAGCGCCAATGGCACGGCGTGCGGGGGCGTGCGCGTCACGCCGAACGTCGCGGTCGAGATCTCGCCGAACGACGCGATCGTGGCCGGTGACGTCGTGCTGGTGGTACAGGAGGTGCGGCCCGGGCTGGTGCGTGCGACGCGCCCGCCGGTGGGACTGCGCGCGTCGGGAGCCGTCGCGCCGTCGACGTCGGTCCCCGTCGTTCAGGATCCCGCGATGCGACGCCTCTACGAGCTCGCGACGCGCCTCGCGCGCGGCCAGATCGGCGTCTTGCTCACGGGCGAGACCGGGGTCGGCAAGGACGTCTTCGCCGAGTTCATCCACCGCCAGTCGCCGCGCGCGTCGGGCCCGCTCGTCCGCATCAACTGCGCCGCGCTCGTCGATTCGCTCGTCGAAGCGGAGCTGTTCGGGCACGAGCGCGGGGCGTTCACCGGCGCGCAGCGAGACCGTCGGGGGCTGATCGAGGCGGCGACCGGCGGTACGGTGTTCCTCGACGAGATCGGCGAGGCCACGCCGTCGATGCAGGCCAAGCTGCTGCGCGTGCTCGAGGAAGGCCAGGTGATGCGCGTCGGCGCGACCGCGCCCCGTCCCGTGGACGTGCGGTTCATCGCGGCGACCAACCGCGATCTGGAGGCCGAGATCGAGGCGGGGCGGTTCCGCCGCGATCTGTACTTCCGGATCGCGGGCGCGGTGCTCGCGCTGCCACCGTTGCGCGAGCGACCGCAGGAGGTCGACGCTCTCGCCCGCGCGTTCGCGGCCGACGCGGCGCGCCGCCTGGGTCGCGATGTGCCCCGATTGACCGAGGCTGCGCTCGCCGCGCTGCGCGCGCAGCCGTGGCCGGGGAACGCCCGAGAGCTACGCAACGTGATCGAGCGAGCGACGCTGCTCTGCGATGGGGCCGCGCTCGACGTCGACGTGCTCGCGCTCACCGGGACGACCGGTCCCGCGTCCCCGCCGGTGGCGGCTCCTGCTCCACCACCCGACGCGAGCACGTCGCCCGGCGCGGCCGAGGCGTCCTTGCGCGACCAGCTCGACGCGCGCGAGCGGCAGGCGATCCTCGCCGCGCTCGAGCGGCACGGCGGCAACCAGAGCAGGGCCGCGGCCGAGCTCGGGATCCCGCGGCGCACGCTGATCACGCGCCTCGAGAAGTACGGCGTCCCGCGTCCGCGCAAACGCTGAGCCCGCGATCGGGAGCTCGCGATCGGGAGCGGGGCGTGCGTCCACGCGCGTTCGCGCGCCACCGCGCGCGCGGATCGCCGCGATCGCGGAGTGGGTCGTGTGCGATCGAACACGCAAGGACGTCCTCCTGTGCCCTCCCGAATTCGCAATCGTTATCAGCAATTGACAGCAGTGGTCGGAACAGCGCACCGTGGCATTGGTGGCGGCGTCGCGCGAGGCAACAGGAAGGACCCACAGGCTCGGTCGCTACGAGATCGTGAAGCACCTCGCCCAGGGCGGGATGGCCGACGTGCTCCTCGCGCGGACGACCGGCATCGAGGGTTTCGAGCGGCACGTGGTGATCAAGCGGATCCGCGCCGAGCAGGCGCGCGACGCGCGGTACGTCGAGATGTTCCTCGACGAGGCGCGGCTCGCGGCGTCGTTACACCACCACAACATCGCCCAGGTCAACGACATCGGCGAGGAGGACGGTGAGTACTTCTTCGCGATGGACTACGTGCACGGCGAGGACGCGCGCACGCTCCTGGCCCGGGTCAGCCAGAACGACGAGCTGATCCCGCTCGAGCACGTGCTGACCATCGTGACCGCCGCGGCCGCGGGGCTCCACCACGCACACGAGCAACGCGGCCCCGACCGTCGGCCGCTCGGGATCGTGCACCGCGACGTGTCGCCCGCGAACATCCTGATCGGCTACGACGGCGCGGTGAAGGTCGCGGACTTCGGGATCGCGAAGGCCGCGCAGCGCACGAGCAAGACCCGCTCGGGCACGCTCAAGGGCAAGGTCTCGTACATGTCGCCCGAGCAGTGCGTCGGCGACGACGTCGATCGGCGCAGCGACGTGTTCTCGCTCGGCATCGTGCTGTACGAGCTGTGCACGGCGCGCCGGCTGTTCAAGAGCGAGAACGACTTCCTGACGATGTCCTCGATCGTGCTCGGCCTGATTCCCCCGCCGACGCAGTTCCGGCCGGACCTCCCCGTCGAGCTCGAGGCCGTGATCCTCAGGGCGCTCGCGAGCAAGCGAGACGATCGCTACGCGACGGCGGACGATCTGCGCCGGGCGCTCGAGGAGGTCGCCGCCGAGCTCGGCCTGCGGATGTCGACGACCGCGCTGGCCGACTACATGAAGCAGCAGTTCGGGACGCGTCCGGAGCCGTGGCTCGAGGAAGAGCACGAGCCCGAGATCGAGGTCAGCATCGTGAGCGACGACGTGAGTGGCGTGGTGGAGGCGCCCGTATCGGCGCTCGCGACGTTCGCCGTCCCGGAGCTCACCGGGCGCACGCCACCGCCGATCGCGAATGCACACAAGCGCGCACTCGCGCGTGGCGCGACCGAGCTCCCCCGTCCCGGCGTCGCGGGCGAGCGCGTCGAACCGGCTCGGCGTGCTGCGTCTCGACGGTGGCTGATCCGGGGCGTCGCGGCCGCCTCGACCATCGCGCTCGGGATCTCGGTGCTCGTGATCCGCGGCGCGTCGGAGGGCGCGCCCGAGGAGATCCACCCCGCGGCGACGCTCGACCCGCCACGCAGCGCGCCCGATCACTCGCCCGATCACGTGCCCGATCACGCCCCCGATCACGCCCCCGATCAGGCGCTCGTGAGCTCGCCGCCCGTCCCCGCGCCGGTGCGGGACGTGCCCGCGCTGGCCGAGCCCGCCGTCGCAGGCGCCGCCCGACGGGATCCGGCGGCCGACGCAGGCGCGAACCCACCACCGCGCGACTCGACGAGCGACTCGACGAGCGACTCGACGAGCGGCTCGAGGACGAAGGCGCGCTCCGGCTCCGAGAAGAAGTCGCGGCGCGAGCGCGGCGGTCGCTCCGAGGAGGAGCCCGCACCGCGCTGGGATCCCAACGCCCTGTTCCCGGAGTGACGACATGAGGAAGCGGATCCCGATCGCGCTCGTCGCGACACTCGGTGGTGCGGCTCACGCGGAGACGCATGGCGCGAAGCAGGAGGCCGAGGCGCACATCGCGCGGGCGACGGAGCTCCACAAGGACGGCGAGTTCGCGCAAGCGCTCGACGAGCTGAAGACCGCGTACGCGCTCGACCCTCAGCCCCCGCTGCTGTTCGCGATGGGGCAGCTGCACGTGCAGCTCGGCGAGTGCACGCAGGCGATCACGTACTACGAGCGCTTCCTCGCGACCTCGCCGGCGCGCGCGCAGGCCTCGCAGGCTTCGCAAGCCATCGAGACGTGCAAGACCAACCCCCCGCCGGTGGAGCCGGTCGAGCCGAGCCGTCCCGCGGACCGCCCGGACGCGACCGACACGGCTCCTCCCTCGACCCTCCCGCCGCCACACGAGTCACAGATCGCCGAACCCACGCCGCCGCCGGTGCCGGTCGTGCCCGTCCTCGCGACGGCGATCGAGGAGCCTCGCCCCTGGTACCGGAACTACGTCGCCGACGGGCTGGTCGGTGGAGGCGTCGTCGCGAGCGTCGCGGGGCTGCTCCTGTATCGCAGCGCGGTCGGGATGCGCGCCGACGCCGACGCGCTCGCCGATTACCAGGACTACGCGGCGCGCATCGAGGGCGCGCGCTCGCGGCGGAACCTGGCCATCGTGCTCGGCGCTGGCGGCGCGGTGCTGCTGGCCGCCGGAGGAACGTACTTCTTCGTGTCGCAGCGGTGGGCGCGTGATCGAAGCGTGCTGGTCGCGCCGGGGGAAGGCGGTGGCGTCGTGTCGTGGAGCGGGCGATGGTGAGGCGCGTGCTGGTGCTCGCCGCGGTGGCGTCGCTCGCGAGCACCACGTGCATGAAGCCGGGCCTGTTCGAGTGCTCGCTCGACACCGAGTGCTCGTACGCGAGCGGGCATGGCACGTGCGAGCCCAACGGACGGTGCAGCTTCCCCGATCCCTCGTGCCCGAGCGGCCGCCGGTTCGGCGCGCTCTCGGGACCGGTGGCGAACGAGTGCGTCGAGCACGGGGCACCGCACGACGGGGGCGTCGACGTTCCGGACGGGCACTCGCTCGTCGACGCTGGCCCGGACGCGCTCGTCGACGCCGCCGTCGATGCTGCGATCGACGCGCCGATCGATGCGCCGCCCCAGGAGTGCCCCACGACCTACGCCCCGATCGACGGGCTGCCCACGACGCACGTGTATCGCGTGCTCCCCAGCGCGGCGAGCTGGACCAGTCAGCGGGACGCGTGCGCCGCCGACCCGGGGACCACGTACCTCGCGATCCCCGACGACCTCGCCGAGCTCCAGGCGCTGCTCGCGCTCGCGGGGGCGGACGTGTGGATCGGCATCTCCGACACGCAGACCGAGGGAACGTTCGTCACCGTCAAGGGCACGGCGCCGCCGTTCCTGCCGTGGGCGCCGGGGGAGCCGAACAACATGGGCAACCAGGACTGCGTGCGCACGATCGGCGCAGCAGGGCAGGTCGAGACGCTGACCTGCGGTACCGCGGCGAACGCGATCTGCGAGTGCGAGCCGCCGTTCTGAGCGGCGCGTCCGTCACGCGGGCTTGCGGAGCGCGGTGACGAGCCGGCCGATGCCGGCGCCGAGCACGTTGAGCACGACCGACAGGTTCCACAGCATCAGCGTTCCGCTGGGGAGCCGCGCGAGGAGGCCGAACCCGACCACGATCGCCACGAGCGCGAACGACAGGAACACGTCGAGCGCGAGCCCGAGATCCGGCCGCTCCGTGCGCCCGAGGGCGCGCAGCGTGATGTCGGTGAGGCACACGCCGCTGATCCGGCGCTGTACGGTGAGGAGCGCGAGCAGGTTGCCGAGGTTGAGCACCGCGTCCACGGCGCCGAGCGCGAGGAGCGCGTATCCGAGCGGTGCGAGCGGTGGGGACGCGAGCGCGATCGCCCCCGTCAGCAGCTTGAACACGCAGAACGGGAGGCCGACCGTGACGACCTCGAGGGAGGGCAACACCCAGCGCTCGAGCGCGGAGGGCGAGGCAGAGTACAGCAAGGCGCGCGGAGACTAGCGCATCCACGGCGGCGTGCCCGTGTCGTGGTCGGGTTTCGCCTCGGCCCCGCGTCGCATAGCATGACGGACATGCTGTGGCGTCTGCTCCCTGGCTGCCTCGCTGCTCTCGCCACCGCCTGCTCGCACGCGCCGGCACCCGCGCCGGCACGGCCATCCGCGCCGGCGGAGACCGCTCGCGCGACGCCGCTCGCGATCGGCGAGACCTTCCGCCTGGGCTCGCGCGTGCTCGCCGAGGAGCGCGTGATCAACGTCTACCTGCCGCCGGGGTACGCGGAGGGCGACGCGCGCTACCCGGTGCTCTACCTGCTCGACGGTGGCCTCCACGAGGACTTTCCTCACATCACCGGGCTCGTCGACGTGTCGACCAAGAACCAGATCATCCGCCCGGTGATCGTCGTCGGCATCGAGAACACGGATCGGCGGCGCGATCTCGTCGGGCCGACCTCCGTCCCGGAGGAGAAGGAGATCGCGCCGCGAGCCGGAGGCGCGGATCGCTTCCGCCAGTTCCTCCGCGACGAGCTGAAGCCGGAGATCGCGAGGCGCTACCGGGTGACGTCCGAGGCCGCGCTCGTCGGCGAGTCGTTCGCCGGGCTGTTCGTGCTCGAGACGCTGTTCGTCGAGCCCGCGCTGTTCGATACGTACATCGCGGTCGATCCCAGCGTGTGGTGGAACCAGCAGTCGCTGGTGAAGAGCGCCGCCGAGAGGTTCGCCTCGTGGTCCGCGGCGCCGAAGGAGCTCTATCTCGCGACGGCGGACTCCGAGCTGACCCAGGACGGCGCGGCCATGGTCCTCGCCGCGTTTCGCGAGCACGCCCCACCCGGGCTCACGATCCACCACGCGCCGATGCCGGAGGAGCGCCACGGCACGATCTTCCCCGTCGCGGCGCTTCGCGCGTTCCGCATGCTGTTCGCTGCGGCGAGCCCTCCCGGGGAGTAGCCGCCGGCGCACGCGTCAGGCGCCGCCGGTCACCCCGGATTCCCAGCACCGGACGCCACACCTGCGATACCCTCGGGACGTGGGAGTCGCTCGGTTCGTGTCGTGTGCGGCCATCTTCGTTGCATGCGCCAGCGCGGGCGATCCGAGCGTACCGGGTGCACCCGCGGACGCGCCGGTGGGGACGCCCGACGGCCTGCCACCTCCGCCGATCGAGCGCGACTGTCCCGATGGTGAGCTCGCCGTGGGCATCACGAGCGCCGGGCAGGTGACCTGCGCTCCCGTCGACGAGGGCGCGCTCCGGGCGGCGATCGAGGGGAGCTGCTCGGTGTACCTCGGCTGGCGGGACAACTGCGACGGCTGCACCAGCCCGCCGGTGAAGTGGGGGCGGTCCGGTGCGACGTGCGCGAACGGCGCCGGGGCAGGCAACACGTGCACGATGCCGAACCTCGGCGGCACGACGCTCCCGATGTTCGGGCTCGATCTCGACGGCGACGTCGATGGCAACGACAAGCTGTACGGCAGCCTGCACTGCGCGGCGCCCTCACCGCGCCAGGAGCCGGCGCCATGCCCGCCGGGCTACCTCGTCACCGCCAGGAGCGGGGCGACCTGGACCTGCGCGCCGCTATCGCTCGCGGTCGTCGAGTACGTGCGCGCGAGCTGCTCGCTCTACCTCGGCTGGCAGGACAGCTGCAACGGTTGCGTGACGCCACCGGTGAAGTGGGGCAAGGCCGGGGACGCCGGCTGCCAGAACGGCGCGGGCCTCGACAACACGTGCACGCTCGCGAGCCTCGGTGGCGAGTCGGTCCAGCTCTTCGGCCTCAACTTCGACGGCAACGTCGACAACAACGACAAGCTGCACGTCGGCCTGCACTGCGCGCCGGCGGCCCCGGCGTCCACCACCGCGACCGACGCCTGCCCTCCGGGGCAGTTCGTCACCGCGACGCGCGCGGACGGCTCGTTCGAGTGCACGGGCCTGTCACCGCGCGTCGCGGCGTACTTCACCGAGCGGTGCTCGCTCTACTTCGGGTGGCGGGACAGCTGCACCGGCTGCACGAGCCCGCCGTCGAAGTGGGGCCACGCGCGGGTGGGGCGCTGCACCCTCGGCGTCGGCGTGAACGACACCTGCGGCGACTTCACGCTCGGGGGGACCACGGTGAGCATGTTCGGTCTCGACACCGACGGCGACGTCGACGAGAACGACATGCTCTCGATCGGCCTGCGCTGTCTCTAGCGCTGCCCGGCGCCCGCCGGCAGCCTCACGATCTCGGAGCGCTCGCCGACGAGCAGGATCTCGTCGCCAGGCGTGCCGTCGAGATCGCCGACCGCGACGTCGCGCACCGCGCCGCCGATCGTCAGCCCTTGCCAGCGGCCGCCGCGGTGCGAGAACACGCGCACGTAGTGGTTGCCGACGGCGATGATCGCCGGCTGGCCACCGAGGCTCGCGGGCACGATGTCCTCGATCGCGTACTGACCTTCGGTGTCCTCGATGACCTCGGTCTGGAACCCGCCGGCACCGTGGCGCGACCACGACAGCAGGCCTTGTCCCTGCGCCGCGTAGCTCTGGTGCCAGCCGTCCCCGAAGTACACCTCGGCGCGCCCGTCTCCGTCACCATCGGCGATCGCGAGCGAGCGCAGACCACGCGTCGTCGGGATGGTCGCTCGGGTGCCGTCGGGCGCGAGCACGAACGCGTCGCCATCGCTGCCCTGCGCGTCGCCGTACACCCGGCCGACGACGAGATCGGGCGTGCCGTCGCCGTCGACGTCTCCGTGCGCGTAGCTCGTCGCCGTGCGCAGCGTGGCCACCGGCTCGCGGTCCCAGCCCTGGGCCGCGCGCCGCGCGATCACGCTGGTCACCATGTACTTGGAGTCGAAGTACGCGAACAGCACGCCCTTGCGGTCGGGCATCGGCACGATCGCGGCCACGTCGTTGCGCGTCGTCGTGGGCTCGATCACGGTCTCCTCGACGAGCTTGCCGCCGGCGAGCCGGTGCACCGAGAGCCGCAGCTTGGTGGCGAGGTGCTCGCGCGTCGTCCCCCACCCGGCGTAGATCTCCGCGCGACCATCGCCGTCGAGATCGCTGGCGACGAGCTCCTGGATGCCCGCGCGGATCGGCGCCTTCGCGACCACCTTCCCGCGCGGCGTCACGACCCGCATCTCGCTCGCGTCCACGAGCACGATCTCCCGCGCGCCATCGCCGTCGAGATCGGCGATCACCGCGCGCAGCGCCCCACCGACGAACGCGCTGACGTCCTCACGCTCGCCGGGAAGGGGCTCGGGCAGGGGCGGTGGAGCGGGGCGCTTCGACGCCGGGCGTGGCGCGGGCGCCGTCGCGGGCGCGGGGGCCGGGGCCGGCGGTTCCTGGGCGCTGGTGGTGCCCGGGGGCTCGCTCGCGTGCGGCCCCGGGCTGGCCGGCGGCTCGGCGGGGCGTTCTCGCTGGCAACCGGTGACCAGCGTGAAGGTGACGGCGAAGGTCCCGAGGACCACGGGGAGGAGGCGTGAGGTGCTCGACATCGCAGGGTACGGCGTGATGTCCGAGCCTATCCGGTGCGGTGGGCGAGGCCAACCCGCCCGGCGGGACGAGCGCCGAGCGCCGGCGTCAGGCGGTCCCGCTCGGGAGGCTCCGATCACACCATGCGCGCGAACTGCAGCCACGCGCCGGTGAGCTCGGCGCCACGCGCGAACGGCGTACGCGGCCGCCACCCGAGCTCCTGCTTGGCCCGCGCGTTCGAGACCCACGAGCGATACGCCTCGCGAACGACGCGGCTCTCGTTGGGCACGCCCGGCCCCTGGCTCGTCGTCGGGGCGGGCGCCCTCGGGGCGCCTTGCAAGCGCCCCTTGAGCATCCACTTGTGCTCCTCGGACACCGCGCCCGCGAGGAGCTCCTTCGTGCCGCGGAGCAGCGCGCCGACCGCGGGCACCGTCGACAGCTCCGCGTGGAGGCTCGGCGAGGCGGCGAGGCGGACCAGCGCGCGCACGTTGCTCGCCAGCGTGGGTCGCTTGGCGCGCCAGTGTGTCCGGATCTCCTCGACCGAGTGATCGCAGGTGCGCGTGGGCCGCCCGGTCAAGCGCGCGAACGCATGGATGAACTCGCCCCACGTCAGGCGATCGTCGCCGTTGACGAAGAAGGTCCGGCCGACGGCGCGCTCGGTGTCGAGGGCGGCGAGGATCGCGTCACACACGTCGTCGACGTAGACCGCGTTGCACAGGCCGCGGCCGCCGTCGATCAGGCACACCCGTCCCTCGCGCGCGTGGTCGATGATCGGCGTGATGAAGTAGCTGTACGGACCGTAGACGACCGTGGGTCGCAAGATGACCGCCGGGAACTTCTTCTCGATCGCCGAGGCCACCACCGCTTCGCTCTGCGCCTTCGCGTCGGAGTACGGCTCTCCCCATCGCTGGATGGGGGCGGTCGTCTCGGTCAGCACCTTCGGCTGCGGGGCCGGACCGTGCACCGCCATCGAGCTGACGTGAACGAAGCGACGGATCCTGGCGCGCTGGCACGCGACCACGAGGTTGCGCGTCTCCTTCGCCGCGGTCCTGTCGTCGGAGTGGGCGAGGTGGACGACCGCGTCGCAGCCGGCGAGCGCCTCGGCGAGCACGGACGGATCGCGGAGGTCGCCCGCGATCATCTCCGCGTCGAGCCGGGCGATCCGCGCCGCGCGCGTGAAGTTGCGGACCAGCGCGCGATACGGCGTGCCGCGCTCGAGCGTCAGGATCTCGCACAGCCGCGCCCCGATGAACCCGGTCGCGCCCGTGATCAGGATCTTCGCGGGCTTCATGCTTGACCTCCGCGCTCCACCCACGGCTGCGCCATGCGAGTGCGGTTGGCGTATGCGTCCTCGATGACCGCGAGCGCCTTCACCGCGGAGTCGGCGGTGACGAAGGGCGCGCGGCGCTCGCGCACGGCTCGCACGAAGTCCGCGATCTGCGCGTGGTACGCGCCGAGCGAGGACCACGACCTCGCGCACGTCAGCTGCAGCTCGCGTGTGCCCTTGCGCGTGCGGCGCCGCACCGTGAGCACGTTCGGTTCGCGGTGGTGCGCCTCGAGGGTCGCCTCGCTGCCGACGACGCGGATGCTGCGGCCTAACGCGTGCGACCAGCTGAGCTCGATGCGGGCCGGGACGCGCTGGTTCGCGAGCTGGAAATACCCGCGCAGTCGCGCGTTGGTCTCGACGCCGCCGTAGGAGTCGTCCTCGTACGTGCGATCCGTGAGGTCGCCGAACAGCCAGAGCACGCGATCGAGCAGATGGACGCCCGCATCGAAGAACACGCCGCCCGCCGTCGTCTTGCGATCGAAGTAGGCGTTGCTGGTCATCGTCCAGCCGAGGGGAGCGCCGTCCTCGGCCACGACCTCCTGGATCTCGCCGAGCTCG
>Ga0164243_10009008_pt1 | contig 14602 bp, 15 predicted proteins | sample OricompcompostOP_FD_108781 | JGI IMG/M metagenome (GOLD analysis project Ga0164243, IMG submission 108781) | Organic Plus compost microbial communities from Emeryville, California, USA - Original compost - Organic plus compost (OP) | ecosystem: Engineered > Solid waste > Mixed feedstock >... | reverse complement strand
TGTTGAGGGCGCGCACCGTGCCGACGCCGTCGAGATAGACCGGCACATCGGCAGTCCGGGCGGTGGCGGCCAGGGTGGGGACCGGCTGGTCCTGCGCCGCACGAAAGCGGCCGAAACCGCCGGCCTGTTGGCGCGCAGCCGGCCGCATCATCACCGCGACCACGGCGGCGGCGAGGGCGACGGCGATCACCGCGTAGACCACGTATCGGTGTTTGTCTTTGCGCATTAAGGTCAGTCTAGCGTCCCCGCGACGATCTGATCACTGTGATACCGACCGATTTGTGTCGAGAGGGGGCCAACCGCCGCCTAGCGCCCGGAACAGGCTGACCAGCGCCTGCAGGCGGGCCAGCCGCACCTGGGCGAGGGTATCCTGGGCCTGAAATAAGGTCTGCTGGGTATTGAGTACCGTGATCAAGTCCACCGTGCCTTCACGTAAGCGCTGCTCCGACAATTGAAAGGCTTGGCGGGCCGACCGGACTGCTTCCGTCTGCAGCTGCTCGCGCCGCGCCTGCTGCTCGACGGCGATCAGCGCCTGTTCGACGTCGCTGAAAGCCGAGAGCACCGCCCGGCGGTAGTTCTGGAGGAATTCCTGTTGCTGGCCGCGGGCGAGGTCGAATTGTCCTTGCAGCAGGAAGCCGTCGAACACCGGCTGCGTCACCGAGGCAGCCATCGTGTAGAACCACGCACCCGGACCGAATAGCGTAGTGAGTGCGGCGCTCTGAAAACCGCGCGAGCCGGTCAAGGCGATATTGGGAAAGAATGCGGCGCGCGCCGATTCGACGCTGTAGTTCGCGGATGCGAGCTGCGCTTCGGCTTCACGCACGTCAGGGCGTTGACGCAAGATGTCAGAGGGTAGGCCCGGGCTGATGGGCGGCACCCGGATCGCATTGGTGCTGCCGCCACGAACTTTGACGTGCTCGGGCGCGCGCCCGATCAGCACGGCAAGCTGTGCCATGCTCTGACGCAGCGTGATTTCGAAAGCTGGGATCGTCGCGCGTTGCGTGGCTACCACGCTTTCCTGTTGGGCGATATCAAGTTGCGATGCGGTGCCGGCCTGCAGCCGCTCTCGGATGAGCGCGAGCACGCGGCTGGCGGCGGCGACATTGTCATGAGCGATGCGCAGCCGGTCCTGGGCGCTGAGCATCTGGAAATAGGTGTTCGCGACGGTCGCCATGGTGGTGAGGGCAATGACCTCACGGTCGTAACGCGTGGCGACGGTATTCTCCTCGGCGGCGAGCAGGTTCGCGCGGTTCTTGCCCCAGAAGTCGATCTCGTAACTCGCGCTGAGATTGGCGTCATAAAGGGAGGTTTCAATTGAACCGGTGCGGATCGTAGTCCCGCCCGACGCGTTCTGCGAAGGACGCGAACGGCGCGCGGTGAAGTTCGCATCGATGACCGGAAGCAGGGCGGAACCGGCGATCCGCGCCTGCGCATCAGCCTGCTGGATACGTGCGATGGCGATCGCGATATCGAGATTATTGGCCTGTGCCGCTTCCATCAGGAACGTGAGTTCGCGGGAACGGAAACCGCGCCACCAATCGAGGGCTGGGAGGGCGGCGTCGGGACTGCCTGCTCCGTGTTGGTATTTGGAGGGAATTTCCAGTGCGAGAGGCGGCTTCTCGTAGCCGACGATGCACCCGGACAACAGCGGTGTAAGGCCGAGAGCGGCGCTCATCGCCAATATCCGTTGCGACCGCGCCAGCGCGGTTGCCAAGGCAAGAAACGCTCCCTCGACGCCACGCATTCAATGGACCTTTGGACGCACCGGCACAAAAGCACCGGCCGATCGCGCAATCGCGCATCGGATTTGCGATTCAGGATGCAAGCCCCGCCGCAAGCTAGCACCCGGCGACGGGTCGACAAAGGTTGCAGCGGCGGGCGTGGATATGTCTGGAGGGCGGGCCGTGCGTGTCGCGGACCGGCCCGGGTCGATATAGGAGGCAACGGGTGCGACACTGCAACACACAAGACCTCGCAGGCCGCCCCGCCTGCATCATAGGGCGGATGCCGCGCCGAGACGTGTGAAATCTTGGAAAGGTTTGCGCCCGCGAGAAGAAAGGCGGCCGTCGTCAGCCTTCGTCGTCTGGTTCCCTCAGTCTTCCGGCTTGCCGATGTGGTGCTGGGAATAAAGCTCGATGCCAAGCTTGGCCACAAGGTCGAGTTGGGTCTCGAGGAAATCGATATGGTCTTCCTCGTCTTTCATGATCTTCTCGAACAAGTCCCGCGAGACATAGTCCTTCACCGCGTGGCAATGGGTTGCCGCCTCTTCGTATAGCGCCCGGGCTGACATCTCCGCGGCGAGATCACATTCGAGCACTTCCTTGACGTTTTGGCCGATGTGGAGCGGATCGATTACCTGCATGTTCGGAAAGCCGTCGAGGAAAATGATGCGCTCGACCAGCTTGTCTGCATGCTCCATCTCCTCGATCGATTCCTTGCGCCACAGCTTGGCGAGAGTGCGATAGCCCCAGTTCTCGAACAGCCGGTAGTGCAGCCAATATTGATTGATAGCCGCCAACTCGTGCCGCAATCCTCGATTGAGAAACTCGATAACCTTGGCGTCTCCCTTCATTCGCTATCTCCACTGCTCGCGGCGGCTGCCGGCGATTGGCTCCCCGGCGGCGGCAACGCGCGCGCAACCATACAAACCGTAGCGATTTCGGCCGACTGCGCCAATCGGATGTCCGCGCGAGATTGCGGTCCTTTGTCCGCCCTGACAAGGATCAGGACGCTGCATTTCAAGAACTTCAACGGCGTTAAGGAGGTTCCGCTTACTCGCGGTGGGCATGGCCGCAGCACTGCGGTGTGGTCGCCTCCTCAAGGAGGCGACGGATCGTGCGGGCGCAACGGCCACACTGCGGGCTGCAGCCGAGGCAACCGTAGACCTGACCAGTGGTGCGTGGTGCGTCGGAGGTCTTGAGCGCGGAGCGCACGTCGTGGTCGGAGATCACGTTGCAAGAGCAGACGATCATGGAAATCCCGGCGGCGCTCACCTGCGATCGGCGATTCGCGCGTCGGATGCGGCGGCCGATCTCGCTGTCCAAATATAATTTCTACCGGGTACTCGAAATGCGGCCTTGATGCAAAGCAAATCGTACTTTGTAATTGTTCTAAAACACTGAATTCGCTATGCTTTTTGGCGTAGTCCTTGAAAAACTTGCGCCTTTCCGAGACCCTAGCGGGCGCCGGTGCGCGCCGCCGGTGTCTCCGCGCAGAAGTCTAACAATGCGGCCAGTTCAGCTTGTGCCGTCGGCGACGTGTTCGCTCGGCCTGCGGCGATGCGCTCATAGAGGCGCGCGATGCCGAGGAACATCTCGCGCGCGGCCGCGTCCTCATGCAGGAAGGCGGCGATCTCCTCCATCTCCGCCACCCAGCGGTAGGCCTTGGGAAAGGCCAGCGGCACCTGGCGTGAGAAGCGCTGTAGCAATTGGGGCTGGCTTTCGGCCATTTCCTGCTTGAGTTCGGCCGCACAGCCGGCGCGCGATGCGCCCAACAGGAGGGCTGCGCCGATCGCGGTCACTCCCTTGGTAATGCCTGCGTAGGACATCTTTAGTGCCGAAGCAGCACCGATTCCGCCGTCGATGACGCGGATGTTCAGCCCGTACTGCACGAGACGCCGAGCCTCGTTTGCGAGGAGGCCCGAGACGTAGATGCTGGGGCTGTAGCCGGCCGCCGGCGGACCGCCGATGATTCCGCCGTCGATGTAGGGTGCGCCGGCTTCGGCAATCAACGTGCCGATGCGCTCGGCCGTGCGTGGCGCCACCGCGTTGCAGTCGGCGTAGACCGGTTTGCGCGCACTGCGGGCGAGCGGCCCCTGGAGGCGTTCGGCAAGCGCCACCGCTTGCCCCGGCGGAACCACCGAGAGGATGAAGTCCGATTGCGCGACGAGGTCGTCGTCGCTCGCAATGTCTCGCATGCCTGCGGCAGCAGCGCGGGCCGCGCTGGCAGAGCCCCGTCCCCTGAGCGACGTCAGCACCCGCGCGCCGCGGTCCGACAGGCGCTTGGCAATGCCAGCGCCCATTTCGCCCGCCGCGATTACGGCTATAGTCTCGGCCATGGGAATCTCCTTGCAACTGACACAATAGCAGGATGGGTGGCGGAAAGCGCGGCGGCGTGCGCATTCAGCCGACCGGTTCGCCGCGGCGATACCAAGGCAGCCAGCGTGCAGTCGCCTGGCGCAACGCGATTTCGAACAGAACGCCGGCGCAGGCGAGTAGCGCCACCGCCACGAATGCTTCGTTGTGGTGGAATGTGCGCGCCTGAAACAAAATGTAGAAGCCGAGCCCCGGAATCGAGACGAAGAACTCTGCCACAACGGCAGCGATGAGTGCACGACCCGCTGCCAACCGCAGGCCAGCGAGGATATAGGGAACCGACGACGGCAGGATGACGTCGAACAGGCGCGAGACTGCGCTCCCGCGGAACGAGCGAGAAACCTCGATGTATTCCGGCGGAACGGCGCGGGCGCCGTCGGAGACGTTGAGAACGATGGAGAAGAAACTGGCGAACACCACGATCGCCAGCCGTGCGTCCGCGGTGTAGCCGAACCAAAGGCTGGCCAGTGGCAGAATGGCCGTCAGCGGCATCGCGAACAGCCCGCTGATGTAGATTGAAGTCATGCGGTCGACCGCGCGGATGCGTCCGATGCCCACGCCGAGCACGGTCCCGATCACGAAGGCGATCGCCAGGCCCTTGAACACCGCTCCGAGCGTCGCGGCTGAGGCGTGCCAGAAGGCGGGATTGGCCAGGACAGCAGGCACGACCTGCCCGATCGCACTCGGCCGCGCCACGAATGGCGGCGCCCACATACGCACCACGACCTCCCATGCCAGCAGAATGACGATGCCCGCGATGATGCGCACGGCGAGATCGCCGATCGCGAGCTTGCGTCGCGCACAGGCTAACGCCGCGGGAATCGCCAGGCTCATCGTTCGAGTCCTCGCCATGCGGCGAACCGATTCTCCGCCATTCGGCCGACCGCCATCAGACCGACGCCGAGAATGGTGACGACCAAGATTGCGCCATAGAGCGCAGGGATGTCGAAGTCCTGGCCGCTGCGCATAATCAACTGGCCGATGCCGCTGGAAGAGAGAAAGAACTCCGCCGCGATCATGCCAACGAGGCCGCGCGCCACCGCCTGGCGGACTCCAGTGAGCGCAAACGGCAACGTGTAGGGAATCAGGACGTCGCACCAGATCGCTGCTTCGCTGGAGCGAAACGAGCGGGCGACCTCGAGCAGTTCCGGCCGCAGGCTTCGCGCGCCTTCGACGGTGTTGTAGAGGACCGGAAAGAAGGCGAACAAGAATACCACCAGCGCCTTTGGAGCGAAGCCGAAGCCCATCATCGACAGGATGAACGGGATCAGAGCCACCATCGGCGTCGCGTACAGGATGGTGATGTAGCTCTCGAGGGCGACCCGCAGCAGCCGCACGCGAGCAAGCAGCAGCCCGAACAGCAAACCGACGACGATGGCGCAGGAAAGCCCGACAGCGAACAGCAGCAGAGAGCTGGCCAGCGCCTCTATCAAAACTCCGGTGACCAGGAATTCCCAGAGCTTGGCGATCGTTGCGGTGAATGACGACAGGAACGCGGGACTGGTGTGGGCCGCCGCAAGCTGCCATAGCCCTGCGCCGATTGCGAGCGAAAGGCCGTAAACGGCGTAGCGCTGGAAAGTCGGTTCAGGCGATCTCATGGGCACTCAGGCGGAGGCGGATTGTACGTGGCTGGCCCGGCGCCCACCGGGCCAGCAGCCCTAGCGTCGATTGCGTGCTCAGTTGGATCTACCGCCGCCGACAAGCTTCATCGCCTCCTGATAGACCCTGGGATCCGCGAAGCGTGTGTAAATGACCGGTGTCGCGTTCGGACGGATCCCGCCGACCCGCTTTTGCGTGGCAATGATCTCCTCGATGTTCTTCTGCGGCAGACCCATGCCCTGGCGCGGCCAGAAGTTCATTTGGATGTACATCGCGGTCGAGGTTTTTGCTTCCTCGACATCGCGACCGGTCGGCGCCGCCGCCCCGGCGACCGCCTCGGCGTTCTTGGGATCGTTGATGAAGGCGCTCGCCTCGATCATTGCCGCGAGCGCGCGAGCGAGCGCTTCACGTTTCTTCTCGGCCTTCTCTCGCGTCGTCACCATCGTCATGTAGTGGCTGACTGGCGCCACCTTGTTGATGTCGACGATCACGTTCACCTTCTTCTTCGACTGCCGCTCGATAATCGGAACGTCGTCGATGTGGAGCACGCCCCAATTGAGCTGGCCGGACGCCATGGCCGTTCCGACGTTGGAACTCATGGCGACCTGCTGCGTGTCCTTGGCGGTCAGACCGCAGGAGCGGATGAGCTGGTTGAGCGCAATCGATCGCGCACCGCCTTCACTGTCGACGCCGACCGGCTGGCCCTTGATGTCCTCACACTTCTTGTTGGGGTCCATCGAACCCAGCAGCCAGTCGGGATGCTCGTAGCCATAGATGCCAACCAACTCGGCGTTGGCATTGGAGATCATGTTGACGACCAGTGGGGTCGGTGAGATGGCGAAATCGACGTCGCCAGCGACGGTCGCACGCGCAGCATTTGCTCCGGAGTCGAACGGACGCAGGGTGACCTTGACGCCATGCTTGTCGAACAGCTTTTGCTGCTGCGCCACGTAGGCCTGCACGCTGACGAAAACGGGCGGGATCCCTGGGAGCCCCAGCGTGAGCGTCTCTTGCGCTCGGCCGGGATTGGAGCCCAGCGCGAGCATCACGCTCGCCAGTGCCACGCCCGCCAGCACGGGAACTGATCGTCGCCTGGCCTGATCCAGCATGTCCATCGTCTTCCTCCCTATGTCGTTGGTTCGGATCGTTTCGGACGGCGATACTTTCGGGCCGTCCGGCACGTCCTAACGTGTTGATTGAAGCATGATCATTTCCGAAGCCGCTTCCCACTTATTGCGAGTATTCCTAGCGCTGCAATTCCAGTTCCGCGGCCCTGGCCTCGTCCATCAGGGTCGTCCACACGTGCTCGCGCAGTGTCGCAAAGCGCGGATGCGCGAGCGTCGCGCGGCCGCGCGGGTGCGGCAGATCAACCTCGACAACTTCAAAAACGCTGGACGGCCGCCCCTTGAGCACGACGACGCGGTGCCCCATCAGCACCGCTTCCTCGATTGAGTGGGTGACAAACACCATGGTGGTCGGACGCATCTCCCAGATGCGCAAGAGTTCGAATTGCAGGATCTCGCGCGTCTGCGCGTCGACCGCTGCGAACGGCTCGTCCATCAGCAGTACGCGCGGCTCGATCGCCAGCGCACGCGCCAACCCGCAGCGCTGCTGCATGCCGCCGGAGAGCTGATAGGGATAGGCGTTCTCAAAACCGGCAAGGCCGACGAGCCGAATGTAATAGGGCACCCGCTCGGCGATCTCGGCCCTGCTGGCGCCCGCGAGCTTGAGGCCATAGGCGACATTGGCGTGGACGGTCTTCCACGGGAACAGGCCGAAGTGCTGGAACACCATCGCGACGCCGGCGAGCGGGCCGTCCACACGCACGCCCTCGATGGCGACGTCGCCCGCGCTCGGCGCGATCAGGCCGTCGATGCAGCGTAGCAGCGTTGTTTTGCCGCAGCCGGATGGGCCGACAATGGCGACAATCTCGGCGTCGCCGACCTCCAGATCGATGCCACGGAAGACCTCCAGCCCGCCGTAGCTCTTGCAAACACCCCGTGCACGGATGCGCGCCGCCGTCTCCAGGGACGGGGGCGTCATCGGGTCATCGCGCCGTTCAGCCAAACTCATGGTCGGCCTGCCAGTCGAGATGGGGGTCATAGGCATCCGGGCGGGATTATGGCATGGACGGGCGCAAGCGAAAGCCGGCTTGAAAGCCTATATCCAACCCGTCCGAGGGAGCAACGGTGGGCGGCAACGAGGAACTGCATGCTGAAAGAACTCAAATCCCTATGGACCGATCTGGCGGGCGGGGAAAGGCCGGCCGCGTTCAGCGACAGCGACTACCGCCTGGCAGCGGCGGCCCTGCTGGTCCACGTGGCGACCCTCGACGGTGAGCTTAGCCAAGAGGACCACGGCAAGCTGCACATGCTGCTGCAGTCGAGGTTCGAACTCGATGACCCGACGACGGAGGAACTCATCGACGCGGCCATCGCCGCCGACCATGAGGCCGTGGATTTCTACCAGTTCACCCATGTGTTGATGCGCACACTCGACGAGGCCGGGCGTCGCCGCATCGTCGAGATGATGTGGGAGATGGTCTACGTGGACCATCACGTCAGCGAGTTCGAGGACAATGTGATGTGGCGCGTAGCCGATCTGCTGGCCGTGCCGAGCCGCGAGCGTATCGAGCTGCGTCGGCGGGTCACGGGCGCCGACAGGGGAGACTCCTGATGTTCGCAACGCGCGGCGCAGAGAGCCGCCATTGAAAATTGCCGTATCAGCCCGTCATAAGCCAGTTGCAAACCCCAGCAGGGTCATTACGATTCACCAGCGTGCTGCAAAGAACGGACAAGACGCCTCTTCCTGTCCTGATGGTTCTGCATCAGGAGATGTCGACACCCGGTCGGGTCGGCCATCATCTGCACGCACGCGGCATTCCCCTCGACATCCGCAGGCCAGCGCTGGGCGATCCGTTGCCTGAGACGCTGGCAGAGCATGCCGGCGTAGCGGTGTTCGGGGGGCCGATGAGCGCAAACGACGAGACGGAGTTCATCAGACACGAGATCGAATGGCTGGCCGTGCCGCTCAAGGAAGGCAAACCGTTCCTCGGCATCTGCCTGGGAGCGCAAATGATGGCTCGGCAACTCGGCGCGCGGGTCTGCTTGCACCCCGAGGGCATGGCGGAAATTGGCTATTACCCGATCCGGGTCACCAACGCCGGCCGCGCCCTGACGCGGGACTGGCCTTCGCACGTTTATCAGTGGCATCGCGAGGGCTTCGATCTGCCTGCCGGCGCGGAACTGCTGGCGGAAGGCGATATCTTCGCGGTGCAGGCGTTCCGCTACGGAACCGGCGCATATGGCATCCAGTTCCACCCGGAAGTCACCCACGCCATGATGTGCCGCTGGACGACGCGTGGTCACGCGCGCATGGAGACGCCCGGCGCCAAGCCGCGCCCCGAACACTTCGCCGATCGTCCGGTTTACGATCCCGCGGTGCGGAGCTGGCTCACCGAGTTCCTTGACCGCTGGCTTGCGCCCGCCCGGGTAAACGTGGTTTAGCCGCCGCTATTTCGGGTAGCGCTGTTCGAATGTGCGCACGCGATAGAGCGTGGGAAACATCCTGATCCACAACAGCACGATGAGAACGGTGCCGACTCCGCCAATCACGACCGACGGCACTGTGCCTAGCCAGTGAGCCGCCACCCCGGCGCGGAACTCGCCGATCTGATTGGACGACCCGATGAACAGCGAGTTCACCGCGCTCACGCGTCCGCGCATGGCATCGGGCGTCTCGAGCTGGATGAGCGGCTGACGGACGACGACGCTGAGCATGTCGGCGCCGCCGGTGACGACAAGCGCCGCCAGCGCCAGGGGAAATGAGGTCGAGAGGCCGAACACGATGGTGGCAATGCCGTAGACGGCGACCCCGATGAACATCGTGCGCCCGATGTCGTAGCGCAGCGGCCAGCGCACCAACAGGAATGATACCGCAATCGCGCCCATCGCCGGGGCGGCCCGCATGAGCCCGAGGCCCCAGGAGCCGACCCCGAAGATGTCGCGCGCATAGATCGGGAACAGCGCCGTGGTGCCGGCGAAGATCACGGCAAACAGGTCGAGCGACATGGCGCCGAGCACGATCGGATTCTGCCCGACGAACTTGATTCCGGCAAACAAGGTGTTGAAAGAAAAAGGCGCGCGCTTGGGCGCCGGCCGCTGCATCCGGATGAGCCAGACGAACGTGCTCGACACAGCGAACAGTGCACAGCAGGCGACGTAGACGTAAACCGGGCCGGCCATCAGCAGGAGGCCGCCGACTCCGGGGCCGACGATCGTGGCGAGCTGATAGGCTGACGACAGCCCGGCGATGGTCTGGGACAGCGCCGATGGCGGCACGATCGAGGGCGGCAAGGTCTGGATCGCGGTCGATTCGAACGAGCGCGCCGCCCCCAGCACGAACACGGCTGCCAGCATCAATGTGGTGGCGACGAGGCCGGTGATGGTGAGCAGGGCCAGGAATCCGACCGCAGCCGCCATGACGATCTGCGCGAATGAGATGATTTTCTTGCGGTTGTAACGGTCGACGATGGGGCCGACTACCAGCACCAGCAGCACCGCCGGGATGAACATCATCAGGCCAACGAAGCCAAGCTGCAGCGGGCTCGACGTAAGCTCGTAGATCTGCCACCCGACGGCGACCGCCTGCATTTGGTACGCCACGGCGGTGGCCACCCGCGCAAGCCACAGAAAAAGCACCGGCGGGTAGTGGAAGATCGAGAAGGACTTCTCGTCGGGAGCGGCCGCCTCGGCACTCATGAAAATAGGGAGGTCCTGCAACGTCGACGGGGCGCGCTCGGCGGCACACGGGCTCTGCGTCTATCCTATCCGGCCGCGGGCCGGGAGGTTATTCCGTTTCGGAAGAGGAGACCCCGCCCCCGGCGTCTGGAACCTTGGCCGTTTCGGACCAAGCGTCGCCACCGTCGGGACCGGGTGGCCAGCCATCCGCCGCCAAAAGGCGTCGGGTGGTGGAGCCGATGAGATTCGAACTCACGACCTCCGCAGTGCGATTGCGGCGCTCTCCCAACTGAGCTACGGCCCCATCTGCCCATCCAATTGGGATGGGCTGCAAACGGGTGCGGCCATTTAGGGCCCGCCCGGAAGCGTGTCAAGGAGCGGCGGCCAGAGGCCGCTACGGCCCGGGCTCGGCTTGTTCATACGTCAGCAAGCCGCTACACCATAACCTTCCGCTACCACAGGGGCTTCGGACATCCAGCCATGCGCGCGCTGCTCGACGTCATCATGGTCGTGCTCGACCTCTACATCTGGCTGCTGATCGCGGCGGCTGTGTTGTCCTGGCTGGTGGCCTTCAACGTGGTCAATGTCCGTAATCAATTCGTGGCCACCATTGGGGACTTCCTCTATCGCATCACCGAGCCCGTATTGCGGCCCATCCGCAATATGCTGCCCAATCTCGGCGGCCTCGACATCTCGCCGGTGATCCTGATCCTGCTCATCATCTTCCTCCAGAACGTCATCCGATATTACATCTATCCCAACGTGTTCTGAGCGGCGGTGTGGCTGACGCAGGCGTTCCCTGGACCGCCCTCTCGGATGGCGTCGTGCTGACGGTTCGCTTGACCCCGAGAGGCGGTCGTGACTCGATCGATGGCATCGAGCAGATGGCCGACGGACGTGCGGTGCTCAAGGTGCGCGTGCGCGCGGTCCCGAGCGAGGGCGAAGCCAATGCCGCGCTCGTCAAAGTGATCGCGCGGGCGGTGCATTTGCCCCTGCGATCCATCGAGATCGTCGCCGGCGCGACCACGCGGGTGAAGCGGCTGCGGATTGCGGGCGATGCGGCAACGCTCACGGCCCGATTGCGGGACATGATCGCTGCGCAGGAATGAGGTCATGACGGCCACCGTAATCGATGGGAAGAGGATCGCCGGGCGTATTCGCGCCGAGGTCGCGTCGCAGGTCGAGCGGCTACGCCGCGAGCACGACGTGGTGCCGGGCCTGGCGGTCGTTCTGGTCGGCGATGATCCCGCAAGCGAGGTCTATATCGCGAGCAAGACAAAGACGACGATCGAAGCCGGCATGAAGTCGTTCGATCATCGGCTGCCGAAGAGCGTCAGCGAGGTCGAACTGATCGCCCTCGTTCGCAAGCTCAATGCGGATTCCGCAGTCAGCGGCATCCTGCTGCAACTGCCGCTGCCCGAGCACATCGATGCGCAGACGGTGATTGCGGCGATTGATCCGGCCAAGGATGTGGACGGATTTCATCCGCTCAACGTGGGGCGTCTGGCAAGTGGACATCCGGTGCTCGTGCCCGGCACGCCCCTCGGTTGCGTCATGCTGGCGAAATCGGTGCATCCCTCGCTCGCGGGCATGGACGCCGTCGTCGTTGGTCGTTCCAATATCGTCGGCAGGCCGCTGGCGGCTTTGCTTCTCGCCGAGAACGCGACCGTAACGGTGGCACATTCCAAGACGGCGGACTTGCCTGCCGTCTGTCGGCGCGCCGATCTGCTGTGCGTGGCCGTGGGTAGGCCCGGGATGGTCAGGGGCGATTGGATTCGCCCCGGAGCGACGGTGATCGATGTCGGGATCAACCGCATCCCCGCGAGCGATGGGAAGAGCCGGATCGTCGGGGACGTCGTCTTCGCGGAAGCTGCGGAACGTGCCGGCGCAATCACGCCCGTGCCGGGCGGCGTGGGGCCGATGACGATCGCTTGCCTGCTGTTGAACACGTTGCGCGCGGCCTGCCTCGCACACAGCCTGCCGGTCCCAGCGCTGGGGCCGGATACTTGAGGATGGCTCGACCCTATGCGGCTAAAAGAGAAGGCCGGGAACGAGCCCGGCCTTCTTCCCCCAGCCAAACAACCTTGGCGCGATAATCTCTGTTAGCCCTTCCAGGCGAAGGCGATCTTGTCGAGTACTTTGTCGCCGAAACGTTCCGACGAGCGCGCGACCGGCTGGCCACCCAAAGCGCGATAGAAGCCCACAGCCGGCTCGTTGTCGGAGAGGGCCCACACGACCAAGCTGCGCATGCCGCTTTGCAAAAGGTCACGCCGCGCCGCCGTGAACAGGCGCCGGCCGAAACCCAGTCCCTGGTATTCCGGTCGCAGGTAAAGTTCGTAGACCTCGCCTTCGTACGTCAGGCTGCGGGCGCGATTGCGGCCATAGTTGGCATAGCCGGCGATCGTGTCCCCAAACATAAAGAGCGAGATGCGGCTGCCTTTGCGGATCGCGCCGTCCCACCATGCCTCGCCACGGCGGGAGATCAGCTTCTCGAGCTCTGGACCCGGGATGATCCCGCGGTATGCGGCGCGCCACGCCTCATCATGCGCCTCGGCGACCGCGGTGGCGTCGCAAACCCGCGCGCGGCGGATCTCGATGAGGATCGTGCTCATGAATCGATAGAATCAATTCGGACGGCCCCCATCAAGCCCTGTGCTTAATGTTGGGTTAATGCTGTGAACTATTTTTTAACGGTGTTGCGAAATTGTCGCGTTGCCCCACCCAGCCGCCCAAACGGTCGCGGTAATGCGGTCACATGAGGTGCACGGCTGCTGTTGCCGTGTGCTCTCGCCGCCACGCGGCGGAATCCCCGAAACGAAACGGAAACGCCGAGAATCGCGGGGTCTATACCCCGACAGCTTCCTTGCGGCGCTCCTCCTTCTTGCGATCGTTGGGATCGAGGATCTTCTTGCGGAGCCGGATCGATTTCGGCGTCACCTCGACGAGTTCATCGTCCTGGATGTAGGCGAGCGCCTTCTCGAGCGTCATCTTTATCGGCGGCGTCAGTCGTACCGCTTCATCCTTCGAGGTCGTGCGGATGTTGGTGAGTTTCTTGCCCTTGAGCACATTGACTTCGAGATCGTTGTCGCGCGTGTGCTCGCCCACGATCATGCCGCGGTACACCTTCCAGCCCGGTTCGATCATCATAGGCCCGCGGTCTTCCAGGTTCCACAGGGCGTAGGCCACGGCCTCGCCGGCATCGGTCGAGATCAACACGCCATTGCGGCGGCCCTGCACCTCGCCTTTGTACGGCGCATAGCCGTGGAAAAGGCGGTTCATGATGGCGGTGCCGCGGGTGTCGGTCAGCAGTTCGCCCTGATAGCCGATGAGACCGCGTGTCGGCGCATAGAACACCAAGCGCTGGCGGTTGCCGCCCGAGGGCCGCATTTCGACCAGCTCGGCTTTGCGTTCGGACATCTTCTGCACGACGACGCCGGAATGCTCCTCGTCGACGTCGATAACCACCTCCTCGATCGGCTCGGTAACCTCGCCGGTCTCCGGATCGCGTCGGATCAGAACTTTTGGCCGGGACACCGACAGCTCATAGCCCTCGCGCCGCATCGTCTCGATCAGGATGCCGAGCTGCAATTCGCCGCGGCCCGCCACTTCCATCGAGTCCTTGTCTTCGGCTTCCCTCACGCGGAGCGCCACGTTGCCCTCTGCTTCGCGCAGCAGGCGGTCACGGATCATGCGGCTCGTCACCTTGTCGCCTTCGGTGCCGGCGAGCGGCGAGTCGTTGACGCGAAAGGTCATCGACAGCGTCGGCGGATCGATCGGCTGGGCCGGGATCGGTTCCTCAACCTCGGGCGCACAGATCGTGTTCGACACGGTTGCCTGCGGCAGGCCCGCAATGGCGACGATGTCGCCGGCGAAAGCTTCGTCGATAGCGGTGCGTTCGAGCCCGCGGAACGCGAGCACCTTGGAGACGCGGCCCTGCTCGATCAGCTTGCCCTGATGGTCGAGGACCTTCACCGCCTGGTTCGGCTTCACGGAGCCGGATGTGATGCGGCCGGTGACGATGCGCCCGAGATACGGGTTTGACTCTAGAATGGTCCCAAGTAGGCGGAAAGGACCTTCCTCGACGACGGGAGCTCCGACGTGCTTGAGGACAAGGTCGAACAGCGGCGTCATGCCCTGGTCCTTCGGACCTTCCAGCGCGGGCGCCATCCA